>Ga0187867_10003240_pt1 | contig 13131 bp, 7 predicted proteins | sample June2016WEW_13_1_FD_132976 | JGI IMG/M metagenome (GOLD analysis project Ga0187867, IMG submission 132976) | Peatland microbial communities from SPRUCE experiment site at the Marcell Experimental Forest, Minnesota, USA - June2016WEW_13_10 | ecosystem: Environmental > Terrestrial > Soil >... | reverse complement strand
TTTCCAAGAAGGGCCCGCTGGGAGTGCTAAAGGTGGCGCGCCGCGAAGATCACCCGTTCTCCCCACGAGACGTCGAACTTCTGGAACAGTTGGCTGCGGCGGTTGTGCCCGTGATTGAGCGAGGCACGACAGAGAGAAAGCCACAAGGAGAAAGAGAAAAGGACCAGCCGATCACAGTGCCAGATTTCGCCAAGGTGCTGACTGCCGGCGGCGCTGTTGCTCCTCCTGGTTGGCCGAAGAGCATCGCCGGCGGAGCCGGTTCTGGTGGGGAGACGGGCAATCCAGGTTCGATCGGAGCCCCGGAAGCGCTCAGCGACTGGGAGCAAGTCCTGACGACGTATTTTAGCGTGTCCAAGGTGGGTCTTTGCATTTTGGATAAAGACTTCCGTTATCTCGCGATCAACGACGTGCTTGCGGAAATGAATGGCGTACCTGCCCGAGCGCACTTGGGCAGGAGTGTTCGCGAGATACTAGGAGCCTTCGCCGAATTCGTTGAGCCGCATCTCGAACATCTCTTGGCCACAGGTCAGCCGGTCTTGAACCGGGAAATCAGTGCCGTGCTGCCCACCCGGGATGAGGCGGGCCACTGGCTCGCGCATTACCTTCCCATCAAAGACGCGACCGGCGGGATCGCGCAAATCGGCGCCATCGCGGTTGAAATCACAGAACAAAAGAAACTGGAAGAATCGCTCCATAGCGTGTCCGAAAGGTTGCGGGAGGAGAAGAAGCGGCAGCAGGTGATGAAGGAAGTGACTGGCGTCCTGGCCGCAGAGCGGGATGTGCCGCAGGCCTTCCCCCAAATCTCCGCCTATCTGCGCCGGGTTCTGCGGCAAGAATACGCGGGGCTCGTATTGCACGACGAAAAGAGCGGACAATTGATCCGGCAGGCCATGGATTTCCCCCTACGGAAGTGGCCCACGGGTGATCCCGATATCACCGCAAAGAGTCCGGGGGGCAGAGCCCTGCGGGAACGCGCGTCTCTAATTTTTAACCGGGATGAGATGCAAGGGTTTCACCCCGAGACCAGGGATCGCTTATTGGCCGAGGGGCTTAGGTCGTTGTGTTATGTCCCGTTGCTGCGGCCGAAGGGACCCCTGGGAGTTCTAGTACTTGGCAGCACCCGGACTGACGCCTTTAAAACGGACGACCTGACACTGCTGAACCAAGTTGCCTTTCAACTGGCGATCGCTCTGGAGAACGCGCGGGCTGCCCGCGAGGTGGAGCAACTCAGGAACCGGCTGACGCAGGAGAGCCGCTATCTGGAAGGTGCGAGCCGCCCCACGCCGAATTTTGAGGAGATCATTGGCGAGAGTCCGGCGCTTAAGCAGGTGCTGAACCAGGCCGCAATCGTCGCCGACAGCGATGCCACGGTTCTGCTCCTGGGCGAAACTGGAACCGGCAAGGGGTTGATTGCACGCGCCATTCACCGCACCAGCAAGCGCAAGAACAGAAGCTTTATCACTTTGAATTGCGCTGCGATTCCCACGGGGTTGCTGGAAAGCGAATTGTTCGGCCATGAGAAGGGTGCTTTCACGGGAGCGGTGAGCCAGAAGATTGGGCGGCTGGAACTGGCGGATAAAGGCACGCTCTTTCTGGACGAAATCGGCGAAATCTCCCTGGAGTTGCAACCCAAGCTGCTCCGCGTGTTGCAGGACAATGAGTTCGAAAGGCTGGGAGGGACACGGACGATCAAGGTGAACCTGCGCCTGATCGCGGCTACCAACCGGGATCTGGCTAAGAGCGTGGCTGAGAAAGAGTTTCGCAGCGACTTGTTCTACCGCTTGAACGTGTTCCCGATTCGCCTGCCGCCGCTGCGCGAGAGGCGCGAGGATATCCCGGTGCTGGTCCGGTACTTTGTCCAGAAATTTGCCGGGAGAATGGATCGCAGCATTGATACCGTGCCCAGCGAAACCATGAACGCCATGATCAATTGGCATTGGCCGGGCAACGTAAGAGAGTTAGAAAACTTCATCGAGCGATCAGTCATCCTCACGGAAGGAACAGCATTGCGATCGCCGCTGACCGAACTCCAGGGAGAGGGTGCCGGCGAGGAGGAACAGTCTCTCGAAAACTCAGAAAGGGAACACATTCTACGGGTGCTACGGGAGACGGGGGGAATGATCTCTGGACCTGCCGGAGCAGCCCGGCGACTCGGTGTCAAGCGCACGACTCTACAGTCGAAGATGCAGCGGCTGGGAATCACGCGCAGAGACTACTCCGGCGAGAAACCGGACTAGACTGCGGCGAGACCCGATAGGGTCGAAGTGCCGACTCATCCTTCATCTGCCGACCGGTCGGCAGCCGGCAGGTTGAAAAGGGACATGCCAGCCGCCGAATGAGATTTTTTTCAGTGAGTTAAACCGCTTTTGTGATGGGGACCTTCTGGAACGATACGTGCACTGGCCTTCCCTGATTGGGAGGAGTCGGGGCGGCTTTTCCTGATCGCACGAGTTGCCCACCCTGTCAACCGCCAACCGCATGTGCGTCGGGAGTGAACTATGTTAGTGGCCAGGAACGATCTGCCGAGCAACTTAGTTCGCTTGTTGCCGGACTCCGGTGGCATCTCCGCGAAGGCCACCCAAACTTTGCGGAGAGAGGCGTGGCACGGAGTAACGCCGGAACCGGGGCATAATCAGGTTCTCCACATTGGCAACCCGGAAACAACCGATCCGCTTTACCTGTTTGCCTGCCAGGTGGAGTGGGAACGGCGTGCCGATCCCAGTGCGGCATGGGAAGTTATTTCAGCCACGCGCAGTTCAAACCAGGACACGCGAGCCCATGCCCGGCGACTGCTGGAACGTTCGCAAGAATCGAAGCCGCAGGTGCCGGAAGACAGCAGCACACAGGATGGAGACGCGCCAAGTTCGACGAAGGAGGCAGGCATGAGGACTCCCTACGGTCTCGACGTAATCGAGAGCTGCATGGGTTGCAAGGCGAGCCGCGAGGGATTTTTTTGCCGTTTCTCACCGGCGCTGCTGAGGTCAATCGACGGAGCCAGCTACCACAGTGTGATGCCTTCCGGTGCGCTGCTGTTCGTAGAAGGGCAGACGCCACGTGGGGTGTATGTTCTTTGCTCGGGCAAAGTAAAGCTGTCCACGACTTCGAAGGAGGGCAAAGTACTGATCCTGAAACAGGCCGAGGCTGGGGAAGTATTGGGGCTGAGCGCAGCTATTTCTGGCACGAACTACGAAATGAGCGCGGAAACAGCTTCGCCGTGCCAGTTGGATTTTATCGGTCGCCAGGACTTAATGACGCTGCTGCAGAACGAGAGTGAATTGGGTGTGCATGCCGCCCAGTCGCTGAGCCGCGAATTCCAAGGGGCATACCGCGACATTCACGACCTGGTATTGGCCCGTTCTTCCTCGGGAAAGCTCGCCAGACTGTTGTTGTCGTGTGCTCCCCAAGGCAACCTGGACGAGCAACGCCTGCGTTCCGCTATGACCCATGAAGAGATGGCGCAGCGGATCGGCTCCTCGCGGGAGACGGTCACAAGATTACTAAGTCATTTGAAGAAAAAGAGGCTAATCCGGCTCGACGGGGCGACGCTCATCATTCGCGACCGAATCGGTCTGGAAGCGCTGGCGGTCTGAACCTTCCCCCAGGAGGCCGAACTCGAAACTGGAGCCGGCCTCCATTTTCATGGGCAACGAATGTGCCCTTACTCCCGATCGAGCGCATGTGGGTTGGACGTGTACACTGGCACGTTAATCAAGGATCTATTCGCATCGGTCGAAAGGGCTGAGCGAGCCGCTGCCGCGCGGTCACGCCAAAGTGCGCCCTCCCAGGCGGCAGCGGAGATGAACACCGGGGCGATGAAAGTTGAGACAATGGCCCCGGAGAACCGCAGTCTAGGGGCGCCGAACTCACAGCCCGAAAAGCTCGCGCAGTCGCTTCGTCTGAGCCCGGCTGACTGGAATTTCGCTCTGCTTCTTATCGTCCATGCGCAACTGATAGGAACTCTTGAACCAGGGCACGACTTCGCGAATACGATTGATGTTCACCAGATAAGACCGGTGAGCCCGCCAGAACAAGCCTGGATCCAGGCTGGCGAGTAGTTCCTCCAAAGTACGGCAGTTGGAATGGCCTTCCATGCCCGACGGGCCAGCCGTCACCACTGTAATCACACCATCCTCAATCGAGGCGTAGCAGATCTCTCTTTGGTCCACCAGAAACATTCGTCCCACAGCCTTGAGTAGGATTTTCGAGGTTTGCGGTTTTGGCGCCTGCAGCATACGCATCAAGGCGTCGATTTTCTCGGCTGGCAATCCCTCCGCTCCCTGCTGGGCGCGGGCCTTCTGTACTGCCAGCGCGACGCGCTTCTTATCGAAGGGTTTCAGAAGATAATCCACCGCGTTCACCTCGAACGCCTTCACCGCATACTGGTCAAAAGCCGTGGCGAAAACGATCTTGGGCAGGGGAATCTTCTTGTCGAGGAGTTTCTTGATTACGCCGAAGCCGTCGAGCCCAGGCATCTGGACGTCGAGAAAGACGAGATCAGGGCTGTGTTCTTTGATAAGGTTGACGGCCTCAAGGCCGTTTTTCCCCTGGGCTACCACATTCACGTCGCCCGCGCTCTTGAGCAGATAGGCAAGTTCATCGCGGGCGAGTTGCTCATCGTCCACGATTACCGCAGAAAGGGGCATTCCGTCTCCTGAGATCGGGCTCTCAGAAAAGTATAGCGAGCGCGTTTTGTCAGAGTCAACGCCGGCGATCTCTCGGTGCCGACCTCCCAGACAGTAAGATCGATGGGAGCTTTAGTGCGGCGGCTGCATCTGCATCATGCCGCCCATATCCATCTTGGTGAAGCCGGCCGGGATCTCGAACAGACTGGCCGGTTGCGCTCCCTCTTGTATATTGCGAAGCTCTCCGTCATTGCTCTTGCCCTGCCATTTCACCGGAAATCGCAACTTAGGGTCGAGCCAGAAGTGGCTGACATCGCCGCTGGCATTGGTGGTCTCGTATTTCACGGTGTTCCGGCCGTTCACGGTTTCGCTGCCCACCTTGTGGCAGCTTGCCCCGTTGTGCCCCATCTTCTGCCAGTCGCCGCAGGCATTCTCGACATCGCCGGTCCGGAAGAAGGCAGAGGCATATCCCATCCGCTGGGTCTGGGCCTGCGCGGGCATCTCCATATACATGTGCTGCTGGGCCATCACGACCATTGAGGTTTGGGTGGCGAAATTCATGATGACGGCGCCTCCGGCATGGGGGCCGGAATTTTGCGACTCGATACGGATTTTGTCCTTGGCGAAGTAGATTTTGGCCTGAGTGGGCGTACCCGGTTTCTGCAAGTCGACGATCTCCGCGGAAAACTCAGACTGCGCCAGCAGGAAGCTGGAGGCAAGCATGAAGGCAAAGAAACACGAGATACGAGCGATCCATCGAAGCATGTGAATCTCCTTAATGTTGTGCGCCGGCTAGGTCTCGGCGCATCGCGTGCGCTCTGGGGGAAGTGCGGTGGAAGCATAACAGAAGTCGACCCCGCGAGACAGCGCTGCAGGTTAAGTTGCTTCCCATTAAGTATGGCTGTGGGACGTAGCCAACCGCGCGGTCGTCACACCACATTCTCCAGCGCCAGCGCCATGCCCAGACCGCCGCTGACGCAGAGCGTGGCCACGCCACGCTTTGTGTTGCGCTTCAGCATCTCGTGCAACAACGTGACCGTGATGCGCGTGCCGGTGCAGCCGATAGGATGCCCGATTGCGATCGCTCCGCCGTTCACGTTGAGCCGGTCGCGGTTGAAATTCAGTTCGCGGTCACAGGCCAGCACCTGCGCGGCGAAAGCTTCATTCAGCTCAATCAAGCCAAATTCGTGCAGCCTGAGGTTGTGCTTCTCCTCCAGCTTGCGTAAGGCCGGGACGGGGCCAATCCCCATCGTGCGGGGATCGACTCCAGCCGAGGTTACAGCGGAGATTCGCGCCAGCGGCTTCAGGTTATTCGTCTTTACGAAATGTTCGCTGGCGATGACGACAGCGGCAGCGCCATCGGTAATTCCTGAAGAATTTCCGGCGGTCACTGTTCCGGTTTTCGAAAATACGGGAGCCAACTTGCCCAGCTTTTCCATGCTGGCCTCCGGGAACGGATGTTCGTCACGGACTAAGGTGTTTGTGCCTTTCTTGCTTTCAATGGTGACCGGGACAATCTCGGCATCGAACCGTCCGGCGGCAATGGCCCGCCCGGCGCGGGTTTGCGACATCAGCGCATATTCATCCTGCTCCTCGCGCGAAATCTTGTAGTGCTCGGCCAGCACCTCGGCGGTTTCGCCCATCACCATCTTCGCCATGGGGCAGAAGAAGCCGTCGCGATACATGCCGTCGACCAGTTCCTGATTGCCCAGCCGATATCCCCAGCGCGCTTCGAGATAGTAAGGAAGGCGCGACATGGATTCCGTGCCACCCGCCAAAATGCAGTTCGCATCGCCGAGCAGAATCGCCTGGTAGGCCAGCGCGATTGACTTGAGCCCCGAGGCGCAAGCTTTGTTCACGGTGAAGGCCGGCACTTCCTGCGGCACTCCGCTGCGGATGGAAATCTGCCGCGCCGGATTCGGTCCGCCGCCGGCCTGCCGCGCATTGCCAAAGACGGCTTCTTCCACTTGTTCCGGCTGAATTCCGGCGCGCTCCATCGCAGCTTTGGCGGCTACCACGCCCAAGTCCGCTGCCGTCAGAGAGGCCAGCGATCCTCCGAACTTCCCGATCGGCGTGCGCACCGCGGAGAGAATATAGACTGCCGGCAAAGTGTCGCCTCCAAAGCCTTGAGTCTAGCAGGACGGGGAAAGGCGTTTCAAAAATTTCCTTGACATGGTCCATCGAGTGGATGTAAAAGCCATAAGGCTTCAACAAGAGCGAGCGCTCGCTTTGTTGACTGAACATCCGAAATGGGGTTTCGGAGATAAATGCCCAAGCTGCTCGACCGCACCATCGAGAAGAACAAACGCAAGATTGAGCGCGCCGCCCTGCAACTCTTTACTCGAAGGGGGTTCCATGGCACTACCGTCCGCGAAATTGCAAAAAAGGCCGGGATTTCCATGGGCAAGCTTTACATCTACTACGACACGAAAGAAGACATCTTCATCGACCTGGTCAATCACCTGGGCCGCAAGATGGAGGCCATCCGCCAGAAGGAGCTCATTCCCCTGATGGCATCGCTGGATCCAGATTCCCTCAGAAATCTGGCCAGAGCGATCGGGCGGGTTGTCTCCGAAAATCTGGATTACTGGCGTCTGATGTACATCGATGTGGTTGAGTTTCGGCATAAGCACTTCATTCATAGCTTTCGTGAAACCGCGGGAGGCCTCCGGATGTACGGGAATGCGGTGATTCGGAAATCGAAGGTCAAATTCCCGGCCGGAGTAGATCCCTCGCTCGCCTATACCGCTATTTACTTGCAATTCTTCACCTACTTCCTAGCTGAAGAGCTTTTTGGAGCCAAACGACACCTAGCCATGAGCGACGAAGAGGCTATCGATCAACTCGTTCTTCTCTATACCGGAGGACGCGTCGTATCGGGCAAACGAATTTAGCGGCTGGAGCCACAAGGAGAAGCTATGCGACTGCGGAGGGCTGTTTCACTTTTCACTTTGACAGGGTTTTTCTTGATTGCCGGTCTCGTGTCGGCGCAATCCCCGACGACCGGGCAGATCACCGGAGTCGTGCGAGATTCGAGTGGGGCCGTCATCGGCAATGCGAAGGTCACTCTGACGAGCACGGCCGGAGTACAGCGCGAGACCAGCAGCGATGCGGCCGGGCATTATGCCTTTTCGCTGGTACCCCCTGGAGCGTACCGGGTCGAAACAGAAAGGGCCGGATTTGGCAAGGCGACGGCAGAAGGCGTGGTCGTCCGCATCACTGAGATTACGAGCCTGGACATCCACCTTAAAGTAGCCGCGCAGATGGCCGTGGTTGAAGTCATGGTAGAACCCGCCCTGGTGCAAACCGAGGATGCAGCCCGGGGCACGGTCATCGAGCAGGAACAGATCCGTCAGCTACCACTCCCGACCCGGAATTTCCAGCAACTGCTCACGCTGACGACGGGGACGTCAGGTCCTGTGCAGAACTCGTCCGAGTTGGGCCGGGGTGCGGCGCCAATCTATGTCAACGGAAACCGCTCCACCTCGAACTCCGTGGTCATCAACGGCACTGACGCGAACTCCATTGGCACGGGTTCCCTGCCCAATCTGGCGGTACCTGCAACCGATTCTCTGGAGGAGTTCATCGTTCAGACCAGCCAATTTGACGCGTCCCAGGGCCGCGTTGCCGGCGGGATTGTGGCCGCCGTCACCAAATCAGGGACTAATAATCTGCATGGAAACCTTTACGAATTCTTCCGCAACGACGCACTCAATGCCAACAACTACTTCCTGAACGGATCCAGCGTTCCACGCCCGCCTTACAAACGCAATCAGTTCGGAGGCACACTGGGCGGCCCCCTGGTGAAGGATCGTCTGTGGTTCTTTCTGTCCTATCAAGGAAGCCGGGAGATCAACGCCACGTCGTTGTTAAACTCCATCGGGACCGTCTTCGTTCCCGCAAATCTCTCGAACGACCGATCCGATGCTGCTATTGATGCGCTGGCAACGTCTTTCGCTTTGGTCGGTCCGACAACGGCGTGCCTGCCCGCATGCTTGAGTCCCACCGCGCAGTTTCTTCTGCAGGCGAAATTGCCCAATGGCTCTTACGTGATTCCATCGGCCCCGAACCCCAGCTCTACATCGAATGCTGCCGTTCCGGTACCGGTGGTAGGCACTTCCAAGTTCCGCGAAGACCAGTTCAATACGAACCTGGACTTCCAGGTATCCGCGAAGAACCGGTTGTCCGGCAAGTTCTTCGACGCGAACAATCCTGCCACGCAGGCTTTATTCAATCTGTTCGGACTTACAAACGCCCTGCCTGTTCCGGGTTTTGGCGGGACCGCGAATCTGAATCAAAGAGTGCTCTCGCTCGACGACACTGACGTATTGTCTCCGCATTTGGTAAATGACTTGCGGTTTGGCTACAGCATCATAACGACGGGCTCCCAACCGCAGGAGCCGTTCACCGCCTCCCAGCTGGGAATCACGTCGCCGCTGGGCAACCTGTTCGCGGGTATGCCGGAAATCTCGGTGGCAAACTATTTCGACTTGGGAGCCAGCCCATTCGCCGACAACGGTGGAATCGAGAAGACGTACACGATTGGCGACACATTCAGTTGGCAGAAAGGCCGCCACAGTTTGAAGGCCGGCGTGGAGTACAAGCATCACGATCTGAACGAGACCTTCAACCTTTACACGCGCGGCCAGATGTTCTTTCTCGGATTTTCCGGCAACGCCTTTGCCGATTTCCTGGGAGGCTACCTCGGTACGGCCGGGCTTACTATCATGGGCTCCGGGGTGAACAACCGGGATGTTCGGGCACACGACTGGAACGGATTCTTCAATGATGACTGGCGTGTGACGGATCGGTTAACGCTTACGCTCGGCGTCCGCTACGATTTCTTCGGTCCGTTTACCGAAGCCCAAGGGCGCTTCGTCGGATTCGATCCGACACAGCTCACAACCGTTCCCATACCCGCGGCCGACGGCGGCGGCGTGGCCATCACCGGGGGATTTGTACAGGCATCCAATGCGAAGAACCCCGTGCCTGGGATCCCGACGGTGCAACCGTCGCTGGTTCCTTCCGACAAGAACAACTTTGCCCCTCGAATCGGCTTTGCCTGGCAACCTCGGTCCGACAATCGCCTGGTGGTGCGTGGTGGTTACGGGGTTTACTACGATCGAGCGAATTCGCGGCTGCTCAACAATCAGATCCTGGACTTCCCCTACTACACGCTGGCACAGGCACTGTTGACGCCGATCAGCACTCCGTTCGTGAATGTTCCACAGCCGGGCAGCTTTCCTCTGGCTTTCAACAACGCCGCGCTGTTTCCGTTTGGCGGCCCGCCGGCGTTGATGACCCAAGCCCCAACTCTCCTTTCACCGTTCGGCATCGCTGAGGTTTCCGCCAACGGCATTTATCCGGACATCCACGACTTCCGCACGCCATATATTCAACAATACAGCCTGGGTATTCAGAACGAGTTTGCCCACGACTGGATGTTGGATCTGGGTTACGTTGGCTCGGCGGGACGAAAGTTGTACCGCCTGGTTGATCTCAATCAGGAAGTCGCGCCAGCTGCTTTCGCGCCGGGACCATTGAGTCCCGGATTGTCCAGTCTCGCGGTGCAGGGCTTCGGTGTCCACGCGATGCAGAGTTCGTCGGATTCCAGCTACAACTCTCTGCAGGCCAGCGTGACCAAGCGATTCTCTCACGGGCTGACATTGCTCGCTTCTTACACCTGGAGCCATTCGCTCGATGATTATTCCGGCGATCCTACAGGAACCAGCGACGTCACGGTGGTCCCTGGAAACCAGGCGCCCGGCTTCCTGAATAACTACGCAAGTTCCGACTTTGACCGTCGCCACCGATTCGTGTTCAGCGGTATTTATGATTTGCCGAGGTTCTACAAAGGCGCTTCCGGTTTCGCCCGCCGGGCGGTAAACGGCTGGGAACTGGCCAGCGTTCTGACACTGCAGAGCGGCACGCCATTCTCGGTTCTGACCAATGCCACGGCCTTCGTGCAGGCGCGCGCCGACTCCGTTCCGGGGTGCAATCCGGCAGGGAGCGGCAGCGTCGAATCCAGGCTGCTTGATTACTTTAATACCGCTTGTTTTGCGCCCGCCACCGCCGTGGGCGATTTCGGGGACAGCGGACGAAACATCCTGCGCGGTCCTAATCAGCGCAACGTCGACATCTCGATCATCAAGTACTTCCCAGTCACCGAGCGGACGAAGCTGGAATTCCGGGGCGAGTTCTTCAACGCGTTCAACATGGTCAGCTTCGCAAACCCAGTCAACATCCTCGCATCCGCCAACAAGGGACAGATTGTGGAAACCAGCACTGGACCGCGAGTGATTCAGTTCGCACTGAAGTTGAATTTCTAGAACTTTGAACCTATAACGAAGATGCTTCCGAAGGAATCCATTAAAGTGACTCGTCACGCTCTGGGACGCGTGTCCGGTGACGCAGTGGAGCTCGCCTTCGGTTATTGGCCCGGCCGGGGCGCGCCGGTAGTTGCCCTGCACGGCCTGACGGCTTCACACCTGAACTTCATCGGCATTGCCGAACGCTTGGCGGGCCGATGCGCCCTCTTTGCGGTCGATCTGAGAGGCCGCGGCGATTCCGACAAACCCGAGGGACCGTACGGCATCGCGCAACACGCGCGGGATGTGGCGGTCGCGATGCGCGCCATGGGACTCGGCCCCAGCATCGTCACGGGGCACTCGATGGGCGCTTTCGTGGCGACTGCGCTCGCTGCGCAGGAACCGAGCCTTGTATCCGCGCTCGTTCTGATCGATGGGGGTTATGTGCCCGATGCGCCCGTCACCAATTCTCCCGGGCAGGACGCTCACGCTGCACTCGCACAACGTATCGCGCAGTTGCGCCAAACCTATCCTTCGCGCCAAGACTATCGGGAGTTCTGGCGAACCCAGCCACACTTTCCTCCCGCAGAATGGAATCCCTGGGTGGAAGCCTTTCTGGACTATGAAGTCGGCGGAGATTTGCCCGTGCAACCGAAAGCCTCAGAGGCGGCAGTGCGCGCCGATCTGGGGGAAGCGTATCAGCGCACCGCGATCACCGAGCGCTTGCAATCCATTCGCGTGCCGACGCTATTCCTCCGCGCCGAAAGCGGCTTAACCCCTGGGCAGGCGCCACTGTTTCCGGATAAGGTCGTAACAGAATTCCGCTCTTACGTCCCCCAGGTCGAAGACCACAAATTCGCCGGCACCACCCATTACACCATCGCACTGGGTGAATGCGGAGCGACGAGGATCGCCGACCTTATCTCTGAACTAGCCAGCCGGGCAATCGCGAGCTCGCCTCGCTCCCCGGCGACGGCATAAGTTAAGCAAAGAGGTTTATCCAGCGGAGGACCTTATCGACATGGCAGAACGAGGATGGATAGCCGGGACCGCTCGCGCTGCCGGGGGCTCACGCAATTTCAGGCTCTGGACGCCCGGAACGCTGGGCAGCGGAGGCTCTTGGCCTCTCGTCATGATGCTGCACGGCTGCACGCACAATGCGCAGGATATGGCAGAAATCTCCGGGATGAATGACGTGGCCGAAGCCAATCGGTTCCTGGTCGTTTACCCGGAACAGTCGCGGTTGGCCAATCTGCTGAAGTGCTGGAACTGGTTTGATCCCAAACATCAGAAGCGTGATGCTGGGGAACCCTCGATTCTCGCGGCGGTCGTCGATCAGGTTCGCTCCACGCAAAACGTCGATCCAGATCGGGTTTACGTGGTGGGAGTTTCCGCCGGGGCGGCGATGGCCTGCATTCTTGCCGCAACTTACCCGGATGTCTTCGGCGGTGTGGCTATGTTTGCTGGAGCTGAATTTAAGGCCGCCAGCAGCGTTTCCGAGGGGATTGCCGCCATGAAGCAAGGGGGCCCGGATCCGATCCGGCAAGGGCAGCTCGCTTTTGAAGCGATGCGCAGCGGCCTCGCGCACAAGAAGAGGCGGCGCATGCCGGTGATCGTGTTTCATGGAACCGCGGATACCCACGTCAGCGTCGTCAATGCCGAGCAAACCATCGCCCAGTGGAGCAAAACGAATGCGTGCCTCGCGGCGGAAAATTCTGAGAGCGGATTCACTCTGACGGAAAGCATCATCGACGCCAAAGTCTCAGACAAAATGCCGAGCGATTATGCCTATCGAAGGCACATCTATGTGGAGGCCAATGCCCGTCTTTTGATGGAGAAGTGGATGGTCCAGGGTCTTGGCCACGCCTGGTCGGGCTCTCCCAAGCCCAGCCAGTACGGTGACCCCAAGGGACCCCAGGCCAGCGCGGAAATCTGGCGCTTCTTTTGCGAAGCCGGCTCGCCGCGCCAGGAATCGAGCGAGACATCAAAATGAACATTGGCTCGCTTCTTCCCAGCCATGCCCGCTATCGTCCGGATCACACCGCCGTGGTTTTTGAAGATTCCCGCCTCAGCTTTCGGGAGTTCAATGCCCGCGTCAACCGGCTTGCCAATGCGCTTTCCAGTCTGGATGTGAAGAAAGGTGACAAAGTCGCGACGATCCTGCCCAACTGTTTGAGCTTGCTTGAGACCTACTGGGCAGT
>Ga0187867_10003239_pt1 | contig 13135 bp, 12 predicted proteins | sample June2016WEW_13_1_FD_132976 | JGI IMG/M metagenome (GOLD analysis project Ga0187867, IMG submission 132976) | Peatland microbial communities from SPRUCE experiment site at the Marcell Experimental Forest, Minnesota, USA - June2016WEW_13_10 | ecosystem: Environmental > Terrestrial > Soil >... | reverse complement strand
TCATCGGTCTCAACGACCAGCACCACCACTCCTCCACCGGAAGCAACCACCACTCTATCAATCGCTTCTACCACCCGTTCCTTTCAGCCCTATGTTCCCGGTGTCACACCACTGCCGGGCTACGCGCCCGGGCAGATTATATTCATCGGCGGAGGCGCACCGGCTCCCACCCCGCCTCCAGCTCCCGCACCCTACATCGCCCAGGGGGTATATTTCGATGGGACCCAATATCTATTTCGTGATTATCTGAACGCTACCAGCTCGGCAGGCGACCCTCTTCTGCCAAACACCTACACCGGCACTTACAGTGTTTGGTTCAAGACCGACGCTTTGGGACAAGGTCCCGAATTTCTTACCACCTGGTACAACAGCATTTACGAACCCAAGGGCAATGTTTTCTTTTTTAATGGTGACTCTGGAACTTACCTTTTTGCCGTAACCGGCATCGGCCTGGAAATGTACCCCGGGGTGTACACGGAGGGAAACGTGCTATCCCCTCCTACGCTCCTCCCTAATACTTGGTACCACCAGGCTGCATCGTGGAATACAGATTTTGCCACGGAACAGAAGATAATTCAAATTTACTTGAACGGAAGTGATCTTGGAGCGGTCAATAACGAAGACACTACGGGAGGGCCCGCTCTTGTTGCGTGGTCTTACTATCCTAGTGGTCCACAAGGGGAGACAGTGGTACTTCCCGATCTATTAAACGATGGTGTCTACGGCCCCGCCACCACCACCACGATGGCGGATTTTCAATTGTGGGATGGTGTTTTTGTTGATCTTTCCGTGCCGGCAAATCTTGCTAAGTTTATACAAGATGGGAAACCCGTTGACCCTGCCATAGCAGCGGCTGCGTTCGGAAAGCAAACGCTTCTTTTCAGCGGTGATAAAAACACCTTCGGCAACAATCAGGGTACAGGCGGAGCGTACAATCTCGCTAAGCCTTTGTTTGCCAATGGCCGCAATGGAGCGGGGCCGATTTCCCTGCCGGGAGCGATTGCAGGACAACCCGTTCTCAGCGTGATCGATGCGACTAACGGGAGCGCTGGTGGAGACGCAGGTAATTTTGAGGCGACGATTTCCGTTAACAATCAAATTCAGCAAATCAGCTCAGCCGACCTTTCTGGCTCGTCCTTTATATTTAATGTCCCCGGCACCCTTATCGACGCCAGCACAAGCCCGAGCAATTGAAGCCCCGATACCATCGCCCACATCGCCGCTGGCACTGACGGTCTCACCGCCGCGAGCACGAGAACCGTCCTCATCGAAGCAGCAACCGCGGCGACCTGGACCATTTTATAATCTGCTCACTTTAGCGACGCCTTGAACGCATCCAAATCACGTATCAAAACCCGATCATTATCCATCCGCTGTGCTGGAATCGCGATTTCCAAACGAACCACGCCGTTAAGCGTGAGTATGACCGATCCCTTCTTAATCTCGGAATTGGCCGGCAACTGTCCAAAGCCAATTTGGAGATATTCGGCATCTTTCAAAAACCGAATTGGGTGCCCAATCCCCGTGTCGGCTGCATCTAGTGCCAAAACACCTCTCCACAGAATTTCACCCTTGCCATTCTGGTTTGCAAATGAATCGAGCGAACGCATCACAAGCATAGCGTCATTACCTCGACCGAAAGCGATATAGGCGCCGCTGTCCATGAAATGAGCATTGGCCTGCCGGTCTGCTTTTTCGGTTAGTTCTACCGTCGCGCCCCCGGAAGTGATTGCTTGGTTATTTGGATGTTGTTCAATTGCGGTCAATACATTCACGCGACGATCCACGACAACTTTTGCAACCTGCAAAAAGCCGCCAATAAACACAAGCGCAACCGCGAACCATTGGAGCCAGAAGGCCACGCTCCGAAGCGCAATGATATCGTTCCACATTTCAGGGACCGCCTTTATCATTATTTAAACCGGCAGCATCGCGTGCGCTTTAATGGCCCGCGGAAGAACGGTTTCGTCATGACCGCTCCTCCTTCCCCGCCTGATACAGCTCCCAATCGTGCAGCACCAATTCCATGTCATGCTCGATAGCCGCCTCAACCCGAGCCATCGCCGCAGAGCGATCGAGATACTCGCCTAGGAATGCGGCGTTCACCGACGCTATCCACGTCGGGGGCTGCTCTATTCGGTCCTGGCGCACGACGGCGCCACGCAGGGCCGAGCCGATCTCCAGCGACCAGCCCTCGCACATGCCGCGTCCCCACCGGCTCCATTGGCCTCGCTTGCCCATTGCAGCACCATTGCATGACCTGCTCTCTTGGGCTTAGGATAGGAACAAACTAGGAACAATGGCAAGCCTCCCGGCCCACGAGTCCTAGGGACACACATGGATCCGACGGAAAAACCCCTAAAATCCTCCTCCGCGCTGGCGGCTGAGCTGCCAAAAGATGGTCTCTGCCGCATCCTTAGCCTTGACGGTGGTGGTGCAAAAGGGTTCTACACGCTTGGCGTGCTCAAGGAAATCGAGGCCATGATGAAGTGTCCGCTCTATAAGCGGTTCGACTTGGTCTTTGGCACAAGCACGGGCGCAATCATCGCCGCCTTGATCGGCCTAGGCTACGAGGTCGATCAGATTCACAAACTCTACAAAGAGCACGTGCCCAGAATTATGGAGGCCCGCAGTCCGGAAGAAAAATCGAAGGCTCTCGAAGAGCTGGCAACGATTGTCTTCGCAGACAAGAAATTTGACGCCGTAAAAACGGGCGTCGGTATCGTTACAACGAGATGGGTCATGGAGAAGCCCATGATTTTTAAGGGGAGCGTAGCGCAAGCCCACGGCCGCCTTGGCACTTTCATCCCAGGATTTGGATGTACTATTTCCGATGCCGTGCAAGCCTCGTGCTCCGCGTACCCGTTTTTTGCCCGAAAGATGGTCACTACGGCAGCGGGAGATCGGGTCGAGCTAATTGATGGTGGCTATTGTGCGAACAACCCCACTCTGTACGCGATCGCAGACGCTGTCATTGCACTGAAGATGGCCCATGCTGATCTCAGGGTAGTCAGCGTCGGCGTCGGGGTGTATCCGGAGCCACCACTTTCACTCAGGATGTGGCTAGCAAAGAAATTTATACTTAGTGTTCGGTTGCTGCAAAAGACCATGGAGATCAACACGCAATCGATGGACCAGCTGCGCGTGATTCTGTTCAGGGATATTCCCACCATCCGCATCAGTGACACCTTCGAGAGGCCCGAGATGGCCACCGATCTATTCGAACACGATCTCAACAAGTTGAACATCTTACGCCAGCGCGGCGCCGAATCGTTCGCTTGTCGAGAGGCAGAACTCAAGGCTTTCCTGCTGTAGACACACAATGGCCATCCCAGAAACTCAGCTTGAAACGTGGTCGCATCAAGGAGCTATGGTCCTATCAGCGAGCACCTACGCGTCAATAAGGCGCGCATTGGATGCTACAGGCGCGCCTTACCTAAATCGCAATTTCGAGATATTTCTCCAAGGATCATATGGCAACGACACAAACATTTTTGCCGAAAGCGATGTCGACGTTGTTATCCGCTACGACGGCGCATTTTTTAACAATATGAAGGAGCTACCGACTGACCAGCAGGCGGCGTTCAATGCGTACTTCAACGATGGCACGTACCCCTACACTGAATTCAAGACTCACGCGCAGGCGGCATTGCAAAAGGCGTTTGGTGATTCAGTTAAGCCCAGCAATAGAGCAATCAAGATTGTGGCCAAAGACACACGCCGCAATGCCGATGTGATTGTCGCCTTTGAATTTCGCCGATACTACAAATTTAATGGTGCAGGTGACGAAAGCCATGACAAAGGTATGGCCTTCTTTACTTCGAGTGGCACGCGTATCGTAAACTATCCCAAACAACACTCTAAGAATCTCACTACGAAGCATCAGGCCACCAATAATAAATTCAAATCGCTCATTCGCATTTTCAAAAATATGCGCAGTAAACTCGTCGCAGATGGTTTAATTGGACAAGGAATTGCGCCATCATATTTCATAGAAGGCCTACTCTACAACGTTCCTAACGACAAATTCTTTGGCTCTTACGGAGACATTGTTCTCAACATTTTCCATTGGCTCCATCAAACAACGGATCGGACGAAGTTTGTGTGCGCGAACGAGCACTATTATTTGCTTCGAGATAACGACCCTGTTTGTTGGCCGACTGCTAATGGGCCGCAATTTATCAACGCGGCAATCACTCTTTGGAACGATTGGAAGTGAATTATTAGAGATGGCCGAGAGGTGGAGGCGAGGCCGGCCGTTAGGCCAATGGTGCGGGCGAAGAGAATGGGTTCCGTCCGCCGATCAATCGGTCAACATCGTCCTGCAGGCGCTCCCCATCAACGGTATGATCGTGCTACGACCGCCAAAAGCAGACCCGAAGGACGGTGACGCCGAGGCCGCTCGCCAAACAATCCGCGAAGAAAACGATCGCCGCAAGAACGCGCGGCGCGAGAAATAAAAGCTCTTTGAACTTCGCAGCTCGCATCCGACCTACGCTGCGAACTCAGCCCCGCTACGTGCGGGGCATTTTTTGCGGACCTATTATCAACGTTGATTTTTATTTCGACGCTGTTTGGCAAGCTCTCTCTCTGCGGTGGTGAGCATACTTCGCATCTTTTCCCGCTCGCGCGGTGCACGGTCGGGCGGTAGTTTTGCTAGTGCGCCGCCAAGCGTCGCAATGCACTCCTTCAAGCGGTCGATATTCTTGCTACCTAGGAGGAGCAGCAATGAGCCGAGGTTTAGATTGATGGTCGCCCACTTTTGCATCCACCGTTCCGGAGTCACTTCTTCAAGAGCGGTCTTATAGGCCGCGATGGCATTTTCGGCATTCACGTGCGTCGTCTCCCGCAAACGCAGATTGGCAAGCGAGTTGCCGAGATTGAAACATGTCAACCCCCATTGCAGGGGTGCACTCTCGCGCCCAAGTTTACTCACCACATCACGACGTATAGCCACAACCTCTTGTAGACCTGCGGTACCGTCACCCTCTAGCGCAAGACCTTCAATCGCATTAGCAAGATTATCTCGCGTCTTCGCCCACCCGATTAAATCGTTTTCATAATTCCGAACTGTCAGCGCTTTACGAAATGCCGTTGCAGCATTTCTGAACCACTGTTTTTTGCGATCGAGGTTCGCGACCGACAACCACGCATTTCCGATGTTGTTTTGAATTCGGCTCCATTGGAGCAAATCGCTGTCATGAGTCGTTTCCTTTAAAGCATTACGGAACGCGCAGATGGCCTCTCCGATACAGCTCCTATGGCTCTGACGTTCGCCAAGGCTCCCAAGCACCAGTCCCAAGTTGTTTTGGATCAGCGCCCATTGGCGCGAATCGGCTTCTCGGGTAAACACCTCTAGGGCTCTGCGATAGGAGGTTAACGCCTCTACGAGTAACGCGGTCCCGATCTCCCGGTCGCCAAGAGAAGACAGCGCATCACCGAGAGCACTGTGGCTAACGGCCCAACCGAGTGGGTTGGAGACGCGATCGGATCCAAGGACAAAAAAACGTGCAATCTCAGCAGCAACTAGAAGTGATGCCATGTCGCCCCTCAAATCGCCTTGTTTCAATTGCGTTCGAAACCGTTTGCCTAAGTACACATATTGTTCTTTTCCGTTGCCTGGGAACAAAACAACCGCGGCATTGACATATCGCTCCACTGCTCCCTCGATATTGAATGCAAGGCGATCGTATTCGGCAGCTTCTTCAAGCAGACGCACATCCTCCCGCGCTTCCTCCACGGCACGCTCTGCGCGAGCTCTCCGCCTCGCTTCGAGCGCGGCATCAAAAGGTGATGACACTTTGTCCAGTTGTCCCGCATCCAGCAAGCTACCCGCCTTGGTGCGAAGCGCCGCCAGATCAGGGGCCTCGTTCGACTGGAGACCCCTCATATCCCTTTCTCGTACTGCGCCTTCAACGAAGCTATCTATTCGACGCAAAATGTCTTCTATTGGTGCGTTTTGCATTTGCGCCTCGATCCGGACCACGATCGCGCGCAACGTGGCTTCGGTAATTCCCTGGCGCTTAATTTCTTCCATTCGAGGAACGAGCGCAGTGAAAATCTCATTGACCTTGGAGTGTGTCTCCTGAATCTTTTGGAGACTGTCGTCCGGAAATGACCCGTTTGTCGGTGCGGTGGAGCCCGCTTCCTTTCTGTCTTCGAAATGTGTGCCAAACGCAGCATAAAGGCGCGATAGGTAGCCCCTTTCCTTTGACGGTCGCTGTGACGGATCAGGCCACTTTTCGGCGAAGACTCTTGCAAGGGCGCTGAAGAGGCGATCAACTCCATTTGGCTCCCTCCGAGGTTTTAAATAATCCTTGAAGGTATCCAGGGCACACGGGTAATGTGCTACGACATCCTCAAAAAGTAATTCCTGACTCTCTATCCCAACCTCAGACTTTTGTATTTCTTTGATAAGCTCCGCCACCCGCCTCCATTCAGAACTAACATGGAGAGCCATACCCATTTTGTACCTTTTCTCGCCCACGACGAGCCGACCCGCAGTTGCTAGCGATCACTCCACATTGGAGCGCACAGACGTTCGTTTGCAAAACGAACCCCCACGATTCCAGCGTGAGGGTTCCGGAGTGAACGAATAGCCCACCCCGGGCGCTGTTGCCTCCATGCCAGTGGAGCTGACCATGGTGGCACATAGCGGCCGCAAATATCGTAGCACACCATCCCAAAACACTAAACAGCACAAAGCTTTACGTGACAAAAGTAGTCCGCCGTCAAGCGCTGTCGTAACGGGCGTCCCCGGATTCGTGGTGTGGCTGAGCGCACCCAACGGTAAGACACGGGGCTTTATCACCTGGGCAGAGACCGCGGTCGCCGAACTGTCGCCGGCTATCCAAGACGCTTGGCACTTCCCCACCGTAGAAGCCGCCAACGATTCTGTATCGCGCGCTTTTGGCGCACAGGTTGAAGAGTACGGCGTCGCTGTTTTCCCCGCAGGTCGGCAATGACCGCGCCAGCGAACAAAATTGAACTGGGGTATGCGAGCCGAAGCGTGTCCGTGAAGCGCGTTGTTTTGAATTCAACGCCTATTCCGGCTTGGGTCGTGGCCATCACGCGCTCGGCGCACGGACACTCCGGCCAAATCATTTTTGTTCGCAGATTTGAATCTCTCGCCCTGGCGCTCGGGTTTGCGGCCGACAAATTGGCGGATACATAACACACTCAATTTTTTGTCTTTCATCGCAGAGCGATGCCCGATGTATCACGAAGCACAGCCGGCGTGCACACGGCTTAAGCATGTCGACACCGTCAGACGTCGCCTCGCCGACGTTGAAGTGTTTGCGGAGCTTTGCAAAAGGCGAGCGAGGCGAGCTGATCGTCTTTTTCCATCATCCGATAACAAAGACCCTGCAGTTCGACGGCCTTGTCTTTGACGGTGAGGCCGAACCTCATGTCGCGGGCGAAGAATAGGAGCCTGGTATGGCAGATTACCTGTCGCCCCTTCCGCCTCAGCGTTACTACGCGCCGCCTCGACACCTGCCGCTTCAAATGCCTGGCGTTTGTGTGGTGGTGCAGCCGCCTGGCACATCGATCAATACGTTGTACGAGATAGTGCGCGCGCAGGGCCTGGCTATCAAAGCCTTGCAGAATGCGACACACGCGCCGGCGCCCACCGTCGAACTTTGGAACCTAACGGTTGCAAATGAAAATACTGCCAGGCAGCTCGCCGACCACACCCGAGCCATCACGGAACAAACTGGCGAAATCAGCCGGCAGGCGAGTGAAATCGAACACCTCCAACACGACACGGCTGTTTTAACCGTCTGCATCGTCGCGCTGATCTGCGCTGCTCTTGGGCGCACGATGATTTCCGCGCTCTTCAAGCGCAAATCCGCGAAGCCACACACTGCAAAACCGAGCCCCGACGACATCATCGGCGCTTTTCTTCGATCCACACATAGTCGCTCATAGAGGGAGCAGATCATGTCAGACGCAGACCGCAATAATGTTTCAACCCTGGTGCCCCATCTCGATCAATTGCCAGACCCCCGAGCGCGCATCGGCAATCCCATCTCCCATCGCAATCCTCTGACGGGGGTTTTTCAACGAATCGGGGACAACACGGCGGCTCGATCTCTGGATTCGCAAGCAAGCGTTTTCGCCGCGTTGACTCGTTACTTCGAACAGCAAACGAAGGCTGTCGAAGCGAACGATCGACTCCACACCGCCATTGAACAATTTCATAGGCACAGGCTTGGCCTGCTGAATCCTGTGGACCAAGAGCAGTTTGAGGAAGACAAACACAAGCGCATCCTCGCCAAGAAGCGCCGCGAGAAGGAACAGTATGAAGCCGATGAGGAGATATTGGATGTTAAGCATCGGGTCGAAGCAAAGGAAGAATTTAAAGAGCAAAAATTTGCTGCCGGGGCCGCACGCTTCGCCCAAAAAATCGCCGAGCGCCGCGTCGGTGAGGCAGTCGCACGTTCGAGTATGGAACCAGAGCCCAAGGAAATGCCGGCTCCCGAGCAGCCGGTGTCCATCGCGGCCGTAGTCGCTGATTTCGTGCAGAAGCTGGAGCGCGATATCGACGCCGCCGAGGCGGCGGGAAAGCCGACCAAGCAGATGCGTGACGATCTGGCTGCTCTCAACGCGATGCTCAAGCGCATATGACCGCCATGCCGCGGATCACCATAAAAGCCCGTGGCCGCGCCCTACGAGAGGCAAAACGGCGTGCATTGGAAGCCCGCTACCCGGCGCTGAAAAAATCGCCAGCACCAAAGCCGCCGCCACTGGTGCCAGCGCCGGCCAACTACTGGTGCAAACGGATGGTCCTCGGCCGCGACAGCAACAATCTCGTGTTCTCGCTCGACGACAACAGCCGCTTCCTGCACACGCATATTATTGGCGTGCCCGGCAGCGGCAAGTCCAACGCCATCACGCACGGTTCAAGGCAGGACATCCAAAACGGCGCCTGTGTTATCAAACTCGACCCGCACGGTAATGATCCCAGTAGCGTTCATAACAAGAATGTACAGTGGCTTGACGCCACGGGCCTAGCCAATGAGCGCATCATCCATACGGTCGAACCCGGGAGCCCGTACTCCTGCGGCTTCAATCCCCTCTTTTGCCCTCCCGGCACTGACCCGACCGTGATCGCCGGCAACATGGTCGAAGCGGTCGAGCGTGGATGGGGCGACCAAGACTCCCAGGAGCGGCCGACGATGCGCCGCGGCCTGCGCGCGTTGTTTACGGCGCTGGCCGAGCTGGGGCTGACGTTGTGCGAAGCCACCTACTTCCTCTTACCCGACGATCGGTTCAATGCCCGCGCTTGGGCGCTGCAAAAACTCAAAGATGAACGGGCGCGCGCCTATTTCGAGCGGCTCGACACGCTCGCCGGCGATCCGCGCATGAGGCAAACCTTCGATGTTGAGACGATCGGTGTTCTCAACAGGATTGAAGAATTCACCAGCTCCGCCGCCATTCGGCGCGTTTTTGGTCAACGCGAGGGCATCGATCTGCGTGAGGTGATGGATGAGGGCCACGTCGTGCTCGTCAATCTCGCCGGCGGCACCCAGGTTTACGAAAAGGAAGGTGATCTACTCGGTCGGCTTTTTCTGCGCGCCATCTTGTACCACGCCAAAAGACGCACCAATAACCGACCGTGCTTTGTTTGGATGGACGAAGGGCATCGGTACGTTTCCGGCGACATACCGGTTCTGTTTGAAGAGGTCCGCAAACACTCGGTCGGCATTGCCATCGCCCACCAGGATCTCTCACAGCTCGGCGAGCCGGGTGACCGCATCCGCGAATCAATCTTGGCAGTGCCGCAAACCCGGATCTTGTTTAGATTGAATAGCATGGCCGAGGCCACGCAGCTCGCGCCCGAGGTGCTGAACCTTAACCTTGAGACGCCGGTGCATCTGCTCGTGAAGCCGACCGTCGTCGGCGATCAGTTGGTGACGCTGCGCAACCGCGCCACGTCAGCAAGCACCGGCACGACAGACACGATCGGCACGGGGGTGACGGATAGCGCCGCCGAGACTGACACGGTCGGCGAAAACTGGGCCACAGCGGATACGAAGGGCGTGACCATCACCGAGGGTAGATCGGTCGCGCTGGGCGAAGCGGAGATGACCGGCACCACGAGGTCGGTCACGACGACCGTGGGCGGCGCCGAGACCAACACTGACACCGCATCAGAAAGCCGCACCAGCAGCCGCGGCGGCAGTCATACCGACGACAGGAGTTGTTCCGATTCCGACGGCGAGAGCACCTCGTACACCAGACCAGCCGATCCCGCCTCTATGGAGTGGGGCGACCGGACAGACTCGAGGGATTCTTCAAGCGGGCGAGGCCGCGCCAGCAGCGACACCACAAGCTGGTCAAAAGCGGACACCCACGGCACGGGCCATTCGCATGCGTCGACCAGTAGCTGGTCGCGCGCGGAAGGAGTGGCGCATTCCGAGTCCCGTACCAACTCGAGGACGGTTACGGATAGCCGTAGCCGCGCCGACACCACGGCCACGACCAAGACTCGCGGCGGCAGTAGGAGCCACGCCACCACCAAGGGGCGCGCCACCACCAACAACGCCAGCCATGCCATCTCACAAGGTGCGAGCCAGTCCGGCGGATGGGGTGAGGCGTACCGTGCTGTCTATGCCGACCTGCCGACTGCGGTGCACAGCAAAGAAAACGTTGTCCACATGGCCGCCGAGGTGATCAACAATTTGCCGACTGGGACCGCCATCGTGAAGGCGCTGGTCGGCAACCGGATTGAATCAGCCGTGGTGCGATTCCCGCGCATCGATGATCCATCGGGAACACCCCAGCACCAACAGCAGGTCAGAATAGAACTCCTGGCCAAGAGCCCGTTTGCTCTCCCCGCAGCGGAGGCGACCAAGATCATTGAGGATCGTCGCGAATGGCTCAAGGCGCAAGGCGCCAAGCTGCTGGCGCCACCCGCAGAACCGAAATCATACCGACAGCCGCTGAAAGCAAAGAGCAAACGCCCGCCGAAGCGGCAACTGGACGGCGGAGTGAACGGAAGTGAACCAAAGAAAGGAAATGATCATGATTGACGAAAAAATCACCAAGGTGAAAGCGCTCATCGAAGAACGCGAACGGATCGACCGCGAACTCTCCGCGCTGTTCGGCTTGACCGATCAGCCCAAACGCGGTCGCCCGCGCAAGGACGGTCGCGAACCGGTCCAGGCTAACACCACAGGCTGGTCGATCACCCAAGGCGAGGCGCATTCCGACACCACGAGCTCATCGAGAAGCGACAGCTAAGGTGACTGAGTTATCCACTAAGGAACCCCCGAGGGCGGGGGCTCCTTCATGCCTTACAATATGACCATGAGTTCAACGCTGACCACCGATGCGCCGCGGCGCCGCCGATTTCATCGGGCTGAACCGGGGCACCCGATGTGGATCACCACACGCGACCTAGCCCTCCTTGAGCAGGTACGCCGGCATCGATTTTTGTCATCGACACACTTGGTCGCGCTCGACGGCGGTAATGCGTCCAACGTTCTCGCGCGGCTTCGCAAGCTTTTTGACCACGGTCATCTGGCGAGGCCACCCGCGCAACTCGCCACCGTACCGGTCCTTGGACCTCAGCCGATGGTCTACGGCCTGGCTACCGCTGGTGCGCGCCTCCTGCGAGAGCACGAGCGTCAAATAAACGATGGTGTAGATTGGACGGAAAAGACTCGTCGCGCCGGGGCAGTATACATCGAGCACACGCTCGCGGTCGCCGATTTCATGGTGAACCTTGAGCTGGCCTGCCGCAGTGCGGGCGACGTTGAGGTAATCCAAGAAAGAGAAATTCTCGCGGCGGCGCGCCCCCACACCCGAGCCGCCCGCGAACCATTGCGCTGGGTCGCGGAGCAGACGATCCGCGGCAAGCGCGAGATCTGCTCGGTTATTCCCGATGGCATGTTTGGGCTGCGCTTTGCCGACGGGACCGGCACGTTTTTACTGCTCGAAATCGATCGCGGCACCATTCCGATAGTGCGCCGCGGCAACACGCACCGCAGCATCAAGCGCAAGCTCGCAACCTACATCGAAGGCTGGCGTGCCGGTCGGCATCTGGATCAATTCGCCATTCAAAACCTGCGCGTGCTCATGGTGACGAGCTCAGCGGCGCGGATGGACAACATGCTCGCGGCAGTCGAGGACATCACCGGCGGCAAGGGCACCGGGTTCGTGCTGTTCGGCCACGCCGCTGCCCTTGCCGGACAAAACCCGCTCGAATTTGGCTGGACCAACGGCCGCCGCGAGACGGTACGGCTGACTGATTAGCTCGACAGCGAGTTCGGTGATGCGTAAGATTCCGCAACGCGAAGACATCGAACCAGACGCGCCTCTTCGATTGAGCATAGCGGCTGCAATTGCCTTCCCTGATGGCACGATGACGGTGACCGGGTTGCGACGTGAAGCGAGCAGGGGGCGTCTCGTCATCGAGCGAGTCGCAGGCAAAGACTTTACGACACTCGCCAGCATCGAAAGAATGAGAGAACTATGTCGGCTCGATCGAAAGGCGCCCGTCTCTGGCTCCGTCGGGAACGACGAGACACTGAAGGCCACATCACCCATGGCGCAACCTGGGTTATCCGCGACGGAGAACATCAAGAAGGCACGGGATACGGCGTTGATGATCGTCGAGGAGCTGAGCGAGCGCTCGCCGCCTATCTCACCCGCAAACATCTCGCCCAAGCGACCGTAAAAGGTTCTCGGCATCCGTCGCAGACTCCGGTTGCCGATGTCCTAGCGCTCTATGCGCGCGATATTGCCCCCCGCCACGCCCGCCCGAGGGAAACTGCGCAGCGGATGAAGGAGCTGCTCGGCTTTTTCGGCGATAAGACGTTGGCGGAAATCAACGGAAACCTCTGCCGGGAATATGTCGCGCAGCGATCGACCGACGCGGCGGCGCGACGCGAGCTAGAGGACCTTCGCGCCGCCATCAACCACCATCGCCGCGAAGGCTTGTGCTCGGAGATAGTCGAAATCGTCCTACCGGAGAAACGCCCACCGCGTGAACGTTGGCTCACCCGCGCGGAGGCCGCGCGGCTCGTCTGGTCGGCGTGGCGCTACCGTGAAATACAGCAGGGCAAAGCTACTGATCGCCGATCACGGCAACATGTCGCCAAATTCGTCCTGCTCTCCCTCTACACCG
>Ga0187867_10003227_pt1 | contig 13157 bp, 11 predicted proteins | sample June2016WEW_13_1_FD_132976 | JGI IMG/M metagenome (GOLD analysis project Ga0187867, IMG submission 132976) | Peatland microbial communities from SPRUCE experiment site at the Marcell Experimental Forest, Minnesota, USA - June2016WEW_13_10 | ecosystem: Environmental > Terrestrial > Soil >... | reverse complement strand
GTACATCCCGTTTGAACCGCCGGCAGCACCCACCTGCAAGCCGTGATCGGTACCGCCATTGATCGCATTCGTGCCGCCGGATTGAACGAGTGTTCCTGTACCGTACCAGCCGACGATTTCGTCAGGGGCTGAAAGAGATTGCGATGGTCCAAGTGTCAGCGAGGCAGCCAGATTGGCATTGACGCTGTTATCAATTTCCACGCTGCCGTTCGTCACGTTTAGCGTACCGGCCGTCCAATTGAAATTGGACGCATTTATGCTGTTGTTCAGGGTGTCAACGTTGAACGTGCCGCCGGTTTCGTTGAAAAAGCCCCCGGCATTGAGCTGAAGGGAAACCGCGGTCAATGTGCCGCCGGAAAGATCAAGAGTGCCAGTCTCGCTGAGTCCATTTCCGACAGCGAGGGTATCGACGGTGGCTGCGTCTGATGTGATTTGGGCCGTTCCCCCGTCGAATATATCGGCATTCGTGCTGCTGTTTGGCAGTCCAGCGGACCAATTACCGGAGTTAAACCAGTCGCCGGGCGTGCCCGCTGGCAGTTGCCATGTCGTGTCGGCATGTAAATAGCCCGCCAAGCTTGTCCCAAGAAACGAAGCCGTGCAAACGGCAGCCCTCGTCAGCAAACGAAGTTTTGTCCGCTTCATATCTTTTCTCCCGCTTTGCTGGTTATTCGCGCAGATAGAACCCACATGTCGGACCATATGAAGTGCGGGTTCGGCGGCGGTCCCTGCGCACCATCACCATTCCGAGGCCAACGCATTGGCTCTAATGATCTGATTTGGTGACGAGCTTAATCCCGTACCTTCCCTTCGGACCTCCCCAAATGAACGCGGTCGGCTATTTTGCGTAAGATACCTACGTTTGGAGTTTTATCAAGCTCTTTCTGGGCTCGCAGCTGTTACCCCCAAACCGCGAGATTTGGAAGGCCATTTTAACCATTTTGACACCTGCGACTGTTTCGCGACAGCCCGCGAACAGATGGCCGCCGCCCCGGCCTTTCCCATGCCTTTTACGCTCGCCGGACAATCCGTTCGAGCAAATCGGGCGGATGGATTCGCATCGTCTTGCAGAGGCGGATGAAAACCACGACCGTCGGCTGGCGTTTCCGTAAAGGAACTCACAATAGCCCTTTTATCCACCCAAAACGCTGTTGAGTCCGCATGAGACACATTTCACCCTGTTACGCGCGTGCCGGTCGTGCAATCTGCCTTAACGTCATTCTGGCTAAGCGATTAAAGGAATGAACTAAGCTAGTATACACTAATCAAACCCTCAAAATTGTCTCAAAGTGTCTCATTCTGTCTCACGGCTGTCGTGCCAAATTGTTGAACGTCGGTTACGTCTTTGCAGCAGCCTTCGTCCCCATCTTCGCCAGGAAGATCCCCAGCTCATACAGCAAAACCAGCGGGATCATGAGGGCGATGGTGGCGGTGACGACGTCGCCGGGGGCTAGGGCGGCGGCGAGCATGCACAGGCCGAGATAGACGTATCGCCGCCAGTGGCGGAGCGTGTCGATTTCGACCAGGCCGATGCGGGCCAGGGCCATTACCACGATCGGCAACTGGAAGGCCAGGGCGAAGGTCAGCAAGAGTTGCAGGACAAGGTCGAGATAGTCCGGCAGGGTGAAAGAGGTGGCCAGGAGATTGTCCGGACCGAAGGGGATGACGCGGACGTTGCCGCCGGTGAAGATTTTCAGGCGATGTTGGAGCGTGTCGAACCAGAGTTGGAGTTCCGCGGGATGCGCCGGGTTGCCGGGGATGGCCTGGACGAACGTCGGCTGGCTGGTGGCGTGGGCGTGGGCGGCATCGGTGGCATCGGGCAGTTGCAGCGGGAAATCGGCGGTGAAGGCGATGAAGAACTGCAACGAAAACGGCAACACCACGTAATAGACAAAAAACATTCCGCAGAACAACAGAACAATGCTCAGGGGGATGTATTTGGTGACGTACTTGCGTTCCTTCGGATACAAACCGGCGCTGACGAAGAGCCAGAGCTGGTAAATGATCCACGGCCCGGCGATGGCGGTGGCGGCGATGAGGCTGACCTTCATGTAGACCATGAACGCATCGGAAATCTGAAGCGATGAAAGCTGGGGATTGATGTCGAATCTCTGGAGTGAGCGGAGCAGGGGCCGGCAGAGAAATCCGAGGATTTGCCGGCCGAAGAGGAGGCAAACCAGCACGGCGGGGACGAGGCCGATCAATCCGAGGAGGATTCTGCGGCGTAGTTCCTCCAGGTGATCGCCGATGGACATCTGGTAATCATCGGGATTGAAATCCTGTGCGTGGCGGCTCATGGACAGAGCAGAATACGACCAAAGGGCACGGATGGGAAAGGGGAGGGGTTAGGCGGCGGGGAGGGGATCGAATTCAACCGCGACGCGATAGCCCATGCCGCTGGGATCGCAGCGGAGAACTCTTCCGAAGGCGTCCCAGCCATGGAGCATTCCATTTTGCGGGAAGAAGACGGTCAAATGCTCGCCCTGGCGGAGGGGATGCTCGGAGATGGCCGAGAGCCCGCCGAGGGACAGGTCGCGCAGCATGAGATTCAGTTTGGGCATTTGCCGCGCGTCGAGGGAATGATCGAGGCGTCGGCTTTCCACGGTGGCGTGGAATTCCTTGCGTGGAAACATGCGCCGATCCGACCACGACTCCGTCGGCAGATAGGCGGGCATCTTCAACAAAGCGACCATCTGGGACGCTCCTTGGCGGAGGCGAAGCCTTCCGCAATTGGGGGGAATTGGCATGCCGAGGGCGTCTGGCGGCGCTGCATCGGCGTCAAAAATCCTGTAGGCTCATCGGCCAGAAATGCGGAAAAGGTTATCTATCTTGCGGAAGATTTGGTGGCGACGTGAATAGAGGCGATTTTCCTGGAATTGTGTATCTGGTGGGAGCGGGGCCCGGAGACCCCGGCCTGATCACCGTGCGCGGGGCGAGATTATTGGAACAGGCGGACGTCGTTGTGTACGACTATTTGTCCAATCCGCGTCTGCTGAGTTATTGCCCCCAGGCGGAGCTGATCTACGTGGGGAAGAAAGCGGCGGACCATTCGATGCCGCAGGAGCAGATTAACGCGCTGCTGGTTGAAAAGGGGAGGGCGGGGAAGCGCGTCGTTAGGCTAAAAGGCGGAGACCCGTTCGTGTTCGGGCGGGGCGGGGAGGAATGCCAGGCGCTGGTGGAAGCGGGGGTGGCGTTCGAGGTGGTGCCGGGGATCACCGCGGCGATCGCCGCGCCGGCGTATGCCGGGATTCCCGTCACGCATCGCGATTTCAATTCCAGCTTCACGTTGATCACCGGTCATGAGCGTGAGGACGGCGAGCCGGCCGGCGACGTTCAATGGGACGTGATCGCCCGGCTGCCGTGCGTGGCGTTTTACATGGGGGTCAAATCGCTGCCGCAAATTTGCCGGAGGTTGATCGAAAACGGAATGCCGCCCGACAGGCCGGCGGCCACGATCCAATGGGGCACGATGCCGTCGCAGCGAACCGTGGTCTCCACGGTGTCGCGGCTGGCTCAGGACATCGCCCAGGCGAAGCTGCGCGCCCCGGCGATGACGATCATCGGGAAAGTGGTTGAATTGCGAGCGGCGCTGGCGTGGGTGGAACGCCGGCCGCTGTTCGGCCAGACCATCGTCGTCACGCGTTCGCGCCATCAGGCCAGCGAGGTTTCACGGAAACTGGAGGAATTGGGCGCGGAGGTGATCGAAGCTCCGACGATCGAGCTGCACGAGCCGGCGGATTTGTCGGCGGTGGATGGGGCTTTGGCGTCGGCGGGGGGCTTCGACTGGGTCTGTTTCACCAGCGTCAACGGGGTGACGGCGGCGCGGAAACGGCTGGCGGCGATGGACATGGATGCGCGCGTTTTCGGCCAGGCGAAGTTGGCCGCCATCGGAGACGCCACCGCCGAGGCAATCGAGCGGGAGTTGTGCCTCAAAGTCGATTTGTGTCCCAAGTCATTTGTGGCCGAGGCGCTGGCGAATGAGCTTGCGGAGCGAAACCAAGTGTCGGGGCGGAAATTCCTGCTCTTGCGAGCGGACATCGCCCGGCCGCTGTTGTATCAGCGGCTCATCGAGGGAGGCGCGCGGGAGGTGTCGGACGTGGCGATTTACGAAACCCGTCCGGTGAGCCAATTGCCGCCGGGCCTGATCGACGCCTTGAGCGCCGGGCGGATTCATTGGATCACGTTCAGCAGCAGCAGCACGGCACGGAATTTCCTCAACCTCCTGGGGCCGGACTACCGGCAGAAACTTTCCCGCGCCAAGTTGGCGAGCATCGGTCCCGTCACTACCGCCACGCTGCGCCAAGCGGGCCTGGAACCATCGGCCGAGGCGCGGACGTTCAACATCGACGGCCTGATCGAGGCGATGGCGGCATCCCCATGATCCCCGACGATCCGGTCATCGCGGTCATCGGCGCCGGAGCGGTGGGGGGATATTACGGCGCGCGCCTCATCCAGCACGGTCATCGCGTGCATTTGCTGACCCGAAGCGATTGCGCGCACCTTCGCAAATCCGGGATGCGAATCCAAAGCCGCGACGGCGATTTTTCGCTCTCGCCCAAACAGATCAACGTTTACGACGATCCGCGCGACATGCCCAAGGCGGATTTGGCGATCGTCACGCTCAAGACAACCGCCAACGGGCATCTGCGTGAATTGGTCGGCCCGGTGCTGAAGGGCGATTCGGCGATCCTAACGTTGCAGAACGGTCTGGGAAACGAGGAACTCTTGGCGGAACTGTTCGGGCCCCAGCGCGTCGTGGGGGGGATGGCGTTCGTGTGCATCAACCGGATTGGGCCGGGCGAAATCTCCCACACGGATCATGGGATGATCCGCGTGGGCGAGCCGACGGGCGGTCCCACCGATCGGTTGCGGAAGATCGCGGCACTGTTCTGCGGCAGCGGGGCGCCGTGCGAGGTTCTGGAGGATTTGGCCTCCGGCCGATGGGACAAGCTGATTTGGAACGTGCCGTTCAACGGGCTGGGTGCGGCCTTGGACCTGACCACCGACAAGCTGATCGAATCGGAAGCGGGGCTACGGCTGGTGCGGAAGCTCATGGAGGAGGTAATCGCCGCCTGCGGGCCGATGGGCATCCGGTTCGATTTAAGCGTAATTGAACAGAAGATTTCCCATACCCGCACAATGGGCGCTTATAAGACCAGCATGCACATAGATCGGCAGACAGGCCGGCAGATGGAAATCGACGCGATTATCGGCCAACCGCTGCGGAAGGCGCGCGGGAATTCGATTTCAACTCCATATATGGAAATGCTTTATGAGATTCTAAATTTGATTGATGGCGAATTTTTGTCAAAGAACAAAGTGCAATAGAAATATCCAGGATTGTCGCGATTTTTTGTAGCGTTTCCGTGGATTTGGGATATATAGATTGAGAGAGGGCGAGACGGAAGTGCCGAATCCAACACGGAATACATCTCTCGCCTGAAGATCAAAAAAAACAATGGAGTAGCGGAGGAAGCGATGATTTCCCAACGATGGGCGGCCCAAATCGGGCTTTTGGCGGCAATGGCGGTTTTTGTCACCAGTATCGGGGTTCTGATTTCGCAAGCTGGAAACGGTTCCAGCAACGACGCCATGCCCGGGTCGACTGTTTCCAACCCGACCCAGAATGAAGGCATGCCGATCTCTCTTTCCGCCCCGGCCATGTCTCCGACTGCCCGGCCTTCCGGCGCGGTTCAACACTGAACGATCGACGGAAAAGCTCAACTCTGTAATTGTCTATGCCAACGGCCTGCCGGGATTGCCGGAAGCGACTTGTTCTGTTCCAAATTCAGTTCATCTCTAAGAAGGTCCTGGGTATCATACCCGCATGCATTTGGTGATTTTTGAGGCTTCGCGGTGGTATTCGTTTGCGCCGCTGTCGCTCAATCGCCCGGTGTTCACGCTTCTCAGCGGAACCAGCACGCTGCTGGAAAAGCAGATTCAACACATCCAGCCATTGCGCGTCACGCTGTGGGTCCGTCCGGAGATGGTGGAGTTTTGCCGCAAGCACGTGATTCCGACCCTGCCGGTTCCGGCGGCGATCAACGTGCCGTTGGATGATGAGCCGGCGATTTTGAGCAGCGGCCGGACGCTGCATTTCGGCAAGTTAGACCGGCCCACCGATCCGATGGTGAGCGTCGACGAGGGCAACCTTATCCGCCAAGCCTATGTAAAGATGCCGGGATTGAGTTATGAGGACGCGATGCAGCGGAGCGATCGTTGGCTGCGGCTGCTGGAACTGCCACGGATGAGCGATCAGACGCGATTGCCCGAATATCTGTGGGATTTGGTGCATTGGAACGAGGAGGCGATCGTCGCCGATGCCAGCCAGATGACCGACCGCCCTCGTCCGCCGGCGGATTGCCAATGCCACGTCATCGGCGAGCAGGACGTGATCGTCAGCCCGGAGGCCAAAGTCTCGCCGGGCGTGGTGCTGGATGCCAGCCGGGGTCCGATCGTGATCGACGCCGGGGCGTCGATCGGCGCCAACAGCGTCTTGCAAGGCCCGGTCTACGTAGGAAAGTATTCCAGCATATCTCCGCTCTCTCACGTTCATTCCGGAACCAGCATCGGGCCGATGTGCAAGATCGGGGGCGAAGTCGCCGCCAGCATTTTCCTCGGCTACAGCAACAAGGTCCACGAGGGTTTCGTCGGGCACAGCTATATCGGCCAATGGGTGAACCTCGGCGCAGGCACCACGATCAGCAACATGAAGAGCACCTACGGGCCGATCAAGATGCACATCGGCGCCAAGCAAATCGAAACCGATCGAAGGTTTCTGGGCGCCATGATCGGAGATCACAGCAAGACGGCGATCTGCACCCGGCTGATGACGGGCAGCTACATCGGTTATTGCAGCCTGCTGGCCGGCAGCGATTTGCCGCCACGGTTTATTCCCAGCTTCACCTTCTGGACCGATGAGGGGTCCAAGCCTTACAAGCTCGACAAGGCCCGCGAGGTGATGAAACAGGTTTACGGCCGCCGGGGCCGCATCTGGGACGAGGAGGACGAGATTCAATTGAAGATCGCCCAGAATTCGGCGGCGCAGGTGGAATAGCGCGCTTCGCGAGAGAGTAGAGCAGTAGAAAGTAGAACAGTGGAGACGGACCGTATCCGCGTCATCGGCGGTGAGTCGGAGTCTTCCGGGATAATAGCCATCACAAAGCTACGAACCGCGGATAACGCGGATAAGAAATAGTTGACTTTCCCTGGTTTACCGGGTCGGTCCTCACCGATGTGGTTGCTGAACAGGCTAGCGGAACACGCCCATGAAGACGGTCCTCGACGAGTTTTACACATCTTATTTGCGCACTGCGACCTACACCGACGGCGAGTTGCGCGTGGTTGTTGTCGAAGGGTTCCGGGCCGCCAAACCGGAAGACATCAACATCCTCGGCCACATTATCAAGAATACATACGCACTTGGCATTACGGAGCGTAGCCGGCTGATTGAAGTTCGGTTCAGTCGCCCAATCGCCTGGCAGCTCATTGACGAGTCGTTCACTACAGGCACCGATTACGAAGTGCCAGAAGACAAGTGTGCTCTCCACGTGCTAACGCGGTCGCGGTACCTGGATTACGTGCGCGAGCACCATGGCTGGTTTGAAGATATGCGTGGGCCGGGCAAGCACTATCGCATCTGGACAGAGGATGAAGTCATCGACGTCGTGGCATGCGAGCCGCCCATTGTTGGCCTCGCGCCGAGCACGTAACAACCCACTGCTGCCGACCGCTCCAGCGAAGCGGTTACGGAATAATCGCTTCGTATCCGCTCCGCCCACCCACTTTTCCGGCCGGTATGCAGTCGGCCGAACGCTTACACCCAACCCTCCCGCTGAGTACAAGCGGAGGGGTAAAAGGCGGCGGATCAATGAGGAATGGTTGCCTAAGTTTTTGGGTACGCCCTCGTCGCTTTTTTGGGGTAGCTTAATCTTTTGCTAATATTCGCCGCCTAAACCTGCGGGGAGAATCGCAATCAGAGGGTATTGGGCATAGGGTATTGGAAATGGGCTGAAACGGCTTACATTTTTTGGCGGTGCGTCAATCGAAGCCCCGGATGTACATCCGGGGCTACGGGAAGCGCAAACGATTTCTGAAATCGGCAAGAGTGCGAATTTACGGAAGGAGACATCCGGATGTTCCAATTTCTTCGGGCAGCGGCGGTGATTTTGGCGGCGGGCGCGGGAATGGCGATGGGGGACGTGAGCCTCAAAGGGGAGGGGGCGACTTTTCCCAAGCCGCTTTATGACGTTTGGGTGTCGAAATTTCACGAGGCGAACCCGGATGTCACCATCGACTACCAGGGCAGCGGGTCGGGCGGGGGAATCAAGGCGATCACTAATAAAACCGTCGATTTCGCGGGATCAGACGTGAAGATGAGCAAAAGGGAAGCGGCGGAGGCGGGGGACGTGGTTTATATTCCAGCCTGCGCCGGCGCGGTGGTGGCCGCGTATAACCTGCCGGGATTTTCGGGGGAATTGAAGCTCAGCGGTCCGGTCCTGGCGGATATTTATCTGGGGAACATCACGAATTGGAATGACGGCAAGATCGCGGCGTTGAATCCGGGAGCTTCGCTGCCGAATCAGGCGATCACGCCGGTGTATCGGAGCGACGGGAGCGGGACCAACGCGGTGTTCAGCACGTATTTGAGCACGCAAAGCGACGAATTCTCGGCCAAGGTGGGGGCGGGCAAGTCGGTTCAGTGGCCGGTGGGCCAGGGCGCGCAGGCCAACAATGGGGTCACCACGGTGGTGAAGGACGTTTCGGGCGCGATTGGGTATATCGAGTTGAATTACGCGCTGGCCAACGACGTTACCATGGCGACGTTGGAGAACAAGGCCGGGAAATTCGTGAAGCCGTCGCTGGATTCGGTGACGGCGGCGGCGGCGGCGGCGACGGAGATTCCGGCCAACATCATGAACCGGGGCGGCGACAATGCCTATCCCATCGCTTCCTTCACCTATATCCTTGTGCACAAGGATCTGAGCTATCTCGGCGACAAGGCGAAGGTGGATGCGCTGGTGAAATTCCTGACCTGGGCGCAGACCGAGGGCCAGAAGCTGGCCCCGGATCACGCGTATCCCGCGCTGCCGGATGCCGTGACGCGCAGGGCGATGGCCAACATCCATTCGCTGACGTTTAACGGCTCGCCGGCCCAGCAGTAGAAATGTCGGACGTTTCCATTTCCAACCTCGGCCAAACGCCATCGCCGGCACCACCCGGCTTGACCCGGCGCAAAAGCCGTTGGCTGAATTGGGATAGGGTGATGCGCGGGCTGGCGCGGGGAAGCGGGGTGGTGATCGTGCTGATGCTGGCATCGCTGGTGATCGTGCTGGTGGTGGCGGCGGCGCCCAGCATGAAGCGGTTTGGATTCGGCTTTTTGACCACTGCCAGTTGGCAGCCGAACGAGCGGCAAGTCCCCAGGCTGGACGCGCACGGAAAAGCCGTGAGGGACGAGGACGGCGAGATCGTCATGGATACGATCCCGCCATCGTTCGGCGCTTTGCCGATGATCTATGGAACGGTGGTCAGTTCGGTGCTGGCGTTGGTGCTGGCGGCGCCGCTGAGCCTGGGGGCGGCGCTGTTTCTGGTGAGAATCGCGCCGCGGGTCATCGTCGGGCCGATTTCGTTTCTGATCGAGTTTCTGGCGGCGATTCCAAGCCTGGCGTACGGGATATGGGGATTGTTCGTGCTGGCGCCGTTTCTGCGAAATCACGTTGAGCCGGCCGCGTTTCACGCATTAGGAGGGGTGTGGGGATTCGGGTGGCTGTTTTACGATCATGAAGGCCGCCGGCATCTGCTGACGGGATTGGACATGCTGTGCGGGGGGCTGATTTTGGGGATCATGATCATTCCGATCATCACCGCGATCAGCCGGGATATCCTGGCTTCGGTGCCGCGGGCACAACTGGAGGGAACGGTGGCGTTGGGGGCGACGTGGTGGCAAAGCGCCTTGGAGATGATGGAATTCGGCCGGAGCGGATTGTTCGGCGCGATCATTCTCGGCTTGGCGCGGGCGGCGGGAGAGACGATGGCCGTCACCATGGTCATCGGAAACAACCCGCGCATCGCGCTGTCGGTGTTTGCACGGGCGCAAACGATGTCGAGCCTTTTGGCCAGCAAGTTTCAGGAGGCGGAGGATTTGGACCGCTCGGCGTTGCTGGAAATCGCCCTGATTCTTTTGGTGATGTCGCTGCTGTTCAACGTGACGGCGCGGTGGCTGGTCGTGGGCAAGGATTCGCACGGCGCGGCGGCGCATTGAAAGAAAGGGGACATTCATGATTTCGAGGCGACGTTCATGATTTCGGCGGATTTCCAAGTCGGGAGCGTGGCATGACCGGCGTTGCTCGAAGAGCGGTGTCGCGGCAGCTCAGCAAGCTGATGTTCGGGCTGTGCATCCTGTTTGCCGCGATCATCGTGACTCTTTTGACGCTGATCACGGGATACCTGCTGATCCTCGGCGTCAAACATCTGAGCGTGTCATTTTTCATCCGCGAGCCGATTGCCCAGGGGAATCCGGGATTCCCCGGCGGGATGGCCAATGGCTTGCAGGGCACGACCGTGCTGATCGCCCTGGCCAGCGCGGTGGGGATTCCGCTTGGGATGCTGACGGGAATTTACCTGGCGGAATACGACGCCGGTTCGGTGTTCGTCGGGACGATCCGGTTTATCGCGGACGTGCTGGCGGGAGTGCCGAGCATCGTCGTGGGCATCCTCTGCTACGAGTTGCTGGTGGCTCCGTTTCATCGGAACAACGCGTGGTCGGCGGCGCTGGCGCTGGCGTTCATCATGGTGCCGATCATCGCGCGGACCACGGAAGAGATGCTGCGGCTGGTTCCCAACAGCTACCGCGAGGCGTCGATGGGGCTGGGGGCGACCAAGGCGCACACGATCTTCAAGATCGTTTTGCCGGCGGCCAGGGCGAGCATCGTCACCGGGGTGATGCTCTCCATCGCCCGCATTTCCGGCGAGACCGCCCCGCTTCTTTTCACCTCGCTGGGAAACGATTCGATCACCTGGAACCTGAACGACCGTTTTCCCTCGCTGACCAAGCAGATTTACGACTACAGCACCCAGCGGGCCACCCCCCAGGAGCAGGGGCTGGCCTGGGCGGGAATCTTGGTCCTCATCAGCCTGATTTTCGTGCTGAACCTCGGCGTCCGATATTTCACGCGCCAGCGCAAATAACCCCGCGCCCGCGCAAATAAATTTCTTCCATGTAGACTCATTTCCCGCGCCGCGTATACTGCCGAACTCGGACAACGAGAGACTCCGGAAAACGAGAGGCGTGCGGAATATGGCTTCGGTCTGCTTTTATTTTCAAATTCATCAACCTATGCGGCTTCGCCGGTACAGCGTGTTCGATACGGACCGGCATTATTTCGACGATTACAAGAATGCGGAGATTTGCCGGAAGGTGGCGCACAAGTGCTATCTAGCGGCCAATCGGACGCTGCTGGAGACCATCCGCGTCCACGAGGGGCGGTTCCGCATCGCCTATAGCATCACCGGCACGGCCCTGGAGCAGATCCAGCAATACGTGCCCGAGGTGATGGATACGTTTCACCAACTGAACCAGACGGGATGCGTGGAATTCCTCAACGAAACGTATTACCACTCGCTGGCATTTTTGTATTCGCGAGAGGAATTCCGGGCCCAGGTGGAACAGCATCGGCAATTCATCAAGCAGTTGTTCGGGCAGGAGGCGCGGGTTTTCCGAAACACCGAACTGATCTATAACAACGATCTGGCCCATTTTGTCAGCCACATGGGCTATGAGGCGATCCTCGCCGAGGGGGCGGACCATATTCTCGGATACCGCAGCCCGAATTTCGTCTATCGCCCGCCCCACGCGCCGAAGCTCAAGCTGCTCCTGAAGAACTACCGGCTCAGCGACGACATCGCGTTCCGGTTTTCCAACCGGGGGTGGGAACAATGGCCGCTCACGGCGGAAAAATTCGCCGGCTGGGTCAACCAGATCAACGGCAACGGGTTCGTCTGCAACCTGTTCATGGATTACGAAACCTTCGGCGAGCACCAGTGGGCCGACACCGGCATCTTCGATTTCATGCGGCACGTTCCCGGCAAAATCATGGAGAACCTGGACAACAACTTCCTCACTCCGAGCCAGGTCATCGATAAATACGACGCGGTCGGTGAAATCGACGTGCCGCACATGATCTCCTGGGCGGATACCGAGCGCGATCTTTCGGCCTGGCTGGGAAACGCCATGCAATCCAACGCGCTGCACGAACTCTACAAGCTCGAAGGCCCCCTGAAGGAAAAGGGCGACGAGCAGCTTCTGACCGATTGGCGCCGGCTCACCACCAGCGATCATTTCTATTACATGTGCACGAAATACTGGTCCGACGGCGACGTGCACAAATACTTCAGCCCGTACGAAAGCCCGTACGACAGCTACATCAATTTCATGAACGTGCTGGACAACATTCAGACGCGGCTGCGGGCGTAAACGACCCGCTTGCGGGCATGAAGGCGACGGAGAATCGATGAGTGTGGCTCAGGCTCAGGCAGTTGAGCTGGCATATCCCTCAAATCCCGGCCGCGGCAAGGCGATGCTCTGGTTCAGTTTCGCTCTGGTGGCGGCGTATTTATGCCGCGGGGTGATTCTTTGCTGCATCCTGCCGCCCATGGAGATGTGGGACGAATATCAACACTTCGCACGCATCGCCTATCTGCACGAAATGGGCCGGTCGCCGGTTTTCCAGGAAGCCGATGTGCCGGTTTCCGTGATGGAGCAGGTGGCGCAGTATCCGCAACCGGTGTGGAATGGAAAGGAGACCATTCCCGGCGGAGGACAGAACTATTCGCAGTTCTGGCTCAACAACGACAGGCCGAAATACCATCCCGGGCCGCCGCCGCCTCTTTATGAGGCCCAGCAGGCGCCGCTTTATTACTGGCTCATGCTGCCGATTTTCAACGCGGCGGGGGGAACCGATCATACGGCCAATTCGGTCTCAGTATTGCGATTGGTGAACGTTGGTTTCGGGGCCGCCGCGCTGGCGGTGATTCTCGCCTGGGCCGCGTGGGCCTGCCGTCAGCGGCGATATGCGATGGCCATCGGCCTCTGGGCCGGATTGCATCCGTTGCTTCTATTGAATTCCACCCGCGTGGCCAATGATTCGTTGGCCTTTCTGCTG
>Ga0187867_10003222_pt1 | contig 13165 bp, 16 predicted proteins | sample June2016WEW_13_1_FD_132976 | JGI IMG/M metagenome (GOLD analysis project Ga0187867, IMG submission 132976) | Peatland microbial communities from SPRUCE experiment site at the Marcell Experimental Forest, Minnesota, USA - June2016WEW_13_10 | ecosystem: Environmental > Terrestrial > Soil >... | reverse complement strand
GGAGCGGGAGAAGCTCGAACAGGAATTGGCCCTGGCGCAGGAAACTCAGGCCAGCCTGCTGCCCCGGTGCCTGCCTCAGTTCGAGAATTTCAGCATCCATGCATATAACAGTCCCACACGCTATGTGGGAGGGGATTTCTACGATTTCCAACAACTGAGTTCCGGGGAATGGGTGGGCGTTCTGGCGGATGTCTCCGGCAAGGGGATGTCCGCGGCTCTGTTAAGTTCAATGGTGCTGGGCGCTCTCAGCATGGAGTTTCATTCCCAGACCCAGCCGCAGGAGGTCTTGAGCCGGGTGAATCAGCTCCTTTGCGAAAGGTCCCTCCCCTTTCAGTACGTTACGCTTTTTCTCTTTCTGCTAAGCCCGCAGGGCATAGGCCAATTCATCAGCGCGGGACATAACCCGGCCTATTTGTTCCGCTCCGCCACGGGAAAAATCGAAAAGCTGCGCTCCGACGCTCACTTCCTGGGGATGTTCGATTCCGCCTCTTATCTACCCCAAACTTTCCGTCTCGACAAAGGAGACATTCTGGTGGTTTACTCCGACGGCCTTACAGACGCGCAAGATCCCCTGGATGAAATGTTCGGAGAAGAAAGACTGCTAACACTCATTCGGCAAGAGGCGCCTTCCGGAAGCCACGCCCTCGAACAGAAGTTCTTGAGATCCATTGAGGAATTCACCCAGGGCATGCCGCAAACCGACGACATCACCTTCGTAGTAGTTGAGAAGTGCCGGTGAGAACTCTTCGCGGTCCTCAAGCCCCGGCGAAGACGGTTCCGAACAGCGCTCCGACGCCCGCGGTCACCGCCATGGCTAGAGCGCCCCAAAACGTGACGCGCATTGCGCCCACCAGCACGCCTGCGCCCCCGGCGTGCGCGGCCAACCCTCCCAGGAGCGCCAGGAACAAAAGGGAACTTCCGGCGACAATCGGAATCAGCCCTGCCGCCGGTGCTATGGCGGTAACCACCAGCGGCATCGCCGCTCCGGCAATGAAGCTGGCGGCCGACGCCAGCGCAGCCTGAATCGGACGTGCACTGAGAGTCGCGGAGATGCCCAGTTCGTCGCGGGCATGCGCGCCCAGAGCGTCGTGCGCCATTAATTGCTTGGCAACCTGTTTGGCAAGTTCGGCATCGAGGCCCCGAGCGACGTAGATTGCCGCCAGTTCCTTGTGCTCGCCCGCGTCATCTGTCTTCAATTCCGCGCGTTCCAGCTTGAGGTCGGCCTTTTCCGTGTCTGCCTGCGAGTGTACGGACACGTATTCGCCCGCCGCCATCGACATGGCCCCGGCCACCAGGCCGGCCACGCCCGCCACCATTACGCTGCCGTGACTGGCGTGCGCGGATGCGACACCCAGCACCAGGCTTCCCGTCGAAAGGATCCCGTCGTTCGCGCCCAATACCGCCGCGCGCAGCCAGCCGACGCGTTCGGTGCGATGCCGTTCAATTTGAGCTGGAGGCATTCGTCCTTTGGATCTGTCAATGTGGGGCGGGCGTCCACGCCTGCGGCGGGTCTCCAGACCCGCCGGCTTGTGGGGCAGTCACCTATAGCGACACCATCAGCGCAAGTCTCACGCCTGGATATGCGCGGTTGCAGAGATAGTACCCGTCGTCATAATCGATGTAAACGTCGTCGTCGGCGTACCAGTTCGCAGCCCAGGATCCGGGCCAGGGATCCACCAGCATGAACCAAAAGCCGTCGTACGAGAAGCGCGGATACCCCATGTAGATCGCGGGCATTCCGTGCATCCGGAACCAGTGACGGTCCCCGAAATGCAGATTGTAGGTGTTCTCGGGAATGTAGTAACCGCCATAGCCTCCGCGCTGCGCCCACGTGCGATGGTCGTTGTCCCAATTCCGATCGCCATTCTGCGCCCATGTGCTATGCCCCTGCCAGCCGCCACCCTGCTTTAGCCATCCCTTCTGCTGTTGCCAGGCGACTGCTTGCGGCCGCGTAGCGTGCCCTTGCTGTGCCTGCTGAGGCTGTTGGGCCCGCGCCTGCTGGGGTTGCTGCTGCTTGGCCTGCTGCTGGCCCCGCTGCTGCTGGGGTTGCTGTTGTTTGGCCTGCTGCGGAGCCCGCGCCTGCGCCGGTGGTTGTGGCTTAGCCTGTTGGGCCCGCTCTTGCTTCGGTTGTTGGGATGGCTTGGCCTGCTGAGCCCGCTGCTGCTGCGGTTGCTGGGCCTTCGGCTGCTGCTGAGCGCGCTGCTGCTGCGGTTGCTGTTGCTTAGGCTGCTGCTGAGCCCGCTCCTGTTTAGGTTGCTCTTGCTTAGGCTGCTGAGCCCGCTCCTGCTGTGGTTGTTGCTTTGGTTGCTCCTGAGTCCGCTGCTGCTGGGGCTGCTGTTGCTTCGGTTGCTGCTGGACCCGCTGCTGCTGGGGTTGCTGTGGCTTAGGCTGCTGTTGAGCCCGCTGCTGCGGTTGCTGTTGCCTGGGCTGTTGTGCTGCCGGCCGCGCACTTTCTTGTGGCCTGCTTTGTTGCTTTTCAGGCTGGGCCTGTTTTTCGCCCTGAGGTTCGTGCTGCGCGTAGGCAGGGACAATCGTCCCCAAAAGCAGAACCAGGGCAGCGGTATTTGTAGCTCGAAGGAATTGCATAGTAATCGTCTCCATTTAGAACGCTCTTAAACCTGCACGCAGAAGACCAGTCCGCCGCTGCCGCGCGATGGTCAATCGAGACACCGGCCTCCTATTTCTTGGTTTCGAGAACGACACACTCCGCCGTCTGTGGCGCAGGCACTTCGTCCCGAATCGCCACCACCGCCGGCGGCCGATCCGTCGGCTTGTCCGTCGTCCCGTAGTCGGCCGCTGTCTCGGCAGCGGACGAAATATCCCTGGCGCCAGTGTCTTTCAGGGTCTGCTTGGCCCGCTCACACCACTCCGGGCTGTCGCAATGAACGGATACGAGAATGCCGCCGCGCCGCATTCTGCCCGCGTACCTCTTGGCGACGTATTCGGTCAGCCCCAGGCCCGCCGCCAATCCCGCGATCCAACCCAGCGCCCCGCCCGCGCCGGCGCCAGCCAAAGCCGCCAGCCAGGGTCCAGCCGCGACCAGCGGCCCTAAACCCGCGATGGCCACAACCTGGTTGGAATCGAGCCAGGCCAACACCGCGCCCACCACCGCCCCTACCGCTGCTCCCACGCCCGCTCCCGCCGGCGCTTTGGTGTGCTTCTCGTGCGCGAAATCCTTTGAGCCATGATTGTCGGAGGTCAGCACCGAGATATCCGCCGCCCGATACCCTGCTTTATGCAAGACTTCCAGGGCATCCGAAATCATTGTGCGATCCTCGTAGATGCCGATGACCGATGTGTTCTTTCCCATTTGGTGATCCTCTTTTTGAAACTGTCCAGTTGAATATGTGTGCACGAGCCGGGCCAACTCCTGAAAGCGCCGCGGCGTGCAGGTACACGCCGCCCATTGGTGCACAATCTGCATGCGGGGATGCACCTTTAGTTGAGCGGAGAAGTTGGCCGGGCCTGGCTCGCGCCACCTTTGCCGCTAATTCTTCTCGATTTCAAACGGTGCCAAACGTGCCACAAGGAGTTCACCGGAAGACCGGAGGGAAGACCCATGAATTGGGACCAGATCGCAGGCAAGTGCAAGCGATTTGCCGGCTCCGCCCGCGAACGCTGGGGGAAACTAACCGATAATGACTGGGAAACCATCGCCGGCAAGAAGGATCAGTTGGTCGGGCGGCTTCGGGAGCGGCACGGACTCGCTAGAGCGCATGCTGAAAAGCGCGCCGACGAACGGTCGCTCGCGCGAAAGGGCACCGCAAGCGAAAGCCACGATCCCACCCGCCTGTAGGAACACTTCAATGGACCCTCGTGCTCCGCATTCGGTGGCGCCGGTTCGCCGCGGGAATCGTCGCCTGCGGTTCGCCCTATCGCTCGTCTTCATCTCCCTGCCGGGTCTCCCGCTCTGCGCCGATGTGTGCGATCCAGCCGCTCTCGTAGGCGCCTATGGATTCCAACTCTCCGGCGAGACCACCATTTCCGGCGAGTCGAAGCCGGTTTCGAACATTGGGCGAATGGTCCTAGCCGCGGACGGAGCAATTAGCGGTTACTCGACAGCCATGTTCGCCGGCTTCCTTATGGGCAATCCTGTGACTGGAATCTATGAGGCACGCTGGGATTGCACCATCTCCTGGAGCCTGCAGGACGATTCCGGCGCCTTCCAACACTTCGACGGTGTCGCCACCAGCGACGGGAAGACGGTACATTTCCGCCAGGCCGACCCAGGCGGCGCCCAACACGGTATTATGGCCAGAACTCCGGCTGAGTGTAAGGCTTCGGACCTGCGGACACAATACGCGTTTACGCTCTCCGGCGCTTCCATCCCCATGGTGCCCGGCCCGGCTTCGATTACAGCTTCGAATACAATCCATGCGAAAGGTCTGATCAAGTCGGACGCGAATGCCAGTTTCAAGCTGGCTCTAGAGGGCGCCTCCGCACTCACCACCGACGTTACCATCGCAGTCGATGCCCAGTGCATCGTCGAAATCGACCTCTCGCTTCCCGCTCAAGACCCCGCCACGATTACACCCGTGAAGTTGCGCGGTATCCTGATCCATGAAGGCAAGGAAATCCTGGCCATTGAGACCGATCCGGGCGCCATGGTGACGGCAGCCTTTACTGCGCCTTGACAAGAAGAGCCTGGCTGGCGCCTTTGGCATAAATCTTGCACTGAATGGAGGGCGGGCAATTCTGCCCGCAGCCGGCTTTCAGCCGGCTCTGGCCGCCTAAAAAGGCGGCTGCGGCCAAGATTGGCCGCCCTACGATCCCCACTGATGGAGGCGCTTTGTATGAACGATAAGATGTTGTTTTCACTGTCTATTTTCCTGGCCGGGCTGGGAGCCGGAATAGCTCTGGTAGCTTTCGTCGCTCCTCGCTCGCGCTCGGCGACGGTCCGACTCGTCGGCTGCAAGCCCGAAGAGCACTTGCCGAGCGGCAAGACCGCGCCATCCTCACACTAGCTGTCCATCAGTTTCTTCGCGCCGCGACGAAGCGTGGGGCGGGCGTCCACGCCTGCAGCGGTCTCCAGACCCGCTCCACCGCCTCTCAGCCGAGGCTCGGTTTTGCAGCCTGCCGCGCTGTGGGGCAGGCCATCGTTTTTCGTGGCCTGCCGAGTCCGAGCACGGTGCGCAGACGACAAACAACGATCGTCTGCGCTACGCCGGACACTAGCCGCGAGGCTTGGTTGCCAGGATAATCCATTCGCAACTGGCCATCCGCCTGCTTTGAATCAACCGGCGAAATATCGCCTGGGAGGTTGCAGTGAATAAGGCCATATTGCTATCGATTCTGATTTGTGCGACGGCTTTTGCGCAGCGCGGCGGGCAGTCGCACGGCAGCGGTGGTCGCCCCGCGGCAGTTGGCGGTGGACACGTCCCCGCTCACGGTCCCCCTGCCGCGAGAGCCTCCGCGCCTACGCGGGGCCGCCAGGACAATGCCGCGACTGAGAACCACGTCAAAGCGGATAGGAGTGGCCATCCCAACGTTCCGCACGTCGATGCCAGGAACGATCGATGGGTTGGACACGATTCGGGCGCCAACGATACGCATTACCATCTCGATCACCCGTGGGCGCACGGACGCTTCACCGGCGGCTTTGGACGGGATCATATGTTCGTGCTCGCGGGAGGAAACCGGGAACGCTTCTGGTTCGGCAATTTCTTCTGGGACGTCGCCGCGTTCGATTACAACATCGTCGCCGACTGGAACTGGTCTGGCGATCAGATCGTGATCTACGAAGACCCCGACCATGTGGGCTGGTATCTTGGATACAACCCGCGGTTAGGTACCTACGCTCACGTCGAGTATCTGGGAGGCTGAAGTTCTACCGGCCACAGCGTGATTCACGCGTGGCCATCGGGTTGCTTAGCTTTAGTTGAATTGGCGAAAGACCCTTTCAAACCTGCCCTCTGCTGCAACTAACCGGCGAAAGAAGAGTGGCTATAATAAACAGCGTGCTCGCGGGAGCCGCCATCAATAGTTGTTGCCGCTTACCTATCCTTCTCTTGTTTGTTGCTGCAGAGGGTTTTTTTGTTGCAGCAAATTTAGCCGTGGGGCAGGCCATCGTTTTTCGTGGCCTGCCGAGTTCGAGCCATCAGCAATTCCTGCATTTTGTACGGCAATAACTGCATGAGCCGATAGCGCGCGGGCGAGAATACCTTGGGCGGTGTTCGGCTTTCTCGTCTGCCCTGCTGTTGTCCAACGTATGGCAATCACGGCCCTCACCCATTGAAAGCCGCGTTTGTCCCGTGGTGTAGTGCCGATGGACCCCGGAGTGCTCCTCTTCTATCGCGTGCGGCCAGCCAGCCGAGGTCTTCGGATACCTTGCCGACAGAGCCAAGCCGGCCGCCCGAGAGTTTAGAACAAAGGAGCAGAAACAGATGAATGTCTTAAGAACAGTAACAACGAGCGTGTTTTGCCTGGCGCTAACGGGTGCGGTATTATCACCAGCCGCAAAGGCGGACGAGTGGAACAGGAAAACAGTGTTGACTTTCAGCGGGCCTGTGGAGATTCCGGGCGTCCACCTCAAGGGATGGGGCGTGTTGCCGGCCGGAACCTATGTATTCAAAATCTTGGACTCGCAGTCCGACCGTCACATTGTCCAGATCTTCAACAAGGACGAAACGCAGGTCTTCGCCACCATTCTGGCTATCCCGAACTATCGTCTCAAGGTGACTGGCAAGACCGTAGTCACTTTCCGCGAGCGTCCGGCCGGCGAGCCGGAGGCGCTCAGGGCATGGTTCTATCCCGGCGAAAACTATGGCGAGGAATTCGTTTATCCAAAAGCCAGAGCCATGCAACTAGCTAAAGAGACCAACACGCCGGTTCTCTTCACGGCGGCTGACGTCCCGTTGGAAGTCGCAGAGCCGATCCAGAAGGCGGACGAGCCCGTGGTCGTGCAACTGAAGCAGGTGCCGGTCATGGCGGTTCAACCTACGGGAGAAGAGGTGGAAGTCGCCCAGGTGGTCGCCCCCCCACCGGCGGAAGTAGCTGAGGTGGCCGCGCCGGCCACGGTGCTTCCGGCGACGTCGAGCACGCTGCCGCTGATCGCGCTGCTCGGATTGCTGGCGTTGGGCGGAGCCTTCGTCCTCCGGTCGGCGCAAAAGCGCGTGCAGTAAGGCGCTTGAAGCAGCCAGTTAAGGCTGGCCCGCGGGCGAGAGACTGCCCGCGCGATAACTGTCGGAAGGAGAGCGGCTATGAGGATGGGTCTGTCGCGGGCGGGAGAGCGTGGCGTAGTGCAGGCCATCGCCCTCCCGATCCTTCTCCCGATCTTCCTGGCAGGCCACACCGCATCTCAGACGCCGCCGGCAGCGCAAGATCCCGAATCCGGATTCCGAATCTCCGTGGACGTTGCCTTGGTGGTGATGCCGGCTACCGTGACCGACCGCCAGCGCGGCTTTGTCTCCAATCTGGTCGAAGGGGATTTCGAAGTTTATGAGAACGGTGTTCGACAACACATCCGGCTTTTCAGAAACGAAGATATTCCCGTCACTGTGGGACTAGTGGTCGACCAGAGCACCAGCATGCTGCCGAAGCTTGCGGAGGTGTCCGCCGCCGCCCAGACCTTCGTACGTTCCAGCAATCCGCAAGACGAAATGTTCGTCGTCAACTTCAACGAGCACGTATCGCTGGGCCTGCCAGGCGCGGTCCGATTCACCAATAACACCGTCGAACTGGCAAACGCGATCGTCGTCAGGCCCGCCGGAGGCCAGACCGCGCTTTACGACGCGATTGCCAAGGCTCTAGTGGAATTGCAGGCGGGCAGCCGGGATAAGAAAGTGCTGATCGTGGTCAGCGACGGCGGCGACAACGCCAGTGTGCGCAATTTGGCCCAAGTCATGGAACTGGCAGGGCAGTCCAGCGCCGTCATCTATACCATAGGCGTATTCGATGAAGACGATCAGGACCGCAACCCGAGTGTGCTCAAGCGCTTGGCGCGGGCCACCGGCGGCGAAGCTTTCTTCCCCCGCCAGATCAGCGAGGTGGCGCCAATCTGCGACCGCATCGCACGGGACATTCGTCATCAATACACCATCGGATATGTTCCAACCAATCTGACTCGTAGCGGCGTCTATCGCTCCATCCGGGTAGTTGCCCGGGAGGAGGGCCACCAGTTGTCCGTGCGCACTCGCACCGGCTACATATTCGGCGGCGAACCGCGGCCGGACAGTAAGGGCTCCAAATGAGGATTGTGGTTGGGAAAGCGCCACTCAGGCGAATTCTGAAGTGGGCCCAGCGCGCCCTGTTTGCCTGCGCCTTCCTGCTTCTGGGCTACTGCGCGTTCTCTCTGGGGGACGCCTGGATTTTCCAGTCGCGCCAAAGCGCGATCCTCGACCGCCAACTGCGCGATCGTCAGGCCGCCAGCGAGAGCGCCTCTCAACTGCGGTCCTCCGCCGTCCCGGCCAGCGCGCCCGCCGTCGCCGCGGACGGTCTCATCGGCCGTTTGGAGATCCCGCGCCTCTTCCTTTCCGTGGTCGTCGTCGAAGGCGTCGACAAAACCACTCTCCGGCGCGCGGTCGGACATATTCCCGGCACGTCTCTGCCGGGCGACTCCGGCAACGTAGGCCTCGCCGGACACCGGGACACATTTTTTCGCCCCCTGAAAGACTTGAAGATCAAGGACGAGATTCAGTTCTCAACGCTGAAAGGCAATTTCAAGTACGAAGTCCAGTCGCTAAGGGTGGTAGATCCAAGCAATGTAGGGGTACTCGCTTCGTCAGGCGAGAACGTGCTGACCATGGTGACCTGTTACCCTTTCTACTTCGTCGGGCCGGCGCCCAAGCGGTGGATCGTCCGGGCCAGGCAGGTGTCGCCGCAAATGGCGCCGCCATCGGTTGTGGAATGATGAAAAGCGGCAGACAAAGGTTGTCCGCTGGGGAGGTAGTTTGAAGAACTCTGTCGTTCGCGCCGCGCGCATCCTGGTCATTGAGGACAACGGCTCAGACGTCTTCCTTCTCGATCGGGCGCTGAAAAAGCAAAATCTCAAATTCGAACTGGTTCACCTGCTGAGCGGAGGGGAAGCCCTCGCTTTCATTCACCGGCAGGGGGCTTACGCGGATGCGGTAATTCCAGACCTGATCCTGGTGGACTTGAACCTGTCCAAGTATACCGGCGAAGATATCTTGCGCGAAATCCAACGCGCTACTCACCTCGCCGGTGTTCCGGTGTGCGTCTGGAGTTCTTCCCAGTCCCGCCGGGACGAGGCCCTGCTCAAAGAGCTCGGAATCTCCAAATTCATCACCAAGCCTTCCGGGCTGGATCAATTCATGGAGATCGGCAAAATCATCGTGGACCTTGTAAGGCAGGTTGCCAACCCGCGCGCCGATTGCCAATCGGCGGAATCCTAGCACCCGCCCACCAACTCGGCCGCCGGCCGGCCTGGACTTTGGCCACTTGCTGTGGGGCAGGTTGGTAACCTGCAGGCCGATTGTTAATCGGCCTTTCGCGAGCGAAGCTCGCGTAACCGGCCGTAGGCCTGCAGGGCGTCCGTCTTCAACGGAGCGGTTCCTGCCGGGCGGGAATCCACAAAGCACGACCACGCGAGTGGCATGCAAATGCCATTCACGGTAAAGTGGAAACGCCCATGACCATCGACGAGCGCCTTGATCGGCTCACGGAACGCCACGAAGCCCTGACCCAGACCATTGAACTCCTCACGCACGACGTAAGCGAGCTGCGTGCCACCGTCGAGGTCGACGCGCAAAACATCCGCGCCCTGGCCGCTAGCCAAGCTGACGCCGAAAACATCCGTGCCCTCGCCCGCATCGCCGAAATCCGCGGGCGCCGCCTCACCGACCTGGAAAGCTGATTAAACCGCAAACACCTTCAGCACCTCGTCCCCGTAGTGATTGATCACCTTGACCGCAATCTTGCCCGTCGTCGGACGGTCGAACGGCCGGCTGGTGGCCGAGTAGAGCGACGCCCATGCCGCCTCGTCCACCTCGGCCCGCAGAGCGCGCTTCAGCTTCTCGTAAGGCTCATCGGCACCGGTAAAGTAAGCGTGGCGCACGAAGAAGCTCTCACCGTTGTAGTCCGTGTCGATGAACCAGCAGGCGATGTCCTCGGTGGAGTGGCTGCGGATCTCCTGCGTGGTGGGATCGTACACATCCACGCCGCGCACCTCGACTTCGATCTTGCCATCGGAACGCCACCGGATATCCACGTCCGGCTCGCCGAAAACGGTGAAGAGGTTGCCCGCGCCAGTCTTCTTCAGCAGTTCCTCACCCATGAGCAGATCCGGGTTCATGCGGACCACCTGGACAGACAGCTTGCCGTAACGCCTGACCTCCTCGGAAACGTGGGGATCGAAGGCGAAGCCGCAGACCACCAGCAGGTCGAATCCGATGCCGCGCACGGCCTCCTTGGCAGCTTCCTTGATATGGTCCGGCCCCTCGGTGCCGTACTGCGGGCCAATGGCGACGGCCACGCGCCGCGGTTTCCCTGCGGCGGTATATTCGCCGGTGGCGTGGATGTGTTCTCCCGCGAAAGCCTCCAGGCGGTCGAACTTGATGGCCTGCGACTTATCGGTGCCCTTGATGCCGGCTTTGCGGAGGTTATCCAGGATCACGGTGACGAAATCGCCCCCGGTATCGGCGGCCTCGCCGGCGCGCTCGGTGGCCGGACGCTCTTCGTCGGCGGGAGCGAGCACGCGGTGCGGCGACAGGCTCTCCACGGTGAACGGACCGCTGACGCGGATGCGCTTCCCCTCTTCATAGGGCTGATCGTAGAGATATTCGGTATCGGCGCGGCGGGCGATGGAGGCGTCGATCTCCTGCTGGCGCGCGCGGCGCAGCTTCCACCATTCTTCGTGCGTTTTGCGGGCCGCCGCCGGCCATTTGGTGTCAGGCTCACGCGGGATCTCCCATTCCCGCCAGTTCTGCTTCAGGGCGGCGTTCAATGTCTCGCGCAGGGGCTCAAGCTGGTCCTGGTAGTGGGCATGGATGGCGTCGATATCTTCGTTGCTGGCGATGGACTTGAGCCTAACGTGCGGGACTCGCCTGTAGACAAAGCCCTTACGCACGTCGTCTTCCGTCTTTCGCTCGGGCGGGATAACGCCGGCCAGTTCGGCCTCTTTCCTTATGCCATCGGGCGAGTCGGACAGCAGGTAATACGGGTACTTTGCTGCCATGAGGCGCGTGCGCGCGAGCGCCAGGGCGACGCGGCTGGTGTCGCACGTGATCCAGCGCCGGCCCCACTGCTCGGCGACGTAGGCCGTGGTGCCGCTACCGCAGGTCGGATCGAGCACAAGGTCGCCCGGATCAGTGGTCATGAGCAGGCAGCGCTCGACCAGCCGCGTGGCCGACTGAACGACGTAGATCGGGCTGCTGGCCCCCCACATATCCGCCCACAAGTTTGTAATTGTCACTGCTGGAAAGTCGTTGGCGAATCGCACGTATCCCAGGGAGCTGCCGTTTGAGCTGGTGCGTCGCGCACTCTTCAGGCGCTCAACGCCCTGACGATTTGTCTTCCACTCACCGGAGGTTGGCAGGTATTCCCGCCCCTCAAACTCAATTGGGAAATACCCGGAACGATTCTCGCGGATTCGGGGGCTCGTCAGTATTTGGTTCAACCACAGGCGGGAGCCGTCACCACTCTTGACGTTGGGCAGATCGGCCGGGGCCGCGCGGCGGCGGTCGCCCCAGGGGACTCGAGGTTCTGGTACCCCGAATCGTACGCCTCTTCCAGCGAGCGCTCAAGGAAAAGCGGGCGGAATTTGCACAGTGCCTTCTCCCGGGCGTACCAGTGAACGAAGTCAACGGTTCCGGGAAGAAAGTCTCCGGTGGTGCCGCCGGTCTTGCGGACGCTGATGCTGCTCACAAAGTTTTCGCTTCCAAATACCTCATCCAGCACGCAGCGAGCCAAGATGGGCGTTTTCGTCGCCGATCTGCACGAACACACTGCCCGTATCGGTGAGCATTTCGCGGGCTACGACCAGCCGTTCGCGCAGATACGCAAGGTACGAGTGAATCCCCAACTCCCAGGTGTCCCGAAACGCGCGTACCTGCTCGGGCTGCCGGGTCAGGTCCTGGGCTTTGCCGTCCAGTTGCGCGCCCTTTTTCTTCGGCTGGGGTACGGGGACGAAGTAGCTGCTCAGGCGCCGCGACTCGACCACCTGGTCGGTGATGCCGTCTTCGTCGAAGTAGAAATGCCGGTCCGGCTCATCGAAGGGTGAGTTCAGGACTGGATTGGGAATGACCACCTGGGCCATAAGTGCGTCTGTTCGGTCCAGCCCATTCTATCAGCGCTCAAATCCCAAATTTGCGACGGACGGCGAAACTGCTGCAATAATCCCCCACAACCGGCACTATCTCGGTAGCGTCAGCTTGCTGATCTGACAACACCACGGGCGAAGCTGGGGATTCCCCCGCCCGGCGGCCGGCCACGAAAAGACAAGATGTTACGAGATGCAACAAGAATTGGGCTTTCGCACCCGTGCAGCGCCATTGCCCTGGCAAGGGGCGGTCCTGGACCGAACCCCAAAGAATTACGAAGCAAACCCAATTTGGCCCTTTGATTTCAACAAGACCGAGAAGAAACGCAACAGATGTTACGGCGTGCAACAAGAATCGGGCTTTCGCGCCGTGCAGCGCCGATGCCCTGCCTACCCTGCCTCCCTGCCTTGAGCCCCTTGGCTGGCGAAGGCGACTCACGCTAAACTGGAGACAGCTATGACTATCGACGAACGGCTCGAAAGACTCACCGCGCGGCACGAAGCGTTGACCCAGACCGTAGAACTGATCGCCGCCATGCAACTGACGAACGAGAAGCGACTGCAACAACAGGGCGACCAGATCGCCGAGGTACTTGCCGCATCCAAGCAGGATGGCGAGAACATCCGCGCTCTCGCGCGCATCGCTGAAATTCACGAGCACCGCCTCAGCGACCTCGAAAGCTGAACCAGCCGCCAAATACGTTCCGAAGTCGGCCCGAAAACAGCCCGTATGCCAATGATTACAAACCGGTTACAAGAAATTGGTTTCGTCCGTCCAAAAAGCAAAAAACGCCCACCGCCCCCGCCATCGGCTATACTAGGCTTGGCTGCATTGAACTTTTCCAGCGGCCGAGTCGTAGTTGCTAAAGAGTAACCAACCAAAATATGACCGCTCAAATCGCAAGTATCCACGCCGATCAGATTAAAGCGCTCCTGGCCGATAAAGGCTAT
>Ga0187867_10003214_pt1 | contig 13175 bp, 17 predicted proteins | sample June2016WEW_13_1_FD_132976 | JGI IMG/M metagenome (GOLD analysis project Ga0187867, IMG submission 132976) | Peatland microbial communities from SPRUCE experiment site at the Marcell Experimental Forest, Minnesota, USA - June2016WEW_13_10 | ecosystem: Environmental > Terrestrial > Soil >... | reverse complement strand
GAGCTTGGCGCAGACCAGAGCGGTGGCGACGGTTGAGTTGACGTCGCCATAGACCAGCACAATGTCGGGCTGGCGTTCCAAGAGCACCGGCTCGAACCGAGTCATGATTTCGGCCGTCTGCCGCGCGTGCGTCCCGGAGCCCACCGCCAGGTTCACATCCGGAGCCGGGATGCCAAGCTGCTCAAGAAACACCTCCGACATATTCGCATCGTAGTGCTGGCCGGTGTGGACCAGGGTCTGGACCACGTGCTTGCGCGTTTTGAGCGCGTTCATCACGGGCGCCACTTTCATGAAATTTGGACGGGCGCCAACGATGTGAAATACGTTCACAGATTCTCCTATCAACGACAACCTAGATTTAAATTATCTGAGACTAAATGATCTGATGACAATAGCAGGAGAACGGCGGGTGACCCGGGCCAATTCGGTGCTGGCGTTCTGCGAGGTGGTGGGTAGAATTCATGCCGGTCGACCGGCAATCGGCCTGCTGGCCTTTGATCGCGAAGGTGGAGAATTTGGAGCGGGTGGCAGACGTTCCTCCTTAACTGTAGGCAGGTTTCGCCGAGCCCTTTTTCCACAGCGCGGCAAGAGTACTCCGCCATATGGGAAGGTTCAAGAGAGGATCGTAAGAAATCCGGGGTCGTCACTTATCGACTTATCATGGGAAGCCTTTGTCCAAAGGGTTTCTCAACAAGGCCAGTCGATGCCAATCGGACCCTCGGTCAGGAGTTACGTATAAGGCGACTTCGCTCATGCTCGTCTGTTACTCTCCTGTGAGAAAAAGATTCACGTTCCTGACCCTCTCGCCCGACAGTTTCTTGGGTTTCGCCATCAGTGCGATTCACTCAGTGGACTCGCTCCTTGGTCCAGCGATCACGCCCCGCCCAGTAAGGGCACTGAGGACAATACTTTCCTTCGAGATAGTCCACGCCTTCTTCGTGGGGGCAGCCGATGATGCCGTCAGCGACTACGGTGGAGCGGACCGCGTGGGTCTTGAGGAAGGCCACGACCTGCTCGCCGATGACGGGATCATGGCGCACATCCAAGCCGCTCTCGGAAAACCAGCGCTCCAGAACGTCCGGTTCGTGATTCTCGGTGAGGATAATGCTGACGGCGACTTTGGTGGCCAGCTTGTCGGTCGGCCCATAGAAGGCGATCGTAGCGATGGGATAGCCGTGAAAACCGCGCTCGGCTTTCTTGGGGAGCCCGGGCCAAAGTGGTTGTCTTCTCTTCCGCATTCTCATGGTGCCAGTGCGCTAAGCTCACGCCGCCGTCAGGCCGAATCGCCGCCGGATGGTGCGGGTGTCCTGGGCCTGCTTTCTCCAAACCTTGTGATACTGCATGAGGGTGACTATACCGCTACCATGAGTTGGTCGCCAAGTGCGGCAATTCAACAATGCATCAGGGGAACAACACCCATCCCTTCGTTTCGATGATGGACTCCATCACACCTTCCCGGCCTCATTCATGACCGCGATGGCAATTGCTTCTTTGTGAACATCCATGCCGATGTACTTGACCTCAACGCTCAAGGGGCGAGAGCATGGCACCTTTCCCTTTGCAGCGTGCCCTGGATGGGCAGGAAATGGCGTCACCCCAAAGGAGGACCTCGAACATGCTTTCACATTGACGCGGGACGGCGATTGAGGGGAGAATAGACAGGTCTTTGTTGAAAAGGAGGATATTTATGATGAGAAGAGCTATGTACGGAGCTGTAGCCTTTATGGCTCTGGCTCTGGTTCTGTTTGGGACCTATCGCCACGTCTCCGCCCAGGGAGAGTCGAACCGGGGTAACCCCCCGGCCTCAGCGACGATCTCCCATAAAGCGCCGATCTTCCATAAAGCGCCGATACCCGAGATCGGGGGGGACCCCGCCACAGTTGCCATAAACGAAGTCCTAGTACAAACCTATTTCGTCCACGGAACCCAGAATGGCACTTCTTTTTCCTCCGGTTATACAGCGGTCGATAGTCCGCTGACGGTCCAATGCCTAAGCACTACGTGCACGATCGTGGCTGACATGTGGGTTCAGACTGGCGGTGCTAGTACTCCGAGCAATAACTACGCTACCTGCTTGTACGTAGACGACGTTGCCGTCGATACGTCCGATGGTAGTAATGGGTGCCACTTCACGGAAGACACACCCTCTGATGGCACCTTCATCGAGGCTGGTGAGGAGGACTTGTTGAGTGGCGTGGGCCCGGGCGCCCATACGGTTCAGACCTTCCTGTACTCAACAAATGGGACGCCCGTCTTTAATTACAACATCTCGTACCGTGTTTATGAGCCGTAACTCAGCAGGGAGAGGGGCGCAGAGACCTGACCGATCTCTTGTACCAAGTGGAGTGTTAGTGTAAGGCCTCGTTGGACATTTGTCCCGTAGTCCTCGCCGGGGCTGTGGGGATGTGGGAAACGCGGAGCGTTTTCCGTATCTCCACTAAGAAATAACGCAGCCGTCATTGAAGGTCGCGCTCTCCCACGCCTAACCCGCTGCGCACCGACTTATACCCCTACAATAGTGACCTTGCTGATGTATTATATTCAATAACAGTGAGTGGAATCGCCGGAATTGTCCATCTCGACGGTAGTCCAATCGACGCACACACCTTGCAATGGGTGGCCGACGCCATTGCCCACAGGGGCAAGGATGGAGCCGGGACGTGGGTCGAGAGTTCGGTTGGTCTCGGCCACCGCATGCTCAGGACAACGCCAGAGTCCCTCCACGAACGCCAGCCCCTATGCGACGAGAGCGGCAAGGTGTGCCTCGTACTTGACGGCCGCGTCGACAACCGCGAAGATCTCGGCAAAACGCTCGAGGCCAAAGGGGCGGCACTGCGCGACGACACGGATGCCGAACTGGTTCTGAAATCCTACTTGCAATGGGGAGAAGACGCTCCTATCCGCATCCTAGGCGATTTCGCTTTCGCTGTCTGGGATGGCCGCCATGGCTCGCTCTTCTGCGCGCGCGATGTATTCGGCATCAGGCCGCTCAATTACTACCGCGGTGGCAACTTCGTCCTGATCGCCTCGGAGCTTCACCAACTCTTTCATGATCCGAGAGTAAGGAGAGTTCCTAACGAAGGGATGGTGGCCGAGTATCTCTCTGCTCAAATTACGCATTGCGAGGAGACCCTGTGGGAAGGCATCCTCCGGTTACCTGCCGCCCACTTCATGTGGGTAAGACCTGGCGGCATCGAGAAACGTCGCTACTGGGACTTCGATCTCTCAAAGGAAGTTCGCTATAGGACCAGCGACGAGTACGCTGCTCAATTCCTCGACCTCTTTCGCGAGGCCGTCCGCTGCCGCCTGCGCAGTTGCGGTCCTATCGGCTCGCAACTTAGCGGCGGGCTCGATTCCTCCTCTGTTTCCGTTATCGCAAACGAACTGCTCCGTGAACAGGGTCGCGCTGAGCCTCTCGACACGTTCTCCCTCGTATACCCCGGAATGAGTTGCGACGAGTCCAGCTACATCCAGGAAATTGTGGAGTACGCCGGCTTGCGCTCGCACCTCTTTCCCCCGGTCCGGCCCAGTTTGGACTACTACCACCAGCAAGCCGACCGTTATCAGGACTTCCCCGGCTGGCCGAACGGGCGCATGGCTCTTCCACTCCAGGAAGGGCTCCGCCAGGCTGGAACGCGGGTAATGCTGACAGGTTGCGGCGGGAACCAGTGCGTGGAAGGATCCAGGAGGAGCTACATGACGGAACTTGCCCGGGAAGGGAAGCTTCTCGAACTGGTTCGGACCGCCAAGGCCGAAGCGGCGTGCGAAGCCGCTCCGTGGTGGCGTCTCGTGTTGGACTATGGCATCCGGCCCAACATTCCTTCCGCAGTGAAACGGATCTTGAGGCCTCTTCGCCCTCACCGGCATCGGTTTGGATGGCTCACTCCCGAGTTTCGAGAACGGTCCGCATTGCTCCGCCGTATCGAAGCATCCGGCAGTCCGCCCGGCGCCACTCCCGTCCAGCAGGCTATGCATCGGTATTTCTATTCCGGATGGAGCGCCCATGCCCACGAGTGTGGTGACCGTGACGCCGCATTTCTCGGTATAGACCACCGGCATCCCTTCTTTGATCGCCGGCTCGCCGAGTTCGCCTTTGCGCTGCCGGAGCGGCAACGCTCGCATCGCGGGCTTGTCAAGATTGTGCTGCGGAATGCTCTGCAAGGCCGTCTGCCGGAACCGGTGATCCGGCGGCGGGTTCAAACGGATTTCACGCCGGTATTCACGAGCGAATTGGGCGCCCTGGATGGTCGGGAACCCTTTTCGGGTGCTGCCGCGATCGCCGAGCGAGGCTGGATTCTCCCATCCGAGCTGTCTCCGTCGCTACAGAAAGCCCGTGCCGGGGATTCGGAGGACTTGTGGGAGTTGTGGGCTGCCATCGGAATCGAGATTTGGTACCATCGGATATACGAAAACCGTCTTGCTGGTTGACTGCCAATCTGGTTTAACCTTATCATATGCTGACGTGAGGATTCGAGAGATGGAAACCCCAGGGACCAGCACTCCTAAGAACAGTGAAGGACAATTCGCGTCAGTGCAGCGCCTTCCCTATCTCAGCCCGGCGCTTATCGAGTATGGCAGTGTGTCCAAGCTGACGGAAGGTGCGACCGGAACGGGAGCCGATGGCGACCCCGGCGGGAAGATCCATTCTACTGTTCGTCGCCGTTAAGCATTTTGGCCGGCTAGCACCACATTCTTTTGTCTTTTCTTGTCTCTTATCATTGACGAACACCGGCAGTATCTGGCCGACCAGAGTCGGCTCGCGGCTTTCCAAGCGGCGGTTGCGTCTGTACCGGTTCCAAGAAGGATTCTTTCCGGCACTCGACATGGAAGGGAATGCTGATTCCAGCGGAAGATCTCCAACGCACACAGCCCGGATTCAAGCCGAAGCTCACCGCCCGCGGTGAGGGGCGGCGAACAGTGGTAAACCTCCGCGATGGCGTTCGGACGCTCACCGAGATCGAGGACAAAGTCTTCCGCCGGCATCCGGACCTCTTCCGCAACCGCGAGGCGGCGGTCTTCGTGGCAGAAGTGGTCACGCGGTACTCCGAATGAGCTTGACCCACGCCTATCGCATCTGCGATTTGGCATTCGCCAGCAACATCCCCCTGCCGGAACTCACCCCAGCCAAGGTCTTCGCCGTGGAGTGCCGGTTTGAACTCCTGCCTCCGGGAAACCCCTCGCCCGGCAATTTCGTCTGGTTTCACCATTGGACTTTTGGGGAAGACAACGAGGAGGAGAAAGGCGGCAAAGAAGCTTGGGTCCATTTCGCCCGCACTGGTGACGGCTATCTGCTGCGCTTCCCTTCCTGTGGAGATTTCTTCCTGTCTGCGGACGCAGAAAAAATTCAATGCCGTCCTTTGCCGGGCATACCAGAGGTGACAGTACGACATCTGTTCCTCGATCAAGTAATTCCGCTAGTGCTGAGCCGGCGCGAACCAATCGTGTTGCACGCAAGTGCTGTGCTGACCGCCCACGGCGTGATTGCTTTTGCCGGGAAGAGCGGCCAGGGGAAGTCCACGCTGGCCGCAAGTTTCGTCCAGAAAGGGTACGCGCTGGTCTCCGACGATTGCCTGGTGTTACGCGCGGAGCACGGAAGCTGGACCGCGCTGCCGAGCTATCCCGGCGTTCGCCTTTGGCCATCGACGGCCGAAGAGCTTCTGCGGGAAGACACGCATACCGCGGATGTGGCGCACTACACCATGAAACGCCGCGTCAGTGATACGGACCTTCTACCGTTCGCCAACAGCCCGGCGCCGATGCGGAAGATTTTCTTCCTAGCCGACGATACCTCTGCCGTTTCCATCGAAAGACTTTCACCGGGGCGGGCATTCTGGGCTCTGGTGGAATTCGCCTATAATCTCGACATCCAGGACGCAGCATTTCTCCGGAGCCAGTTCGAGGCGGTGGGACAGTTGACAGCGGACGTACCGGCGTACGCAATTCACTTTCCGCGCGAATTTGCTTTGCTGCCGGCCGTGCGGGAAACTATTCTTAACCACTTGGAGGAGGAACCGAGACCATGACCCTGAATGAGAGCCTGCGCATTCCCGATGGCGTGGCCACTCGCAGGATAGGCAACGAGACGATCCTGTTGAACCTGGAAACCGGAACTTACTTCGGCCTGGACACTGTGGGATCACGCTTCCTGGAGTTGCTCGAACGGAACGGCGAGATCGCCATCGCGCACCGCACGATGCTGGAAGAGTTCGACGTCAAGCCCGAGATTCTAGAAGTCGATCTGCTCCGGCTCTCCGAAGCGATGCGCTCTAAAGGTTTACTGGAAGCTGTCAGCTAATCGACTGCGAGGAGACGCGCGTAACGGTCAGCGACCCCTCCCCCGAGCACTACTTCACCCTCGCATTCCAACCATGCGTGGGCGCGAAACTGGCCGTTCTCTTTCGCGACGCCGATATGGATCCGGGCGCAGTGGCCTGAACGTTCGAGCTGATATTTCGCCGCCAAAGCCTGCGTCAGGCAGGTAGCCCGGGGAATGTACGCAGCGGTGGTGCGGACCGCCCAGACGAGGTGCGCGATAGGGATGTCTTGCCGGATCGGATGGCGCGCGGCGCGACGGGCCAAGTAATCCCTCAACCGGACGAATGGCAGCAGGCAGAGCGCGGCGCGTAAGAACGCCACCAAAAGAACCGTCCGGAGCAGCAGGCTGCGTTCCCCGGGATTTAGAGACCGGAACTTGCGCAGGAGCTTCATGCCGGTATCAGAATAACATCCTGGGAATTTGTCGCCGCTCGTGCTGACACTGCGCAGTGATGGCCCATGTTACAGCAGAGACTGTGGCAGCGATAAACGGGATTTGAAAGAAAGGCTGGAGAGCGTCGGTTCCGCAGGTCGAGCTGACGTTCGATTTTATTGGACTCACATCCTTGAACTATCAACCAAGAAGTTTCTGGGGAGGAATTTCGCAGTCAATCCGGGGATGACTCCGAGCAGAACCTGATCACGCTGTGCAGGACTGCACTTGACCTTGCATGGCAGTCATCTCTAAGCGGCCTGCAGGGGGAGGTGAGGGCGGCTGCGCCACCAGTCGGGCACTCTCTGCTGAATACGCCCTGAGTTCCGCTAGCTAGCGCACCATGCGCTTCAGCACCGAGAATCCGTATCGCCGAACTAACCAAATCGGCCGGACAAAAATGTACATGAATGATAGAGTCGAAGGTAGTGAGAGAAAGTGCTCTTCTTCGCCTGAATACTGTGTGCATTGCAGAAAGACGTAGCGAACCTTGTCGCGTAAACGTTCTTTTAGTTTCAGGTTGAAGATCTGCCCCTCGACTGGGTCGACATCCCGAGGTTCTTCTATGCGCAGCCGAACATCTTGGGCAAGGCGCCTAACCTGAGCATCCTCGCTGATCGCTCGGACAACGCTTGATGGCACCTCGGCCTGCAGCAGATCCGCCGCCAAATAGAGCCCAAGCCGACACGTTCGCACTGCACCTAAGGCTTCAGCTCGCTTGAGAAGGCGAGGCCAATCCAGCTTAGGATTCGACCGAATGAATTCGGCTAGATCGCAGAGCCATTTCAGCGCAGACCAGCAATGTTTCCCACCATGGAAGGCCAGGAATAAGAACATGTCTTGAGAGGAAAATGACCAGACTTGCCGACCCAAGAGCACAACCGGCTCTATGCTCTTCCAAACATCTTCCGCCGGCAAGCTAGATACAAATCGCCGCGGCGAAAACTGCCAGTGGAGTTCGACCATCATTCCCGTCGAGGCAGAGTATAGTTCATCATTGTTAGCATCTAGAGTAAGAGCCGCGCTTGCCAAATTCGATCGATAGCCCTGGTTCGATAGAATCTCCCTGGCTTTGGGAATGTCTCGCTCTTGGACCAGGATGTCTAAATCTACAAACTCCCTCAGCGCCAAGTTCTCGTAGAGAAGAGCAGCCAGCACAGGCCCCTTGAAGGGCACTGCAGTAATGTGCTCGGCCTCGAAGAGCTGAAGTATGTGAAGCAATTCGCCGGCCGAGAACCGATTCTTGGCGGAATTGGCGGAATAGAAGTGACTCAGTTCGTGTCGCGCGGCTTCGGGCACAGTTTCCCAGCAGACTGTATGCAAGGTCTGGTAAACTAGCGGCCTTACCCCATGGGATGTGACAAGTTGAAGAAACACTTGCCAATCAATATCCTGAGTCACTATTTCCTTGATTCGAACTGTGATTTGGGGCGTGCTGCACGTTCGGGCACAGCAGAGCATCAGGTCGACTTCTGGGATCGACGAACCACTGGTTCTCGTCTCTAAACGCATGTCCGTCCGGCTGTTTCTTTGCAAAATCACCTGCGTACGCGCACCATTCGAAGGGATTCATTCCAGCGCAAGTTGCGGGTTGAGCCTCGACAATGCGCGAGAGCCGGCAACAAAAACAGAGACCATCCTTCAGTTCCTCGTGCGCGTGAGCGCGATCGCGTAGACTGATTTTACCAAGCCCTGCCTCTTCAGCGTTTGTTCGGCGACATTCATGGTCGATCCTGATTGAAAGAGATCGTCGATCAAAAGAATAGGCCCACCTTCCGGATCTCTGCCAGTTGTGAATGCTGCATCCAAGCCTACCCGCCTGACTTTTAGTGATCTGGGAGCAAGTGTCCCCTCCCTGCCTCTGATGTTTCACAAAGGGGTAAGTCGCGAGACGTTTCGCGGAGGCCCGGAAATCAAGGGTTTTCGCGTCTCAAAAGTCTCTCTCAAAAGTAATCGTTGAAAAGCGACCGGCTGCCTGCTACAAACGGGTATGGACAAGAGCATCCGCATATACGACAGCCATAAGGAAATGAAGGCTGACGAATACCGGTACTGGCAGAGCCGTCCGGTCCATGAGCGCATGAGCGCCGTTGCAGAGCTTACCCTTTCCGCTTACGCCATGAAGGAGCCGGCCCGCGATGTTCGACGACTTCAAAAAACTCTTGTCTGTCTTCAACGACCACAGCGTTAAGTATCTGGTTGTCGGTGGGTACGCGGTTTCGTTCCACGCGCAGCCCCGCGCGACTCAAGACCTCGACTTGTTCATCAAGGCCGACCCAGCGAACGCGAAGGCGAGACGTGAGGCTGCTTGATGCCGAGGATTTTCCCAGCTTCGGTTTGCGTGAGGTCACGCCTCTTGAGGAGACGGTAAATCTGTAACGTGAGCTTTGATTTCAAAAGCTCCTGTTCAGGGTGGGGGAGACCGAGGTCGGCAAAGACATTCCCACTGCTTTTCCCGGCCCTGACAGATTTCTTCGTTTTCCTAATCATGTTAGTTCTCCCTATCCCTGCGCTTCCCCTGGGGAGCAAAATGCCGAACGAACGTTGTCATCCAGGCAGAATTTTGGAAGCATCCTTGGCCTGCTTCATTGCTCAGCCACAGTGTGACTTACTTACCAGCGGAGCATACGCAGGCAGCAAATGCCTTGGCTGTGTGATTTCCTAACACACAAATGTACTGCGACCAGAACGGTTCGAGTTCGTGTGAGCGATCGCCTACGTAGAAATTGCGCATGTATCCCTTGCTGGCGTCCGTCTTTGCGCCGCGATCGCTTTCGAATCCCGCGATCAGTTCCTTCACCGTCGTGGGCGAGAATTGTGCTTCATGGTAGGTCTGAGCATAGTCGTACTCTCTGAACCAGTTGGTGTCGATGCCGGTCTGGTTCGAAGCTGCAATTACCTCGTAATTCTGCAGCACTGCGGAGTGTGGGTTGACTCGGGCAACGGTGAATGACGGGTTGTTGCCACCAACGGGCGAGATGGAGGGAACCACTTTGATAGCAACACCGTGCTCCAATGATGCGTGCGGGGTGCCACCTTGTGGCTCCAAGAGTCGCATTTCATCCATGTGGGAGTGACCGAAGATTCCGAGTCGCACAACGTCGGCATACTCGATCAGCAAATCGGCCAGCTTGTCCGAGGATAGAAACATTTCAGGTGCCTCGTTCCCGCAAATGTCCTTCATGTTTGCAACTGTCGAGTAGAGATCAACACCGGGTGGGATGTGACCCATGACCCAGGCCCTTTGACCCAATCGCCGCGCCTGTGCCAGCTGTTCCTGTAACCACGCCATTTCCGCAATGGCAGCAGCGGGGTCGGGTGTGCCGGCACACGTGGTGTATCTTGGGGACAGAAAAAGGTCATTGACGACGATGAGTCGCGTGTCACGCATGGGCGCGTCCATCGTGAGGCTGTAGTAGCCGCCCTTCGCGAACTCCTTGAGCGCCTGTTGCTGCTGGGATTGAGGCAGACCCTCGGCCACGATCCTGCCGGTCCGCTCCAAAAAGTCGCTTCCGGCATCGAGCCGGTAGTCGCCGCACGCGCTGTCGTTATTGCCTAGAGCCACGTAGGCAAGCGCGTCCGGGAAGGAAGCGCGCAGCTCTCCTATAACAAAGCTCAAGGTCTTCAGCACGAAGGCTTGGTAGTCGCTCTGCGCCGATCCTGGAAGAAGTGTCGTGTACCTGCAGGAGAAGGAGTGGGCGATCAGGTCGCCGCTCACTGTCATGAATTTTGCATCGGGTTGCCGAGACCGCATAGCCTGCAAGCTGGACTGCAGCAGGGGGTAAGGCGTGTCCACTCCGCGTGCATGGCACCTCTCCTGCAGCGCAGCAAAGGCTTGTTGCTGATTGGGCGAAAGCGGAGCCGTGAGGATTGACCTCCACTGGCTCACCGGAGAGTCAACAAGTTGCTGCACTCTGGCGGGGTCGTGAAAGGGATCGAAGTGGATGTCGCTGATTAGAAGCGCGGGGATGGTGTCATCCTCCGCTTGCGCAGCAGTTGCAGAGCGGTGCCATTGCTCGTCCCGAGAGGAGGGAGACCACTGTGTTTCGCCATGGCTAGCCAGTGGGGAAACGACGAGAATCAGGAGCCAAAGCCAACAGGTGATTCGCAGCCCAGAAATCTTGCGAATTGATATCAACGGTTCTCCTTAATTTGAGCGGGGCTCAGAAACCCACGAACCGGTAGTATGCAGGATATCCTGCGCCAGCGGCAGTCAGGAAGGGGCGCCATGGAGGACGCGGAGAACAAGTATCTTCTTTTCCTTGAATTCATAGAGGAGGCAAATGTTTGGGGAAATCCGAGCAATCGATATGCGTCGTAGGTCACGAAGCTCCGCGGGCTTGAAGTTGCAGAATGCTCCGGCACGGCATCTCAACAATGCGCAACGCTTCCCTACTACAGATATGACATTTGACGTCTGGTCTGCATGCAGGTAGGATATGGAATGTCCTAGTTGTACAAGAGTGTTCGTGTGGCCCCAAAAAGCGGGAAAAAAGCGTCAAGAAGTCCAGGAAGGTGGAGAAGAGAGTCGATAACACTTCATATTTGACCGGCAAGAGGCGCGGCGCTGTACTCAAAGAAGAAGTTTGGTACGTGGGTAGCGAGGTGGTGAAATATAGTCTCGCATACATAAATCCACGCATTTGTAGCGTTGATGACGGGCGCGTGCTTGGTTACGACAATAGTCATGACTATGACCACCGGCATTTTATGGGAGAAGTTCGAGAAGTAGAGTTCCCTGGCTATGAAACGCTCGTAGATCGTTTTCAGAAAGAAGTCGAGGATCTCTGGAAGGCCGAAGATGAGCAAGAAAGTTAAAGTTCGCGTAAGCGGCGACGGTGTAAAGGGTTTCTTCGATCGCGCCCGAGAACACGCTCGCAAACTGGATCGTGGCTTGGAGCTCGCACCTGAGATTACGGTTTCATTCGAAAACGCGAGCGACATGATGCGGGTTCTTTCCGCACAGCGTATCCGACTTCTGCGGGTTGCGAGAAAAAAAGCGACTCCCGTGTCTGATCTCGCGGTTGGCCTAAAACGCGATACCCGTGCAGTCGGTCGCGATGTGGATCTACTCGAACGGTTTGGGTTACTACGCACCCGGTACGAGAAGAACCCTGGACATGGAAAACGGAGAATCGTTGAATCTCGTGCCGCGAAGTATCAACTCATAGCGACGATTTAGTCCACGAACGCACGATGAAAAAGCTGGCGCGCACTGGGACAATGGCCACCACTCAGGACCAGTCGAGTCTGGCAAAGGCGGAGCCTTCAACCCCAGCGGACCGCGGCGATGAAAACGCAGTGCATCCGACTTTTTTTAATTGACTTTGTGCAACCAGGTTGCACAATCGAAATGCTGCCGGTCCTCGTTGCCCTTGTCCGAAGCGCTCAGGCCACAAAGCAATCCCATGCTGTTTGTGCATCCATGCTGCACAAACTCGGGCCTGAGTCGGAATCGGGGGGACCTTCCCGAGAGCGTTTGTGTGCCAGAGAGTCCCACGGTCCCGTCACCTGTTTGCGGTTGCTCGGGCTTTGCCATCGCCGACTAGTTTCGCTTTTTATTCGCTAAATGTCAAGCTCGTTTTTTATCCGCTCGGAATTGCATCATGACTTTCCGTGTCACAAAGATTGCCCGACTGCCCGGCAAGATGACGGCACTCCCACGGTTGCATGTCGATTGAAAACACGGCACTTCTTGGCTTTGTTTGGCAAGAACGTTATCTCCTTCTTCCCAGATTGATGTTGAGAGGAGGCGGCACGTTTTCTCCTCGGCGCTGCCGCTGTAGGCGCTCCAGTTGGTCCATCGCGCGATAAAGCTGCCTATCCAGGTGAGTTTCGTAGCGGAGGAGTTTGTCGGTTGCATCCGCCGGTGGCAAGCTGAAACTTCGCGCCTCCGCGTCTAGTGCGAGGTCCTCGCGTTCTGTCACATATCCATCGAGCGCGCTAATTCTTTCCAGGCAACCGTCGATGCAGACGACGAGATTGGCGCGGTTTTTGTCGGTTTGTTCGTCCACAGCTTGTTCGTCCACAACCTCTTCAGATGGTCGGCCTGCCGTTTTTGCTTCTGGGTCACCGCACAGGAGACAGGACGATGCGAAGTTGTAGTCCCAACCGCGGAACGCATGAAAAATCCTGTTCCGAATGTTTTCCGATATGTAACCGTCACGGGCGATCTCGGATTTCGCTATCTGCAGGAGTATAGACATGGATTCCAGACCGAGGTGATTCTTGTGTAAATCGCGCAACGCTTCTCGCACGTCAGACGTTCCGTCCTTGGTTAATACCGGCTGGCCCGGGTTCTTGGCACCGAGAAGCACCAGCGCGCCCTGGTTCTCGGCACCGAGAAGCAAGGGGATCTCCGATAACTCTAGCAGGTTGCGGAAAAACTCGATGTGAAGCGGACGCAGTACCACGAAACTCTCTTGTT
>Ga0187867_10003206_pt1 | contig 13193 bp, 12 predicted proteins | sample June2016WEW_13_1_FD_132976 | JGI IMG/M metagenome (GOLD analysis project Ga0187867, IMG submission 132976) | Peatland microbial communities from SPRUCE experiment site at the Marcell Experimental Forest, Minnesota, USA - June2016WEW_13_10 | ecosystem: Environmental > Terrestrial > Soil >... | reverse complement strand
CGAACAGCAAAGAGCTGAAGCCCGCACAGGTTCGCGGGCTGAGCGAACCGAGCTTCCGCCGCCATTGGAGCGTATCAGTGACCCACAGATTCCTGCGACGAGGCTGTTTTTTCCGCCATCGAGTTACTCGCGCGACGAGATCCTGCACAGGCTGCGCTTCATGAAGCCCGCTTCCAGCTTTCGCAGTCACTACGCTTACGATAACCTGTTGTATCTCGCAGCCGGACAGATTATCCCCGCGGTAACCGGGCAGCAGTGGGAGGATTTTATCCGCGAGCGCATCTTCGGTCCGCTGGGAATGACAGACAGTAACACCAGCTTGGCGGGCTATCGTCCGGGCGATAACTTCGCCACACCGCACTCGGAGGTGGAGGGCAAGCTGACGCCGCTCGAGCCTGCCAGAATCGAAAACACCGCGCCCGCCGGCGCCATCAACTCGAGTGCCAGCGACATGGCCAAGTGGGTGACTGTCCAATTGAATCGCGGAGCGATTCCGGGGTCGGAGAAGCGCCTCTTCAGCGAGCGGCAGAACAGGGAAATGTGATCTGCCCATACCATTCTTCCCACGCCCGATCCGCCGCCCGTGTTGGCCGCGCAGCACACGGATTTCGCCGCTTATGGGCTGGGCTGGTTTCTGCGCGAGTATCGCGGCCACAAACTGGTGGGCCACACCGGCGGCTTGCCTGGTTATGTCTCGCAAGTCACACTGATTCCGGATATGAAGCTGGCGGTGATCGTGTTGACTAGCCAGGAATCCGGAGGCATGTTCAGCTCCGTCACTTACCGGATACTGGATAACTACATGAATGCGCCGCCAGTGGATTGGCTGAAGGCTTATCACGATCTGGCACAGCAACGGCGGGCGAAGGCGGAGGAAGCGGTGGGCAAGGCGGCTTCCGCGCGCGCGGCGGATTCCCAAGCCGTCGCTACCGCTCGAAAAGTATGCAGGCAACTATACGGACGCGTGGTACGGCGACATCGCGATCGCCCTGGAACAAGGCAAGCTGATCATGCGGTTCAGCCATACGCCGGCGCTGACAGGCGATCTGGAGCACTGGCAGTACGACACATTCAAAGCCCGCTGGCGCGACCGCAGCCTGGCGGCGGACGCGTTTGTGACATTCGCGCTGAATGCGGATGGGTCTATCCGGCAGGTCAACATGGTACCGGTTTCGCCGCTGACGGACTTCAGCCATGACTTTCAGGACTTGCTATTGACGCCGGCTAAGGCCGGGGACAAGTAAATGGTGCGCCTCTACCCGGCTAGTCGTCCGCGCAGTTGGGCCTTGGTATGGTCGTTGATTTCAAAAACAGGCATCGCGACAGTATGGGATCCACGGCGGCCACTGGCGCCATCTGGTTGCGGCAATGCATAGAACAGCCGATTTTGCTTCACATCGGCGACCAACAACAGTACAGGAATGTTGGAGTGCGCCAAGCGGTCGTACGTGCGCCGATCTATTGAGAACAGCGGGGGAACCGGACGATCCGTAGCCTTAACCTCCACCGCAGTGACGTTGATGCCGCCCTTGGAGTTTGAGAATCCCGCGAAGAAGTCATAACCAAGATCCCTGTTGGCGCGTGCGACGAACGTCGGCTGTAAGTCCTGGAGCAGGAGCTCTGCCATCAACTCGCCTCTATGTCCAACCATGGTCGCGTGCGTACTTGAGTATTTCATAATCACTCATACAAATGCGGAATAGGTCGGCTTGTGGCCGGTGGTAGCCCAATAGTCCCGAACCTCCCTATGGAGGGTTTGGAGATTCGCGCTCGTCAACTCCTATGAGAGCGGTATACGGGTGATGGCTTTGACTGGAATGCCAGTGTGAACGGATCGAACAAACACTCTTTTCGTTGGTTCGTGAACGCCAAGGAGGTAAGTAGGCCCAGGGATGCTTAGGAGACGGCCTATGTCCCGTTTCCTGGTCGAGATATTCAGGCATCTTGCGGTCAAAGCCGACCTTGTCGCTTTGGCTTGGGCGAAGAAGTAAAGGCTCCTTCCGGGCACGTCTTCCAATTCGACATAGAAATCGATGCTCGGCCATTTCTCCCCAAGAAAGCCTGGACGGAAGAGCGGTTTTGCAAATGTCCGATAGTCGGTCAGGCAAAGTTCGACAATTTTCTCTCCGCGGAACCCTGTAATGTCGTTTAATTCGTTCGTCATCGAGATCTCACGCCAGACGCCGGAAGTGCAACCTGCGGCCTCCGCATGCCTATTCTAGCGCCCATTTTGAGGTGCAGGCCCACCCTATACCGCCCAATCCGTCTTATCCCCCGGTGTCATCTCGATCCAGTCCTGCTGTGGCACCGCATCCATGGGCAATCCGCCCTGCCACAGCGAGAACTGGAAACGGACCGGGGCGACCGCCTTCGCGCCCAGCGCCGCTAGCGAAATGCGCGCCTCCAGCACGTTCTTGAACGCGAACTCGACGGCCTGCGCGTTGGGCTCCGGCGCGGCCGCCAGCTTCAGCTCCGTGACGTTGGCGCGGCCGTAGTCGAAGCGCGCGGTCACCTGGCTGGATTGCGGCGGGTCGCCCGCCGTGATATTCAGGCGCGCTTCCATCTCCGAAATGGTCTGCTCCGATCCGCGGTGAAAGTCCACCCGCAGGTACAGGTTTTCGCCATCGCTGCCGTAGTACACTTCGCGCACTAGAAACTTCTTGCCATGCATGGAGCCGGAGCGCTCGTCCACGCGATACAAGCCGGCGCCCAGCCATTCGAAATACGAAGTCACTTCGCCGTCGATGACCGGCTGAATCGGTCCGCTGGGCGGGATGTGTACGGCGCTCACGGCCACGCGCAGAATAGGACGGGACAACTCCTCGGGCGGGCTGAGATTCAAGAAATGGTAAACATTCGCCAGATGGCTGCGGTAAAGCTGATCGAACTCCACGCGGTTGCCGGAATCGTGTTCGGGTCCGTACCACCAGCACCAATCGCTGCCCTCGGCGATCAGCAGTTCTTCATATGCCAGACCGAGGCGGTCTTCCGGCACGTTGCCCACGGCCTGGTACGCCTCGCGCGCGCGCAGCAGTTGGGTCCACGCCTGGTTATCTTCCTCCGCGCCGATCCAGACGTCGAAGTTGGCGTTGATCCAGGATCCCGGAAAGACGTGCGAGAGCGGCTCGGGTTCCATCCTGGTCAACGCTTCGCCCACAGTTACAGCAGACATCTGCGCGTCGTCCGAAATCAGGCCATACAGTTGCCGCAGAAACGGCCGGCCGTTCCGGTCGTAGTATTCCCAGGCGTTTTCGCCATCGAGGATGATCGGCACCAGGGCATCGCGGCCGCCCGCCAGGATGCCGCGGCAGTTCTCGCGGATGCGATGCAGGAAGTCGCGCGCGGCCTGGGTGGAGTCCATCCCCGAATACACGAAACCGATCAGGTCGCTCAGAAAGTGATCGCGGAAAACCACGTCGATCTGGCCGCGGTTGTGCTCCCAGCGGTACGGGCGATAGATGGCGTCTACGCCGATGGCGCGGCCCAGCGTGCGCCCCAGCACGCCGCTATCGCTGGCCGCCCACTGGTAGCCCACTTCGGCGGCGATGCCGAAGGTCTCGTCGGAAACGGAACCCTCCGACGGCCACAGGCCGACCGGCGCCACGCCGAACTCGCGCTCCACGTAATGGCGGGCCATTTCCAATTGTTTTTGGGCATCCTCCGGATAGCGAAACGGAGGCGGCAAGGGTACGCCGGGATGCGACACCGAAGCGATGTTCGAGTCGCACAGCAACGGCAGGATGGGGTGATAGTACGGCGTAGTGGACACCTCGATCTGGCCGGTACCGGCCATCTCGCGATAGATCGGGATCACCTTGCCCAGGATCTCCAGTTGTTTGCGTCCCACCAGGCGCTGGTCGTCGAGGGTGTAATCGGTTCCCTTGGCAAACAAGTCGCGGACCTCGGGATCGGCGGTGCGAAACTCTTCATCGAACCAGATCAGTTGCGAAATCACCTGCAGGTCGCGGAAGTCCTGCGCGGAGAAGCGCCGACGCGCCGTTTCCAGGCTGTTTTGGGAATGGCGCGCTTCGTAGAGACTGGTGTACCGCGGCAACGCCTGGGTCATGTGCGCCGGATGCGCCTGCACGAATTGTTGCAGCAGGAAGGTTTGGTCCGCCTCGGTCAGGGTTTCGGCGGGCTTCAGCGCGGCCACCAGATAGGGGTCGCGGGCCTCCCCTCGGGCGTACTCTTCCACTTGCGCCATCATGGAGGGCACCAGGTTGAAGGTTTGGCGCACGTTGGGGAATTCGCGCAGGATCTCGACCATGCCGTAGTAGTCTTTCAGGGCGTGCAGGCGGGTCCACGGTAGCTTGTACTCGCCGGTTGCGAGATCCTTGTAAAACGGTTGGTGCATGTGCCAGAGGAAGCAGAGATAAATGCGGGGCATGGGATCACTCGTGAGTCAGAAATTGGAGGGCGGGCAATCCTGCCCGCAGCCGGCTTTCAGCCGGTTCCGGCCGCCTAAAAGGCGGCTGCGGGCAGGATTGGCCGCCCTCCAATCGTCGCGTTGCACGAAGAGTGGGCATCAGCGCGCGAAGAAGCTGCTGGCGGGCGGCGGCGCGTGGACGCCTTTGATGGCCAGCCACAAAATATCGTTCAGTTCGTCGGCGTCGGCGCGGTCTTCCTCCCTGAAATCCAGGCGGGACGATCGCTCCGCGGTCGGCGAGTGCAGCGGATTGCGCTCGTCCAGCGGCACGCGCGGCTTCTCGGCCTGGTAGGGCGCCGGGTCCGCGGCGGACTGGAACGCGGCCGACATGGGCCGCGCCGCGGCGTCGAACTGGGTCATGGGCCGCAGCCCCAGGATCAGTTCCATGGTGCGCAACATGGAGGCGGTGTTGTACATCGAGCTATCCACGGCTTTGTGCCTGACGTAAGGCGAGATCAGAAACGCGGGCGAGCGGTGCGAATCGACGTGGTCGGGGCCGTTCTGCGCGTCGTCCTCCAGCACGCAGATGAGGGTGCTCGACCAGAAGCGGCTTTGGGACACCGCCTCCACCAGCAATCCAAGCGCATAGTCGTTATCCGCGTTCATGGCGATAGGAGTGAGGTTGCCGGCCGAGGTGCCATTGGTGTGATCGTTGCCGAGCCGCATGAACATGAGTCGCGGCATGGAGCCGGATTTCTCAAATTCCGCGAGATCCGCCAAAAATACTTTCACACGCTCCACATCGGGGTACTCCAGATCGAAGTCGCGATAGTGCAGGTTGGTGACGTTTCTCAGCGCCGGGTCGCGCACCAAATCGATCTGCGTGCCATCGGCGGCGGCCTGGGGACGGTTCTGGGCCATGTAGCCGTAGTTGCGTATGGAGATGCCCGCTTCGGCGGCGTTCGACCAGAGATAACCGGCGGGCGGCACATCGGTGGGCTCCTGCTCTTCGTAATCGTAGGTATTGCGCCGGTTGGCGTAGCTGTTCGGCCACATCTTCTGGATGTAATCGATGCCGATGGCGGCGGTCGACCAGGAGTGGCCGTCGGCGCTCACATCGCCGTTCACATAGAAGTTATCGAGCAGCACGAACTGCCGCGCCAGCTTGTGTTCGTTGGGAGTCACTTTTTCGCCGAACAACACCAGCGACGGATCGCCGTTGCCTTCCTTCATATCTCCAAGTACCTGGTCGTATGAGCGGTTTTCCTTGACGATGTAGATGATATGCTCGATGGGCGGAAACGGGTTGGGCAAATCGAGTTTCTCGTCGCGGTAGGCGGAGTTCGCCATCGCGGTCTTGGTGTAAGCATCCAGTTGCGCGCCGGTGAAAGGGTCGATAAACGAGGCAGTGCCCGTTTGAATGCGGCCCACATATTCGACGACGCCGGCGTCGCCTTTGTGGCTGGCTGCCGGACGGACGGTGGGATTCGGCCCGTGCGGATTCGGATGCGAACCGAGCCCTCGGCCGTTCAGCACTACCAGCGTGCCGCTCGGCAGCGCGCGCGCCGCCGTGGGATACCAGCCCGTGGGAATGAACCCATCCACGTGGCTGCGCACCTCGGAGATATCCACTACAGCCACCACATTGGCGTCGGAGCAAACCACGTAGAGCCGTTTGCCTTGCTCGCCGATGGCCAGGGCGCTGGGAGTCATGCCGGCGGGCTGGCGCGGCGTCATGGCGGTATTGATGGTCTCGATCAGATGCAGTTCGTTGCCCTCGGATACGCCCAGCGTATAGACGCTGTTGGTATTGGAGGCGGCGATAAACAGGCGCGCAGCCCAGGCCGTTTCGCCCTCGGGCGCCTCGCTCTTACCGGCGGCCCACACCATATCGGTAGGATGCGGACCCAGCCGCACGTTGGCCAACTGGTTGCCGGAGGCGGTATCGTAGTGGCCTACGGAGCCGTCCGTCCAACTGGTGACGAAGAAGGATTTGCCATCCGGATGAAATAGGATGCGATAAGGGCGGCGGCCGGTTTTGACCCGATCGATCAACATGCCGGACTGCGGATTGATCACCACCACGGAGTCGTGATAGAGGTCGGCGGCGTAAATCAATCGGCCGTCTGGGGTGACCGCCACGTCGCCGATGAAATCGACGTGTGTGCGCTTGTCGGGCGGCACCACGGTAAAGGTGCGGGTGGGTTCCAGCGCGCCATCGGCGAAAGAAAACTCCAGGACCGCCGCGCGCGATCCGCCGCCCACGTACACGCGGTCGCCCTTAGGCGAGAAGGTCAGGCCCAGCCAGCCATCGGCCACGCGCACGCGATGGAGTTCGCGGCCGGTAGCGGCCTCCAGCACGCTGACCGTGGGCGGATTGTATCCGCCGTTGAGCACCAGCAGGTAGCGTCCGTCGGGCGAGGGTGCCGTGGACATCGGGAAGGTATCCAGTGGAGTTTGTTTGCCGGCAGGTTCGAGACGCCAGCCGGTATTGAGCAGGAAGCCGCCGGTGGGAAGCGGGCCGACCTGCTCGCGGGGAACGGGTTGAGAGCAGAGCAGGGCCGCAATCAGGAGGAGTGCAATGCAGAAGTATGAGCGCATCCTGCCTACGATCATACCAACGTGGCAAAGGGCACACGCCCGCGCCTGCAAAAATGTGTCCGCCCGAGTGCGGACACGGCACGCTACGAGCGTGCGCCACGTTACGCGCTTAGCGGCCGAAGTGACGCCAACCGCCGCCTACAACGACGCCGACGCCCACTGCGGGCCCTGGATAAGCATAGGCGTTCGGATAATATCCGTAAGCTGGTGGATATGCGTTGGGATAGTCGTACGGATCCGGAGAGTAATAAGGAGCATATCCATAACCGGGATATCCGTAACCGTAGCCGTAATACCCGGGCCAGTAGCCGAGGCCAAGACCCCAGCCGCCACCCCAACCCCAACCGCCCCAACCGCCACGATAACCGTAGCCGCCGCCGTAGCCACCGTAGCCACCCCGGTAGCCACCGTAGCCACCCCGGTGGCCACCGTACCCGTAGCCGCGCGCGCCGCCGCCGCCCATCATGGCGTGGCCGCCACCGCCTCCACCACCATGACTACCGCCGCCGCCGTGGCTCGCCGCGAATGCACTACCCGCCCACAGCAAACAAGCCATCATTGACACCATAATGAGTATTTTTCTCATAAATCACCTGCCTTATAGACTATCACCGGAGGCCTACGGTTTCTAGTGGCTGAAATCCACCAGGAGCGGTGCTTTGCGGCCACGGAAGCCGACAATTTGGTCGTATAGTCTCATATACTTAGCCGCATTTTGGGATTGGCGAAACGGATGCATGCAATAACCCGTCGTCAGTTGTGAGGCAGCTATTTATGAAGACTTATGCAATGAGATCCGTTCGCACTGCCGTGGGCTCCGTCGCTCTCGGGTTCTTGGTTGGCTCGGGAGCGCTGTTCGCGCAAGACCAGCCTGCCGCGCCGCCACCGGCCGATCCTCAGCAGCAGAGCACCCCAGCCAATGGCCAATGGCGCAAGGCCGATGATCCGGCGCCAGCCCAGGCCGCGCAAGCGCCTGCGCCTGCGACTCCGGTTCCACCGGTCGAGGGCACGCCTGCGCCCGATGCCGCTCCGCGCAGCACCATGGATCCGAATTATTCCCAGAGTGCGTCGCCGGCGCCTTATCCTAACCAGCAGTATCCGAATCAGCAGTATCCGAATCCGCAGTACCCGAATCCGCAGTATCCGAATCAACCTTACTCTAATCAGCAGTATCCGAATCAGCCCTATCCGGGCCCGGGATACGGCAATCAGCCACCGGCAGCCAATTACAATCCCGGTCCAGTTCCGGGGAAGTTGACCCTGAAACCTGGGACCTTCGTCACCGTGCGTCTGAATCAAGGCCTGTCTTCCGACCGCAATCAGGTTGGCGACTCCTTCTCAGCTACCTTGGCGCAGCCTCTGATCGTGGATGGCGTGGTGGTGGCGGATCGCGGACAGACCGTTGGCGGAAAAGTAGTGGAAGCCAAGAAGGCCGGCCGCGTGGAGGGCGTATCCCGCTTGGCGGTTCAGTTGACGGACCTCACGCTGGCCGATGGGCAGCCGGTGCCGGTACAAACCCAATTGTTTAGCAAGAATGGCTCCACGTCGGTGGGGCGCGATGTAGGCGCGGTGGGCGCGACTACCGCCACTGGCGCGGCCATTGGCGCGGCGGCCGATTGGGGCAGAGGCGCCGCGATTGGCGCCGGCGCGGGCGCTCTGGCCGGAATCGTCGGGGTACTGGTTACGCGGGGCCGTCCGACCTATCTTTATCCGGAACAGATTCTGACATTCCGCGTCGAAGCTCCCGTTACGCTTTCCACCGAGGCTGCGCCGCACGCGTTCCGTTGGGCCGGTCCTTACGATTATCAGCGGCCATACGCCGCCCGGCCGCCTAACGCAGGCTATTACGGCAACAACTCCCCCTATCCATACGCGAACCCATATCCGTATGCTTATGGTTATGGATACCCCTATTACTGGGGTCCCGGCGTCGGATTCTACTGGGGCGGCGGCTGGGGCCGTGGTTGGGGCCGCTGGCGGTAGGATAATCTGAAGGAGGGTTCCGTCCATGTCCATGAAAGCTCTTCTGTGGGCAAGCGCGCTTGCCATGGTCTTGTGTGTCGCGATGGTGGCACAGGGTCCGCCGCCACCACCGCAGCAGGGATATCCACAGCAGCAGGGTTACCCGCCACCCCAACAGCAGGGATATCCGCCATCGCAGGGTTATCCGCAGCAGCCGGGGTATCCGCCGCCGCAGGGATATCCGGCACAACCCGCGCCGCGGCTCGCGCCGCAGCAACTGGATAACCTGGTGGAGAGCATCGCGCTCTACCCCGACCCGCTGTTGGCGCAGGTGCTGACCGGGTCGACGTTCTATAATGAGATCCCCGACGCGGCCGGCTGGGCGAACCAGCACAGTTATCTGCACGGCGATGAATTGTCCAGAGCGATTTACGAGGACAATCTCACGTTCGATCCGAGCGTGTTGGCGCTGGTCCCCTTTCCATCCGTGCTGGACATGATGGCCCGCGATCCGGGCTGGACGCAAGCGCTTGGCAATGCCGTGCTCACCCAGCAACCCGACGTGATGGACGCCGTGCAACGCATGCGGCAAAAAGCCATGGACTACGGCTATCTGCAGAGCACCCCGCAAGACCGGGTGGTTGTCGCGGGTCCTGGAGACATCGAAATTGTGCCGGTCAATCCCGGTTACGTTTACGTGCCTTACTATAATCCGGGGGTGGTCTTCGCGGCGGCGCGGCCCGGCTTCTACGCGGGAGTGGGCATCACTTTCGGGCCTGGCATTTTCGTGGGTGCGTTCGCGCCGTTCGGCTGGGCCGGTCCGGCGTTCGGATGGCGATCGCACGAGATCTTGATCGACCATCGTCCGTGGGGGCGCACGTGGGGAAACCGCGACAGATACGTACACTCTTACGCAGTGCCCGTCGCGCGGCCGGCGGGCCCGCGTGTGGAACGGCACGTGGAGCGCGGCAGAGAGCGGCGGTAGTTAGGCTTGGGACAGGCCGGGAGGCCTGTCCTACTCCGCATATTTCTGCGCGATCGGGAAGCGGCGGCCAATCCCGAATGCCTTGGAAGTGACTTTCAGTCCGGGCGCGGCCTGCTGCCTTTTGTACTCGTTGCGGTCCACCTTGTTCACGATATCCACCACGGTTTCAAGCGGCAGGCCAAGGTCCCGCGCGATCTGCCGCGGGGCCTGATAGTCTTCCACGTAGGCGCGCAGAACCTGGTCCAGCGTTTCATAGGGCGGGAGCGAATCGCTATCCTTCTGATCGAGGCGCAACTCGGCCGAAGGAGGTTTTTCAAACACGCTCTCGGGGATCGCGCCGGGATGCCGCCGGTTGGCCACGCGGGAGAGCTGGTAGACCAGCGTCTTGGGCACATCGCTGATCACGGCGAGCCCGCCGCACATGTCGCCATACAGCGTGCAATATCCCACGGCCAGTTCGCTCTTGTTGCCGGTGGTGAGCACCAGCGCGCCCCACTTGTTGGAGAGCGCCATCAGGGTGACGCCGCGCAGGCGGGCCTGCAGATTCTCTTCGGTGACGTCCGGCCGCGCCCCCGCGAATAAAGGGCCGAGCACGCGCAGGAATTCGTCGTAAATGGACGAGATGGGCGCCATTTCAAAGCGGATGCCCAGGTTTTCGGCCAGTGCGCGTGCATCGCGGATACTGCCTTCCGACGAGAACGGTCCGGGCATGCCCACGCCGGTGACGTTGTGCGCGCCCAGGGCGTCCGCCGCGATGGCCGCGGTGAGCGAGGAATCGATGCCGCCGCTCAGCCCGATGAGCACGCGCGCGAAGCCGCACTTGCGGATGTAGTCGCGGGTGCCCAGCACCAGCGCTTCATAGACCGCTTCGCACTCTTCGGCCAGGTTATCGTGCTGGTCTCCCGCGCCGGTATCGGAATCGAACAACACCAGGTCTTCGGCGAAGGAAGCGGCCGATGCGGCCACCCGGCCCGTGGCGTCCATGGCGAAGCTCGAGCCATCGAACACCAGTTGATCGTTGCCGCCCACCTGGTTCACATAGACCACCGGAATCGAGTGGCGCCGCGCGGTGGCTTCGAAGATTTGGCGGCGCTGCGCGCGCTTGCCCATGTGATAGGGCGATGCGTTGATGCTGATCAACAGTTCGGCGCCGGAATGCGCCAGCTCCTGCACCGGATCGCGGCGATAGAGCGGGCGCTCCCAGAACTGCTTATCGTTCCAGGCGTCTTCGCAGATAGTGAGCGCGATCTGGCGGCTCTGCAACGGCAAGAGGGATTGCGATTCGGCGGGGACGAAATAGCGCGCTTCGTCGAAGACGTCGTAGGTGGGCAGCAGCATTTTGGTTTGCCGGAACAGGACGGCGCCTCCGGCCAGTACAGCGGCGCTATTCGTGGCGCGCTTGCCGGTATGCGATTTGGACGGGCCGACGTATCCGGCGACCACGGCTAGAGGCAGCGCGGCGGTCGCGGCGGCCAGCCGTTCCAATTGCTGCCCGGAGCGTTCCACGAAGGTGGGCTTCTCGACCAGGTCGCGCGGCGGATAACCGGTGACGGAAAGTTCCGGAAAGACCGCCACTTGCGCGCCAGCCGCGGCGGCTTCGCCCGCGAAGCGGATCATGCGGTCTACATTGCCTGTGAGGTCACCGACAGTGGTATTGATCTGGGCCAGCGCGATCTTCATCGTAAGATTCCATTATCGTCAATCCCCACGCGCTACTCTGGGCATTCAGCGTGCTCCACGACCTTCGGCATGCGTTCCGGTTTGGCGCGGAGCGCGGGTCTTCGAGCGCCTGGCCGCGTACGTAATCGATTCCGCAAGCCTCACCGGCGGTGGCGAACCGCTGGTGTGAATGCCACCCGCGTCTCGCCGGCGACGTTTTTCGTCCTCGGAGTTTCGCCCTTGGTTGGCGCGTTAGAGTCTGATGGCCAAGCCACGTCGCAAATGACCGCGCTCAGCTACGGGTTCCGGATGCAGCGTTTCGGCGGCAACCGCCAGACGCCAGGCCGTACGCTCATACTCGATGGCCCGCCCGGCGTAAGCCTGGCGCAGGCGAAACCGGATATGGAACTGACCTCGCCTCTATTGAGTGGGCCTATCCCAGAGTGAATCGCGGAGAAGGGGCGGCGGTCACGCCGCTCTACGAAGATATGGTCCACGGGACGCGCGAAACGCTGGCGGCCTTCGGCGGCGCCGTCATTTTCGTGCTGCTCATCGGCTGCGCTAACGTGGTGCTTTCGATCCTGGGCGGAGCGCTGGGGGTCTTGCTGGCGGTCTGGGGAATGCCGCTCCAGGTAAGGACGGTGCCGGTGCATACGGCGTTCAGCACCCGCCTGGCCATGGGGGCCTCGGGCTGAACTGAACTGGACTGTGCTGGGCTTCGCGGCTGCGCTGTCGATGGTGACGGCCGTGCTGTTTGGCATGCTGCCGGCTTGGCGGGGCATCCTGATTGCCGCCGAAGTGGCGCTCTCGCTGGTGCTGGTGGCCGGCGCAGGGTTGCTGGTGAGCTTTCTCCAGCTACTCTCGGTGCCGCCGCGGCTATGCACGCCATGCCCCTGACCAAGACCGCCGCCCGGAACGGTTTCAGTCTGCCGGGTGCGACGCAAGATATCGGCGAGGCTGGCTCGCGAAGCCGTGACCTCCGGGTTATTTCAAAGCGATGGGAATCCCTCTCATCCGCGGGCGCCTCGTGGCGCATGGCGACCATGGCGTTGCGCACGCGATGTCCCAACAGGCCCAGGAGATTGGCATCTGCATGGCGCTCGGCGCGGATGCGCCGGCGGTGATCCGCAGGATGGTTGGGCAGACGCTGAAGTGGATCGGTGCGGGCTCATTCTCGGCGCGGGCGGCGCGCTCGCCACTGGGCGGCTGCTAAGCAGCTAACTGTTTGCGGTCCAGTCGCGCGACCCGTTCCTGGTTCTTGGGCTGGCAGGCCTTACAGTATTGGCGGCGTTTGTTCCGGCAAGGAGCGCGGCGCGAGTTGACCCGGCGATCACACCTCCAGGATCACCGGCATAATCAGCGGGCGCCGCGAAGTCTCTTTCACGATGTAGCGCTTCAAATCCGCGCGGATCTTTTCTTTAATCACGCCCCAGTCGGTCTTTTCCTCCCGATTCGAGGCTTCCAGCGTTTTGGCCACCACCTGGCGGGCGCTTTGCATGAATTCCGATCCATCCTCGGCCAGCGCGAAGCCGCGGCTGACGATCTCCGGGAGGCTCTCCATGCGGCCGGTCTGGCGATTGATGGCGATGATGGGCAGCACGATACCGTCTTCGGATAGAT
>Ga0187867_10003204_pt1 | contig 13195 bp, 11 predicted proteins | sample June2016WEW_13_1_FD_132976 | JGI IMG/M metagenome (GOLD analysis project Ga0187867, IMG submission 132976) | Peatland microbial communities from SPRUCE experiment site at the Marcell Experimental Forest, Minnesota, USA - June2016WEW_13_10 | ecosystem: Environmental > Terrestrial > Soil >... | reverse complement strand
GCCGCTTCCCACCGCCGCGCCCGTTCCCAGCGCGTTCGTGCAAGCCGGCAATGGCGAGCAGCAGGTGATCCCTTTGACCAAAATGCGCTCCGCGATCGCCAGGAGCCTGCTCGCCTCCAAGCAGAACATCCCGCATTATTACGAGACGATCGACGTCGACGTCGAAGACGTGGTGAATCTGCGAGCGAAACTCAACGAGTTGCTGGAGCCGGAGAAAATCCGCCTGAGCATCGGCGATTTTGTTTCCAAGGCGGTCGCGTCCGCCCTTCTCCGCAACCCGGCGGTCAACGCCACCTTTGACGGGACGGAGATCACCCGTTTCGGCGACGTGCATCTCGGCATGGCCGTCTCCATTCCCGATGGACTGATCGTCCCCGTCCTGCGGAACGTCCACCTGATGGGCCTGAAGGAAATTCGCCAGCGCAGCGTGGACCTGGTGGACCGCGCCCGCGCCCAGCGGCTCAAACAGGATGAAATGACCGGCGGCACGTTCACGGTGAGCAATCTCGGCACCTACGGCATCCGCGAATTCGCCGCGATCATCAATCCACCGCAAGTCGGCATCCTGGCCGTCGCCGCCGCCGAGAAACGCCCCGTTGTCCGCGGCGATCAGATCGTCTCGCGAACGATGATGTCGCTGACCTTGTCGGCCGATCATCGCGTCGTCGACGGCGCCACCGCCGCCGAGTTCCTCAGAACGCTCAAGACCCTGCTGGAACAGCCGGGGATGATGCTCGCGTGATGCAAGAAGCACCGGATGTACATCCGGTGCTACGTGGGCGCTCCAAGATCAACATACGCGCGATCCAAGAGATGATCCTGGCGAATATCCAGGCGGGCCATCAAATCGCGCGCGATGGCCACTCCTTCTTCCAACCGCTGATCGTCACGGAGGACGACTTCCAGTTCCACGAAATCGCCGAGATTCTCGACGCGATCGAGATGAATCCTGGTCTGCCCGACCAGGTAAAGCCAGCGGGTTTTTCGGACGATTCCGCGCTCGCCGTGAACCAGGGCCAACATTGCCCGGGTGGCGGATGGATCGGGGATGGGAATGCGGAGATAATTGGATTCCCGGGGCCCCGATGAGTTTTCGCGGAGATAGTAAATGAGTTCGGCCGCCCCATTTTGCGTCCGCAGCTTGAGCCGGCCGAGCGGGACGGTGAAAAAAACGTCTTCCTGCCGGAGCGTTTGGGGCGCGTGATCGGCGATGGCGGCAACCCTGCTCCGCATTGCCTGCAAGTCAATCACCCGGGCTTTGATTTCTATGTTCCGCGGCATGTTCGTCGTCGAACCAGGAGAATCGAACCCAAGGCCAGGACGCCCAACGAGGCCGGCTCGGGAGTCTGCTCATTCACCGCGGCCAGGCCGATGGAGTCGTTGGCATTGACCTGCGGGGAGCCGCTGACGAAATCGTAGTCATACCACCCGGTCGTGCTGGGGGCGGCCGAAGTGTTGGTTATTTCCATCCGCAAGGCATCATACATGTCGCCATCGCTCGAAGTGCCGACGCTGAAGGTGAATTCATCATTCGATCCGGCCGACAGAAGGTCGGAAGTCGGGAATTGAAAAACCAGGAATTGGTAAATCCCCGCATCCCCGCTACGGATCATACCATCCGTGTTTTCCCCGTTGGTGTTCCAGGTCTCCGAATGTCCGTTGAGTGCGACCGTGAGATTGGTCTCGCTGTCGGCAAGTCCGACCGAGAGCACAACGTACTGTCCCTGGCCGCTTTGTGCGCTTGTGGTGGTAAAATGAACCTGCCACGGTGCGCCTGAATACGTGTTCGGCCCGCCACCGGCCGTAACGTAAGCCGGGCAAACATTTGTGTAATTATCCGTCGATGAGTTGTTGGCATCGTACAGCCCTGGATGGAACCTCCCGAATTGATTGCCGATCCAGTCCAGCGGGTTGTTGGTCGCGGGAGTCGAGCCGACCGCGGTAGCATAATAGACGACTTTGCCTGGGTTGCCGAGAGATTGTTCCTCAGCCCAGTAGTCGTAGGCGCCGTAATATTGCCGCAGATCGCCGCCGGGGGTCACGCCATTGGTGGTGACGGGCGTGGCGGTGACGTTGCCGTTGGCGGCATAAGTGTAGGTGTCGTTGCTGCCGTTGAGGAATTCGTGGTCCGACCGGTCGGGCGTGCCGATGGTCCAGATGGGCGCCGCCGTGCCGAAATTCTCTGGCGTGAATTTCAAATTCTGCGGAATTGAAATCTGGCCGCCATTGACGACGACGCCGTCCACGCGTGTTTCGCCCCATTGGCCCAGTTCGTACATCGAAAGCCGGTAGGTGCCCGGCGCGACGTTGGCAATCGAGGCCGTGCCGGACGACGAAAGCTGCGCCCAATATTGGGAACCCGTCGTGGACATCTGGAAATTCTTGTTGGGATCCGACAGAACCACCATGTTGTTGTTGACGTTGCCGCTCCAGCCCGCGGAATTGCCCGCGGAAATTTGAATGCTGCCCCGCTGCGAAACGGGGACGTATCCGCTGGAAATAAGCTCCGAATCGGTCTGGTAATCCGCTTCGAGCGTCGGCATGCTGTTCACTGAATCCTGGTAAAGCTGAGCGCCGGTTTCCCCGTTCGTCGGGGTGAAACGGAAAGCGTACGGCCCGAACAGCCGGGTTGTGTTCACTCCATTTGCCGGAACGTAATCGTAATTTGAGTTGCCATAATGGCCGGAAAGAAACTCGATCATGGAGATGTTGTTGGTGAACATCAGGCTCTGCTTGGTCGGCCCGCCGGTCAAGGAATCCAGAGAGGTATAAAGCGCGGAGACCGAATATTGGGAGCCGTATTCCACGGTCGCCTGGAGATTCTGGATGTAGGATGAATAGTCGTATTTGGTGTAAAAATTCGTGCCCCAGTCGCCCGGTTGAATGCCGGTGAGGTCGTACGTCGAATCCTGAACGGTCCTGTCGAGTGGCTCCGTCTCGGTGCTGGTGACCGCTACCGTTGAGGTCTGCGCACCGGGATTGTTGACGCTGACGTTATATTGATACGTGTTGGTAAACAACGCCGGATTCACCCGGGCGAGAAACTGGCCCTGGGCGACGGAGGTAGCCGGGTCCGTCGCGGAGTGATTGAGAACTTCGTAGCAGACGATGTCCGGATCGTCATTGAACATCACGTAATGGTATGAATAGGTGATCGGATTGACCGTGGTGCCGGTAGAGGCGGTGCTGGTCCAGAAATCGATATAGTTGCTCGTCTGCTGGTAGCCATAGGTCTGCGTGCCGGCGCCGAACGGCGTGCCGTCGGTCTCCTGATAAATCTCCGACTTGCCGGGCTGGAGCACGTTTCCGCTGGCGCCCATCGCCAGGGAGGTGATGTTATCCCCGCTGGGATTGAAGACGACGCTCAGGTCGCCGTTTCCGATGTCCCATTCGGAATTGCTGACCTGCGAGATGGTGATCTGGGCGCTTGCACGTGCGGCGAGAAGCCCCGACGTTGCCGCCAGCAACAGGCTGCGTGAACAAAAGCGCCGCCGGGCGATGATATTTTTTCTCACGGAGACCCTCCGGACCCCCAAAACAAATTCTCCACACGCGATTCTACATCATGCCAGCCTCCCGCGATTTAAGTCAATAAATTTTTGGTGAAAATGGCTCAAATTGCTGAATTTCCAGCGAATCCGTCCATGAAAAAATCAGACGCACTTCCTAAAATGACCGTGGTAATCATTCCGTTTTCCGCTTATTCTGCTGGGAGATTTCGCACCACGGTGCGCGGACAGAATCACCTTAAGCACGGACGGCAATGGATATCCGTCATAATATGATTAGTTGCTATGTCGCACGTGCAACCCGCGATGGCGCTTCTTACGAATTCCTACAACTGCGCCGAAGCAAAGGTGATTTTATGGGCGGAACCTGGCAGACGATCTATGGCGAGATCGAAAAAGATGAAACGCCGGTTGAGGCGGTGCTCAGGGAATTGAAGGAGGAGGCCGGGTTGGTTCCCGCGGAGCTTTATCGGCTCGATCAGGTAAGCGTATTCTACGTCGCTGCCACCGACACGATGTGGCACTGCATTCCATTCTGCGCCATCGTCACGCGGCGGCAGGCGGTCGTCCTGAATGATGAACACGATGACCACCGCTGGGTGAATTTCGCCGACGCCGAGCGATTGTTTATGTGGAAGGACAATCGCGACGCGATCGCGAATATCCAGGGGCATATCCTGGTCGACAGCCTCGCCAAGCCCTTCCTGCGGATTCCGCTGCCGCCGGGCAATTGTTAAGGATTGTTAACAATCCGCCTTCCGCCGCCGGCCGCGCGGCAATGTGGTATATTTAAAGTTTATGACTCTGACCGCAACCTCCTCGCGTCACGGCGCCAAAGGCGACAACCGGGAATCGTTGCGCCTGGCGGCCATCGACGTGGGGTCCAACAGCATTCACATGATCGTCGCCCAGGCCGATGCCGACGGCGGGATCACGACGCTCTGGCGGCTCAAGGAACCAGTGGGGCTGGGGCGCTTGAGCTTTCCATCGCGGCGGCTGACGGCGGATGCCATGAACCGCGCCGTCACGGTGCTGGAGCGTTTCCAGAAGTTGGCGCAGCAGCGCCAGGCGGAGAAGATCGTCGCGGTCGCCACCAGCGCCATTCGCGAGGCGGAAAACGGCGGCGATCTCATCGAACGCGTTCGACGGCAACTCGGCCTGTACGTCCGCGTCGTCAGTGCGCGGGACGAGGCGAGGCTCATTTACCTGGCGGTGCGGCATGCGTTGCCGCTGCGGGCCCAGCCGCATCTCATCATCGACATCGGGGGCGGCAGCGTGGAATTCGTCGTCGGCGACGACAATCAAGCCGCACTGCTGGAGAGCCGAAAGCTCGGCGCCGCGCGAATGACGGCGCAATTCGTCAAGTCGGACCCAATCAGCGCGGAGGACCATCGCCAGCTTCTCAAACATTACGATCACGAACTTTCGCCGCTCATCACGCAGATTGCGGCGCTGGAGCCGGTCAAGGCGATCGGCACCAGCGGAACGCTGGAAACCCTGGCGGCGATGTGCGGCTCCGAGCCGCCCCACAACGGCGACGCGGGCGATCACCAGGTCATTGAAAAACCCCGGTTTGAAAAACTCCTGGCCGAGCTTCTGGAAAGCCGCGCCAAGGACCGCGCGCGAATCCGTGGGTTGGACGATCAGCGCAAGGACCAGATCGTCGCCGGCGCGATCCTCGTGAGCGAGCTGTTCCGGCGGCTGCGGCTGAGGCGGATCGAGATCTGCCCGTCGGCGCTTCGCGAGGGGATTTTGCTCGACTATCTGTCGCGGCATTTGCCGGACCTGGCCATCCGCCGCCAGCTTCCCGATCCCCGGCGGCGCAGCGTGATCGACCTCGCCCGCCGCAGCGATTGGCACAAAACCCACAGCGAGCAGGTGGCCCGAATCTGCATGAAGCTTTTCGACGAGCTTCGGCTCCTGCACGGCATGAGCGCGGCGGAGCGCGAACTGATCGAGTACGGCGCGCTGCTGCACGACATCGGCTTTCACATCGGCCGCGACAGCCACCACAAGCACAGCATGTACCTGATCCTCCACGGCGACCTGAAGAATTTCTCGGACGACGAGGTGAAAGTCGTGGCCAATATCGCCCGCTACCACCGCAAAGCCACGCCGCACCGCAAACATGACGCCTACGCGACGCTGCCCGCCCGCCTGCGCCGGGTCGTGGACGTGGGGGCGGCATTGCTGCGCCTTTCCGACGGGCTGGACCGCAGCCATAGCTCGGTCATTCAGGACCTTCACTGCAAAATCGAAAACAAAAAGGTAAAATGCACGCTCAACGCGCGCTCCGATGCCGAGTTGGAAATCTGGGGAGCGCGGCGAAAGCGGGACTGGTTCGAAGAGGTCTTCGGCCGGCCGATTTCCTTCGAACTGGCGAAAAGATGACCGCCATGGATTCGCTGCTGACTCCGCACCACTTTCCGGGCAAGCTGATCGTCGTCGAGGGAATCGACGGATCGGGCAAGAGCACCCAGCTTCAACTGGCGATGCGATATCTGCAAGCCAAGGGATTGCGCCCCTTTTCCACGGAGTGGAACAGCGCGGACCTGGTCAAGACGGTGACCAAGCGCGGCAAAAAGAAAATGTCTCTCACACCGATGACTTTCTCACTGCTGCACGCGACGGATTTCGCGCACCGGCTGGTTCACAACATTCTGCCGCCGCTGAAGGCGGGAATGATCGTGCTGGCCGACCGGTACGTCTATACGGCGTTTGCCCGCGACGTGATCCGCGGATGTCAGCGCGATTGGGTGCGTCGCGTCTATCAATTCGCTCCGCGCCCGGACCGGACGTTTTACTTCAACGTTCCCATCGGCGTCAGCGTTTCGCGGCTCCTGACCGGCCGCGCCAAGCTCAAGGAATACGAAGCCGGAATGGACCTGGGCCTGGCCCCCGATCTGGTCAGCAGCTTCCGCCTGTTCCAGGGGCGGATTCTGGAAGAATACCAAAAGATCGTCGCCGAATACGGGCTGACGGAAATCGACGCGACCCAAAGCATCGGCGAGCAGCAGCAGATCGTGCGGAATCTCATCGACCAGACGCTGGAGGATTATAAGGCCGTGCCGGTGACAGAATTGACGTGAGTTGGTCATTGGTCATTTGTCATTGGTCATTTGTGGGAAGAGTATGTCGTTGGATTCTACAAACGCTCCGTTCCGTTACATGGGTCATTCGATGCCGTACCTTCCGCGCGAGGGATGCACGGGCAAGCTGATCGTCATCGAAGGGACCGACGGATGCGGCCGAAGCACGCAGGCCATTTTGCTTAAGGAATGGCTGGAAGTGCAGGGGTATGCGGTCATCGACACGGGCTGGACGCGGAGCAAACTCGTCGGCAAGGCCATCACCGATGCCAAGCAAGGCCACTCGCTGCATCGGCTGACGTATTGCCTGATGTACGCCACCGACCTGGCCGACCGCATGGAGTATCAGATCATCCCCGCGCTGCGCGGCGGGTTCATCGTGCTGGCGGACCGATACGTTTACACGCTCCTGGCCCGCGGCGTCGTGCGCGATGCCGACAAGGGCTGGCTCCGCGACCTCTTCAGCTTCGCCGTTCAGCCCGACCTGGTTTTTTATCTTCAGCTTGGCGTCGAACAACTCGTCCCGCGAGTCCTGGAAGCGGGGAAAATGAACTATTGGGAAAGCGGCTTGGACATGAACTGGGGCGACGATCTTTTCGACAGCTTCATCGCCTACCAGGGCGAGTTGATCCAGCAGTTCAACGTCATGGCCGAGGAATTCGCCTTTCACTGCGTGGATGCCCGGCAAGACCCGCGAGCCATTCAGCGTGAACTTCGCCAGGCCGTCACCGCATATCTCGAAAGCTGCAATTATTCCGCGCCCGGGGCCGGTCCGAACAGATAACCGCGAAGGAGCGAAGAAGCGAAGTTGCGCGAAGAAGAAGTTCAATTTCATTTCTTCTTCGCGCAACTTCGCTTCTTCGCGCCTTCGCGGTAACGCATTTGACGATAACCGATGGAGCGCCAAAGCGGCGTGATCTCCTCGGAAAGTCCAGAATTACTACACGAGCCGGATCGGGACGCCGTGATCCGATAGGTATTTCTTGACCTGTCCGATCGAAAACGTCCCGAAATGGAAAATGCTCGCGGCCAGGGCGGCGTCTGCGTGCCACGTGGTCAGGACATCCAGCATGTGCTGCGGGCTGCCCGCCCCGCCGCTGGCGACCACCGGAATCTTCACCGCGTCGCTCACCGCGGCGGTCATTTCCAGGTCGTAGCCCTCGGTGGTTCCATCGGCATTCATGACGTTCAGCACGATCTCGCCGGCGCCGAGCTTCTCCGCCTGTTTCGCCCAATCCATCACGCGGATTCCCGTGCCGACGCGGCCGCCGTTGACGAACACTTCCCATATTTCGGTTCCATCCTTGGTGACACGATTGGCGTCCAGGCCGAGGACGGTGGCGCAGCGGCCGAATTTCCGGGCGATCTCGGCGATCAGTTGGGGATTCTTGACGGCCGCCGAATTGACGCTCACCTTTTCCGCCCCGGCCTGAATGAGCCGGGTCGCATCATCCAGCGTGCGGATCCCGCCGCCCACGGTCAGCGGCATGAAAATCTCGTCCATCACCTTGGCGACCAGATCGGCCATGATCTGCCGGCCCTCGTGGCTGGCGGAAATGTCGTAAAACACCAATTCGTCAGCGCCGTCATCCTGGTATTTCCGCGCCTGCGCCACCGGATCGCCGGCATCGACGTGATCGAAGAACTTCACGCCCTTCACCACGCGGCCACGGTCAACGTCCAAACACGGAATGATTCGCTTGGTTAACATCAAACGGAATCTTACTGCTTCGCCGCATCACTGGCGATGCGCTGCATTCCCTCTGTCGCAAAAATGGGTCGATTTTTCATCTTTTGCGTCAAAACATGCCCCAGGTCTGCCCGAAAATGTCCCATCCCCTCCCCCCCTCCCCCCTCGCTGCGCGAGAAAGTGGACCAGTAGGACAGTAGAACGGGGGGAGGAAAAACGGGGATTCGCGAGAGAGTAGAACAGGGGAGCAGGGGAACAGTAGACGGGAGGAAAAAGGCGAATACTGGTAATAGGCTAAGGCCACAACCCAAACAACAACCTAACCTCTTTTGGGTTGCAAGAGAAAAATAGGAATTCCCTGCAAGCGAGAGAGTAATAGCGGTGGCGCGTTCGGACCCCGCGTGCGCAACCATCGGTACGCTTTTCAGGGAGTTCGTATTGCACGCAGCGTAGGGGAATCTTGGCAGGCAGCTAAGTCATTTTCCATCGATGATGTTCAGGAGTTCGGAAATGAGAACCCGGAGTTGTGGGGCGATAGCATCGACGTCCTTCCGGGTAGTGATGTGGTGGGGAGAATGAGCAGCGATGTCGCCGACGGTTTTGATGGGGTCGAGTGCTGGCTTGGACGACCGGCTTAGCTTGATTTGCTGGCCGCTGCTGAGTACGCCGATAAGTCCCTCCATCATCATGAACTCGTCTTTGGAAGTTTTGATGGCAGCCTCAGCATTTTTGGCCTTGAAGGCTTCGAGGATTAGGGTTTCAGCGAGCCTGCGTGCCAAGACGGCAGCGCCATCGTAAAATCCGTGGTCGTAACAGCCATTCATTTCCACAACGATTGCGAGCCACGTGGGGCGGCGGTCGGTAAAGAGTGCTCTGTCAATTATCGAATCGGTAGGTCTGACTCGGCGTCGGCCGACCAATCTGGAGTACTTCTCGTCGAGGGAGGGTCGACTACCGATCCTCAATCGAAAGGTATTTCCAAATTCGCCTCGGACCAGTTCGGAACGTTTGGCTAGCTGTCTGGTGAACCTAGAGATGTTTATTTTGCTCGTCAGGCCGAGGCGGTGAAGTGTATCTGCTACGTCGGCTACTGCCACGCAGGTGCCTTCTTCTTCTTGATCCTTGAACCAAATCAGGGCAATCCCGATCTCTGGCTGGGATAGGTTCAAGGGCGCTACTTGACCAGCAAACGATTGTAGATCACTCATTCTTCTTCAACCACGCTCCGAATTCCTTTTCAGCGTTGCTAGTGAGCTTGTAACGCACAACAGCACCGCGTGTTCGCGTGCCGTCTTGAAGGAAGTCGGAGATAGCGGCTTTGACGGAGTTAGATACGTTCCCTTGGTTCGCCTTCACGCCCAAGCCTTGAAGTATTGCATGAAACTCGCCCGTCGTTTGAGGCTCCTTGGAGAACCACGCGACGAGTTTGATTTTCTTGATTGCGTTTCTTTGGTGCAGAACCTTTTCCTCCCAGATCTGAAAATCCGGGTGATCACGCATGCGATTAACAATGGGCTGGGGATCAAACGGGGGAGCTTTCCCGTGGCTCGTGCTCCGGGGTGATCCTGCCCGGCTGCTTGGCGGTCGTCGCGAGGCTGGTTTCGGGGCGCCTGGCTTGTCCGAATTGCCGGAAGCCGAATGCTCGAAGGGCTCATCCTGCCACCACGTTTTGAGCAAGGCATCTACATCGGCGCGGGGGCCTTCAAGCTCGATCTCTCTTGAACCGTCTCGAAGCTTAATCTTGACGACGTTCATGGAGCAACCTCTTTCGTAGTCGGTGAGATAGAATAGCCGAGCTTGCTGTCCGGGGAAAGAGCTGCACGACATGCTCGGGTGACGTCGACGACTGTGGATTCAAGTTGTGAGGAAGGATGGGGCAGAGCTTTTGGGAACAGAAACAATCGCCTCGGTCGCTAGGTCGGACATGCGGGGCTGCGAAGGACGGTTGAGGGGCGGCCTGTGGCCGCAAGTCCTTTCCTGGGGCTGGCCGCCGGGAGAGGGATAGGGTGAGGGTCTATTTTTGTCTGCAAACGCAATTTGGTTCCCGCAAAGACCCTCACCCCAACCCTCTCCCGGGGTACCGGGCGAGGGGGAAAGAGGGGGTGCCGGCGCGTCAGCCCCCTACTTCGCTGCTCCGGCAATGAATGCCGCGACGTTGGCCTTCAACTCCTTCAGCGAGGCCGGATCGTGGTAGATCATGTGGCCGGAGTGGTAGAACGTCTGCGTCACGTTCGCCTGGAGGCGGTCCAGCAGATCGAGGTGATCGAAGGTGTATTTCGTGGCCAGAAACGGCGTCGCCAAGTCCTCGTATCCGCTGCACACCAGCACTTTCAAATGGGGATTCTCCAGGATGGCCGAGCGAAGCGAGCCGGTGACGTTGAGGTATCCCATTCCCTGCGGTCCAAAATCCCATGGGCCCACGGGATTGAGCACGCCATATTTCAGGTCCGACTCGAATTTCAATTGCCGGCGAACGTAATCGTTGAACGTGCCGGTGTACAGGGGCAAATAGAGAGACAGGCTGGGATCGTATTGGGGATCGGAGGCCAGGGGATCGGAGTCAAGCCCGGTGATCCTGGCGTCGAATCTTCCCAGGATCAATCGTGCATCGCTCAGCAATTGCTTGCGGAACATGGTGGGATCGATTCGCAGGTTGGCCCGATCGATCAGGTCGGGCGTCAATCCCGTGTAGCGGGCGAGGTGGGCGAGGACGTCCGCACGCTCGTCCTTCGTCAGTGCCCCGCCCTTGGCCAGGGCCTGAACGTAATCGTGCAGGGCATAGTCCCGTACCTCGCCGAGGAGACGGTCCTCGTCGGTGGTCTGAAGCTTGTGGTGATACAACGCGATGGCGGTGTAGGAGGGAAGATACAAAGCGAACGGCAATTCGTTGCCGTCGCCCGGGTCGAGCGTTTCGAGATTCAGGACCGTCGAGATCAGGATGATCCCGTTGAGATCGATGCCATAGCCGTCCAACAGCTTGGCCGAAAGTGCGGCGGCGCGGGTGGTGCCGTAGCTTTCGCCGGCCAGGAATTTGGGGCTGTTCCATCGCTCGTAGCGGGTGAGGAACAGTCGGATGAAATCGCTGATGGAATCGAGGTCCGGCTGCACGCCGTAGAACTCGGAGGCCTTTTGCCCCTCGGCGGGCCGGCTGAAGCCCGTGCCGACCGGATCGATGCAAACCAGATCGGTCGAGTCCAGCCAGGATTGATCGTTGTCGATGAGCCGATGCGGCGGCGCGGAGGGGATTCCATCGGGTCCCAATTCCACGCGTTTTGGCCCCACCGCACCCAAATGGAGCCAAACCGCCGCCGCGCCGGGGCCGCCGTTGAACACGAAGGTAATCGGCCGATCCTCCGGCCGTCCCGCCGGCTCCTTCAGGTAGGCCACGAAAAAGAAATTCGCGCGCGGCTTGCCCGCGTCGTCCTTGACCATCATCGTGCCCGCCAGCGCCTGGTAGTCGATCGTCGTCTGGCCAATGGCCAGCGAATGATGGGTCACCGAAATCTTATCTTCCGCGCCGGCCCGTTCCGGCCGGGTCGCCGCCTGCCCGGCCGGCTCGGTTGACGGACTTGTCTGTGCCAACGCCAATCCCGCCGTTAAATAGATCGCCAAGATCGCTATCCATTTCATGCGTAGGTCTCCGGTTTCGGATTTCCATTTTATCTTCCCATGATAGCCGCAAACGTCCCCTCCATGGTACATTGCGCCCAGCAACATGATCGTCGTGCAAACCCTGTCCGATTGCCGCGTCGAACGCGAGAAGCTTGGCCGGTTGGCGCTGGTGCCCACGATGGGCGCGCTTCACGCCGGGCATTTGTCGCTTGTTGACATTGCCCGCAAGCATGCCGAGAAGGTTGCGGTGAGCATTTTCGTGAATCCCACGCAATTCGGCCCGCGCGAGGATTACACGAAATATCCGCGCCCCATCGAGGCCGATCTGGCAAAGTGCCGCGATGCCGGCGTCGATCTGGTCTTCAATCCCCCGCCGCAGCAGATGTATCCCCCCCACCTCGCGGCCGAGGTGCATCTGGATATCCCCAACCTCAGCGGCGTCCTCGAGGGCCGTATCCGGCCCCACCATTTTCCAGGCGTCTGCCAGGTCGTCGCCAAGCTGTTCAACGTCCTGCGTCCCCAGGTTGCGTGCTTCGGTCAGAAGGATTACCAACAGTATCTCATTATCAAGGCCATGGCCGCCGCCTTGGATTGGCCCATCGAAATCATCCCCTGCCCGACGCTGCGCGATCCCGACGGCATGGCGATCAGCAGCCGCAATCAATATCTCTCGGCCGGCGAACGCCAGCGCGCCCTGTCGATCAGCAAATCGCTGTTCGCCGCCCGCGACGAGTTCGCCAAGGGCGTGCGGCAAACCAATCGCCTGCTGGCGACGATGCAAAACATTCTGCTCGATCCCGGCAGCCAGGGCCGAGTTCCCCTGTCGGTGGATTACGTCGCCGCCGTGGATGCCGAGACGCTGAAGAACGTTGAAGTGATATCGAAGCCGACCGTTTTGGCCGTCGCCGCGCGCGTGGGGGCGACCCGGCTGATCGACAACGTCATCCTCGTTCCCTAATTCACGCCCGTCGCCGCGATCGTCGCCAGAGAATCGCAGCCGCGAACCCCGCCAACGCCGTGAAACCCGGCTCGGGCACATTGGAAGTCGGCATCGACAATCCGTTGGCCGTAGCGAAGGCGTCGAGGGCCGCGACGTCGCCGGCCGACACGTCGGCGCCGCTGACGCCCTGGTTGAAGTTCGCCGCAAGGTCGTTGAAGTCGGACGCGTTCACCAGGCCGTCGTAGTTGAAGTCGCCCTGGTCCCAGCCCGTGATGCTCTGGTTGAAGTTCGCCGCCAGGATGTTGAAGTCCGAGCCGTTGACCAGGCCGTCCAGATTGGCGTCGCCGAGAAGCGT
>Ga0187867_10003201_pt1 | contig 13211 bp, 12 predicted proteins | sample June2016WEW_13_1_FD_132976 | JGI IMG/M metagenome (GOLD analysis project Ga0187867, IMG submission 132976) | Peatland microbial communities from SPRUCE experiment site at the Marcell Experimental Forest, Minnesota, USA - June2016WEW_13_10 | ecosystem: Environmental > Terrestrial > Soil >... | reverse complement strand
GCCTGGTTCATCCGGCAGCGGGAGCCGGGTTACGCGAGTTGGACGCCGAAACAAATCGCGCAGAAAATGTTTTCGCTCGCCGACGGCTGCACTTTTTCGGCGAAGAAGGACGCGTTCGCCAACATCGGCGGATTCCTGTCCACCAACGATGACCGGCTGGCGGTGCAGGAGACCAACCTGCTGATCCTGACGGAAGGCTTCCCCACTTACGGGGGCTTGGCGGGGCGGGACCTGGAGGCCATCGCGGTGGGACTGCAGGAGGTGCTGGACCCGGCCTACCTGAATTACCGCATCATTTCGACGGGCTATTTGGGGCGGCACATTGCGGACCGCGGTGTACCTATTGTGGAGCCGCCGGGCGGGCACGCCATCTACATCGATGCGGCGCGCATGCTGCCGCACATTCCGCGCGCGCAGTTTCCGGGGCAGGCGCTGGCGGTGGAGTTGTACCGGCACGCGGGCATCCGCGCGGTGGAGATCGGGTCGGTGATGTTCGGCGATCAGGCGCGGCACGAACTGCTGCGGCTGGCCATTCCGCGGCGGGTTTATACGCAGAGCCATATCGACTATGTGGTGGAGGCGATCTTGGAGGTGAACGCGCGGAAGGAGGAGATCCGCGGGCTGGAGATTGCGGAGGAGCCGCCGTTCCTGCGGCACTTCAGCGCGCGGTTCCGGCCGGTGGGCACCGTGGGGCAGGACTCCAGTCCTGCGGCCGGCGTCCACGCCGGCCCTGTTCGTGCCGGGTGAGGCGCGCGAAGAGCGGGCCAGATGCCGCAACCAAGCGGGTACCGCCAACCACGAGGCAACGATGCGGGAGCCGCCAGCGACGCAGAGTTACAGGCCGGGCGGGCTCAGAGCCTGCCCCACTGGCCGCAATGTCGGTATGATGGCCCTGGCATGGTGCGAGTCAATCTGCTTTTTGTCACACTGCTCGCCGCAGGGCCGGCGCTCGCGCAGGACCCCACCACTTGGCGCGCCGGCAGCGGCGCCTGGAACGACGCGGAGCGCTGGACCGCCGGCCTGCCCAATCCCTTCGCCAGCGCGGACGTAGGAGGCAACAGCCAGGTGACCGTGCCCCCTGGCACTTGGGTGGCCGGCGATCTGCGCATCGGAACGCATGCCGGCGACCGGGCCCGCGTGGAAGTCGACGGCGGCAGCGTCATCCTGGTGCAGGATTCTCTCTTCGTGGGCGAGGAGAGTGGCGGCCAGGGCGAGTTCGTTCTCAACTCCGGCGCGCTGCACTCCGTCATGGATGTCTTCGTGGGCGGCGCCACGGCTTCCGCGGGCAGAGCCAACGACGCTGTGCTGCGCATTCGCGGCGGCAGTTTCCTGGGGCGCACGCTTTCCGTGGGATTTGGTTACGGCTCGCATGCCATTCTGGCAGTGGAAGGCTCGCAAGCGTCCGCCGTTCACGTGCTGGATTACGTCTATCTCCAGGCCACGGCCGATCCCGGCGGCAGGACCGGTCTCGCAGCGCTCTCCTTCACCCTCGATGAGCGCGGCGTGACCCCACATCACCATTCAGTCGCGCGTCAGAGGCCTGCGCATTATGCCCAATGGCGCCAGCCGCTGCCGCCTGGAGATCGCGCTGGTTGCCGTCCCGCCGCGGGAGGATATCACGCTGGTTGCGAGTCACGTGCCCACCAGCGGCACGTTCGATGGTCTTCCGGAGGGCAGCGAAATCACAGCCGCATTCGCGGGCAAGACCTACCGCTGGGCCTTGACCTATCGCGGCGGCGCCCACGGCACCGACCTGGTCTTGCGAAACCGCAGCACCTGTGACGAAGGCGCGCCCCTGACTCACGTACGCCCCATCCCGCAACCGCCCGCGCCCTTGTGGCGCGAGCATCCCGTCTACCCGCTCGCCATCCCCGCGGGAGTGCCTGCGTTCCCCGGCGCCGAAGGGTACGGCGCCTTCAGTCGCGGCGGCACAGGGGGCCGCAACGTGTACGTGGACAACCTCAACGATTCCGGCCCCGGCAGCCTGCGCGCGGCGGTGGAGTCCGAAGGTCCCCGCATCGTCGTCTTCCGCGTGGGCGGCCCGATTGCGCTGAACACGCGCCTGCCTCTCCGCCACCCGTTCCTCACGCTGGACGCCCAGAACGCTCCCGGCGAGGGCATTCTGATTCGCAATCACGGCATCGACGTCAGGACGCACGATGTGGTCCTGCGCTATTTCCGCATCCGCCTGGGCGATGAGGGCGTGAGCCGCGACGTGAATTACGAGGCCGGCGAAGGCGAAGACGGAATCCGCTTCGCGAGCGGCGCCACAGACTGCATCGCCGATCACCTTTCGCTCAGTTGGACCACCGGCAAGATTGTCACCATCAGGGAGATGAGCGACCGCATCACCATCCAGTGGTCGATTCTGAACGAGAGCCTCAACTTCGCCGGCCATGGCTACGGGGCACTTGCCTCTGGCAACCGCGTGAGCTGGCACCACAATCTGCTGGCCCACAACTTCAGCCGCAACGTTCGTTTTCAAGGCGCGTTAAATGCCGACTTCCGGAACAACACCATTTACGATTGGGGCGAAGCGGCCGGGTATGGGGAGTTCGACCGGCTCAATTACATCGCGAACTACCTCAAACCGGGCCCTTCCACGACGCAGCATCCCAGGCTGTTTCATGTTGGCGACCGCATGGCGATGCCGGGATCTATCTTCGTCGAGCGCAACGTGCTCGAAGGCGAGCCCAAGGTGGACCAGGACAATTGGCGCGGCATGGGCGCCTACTATCTCGACCGCGACACACTCAAAGCCGCGGAGGCATTCCCGGCGCCGCCCGTGATCACCGAATCCGCGCGCGACGCTTATGAACGTGTGCTGGAGGAAGCCGGCGACACCCGGCCCGCGCGCGACGCCGTCGATCGGCGCGTCTTGCGCGAAGTGCGGGAAGGCGGCGGCCACATCATTCGCTGGGTCCGCGAGGCCGGGCAGTGAGCCGGCCTGACTATCGCTTCCAGAACGAACGCTTGGGAGCTTCGATTCCCAGCAGCCGCTTATAGGCTTCGGCCTCGGCTTCGGGCAGCGGCTTCGAGGCGCGCAGCACGTCCACCACTTCGAGCAGGCGGCAGTAGTGATCCAGGCAGTGCCAGCAGCCTTTCACATGTTGCTCCATTTCCTCGCGGCCGCGCCAGGTCGTGCGGCCGTCGATCACGTCGAAGAAGGCTTTGGCGGGCAGGCAGTCCTTGGTGGATAGCGCGCTGGCGGCCTGGCCCAGCAGCGGTCCGTTCTCGGGGAGCACCGAACTGCGCCAGGCATCCAGGCTGCCGCGGATCAACTCGGCGGCGCGGGCGCGGATCTTTTCGGCGGTTTGCGGCGACATGCGCAGCATGCGGCCGGTATCCGAGACGGCATAGTACATGGTTTCGAACCAGGCGACCAGCTTCTCGGTTAGCGTGAGCGGTTCGAGGGCTGCGCCCAGCGCTTCGATATCGATGGAGATTTCCGGCGCGGCGCTGGCGCGATCGGCTTCTACGGCGCGCAGGACGTGCTGGCGGAGTTCGGCGACGAAGGTCCGTTCGGGGGCTGGGTCGAGGGATTGGAAGAGATTGGCGCGCAGCACCCGTTCGAGGAGGGATTGGTCGGCGGCGCGGTCGGGGTAATAGTGCTTCAGGAATTGGCGGACTACTGGGAGATAGTTTGTTAGGAAATAGCTCCAGCCTTCGGGACGGTTGGCACGGCAGTCTTGGATCATTTCGTAGGAGGTGTAGATCATTCGACGGAGCGGGGCTGAAGCCCCGCGCGGGCTAAAGCCCGCCCTCCAGCTTGAATTCGATGCCTTGGGCCAGGGGCAGTTGCGACGACCAGTTGATGGTGTTGGTCTGGCGGCGCATGTAGGCTTTCCACGAATCGCTGCCGGATTCGCGGCCGCCGCCGGTATCTTTCTCGCCGCCGAACGCTCCGCCGATCTCCGCGCCGCTGGTGCCGATGTTGATGTTGGCGATGCCGCAGTCGCTGCCGGCGTGGCTCAGGAAGCGCTCGGCGGAAATCAGGTTGGCCGTGAACATGGCCGAAGACAGGCCCTGCGGCACATCGTTGTGCCACTGAATGGCCTGGTCCAGGGCGTCGAATTCCACCAGATAGAGAATCGGGGCGAAGATCTCCTCGCGCAGGATGGGCATATCGGGCTTGGCCTTCACGAGGGTAGGTTCGACGAAGCAGCCGCCCAGCCGTCCGCCGCCGTAGATCACTTCCCCGCCCTGCTGGCGGACGGTGTCGAGACCTTCCATCATGTCCTCGACCGCGCGCTGGTTCACCAGCGGACCCATCAGGGTATGCGGGTCGAGCGGGTTGCCGATCGCAACCTGTTTATACGCGGCAACGAGCGCGTCCGTCATCCGGCCGGCGATGCCTTTCTGCAGGAACAGGCGGCGGGTGGTGGTGCAGCGTTGTCCAGCGGTGCCCACTGCGCCGAACAGGACCGCGCGCAGGGCCAGGTCGAAATTGGCGTCATCCATCACCACGATGCCGTTGTTGCCGCCCAATTCCAGAATGGTCCGGCCCATGCGCTGCGACACGGTCTGCGCCACACGGCGCCCAACTTGCGTAGAGCCGGTGAAGCTGATCAGCGGAACGCGCGCGTCGTTCAGCATGGCTTCGCCGACCGGATCGCCGCGGCCGATGACCAGGTTGAAGATGCCTTTCAGCCCGTGGCGGTCGAGCACGCGGTTGGAAATCTTCTGCACAGCGATGGCGGTCAGCGGCGTATCGGACGACGGCTTCCACAGCACGCAATCGCCGCAAACCGCCGCGATCATGGCGTTCCAGGCCCACACCGCGACTGGAAAATTGAACGCGCTGATGACGCCGGCGACGCCCAGCGGATGCCATTGCTCGTACATGCGATGGCCGGGCCGCTCGCTGTGCATGGTCAAACCGTACAACTGGCGCGAGAGACCCACGGCGAAGTCCGCCACGTCGATCATCTCCTGCACCTCGCCCTGACCTTCGGCGCGAATCTTGCCCATTTCCATGGTGACCAGCGCGCCGAGGTCGGCTTTCGCGCGGCGCAGTTCATCGGCCATCTCGCGCACGATCTCGCCGCGCTTGGGCGCTGGAATCATGCGCCATTCGCGAAAGGCATGGGCGGCGTGCGCGGCTACATGCTCATAATCCTCGCGGCCCGCCATGCGCACGCGCGCGATGACGGAGCCGTCCGCCGGGTTGATGGAGGCCAGTTCGCCGCCGGAGGGTTGGGGAATCCAATCGCCATCGCAGGCGCCGGAATTGACCGGTTCAATTTCCAATCGTTCCAAAACTTCGTTTGCCGTTGCCGTCATGAGAGACCTCTGCCAGCGTTTCTGCCAGCCATCCAAATGCCGCTGCCCCGGTGGCGAATCGCCGTCCGGCAGCCTCAGCCTTTTGCCGCATTCTTTCAGTGACCGCCGTTTGAAAGGCGGGGTCGTGCCATTCCGTAAAACCCTGAGCGCGGCTGATGCGCACGCCCGCATCGCGCGTGGTGGCGCCGCACTTCTTCACTGCGCGCACGTGAAACGGATCGCCGATGATGTCGCGGTCCGTGGCGTCGAGCGCCAGGCCGATGAGCGCTTCCGGATCGCAGGGCAGCAGCGGCGCCAGCGTGGCGTATACCGCGATGCCCGCGGCGCGCAGGCGGCGCACGGTTTCCAGGCGCTCGGAAATGGGCGCACAGTGCGGTTCGTATAGGCGGCGCACGCGATCGTTATCGGTGGTAATCGAAAAGCTGACGCGCAAGGTGGCGCGTTCGGCGAGGCGCTCGAGCCGGGCGAGGTCGCGCAGGATCAGCGGGCCGCGCGTCTGTATGGCGAAGATGCGCGGCGGGCGCGCGATCAGCTCGTCGAGCAGGCGCGGCATCATGCATTCGGTTCGCTCGGCGGGCTGATAGGGGTCCACCAGGGGCGAGCAGTAAATGGTCTGGTTGGGCCGCAGCGCGGTGCGCAGCAGAGCGGGCGCATTGCTTTTGAAGGTGGTGAAGCGGCCCCAATGGTTCCAATCGTCCGGTTTCAGCCCGCCGTAGATGCGCATGGTGGGGACGTAACAATAGGTGCAGGCGAAGGTGCAGTTGCGGGCCGGCGAAAGCGAGTGCGTGAATCCCGCCTGGGCGATGAAGCCGGACGTGGGAGAGAGGATGCTGGCGGAGTCGGCCCGGTAGATCTCGAAGCGCACAGTCCTATTGTAGGCGCGCTTGGAGCAGGAATGCCGACGCCGCCGCGAGCGATTGGCGGCCTTCGGGCACGAACGGATGGAACATTTGCCAGACGTGCGGCACGGCGGGCCACACCGTCAGATCGACCTGCACGCCGGCGGCGCGAGCCCGCGTGGCCAGTTCCGTGGAATCGTCGCGCAGGGTTTCATCTGCGCCCACGTGAATCAGCAGCGGCGGCAGGCCGCGCAGATCGGCATACAGCGGGGAGGCCAGCGGGTCGTGCGGATCGCCGCCGGTGTGAGCCATGTAGAAATCGGTGGCGCGCCCCAGGCCGCTGCCATGAAACATGGCGCAGCGCCGGTCGTTGGTGCGGCGCGATTCGCCGATGCCGACGAGGTCGGTCAACGGGGAGAACAGGACCGCGGCGGCAGGCAGCGCGGCGTCTTCGTCACGCAGCCTGAGCATGGTGGCGAGCGCCAGGCCCCCTCCGGCCGAATCGCCGCCAATGAACATGGGGGTGGATGCGCCGGTCTCCGTGCGAAGCGCATGCCAGGCGGCCACGGCATCGTTCAGGCCGGCGGGGAACGGGTTCTCCGGGGCCAGCCGGTAATCGGGAGCATAGACCCGCAATCCGTGTTGCGCGAAGGCCGTGGTGAAGGGGCGATGGGTGCGCGCCGAACAGGCGAAATAGCCGCCGCCATGCAAATACAGCAGCACAGGCGCGCCGGGTTGGGGCGCGGATTCGACCCATTCGCCCGGCACGCCTCCCAGCGCGGCGGGGGTGATTTTTACGTTGGCGGGAGTTTTGAAGAGGGCGGTGTTCATGATGGCGCGGGCGTGTTGGGCATCGGCGGCGCGTGCCAGGCGGGGCTTGAAGGTGTGCCGCAGGATGAAACTCATGGTGTGGGCTTGCCAGGTGGCCATGGTTGCCGATTCTACCGCATCGGCCGGTCGAGGTGGGCGCCGGCGCGCGGGGTTGTGCGGCATAGAAGTGGAGACCGGCGCGATTCATCAACAATACGGCTGGAATCTGAACGTAGGTGTACGCATGGCAGGGCGCCATTGTGGGGCACCGTCGAAAACACTCTGGAGGGCGGCCAATCTTGGCCGCAGCCGCCTTTTAGGCGGCCAGAGCCGGCTGAAAGCGTTGGTAACCTGCAGGCCGATTGTCAATCGGCCTTTCCTGCGACCTTCCGTCGACCGCGGCCTCTCGATCATGCCCCACCCGGGCGGCGTGCGGCGCTACACTCGATTCATGGGGTATTTCGGAGTTGTCGCTCTGTTTGCCTTGTGGCTGTCCGGCGCCGCGCCTGCCTCTGTGCCGGCCGGGCTAAAAGTGCTCAAAGATCCCAAGGGCGCCTGCCAGATCACGGTCCCCGAAGCCTGGAATTCCTCTTCGGAGCAAGCCGGTTGGGCCGTCCTGCGGGACGCCACCACCGCCATCGCGGTGGTCACCAGCCAGACGGGCCAGGCCTTCAAACCGCTGCCGGAATCCTTGTTGAAAATGCTGGGCATTCCCAAGGAGAAGATCTTCGAGAACTCGGCCAAGCGCGTCTATTATCAGGATAAAATCGCCGCCAGTCCCTCAGACACGAATGCCTTCAGCGCGATCGTGCCGGGCAAGGCGGGCACTTGCAGCTCGCGCGTGCTCTTTCTGCCTGAAGTTTCCGAGGAGACCGCCAGGAAGATCGTCCTCAGCGTCGGCCCGGCGCCGGAATAGCGTGACCTCATCCAAGGCAAACACGACCCGTCGCACGGCCTGGCGGCGGCTGTTCCCGCCTGGCGCGGCGGCGCCTCTGGCAGCGCTTTCGCTTGAGGCGCAGGCCCATGCGCGGCGCGCCGCTGGGCTGATTCTGTCTGCCCATCGCGGCTATCTGGCGGAGTTCAACGCCCTAACCGCCAAAGCCAAAGAAACATTCGAAAACAGGGCGTGGACGCAAGGAGCCCTGGATGCCGGGCGCCGCGTCCAACTCTACCGCGACGCGGTGAACGGGACGTGGCGAAAACTGCAGCGGCTGTTTCCCGAGCGCGCGCCCGACCGGGAGTTCTGGATGGGTGTGCGGCAGGCCTTTCTCGAAACGGCCTTCGACGAGTATGAGGCCGACGTCGCGCTCACCTTCTTTTACTCCACCATGCGGCTGGCCTTCGACGCGCAGGACATCCCGGTGGAATACGCGGACGACGGTTTGGCCGAGCGGTCGCATGTGCGGAGAACGCGCCCGGTCTGGCAGTCACACCGTGCCGGCCCGCAACATCTGACCCGGTCTGTCGTCGAAGTGCTGACGAACTGCGCCTTCCGCGCACCCTTCGAAAACACCGAACGGGACGCGGCGCTAGTGGCCGGACGGCTGCGCGCGGAATGGTCCCGGCTGATCGGCGCGGGCTCTCCGCGCGATCTGCAGATGCTGGAGCCGTTGTTCTTTCGCGACCGGGAGGCCTATCTGGTCGGCAAACTGCGCGCCGGCCCACGCGAGCTTCCGGTGGTGTTCGCGCTGCGGCACGAGGAGCGCGGCATTACGGTTGACGCCGTGCTGGCGGGTCGGGAGGACATGCGCAATATTCTGTTCGTCTCCACCCGCTCCACGTTTAACGTCCGCACCGACGCCTACCGCGAAGTGCTCGAATTTCTCGATACGCTGGCCCCCGAGCGCGGTCACCCGGCAATGTGCGCCGTGCTGGGTTTTACGCACCCGGCGCGCGTGGCGCTCAACCAGCGGCTGCGCCGGCATTTGCGGGAAACCGGCGAACGCTTCACGCCCACTCCGGGACGGGTGGGCATGGCTATGGTCGTGTTTTCGCCGCCTTCGTTCCCCTACGTGTTCAAGGTCATCCGGGACTTCTCCTCCAAGCAGGCATGGATGGGCAGGGCGCATATCATGGAAATCTACCGCTGGGTGCACGAGATTAACCGCGGACGCCTGATGCTGGATGCGTGGCTCTACCGTAACCTGCATTTCCCGCGGGAGTTCTTCGACGAGCAGGTCTTGCGGGAGTTGGTGGCGAACGCGCCCTCGAGCGTGCGGCTGGATGGAAACACGGTGGTCCTCAAGCATGTCTACGCGCAGCGCCGCGTGCAGCCGCTGAGCACTTTTCTCGACCAGGTTCGAGACCGCGCCTCGCGCGAGCGGGCCATCGATGCCATGGGCGCGTTTATCAAAGACCTGGCCGGGATGGGCTTCTTCATGAGCGACTGTTACGGCCTTCCGTGCAATACCGGGTTGACGCACGCCTCCAACGTGGCGCTGTTCGACTTCGACGACCTGGCGCCGATCCTGCGCCAACGGTTTCGGGAAACCCCGCCGCTCGCCGACGAGCAAGACGAGTTGCTCTGGAATAGCGAAACCGATGGCGCTTGGTTTTCCGTCGGGGAAGACGACGTCCTGGTGGACGAATGGGAGCGTTATCTGGGCGTTCCACCCGACTTACAGGACTATTTCCGCGAAAAGCACGGCGATCTGTTTACCGTGGATTACTGGGAACAGTTGCAGCGCCGCATCCTGGCCGGTAAGTTGCACTTTGTGATTCCGTATCCACCGGAAAGGCGCCTGAGAAGCGCTTGACACGCGCCGCGCGGCGGAAATATACTCGACCTGCAATGCACAGACGAACCTTTTGCGCGCTTCCCCTCGCGGCGTTGCCCGCGTGGACGCAAGCCGACCCGGGCGCGCCCGCCGCCGCTATCGAACGCTGGAAAGACCTGCGCTTCGGCATGTTCGTCCACTGGGGTCCGGTGAGCATCGTGGGCACCGAGATCAGTTGGTCCCGCGCCGGAGAGCGGCGCGGACGGCACGACGCACACACCGGCAACGTCCCGGTGGAGGTTTACGATAACCTCTACCGCATCTTCAACCCGGTGAAGTTCAACCCCGATCAGTGGGTGCAACTTGCCAAAGATGCCGGCATGAAGTATCTGGTGTTCACCACCAAGCACCACGACGGGTTCTGCGAGTTCGATTCGAAGCTCACCGATTATAAGATCACCAGCCCGCGTTCACCGTATGGCAAAGACATCGTGCGGCAAATTGCGGATGCCTGCCACCGCGGCGGAATCGAGTGGGGCGTGTACTACTCGCAACCCGACTGGCACCATCCCGACTATCGCAATGGCGCGGCGCACACGAAGTACATCGAATACCTGCACGGGCAGGTGCGCGAATTGCTGACCAACTACGGCAAGACCGGCATGTGGTTCTTCGATGGCCTGGACGGCGTGGCGGCGGACTGGGACGCCCCGCGGCTGATCCGCATGATGCGCCAGTTGCAGCCCGACTTGATCATCAACGATCGCGCCGGCATCCCGGCCGATTACGATACCCCCGAGCAGGAGATCGGCACGTTCCAGAACAAGCGGCCCTGGGAGACCTGCGCCACCGTCGGGCAGCAGTGGGCCTACAATCCGGATGAAATCATGCGGCCCATCGAGGAGTGCCTGCGCGGGCTGGTGTGCTGCGCCATCGGTGACGGCAATCTGCTGTTTAACGTGGGTCCGCGGCCGGACGGGCTGATCGAGGAATCCCACGCGGCCCGACTGCGGGAAATGGGCGAGTTCCTGAAGAAGTACGGCGAGAGCATCTACGGCACGCGCGGCGGCCCTTTCATCGCTCCCGACGAGAAGAAGCGGCCGGCCGATGAGCAGCATTTCAGGCTGGCGGAAGGGAAGTGGTGGGGTGGCAGCACGCACAAAGGAGATGTCATCTACCTGCACATCCTGCGTTGGCCAGCCGATACCGTGGCGCTGCCGGCGATCGCCCGCCGCATCGTGCGACACAGTGTGCTGACGGGCGGCAGGGCAGACGTGAAGCAGTCCGCGGCAGGCATCCAGGTGCATGTGCCGGCGGCCCATCGGCACGCTGTGGATACCATCGTCAAGCTGGAACTGGGTGGGGCAGGCCCTCGGCCTGCGGCGGCCTCTTAGGCCGCCCTCCGCCGGCAGGGCGCAGCATACCCGGTGGTTGACACCAGCCCCCATCCCGAGCTAGGGTGAAATCACGAAACTTGCCGACCGGGAGGAGCCGCCCATGACCATCGAGATCACCAAACCCGAAACCGAGGCGCTAATCGAGCGCCCCCTGCGAAGCGGCCGGTTCCACGACGTCGACGAGCTGATCAAAAAAGCGCTCGGCTCGCTCGACGAGCAGCAAACTCCGGCGCAAGACGCCAGCCAGGGGGAACCGAAGAGCCTGTTTGAGCTGTTCGCTCCGGTCCGGGGCCTCCTCACTGATGACGAAATCGACAGGCTATTCTCCCGCAATCGTTCCACGGGCCGTCCAGTCGATTTTTCATGAACGGGTTTCTGGTCGATACCAACGTCATCTCTGAGATTCTGCGGACCGCGCCTGAGGCTCATGTCGCGGCGTGGAGCCAACGCACCGCCAAGCAGATGTTATTTCTCAGCGTGGTGTCGATGGGCGAGCTTCGCAAAGGCGTTGCCATTTTGCCGGCCAGCGCCAGGCGCACGCAGTTGGAGAAATCGATTGAAGCGCAAGTTCCTTTTTGGTTCCAGGTTATTGCCGAGCGATGGGGCGAACTGGACGGCATCCGTCAGTTAGCCGGACGTCCCCTCAACGCGCCAGATGGAATGATCGCCGCCACTTGAAGGGTCGATATAAAATCGAATCCGCAAGCGCTTCCCAAGACGCTTGCCTGGAGTTTGCGCGCATGGTCGCGCTGCCTAAGAGCGCGTGGACCTGGAGCGCAGCTTGAAATACGCCAAGAAGAGACTGGGGTCGGGGTCCGCTGGCGGGAGTGAGGCGCGCGCGGGAAATGGCGTGGATGCGCCGGGCCGGACCAGGGCCAGGCTTGTGTGTGCCGGGCGTTCGCTGACCGGCTAGCAGGCATCTTCTGCGATGGAACCCCGGCATGCATATGGCGGCAGAAGGCGGATGCAGCCCGGTACTAATGAGATCAACTCGATGCTAGCCTTATGGTGATCGACCTATGCGATTAGCTCCTGTCCTGCGGATCGCCGGCTTCCTGCTCTTTGTGGCCGGCCACTGTCTGCCCGACGATCCGGATGACCTGACCACCCTTTTCAGGGTCGGGCCGGGTGTCACGCCTCCGCAGGTGAAATACAGGATCGAACCGGAATACTCACGCGAGGCACTCAACGCGGGCGTGCAGGGGACCGCCGTCTTCGAGGTCGTGGTCGGTGTTACGGGCAGACTCACCAGTATCTCGGAGATCAGCCCTCTGGGATTCGGGCTGGACGAGCGGGCGCAGGAAGCTATCGAAAAGTGGGCCTTTGAACCGGGCCGCAAGGACGGAAAACCGGTCAATATCCTGGCGACTATCGAAGTGAACTTCCGCTTGCAGGGGCAGTATTACGACAGCAAGGCGGAAGATCGCCGCGTGAAATTTAATGTCGCGCTCGCGGGTGTGAGAGGTCAAGACGTAAAGCGCCGGGACAAGGCGATGGAAACGCTCGAGACTCTGGCGAAACAAAGCTTTCCTCCGGCGATGTATGTCCTGGGCAAGCTGCTTGAAACGGGAAATGTCGTCGCGCCAGACCCGCAACGCGCGGAACTGCTGATCCGAAAGGCAGCCGATAAGCATCACGGGCCCGCCTTGTTCGACGTAGGCACGGCTTATTGCGAGGGAAAGGGGGTGCCGAAAGATGCGGAGAAGGGAATGCGCCTGATCGGCGACGCCGCCAATCTGGGGAGTTACCCTGCACAGCTCTATCTCGGCGACCACTATGAACTGGGCACCGGCGTGCCTCGCGACCTGGACCGCGCGCGCCGCGACTTCCGCTTGTGCGCCGCTACAGGGCATCCGGACTGCCAGGTTCGATTGGGGAAGCTGCTGCTGACTCTTCCCGAGCGGCGGGAGCGCGACTACGTCCAGGCCATTGCCTGGCTGAAACTGGCGGCCGATCAAGGGCAGGCCGAAGCCCGGGACCTGGTGGAAAAGGAGAGCCCGCGGCTGACGCCCGAGCAGGTCTCCGCGGCGCTGCGGCTCAAGGCGCAAATGGTGCACAAGCCCTAGTCTGGGAGTCAGTGGCCGACGGTCGAACCCGACGCCCGCAGAACCCGCTAGTAAACCACCGTGCAGTGGTGTACTATATGCCTGGAGCGACCATGATCG
>Ga0187867_10003199_pt1 | contig 13213 bp, 11 predicted proteins | sample June2016WEW_13_1_FD_132976 | JGI IMG/M metagenome (GOLD analysis project Ga0187867, IMG submission 132976) | Peatland microbial communities from SPRUCE experiment site at the Marcell Experimental Forest, Minnesota, USA - June2016WEW_13_10 | ecosystem: Environmental > Terrestrial > Soil >... | reverse complement strand
GATCGAGATCATGCACCTCGGCCAGCCCGATGCCGACCCGTCTGTGCAGGGCCTCACCTGGGAGCGTCTAACGACCGAGGCGGTGCACCTCAACACCGACCCGATGCCTTGGTTGCCGTTCTTCAACCAGCAGTACCCGACAAAGAGCGGCAAGATCGAGTTCTACGTCGAGATGCTCCTTCCCTACGACCAGGAGCTTTGCGACCACAAGGAACCGATCGAAGCCTCACCGACGAACCCGCTCTATGCGAAGTACCCGCTCGTGTTCCTCTCGACGCACACCAAGTTCCGCACCCACTCTCAGTTCGTCAACCTGCCTTGGTTGAAAGAGATCAACAACGGCGGCGACGGCTTTTTGGAGATCAACCCCCGTGACGCCGCGCCTCGGGGCATCGTGGACGGCAGTGTCGTGCGGATCTTCAACGACCGGGGCGAGATGAAGGTGCGGGCACGCCTCACAGAGTCGATGAAGCCCGGCGTCGTCAACTGCTACCAGGGTGGCTGGGACACGATTCGCGTCAAGCACTACATCGAGGGTCATCCGAACAACTTGACCCATCAGATAGCGAAACCTGCCCAGGCGCTCATCCCCAACTTCCCGTCGAACGCGGCGTACTACGACGTGCTCGTTCAAGTCGAAACATCTGGAGCGTGATCAACATGCCTGCCAACAATGATGACTACGTCCCCCACCACGTCATGGTGATCGACACGAACCGTTGCATCGGATGCTGGAGCTGCGCGATTGCCTGTAAGCAGGTCAACAACGAGCCCCTCGGTTACTTCTGGAACCGGATCCTCACGACCGCGCCCAACCAGTCCACGACCGCGAAGGCCCCAGCCAGCGACAACCTGGATGTGCCGTGGGGGACCTACCCCAACTGCGAGCTCGCCTACCTGCCGGTTGCCTGCCAACAGTGCGACGACGCCCCGTGCGTGAAGGTCTGCCCGGTGCAAGCGACCTTCCGCCGTGACGACGGCACCGTGCTGATCGATTACAACCGCTGCATCGGTTGCCGCTACTGCATGGCCGCGTGCCCCTACGGTGTTCGCATCTTCAACTGGGGGGATTCCACCTATGCCCCCGGCGGTGTCGTCGGATACGGCAAGGAGTACTGGACCGAAGGCCGCCTCGTCTTCACTCCCGAACGCCCGAAGGGAGTCGTCGAGAAGTGCACCTTCTGTGTGGAACGCATCGACGTCGGAGAGGAGCCCTACTGCGTCGTCGCCTGCCCGATGGGGGCACGCATCTTCGGCGATCTAAAGGATCCCGAGTCACAAGTCAGCGAGTTCGTAAACGTTGGTGGCGCTGAGCAGCTCCACCCCGAGCTCGGCACGAACCCGAACGTCTACTACCTCCCGGTCGCCAGGCGCGTTCCGGGCGAGAGCTGAGGAGAAGGCCATGGCCACAACTACCGCGGCACTTCCCGTTCGCGCGACGCGCACCTTCCGGCCGATCTGGGCCTGGTACGCAGCCCTCGTCGCCCTCATGGTCTGGGGCTTGGCGGCTTGGATAGACGAGCTCCATTACGGCCTTGCCGCTACGGGTATGCGCGACGTCGTCTCGTGGGGCATGTACATCTTCACCTTCGCCTTTTTCATTGGCCTGTCGGCGGGAGGCCTCATAATGGCCTCGAGCGCCGAGGTGTTCGGCATCAAGGCCCTGAAGCCGCTCTCGCGCCTCGGCGTGCTGTCTGCCGCCGCCTGCGTGGCGGTGGCTGCCCTCATGATCATCCCGGACCTCGGCCAGCCCTTCCGGGTGGAGAACATCTTTATCCACCCGAACTGGACCTCACCATTGATCTGGGACATCTTGATCATCACCGTCTATTTCGTCTTTTCGGTGGTCGACCTCTATGTGCTCCAGCGCAACGCCGCTGAGCCGAGCCGTTGGAAGACCCTCGCCCGGGTGATGGCTTATGTCGGACTGCCGACGGCAGTCCTACTCCACTCGGTGACGGCTTGGATCTTCGGTCTCCAGATCGCCCGCAGCTGGTGGAACACCTCCCTTATGGCTCCGCTCTTCGTGGTCTCGGCCGTCCTATCCGGAACGGCACTTGTGACCTTGCTCGCCCTTGGCGCACAGCGCTTCGGCAAGGTCGAGCTCTCGGCCGATACTCGCAAGTGGCTGCGCGGCTTCATCGTCATCAGCCTCATCGTCGACCTGTTCTTCGTCGGCTGCGACTACATCACGGTGCTATGGGGCAACGTCCCGGCCGACCGCTCGGCCCTCAACCTCGTACTGCCGGGTGGCCCGTGGGCACAACTGTTCTGGGTCGAGTGGATCATCGGAGGTCTGATCCCGCTTGCCTTGCTGCTCGTGCCCCGGCTCAAGAAGGTGCCCGGCTCGCTTGGGCTGGCGGCGTTTCTCGTCATCATCGGCGTCTACGCCTTCCGCATCGAGCTCGTCGTCCTCGGCTTTATCAACCCTCTCACCCAGTTCCCGCCCGGGAACGCCGTCGGTACCTTCAACCCGGCCACTTCCTCGTTCCAGCTTATCGGCCGCTACCACCCGACCTGGATCGAGATCGGCATCGTGCTCGGGCTCGTGGGGCTCTTCTTGAGCCTTGTCACCCTGGGCTACCAGAAGCTTCACGTCATGGAGGCTCTGCCTCAGGCCACCAAAGGCGAGAAGCACCGCGTCAGATCGGCCAAGGTGTCCTCATGACCGACGACAGGACCGTTGCGAACGGCACCGCAGTATCCAACGGTGCCGGTACCGCTCTGGCGGTGGTGGCCCGCCCGCCGTCCGAGCGCCCGGTCAAGGAGCTGCCGGAGACCGAGACGATCGTCGCCGCTGTCGATCTGCTAAGTCACTTCTGGAGTCGTCCCCTTCCTCACGAGGTCGAGAAATGGCTCGAAGCCCGAGACCTCGTAGCCGAGACGCACCGGCTCATCTCTTCTGATTCAGCAGACGAACCGCTACGGGTGCCCGATGGGGAAGAGTCTCTCGCCCTGCTTGACGAGTTCGAGCGCCTCTTTGTAGGCCCCGGACAGGTGCCCTGCCCGCCTTATGAGTCGTTCTGGCGCGAAGACGTGCCGGTCGACATCCGCCGCACGCTCATGGGGCCTTGCACGGCCGAGCTGAAAGAGCTCTATCACGAGCTCGGGCTGCAGGTGTCTTCAGGCGCCGGCGAGCTGCCGGACCATGTCGCCATCGAACTTGAGGCTCTTGCGTACGCCCTCTCGCGCGGGCCTACAGAGCCGGTCGCCCGCCGGATCTTCGAAGAGCACCTTGCTGTGTTCTTGCCGCGGCTGTGTCGTGGCGTGGCCCACAACGCTGAGATGTCCTTCTACCGGGATCTGGCCGCAGTGACCCTCGACTGGCTGGCGACGATAAAAGCTTATTTTGCTGCCGCCAGTTCGGGCTGATTCGGGCACAGGGGACCTGTGCGAGCACCACAGGTGCCTGCGGAAAAAGCGCCAGGACAAGAGGCAGCGGTCGTAGTCCTATGTGGCGACCTAGGTGCACAGCCGGCGACCCACCAGTTTGAAGAGCTGCAGGTCCGCTTGCGCCAAGAGCTGTCGGGCACGCTCGTGCTGCGGGTCCCCGGGATGTGCGAAAGACCGAAAGGCCTTGTGGAAGCACTTTCGCCTCTCCACCCGAGACGTGTCGTGCTCGCGTGTCGCGTGGCGTCGCAACGGCTGGGGGAGCTGCACACCGCACTGCGGCGAGCGGCCGCGCCGCCCGGCGGAGTCGACATCGTCGATCTCGCTATCTCGCCTGGTCTGACCGATCAGGGAGCAAGGCGCATCGCCCTCGAACAGTCCATCGCCCTCTTGAAAGCGGCGGTGGCGCGCGTGACGGCGGCCGATCTCGAGGCGCCGGTGTGTGAGCGGACGAGCTTGTCGGTGGGCGGGGTCTCCCGCCGGTCTTTGTTCCGTGGGGGGAGCAGTGCACGTCATCCGGTCGCGGTCTGGCAACCGGAACGCTGCCCCGGCGGAGTTGGCTGCACGGCCTGCGTGAAGGCGTGCCCGCACGGGGCCTTGAGCCGCCAAGCCGCTCGTGTCGTCGTCGACGGCGACAGCTGCACTTCCTGCGGTGTCTGTGTGGCGGCCTGCCACAATGGTGCCTTCACTCTTCCCGGCGCCGGCTTGGACGGGCTCGCGGCGGCCGCCGGGATCCTCGTCGAGTCCATCGCAAAGCGCGGCTCAGCAACTGGCGTCGCGTTGGTCTGCCAGCAGGCCAAGACCGGCCCGCGGCTCGGGGACCAGTTCCTCGCACTGCGAGTGCCGTCGATGGAGATGGTGAGCGCGGGATGGCTGCTGCAGTTGCTCGCCGCCGGAGTAGGCACGAAGGTCGTGGCGTGCGAGGACAGCCTCTGTTGCGAACGCGGGGGCGAACTGTCGAGTTTCGTCAACGCGCTAGCCGGTGTCCTCGGCGCTAAACCTGAGGCGGCACAAGGCCCGGGCGGGCGGGCACGGCTGAGCCAAGCTGGGCGAGAGGCCGTACGGGGCGAGCAAGTCCGCATCGAGTTGCGTGAACCGCAGTCGACCATGCAGGCCTTGGCAGCGCTCGGAGGTCTGGAAACTGACCGGACGAGATGGCAAGCCGCCGGCCCTGGTTGCTCGCTCGGAATGCTTCGCGTCGATGCCTCTGGCTGCTCTCTTTGCGAGGTCTGCGTGAGTGTTTGTCCGACGGGCGCTCTGCAAGCCGAGCGAGGCCCGGCCGAGTCGCTGCGTCTCAGCTTCGACCCGGGGTGCTGCACCGCCTGTGGAGCCTGCGTGGCGGGATGCCCAGAAGGGGCCGTCGGCCTCGAGAAAGCGGTCGCAGGCGCCGACGTCGGGGCTGGTCGGCGAGTAGTGGCTACACAGCGCCCGGTCACCTGCGAGTCGTGCGGGGCACCGCTTGGCGCGGGACTGTCGGTGGCAGCGCTGCTTCGCATGGGTGCTTCGCACCCATTCATTGACGCGGCGGCGAGCCGCATCTGCGCAGATTGTCGCCTCGGCGGGCGCTCAGTCTCGTCGCGGGGGACGCCCTAGAGGTCAGTTTCTCGTCGTGAGCACGTCCTCGATCCACGAATAGGCAGCCACTGCTGCCGGAAAGCCCCGCGTGGTCACGGTCAGCGCCACGACATGGAACAGTTCCTCGGGAGTGGCTCCAGCCTTGAGGGCGCGCCGGGCATTGGAGCGGACCGCGCCTTCGGCCATGGCTCCGATGGCGATTCCGAGTTTCACGAGGCGGCTGGTGCGCTCGTCCAACGGACCGGCGTTGGCCGATTCCGCCAGCTCGTCGAGGTTCTCGCAAAGCTTGGGAAACCGTTCCCGGAAGCTGGAGTAGATCTCAGGTAGGTACTGCTCAGTCATGACTTCCTCCCCTAGAGCCCGGACGGCTGGATCACTCCAGCCACAGGCACTAGCGAGGCTATCGCTTCATCGTCGAGTGTCGCATGGTTCCTCGCGCCGATAGCGAGTTCTCTTGGGTCGACTGTTTGCAGCTCGACCCATTCGCAAGGCCGGCGGCGAGCCAAATCGCCCGGTCTTCGTCGCGAGGGCCGGCTGGCCGGCGTCGTGGGTGCCTTTCGGCCCTAACTCTCGCGCGGGATGGGTTTACACCTAGATCAAGGACTGTCGGCGTTTAGGAAGGATGGCCGATGACTGAAACGACTGCGTGGCTACCTGAGGTCACGCGAGACGACGTGTCGCGGAGGTGCTTCCTCAAGTGGAGTGCCGCCGTCGGCGGGACCGCGGCCGTGGTTGGTGCCGGTTGGAAAATGGGTCTCGTTCCCATCGGGCACGATGACCCTGCGCAGGCGGCCGAGCTGACCGACAACGCCGCGGCCGCCAAGACCGTGTGGAGTTCGTGCAATGTCAACTGCGGGAGCCGTTGCCCCCTTCGCCTGATGGTCGCGAACGGGCAAGTCATCCGCGTCGAGCAGGACAACACTGGAGACGACAAGCTCGGCAGCCAGCGGATCCCCGCGTGTCTGCGTGGACGCTCCATTCGCCAGCGAATCTACAACGCGGATCGACTTAAGTACCCCATGAAGCGAATTGGCGCCCGTGGTGAGGGCAAGTTCACCCGCATCACATGGGACGAAGCCTTCGACACCATCGCCGATTCGCTCAAAAACACCATCGCCAAGTACGGCAACGAGGCCCTGTACATCCAGTACGCCACCGGAACCGCTGGGGCAAACATCACCGGAGGGGGCATCAGCAACCGCTTGATGAACTGTATCGGCGGCAACCTCGGTAATTACGGCTATTACAGCACCGCGCAATACCAGGCCGTTTCTCCCTACTGGTACGGGACACCGTTCCCGAGTGGCAACACCTACGACGACATCGTCAACTCCGAACTTGTGGTTCTTTGGGGCGCCAATCCGATGGTGACCTTCATGAGCGGCGGGGCCGAGACCTTTGTGCTCGAGCAGGCAAAGAAACTCGGCGGCGCGAAGGTAATAGTCGTCGATCCGCGGCTTTCCGACACTGCTGTGACGATGGCCGACGAGTGGGTCCCCCTGCGACCGGGAACCGACACCGCACTCGTTGCTGGACTGGCTTACGTCATGCTGAAAGAGAACCTGCAGGACCAGGCCTTCCTTGACGAGTACTGCGTCGGATTCGACGAGGAACACATGCCCTCCGGCGTACCGGCCGGGCATTCGTACAAGAGCTATGTCCTCGGTGACGGTCCGGACAAAACGGCGAAGACGCCGGAGTGGGCCGCAAAGCTCAGCGGGGTGCCGGCAAGCAAGATCATTCAACTCGCGCGAGAGATTGGACAAGCCAAGCCCTGTGCCATTTTCCAGGGCTGGGGTCCACAGCGATCATTCATTGGCGACTCGAGTGTGCGAGGCCCCTACCTCCTAGCAGCAATGACGGGCAACGTCGGTATTCATGGCGGTGGTGTCGGGGCTCCCCAAGGCGACTACGCGCTTCCTGTCGCATATTTCCCGACGGGGAACAACCCTGTGAAGCCAATGATCTCGTTCTTCACATGGACCGAGGCGATCGAGCGGGGACCGGAGATGACCGCCCTCGCCGACGGCGTGCAAGGTGCCGACAAATTGAATGTCCCGATCAAGTTCATCTGGAACTACGCGGGAAACACAATGATCAACCAGCACGCCGATTGCAACCGCACGGCGAAGATCCTCGCGGACACCTCCAAGTGCGAGATGATCGTCGTGATCGACACCCAGATGACGCCGTCTGCCCGTTACGCCGACATCCTGCTCCCCGATGCCAGCAACGCCGAGCAGGTCGACCTGATCCCGCAGGGCAGCACGGGCCCGCTGGGCTACGTGATACTGGCCAGCAAGGCGATCGAGCCGCTTTTTGAGTCCAAGCCGATTTACGAGATCTGCACCGAGATCGCCAAACGGATGGGCGCCGAGGAGGCCTTCACCGAGGGTAAGAGCCAGGAGGACTGGGCCCGCCTGTTGGTGGCCCAAAGCCAGCAGGCCGTGGCAGGTTTTCCTGGCTACGAGGAGCTTGCCGCCATGGGCATCTGGCGCCAGCCATACACCCCGGACCACACCATCGTGGGCTTCGAGTCTTTTCGCCAGGACCCGAAGAAGAACCCTCTCGCCACGCCTTCGGGCAAGATTGAGATCTTCTCCAAGCAGCTCTGGGAGCTCAACCAGACCTGGCAGCTCCCAAAGGGCCAGCAGATCGCGGCCATCCCCGCTTGGTACGACTACCCAGAGGGCCCGACCGATCCTCTTCGAAGCACCTATCCACTTCAGTGCATGGGCAATCACTTCAAGGGCCGAACGCACTCCACCTACGCGAACGTGCCTTGGGTACATGAGGCCGAGCCACAGATCGTGTGGATCAATCCAACCGATGCAGAGGAGCGGGGCATCGTCAACGGCGACTCGGTCTATGTCTTCAATGCCCGAGGTCGCATCCAGATCGCCGCGAGGGTGACGCCGCGGATCGCCCCCGGAGTGATTTCGGTACCGCAGGGAGCTTGGTACACACCGGATTCGAACGGAGTCGACGTGGGTGGTTGCGCCAACACGCTTACCACTCAGATGCCGACGCCGCTGGCAAAGGGCAATGGGCAGTACACCATGCTGGCCCAGGTCGAGAAGGTCTGAGGGAAGAGGTCGGACTATGGCAAAGCAATTGGGTTTTTTCCTTGATCAGAACTACTGCACAGGATGTAAAACCTGTCAGATTTCCTGTAAGGACAAGAACGACCTGCCCATCGGAGTGATCTGGCGGCGGGTCGCCGAGTGGGCCGGCGGCTCCACCGTCGAGTACGACGGTGTCTTCCAGACCACGGCGTTCGCCTACTACACCTCGATCTCGTGCAACCACTGCGCGGACCCGATCTGTGTCAAGGTGTGCCCGACGACGGCCATCCACAAAGGTGAGGACGGCATCGTTTCGATCGACGACGATCTGTGCGTCGGTTGTCGGTTGTGTGAGTGGGCGTGTCCATATGGTGCACCACAGTTCGACTCCGCACGCGGAGTCGAGACCAAGTGCAATTTCTGTGCGGACTATCTAGCAGAAGGTAAGCAGCCGGCTTGTGTCAGCGCCTGCCCGAGCCGCGCCCTCGAGTTCGGCGAGCTGTCGGAGCTGCGAGCCAGGCACGGGTCGATCGACAACATCGCCCCGCTGCCAGACCCCTCGATCACGCGCCCCTCGCTCGTGATCGCCCCGTCCCGAAACGCCCAGCCGACCGGATCCACCGACGGCGCAGTGGTCAACCCCAAGGAACTGGTGTGAGATATGGATACTCAAGACATTCCCCTCGTGATCTTTACCATCCTGGCGCAGATGTCGGTCGGTGCCTTCGTCGTGAACGGTTTCTTGCACGTGCTGGCCGGACGCAAGAACGGCCAGGCGAAAATCGACAAGCTCTCTGATCCCGCCCTCTACGCGATTGGACCGGTGATGGTGGTGGCGCTCTGCATCAGCCTGGCGCACCTCGGTGACCCATTGCACGCGCTGTACACCTGCGAGAACTTCGGTCGCAGCTGGCTCAGCCGGGAGATCGTCTTCGGCGTCGCCTTCGCGGTGCTCGCGATCGTGTTCTCCGTCTCGCACGGGCGCAAATGGTTTACCCCGCTTTTGCTTCAGCTCCTGGCCGGTCTCACCGCGCTGTTTGGCATTGCGTTCATATTCTCCCAGGGGATGATCTACGTGATCCCGACCATTCCGGGATGGGACTCTTGGGCGACCCCGGTCAGCTTCTTCGTCACCACGTTCCTACTCGGCAGTCTGGCCGTGGGCGTCGACTTTGTGGCGGTCACTACGATTCCGCGGTTGCGCTCCCGACACGGCGGTGACACGACCCCGCTTCTCTACCAGTCGCTGCGGTGGATCTCCCTTTCGGCCATGGTTTTGCTAGGCGTCCAGTTCGTCATCGAGCCGACCTATGCCCTCGAGTTGTCTGCCAAGGGAGGAGCCGCGGCGCAGTCGGCCAATCTGCTCCTGTTCGGCGGCGGGTCGGTCTTCATAGTGGAGATGGTCCTGTTCTTCGCTGGTGGCGCGCTCATCGCCTTTTTTTTGCATCTGCTGCGCACGGGGACGCCGGGGCCAGTGGCGTCGGCCAGCGTGGGGAAGGCCTCGCCAGGCGCGGTAAGCGTCGGCCTGAGTCAGCGGGCGATGGTCTACGCCGTCAGCACGGCCTTTGTCCTGCTGCTGGCTTCGGAGGTTCTCGGCCGGATCCTCTTCTACACGAGCAACGTGCGAATCGGGTTCTGAAGCGATGCCCGCGACGGTCCTTTGCGGACACGCTCTCGTTGCACGCCTCGACGGTTTTGCTGCCGCTTACAACTCCATGGCGCGTCTGCTGCTCGCCCCGGCTGACCAGGAACTCCTAGAGGGGCTCGCCGCGCCGGGTCAACTCGAAGCATGGCCGATGCCGCGGGATCAAGCGACCTCCCGCGGCCTCGACCGGCTCCGTGCCTCGAACGCGGCGCCGGAGAGCGTGACCACCCTCGAGAGAGACTTCGAGCGCTTGTTCATCGGGCCGAACTCCTTGTTGGCGCCACCTTACGAATCGGTCCACCTCACCACTGAGCGGCTTATCTTCGATGGGCCGACCTTTGAGGTACGTGCCGCGTACCGCAGTCTCGGGCTTGAGGCGCCGAGCTTCAATCGTGAGCCTGACGACCACATCGGCCTCGAGTTCTCCTTTCTTTCCTTGCTTTGCAGCCGCACACTCGACGCGGCCGAAGTAGGGGACCAGCTCAAGATCGAATCGCTCCTAGAACTCCAACGGGGCTTTTTGGGCAATCACCTCCTGCAGTGGGGAGCGACATGCCTCGACCTAGTCGAGGCGAACGCCCAAACTGCCTTCTACCAGGGCGTGGGTGCCCTGGGACTTGGAGTCCTGGCCCACGCAGCCACGTGGTGACGACGGCGGCCAAGGTGTCGACGGGCCTTGTCAACTCCGCTCTCCACGCTCCTGGCCAGGAGAGCCGAGATGACAACCGGACAGAGGACGACGACCTCAGCCCGTTGCTCAGGTGGATAGCGGACCAACCGGACGCGCCGGAGGTCGAACTCATATGTGGACACGAGCGCGACCCGGTCCGTGCGCCGGCGGGGGTATTTGTCGTGCGACTCGGCGGGTGCGCGGGCGAGCTGTCGCCGGCTTGCATTCTTGAAGTCGTCGCGAGCGGAGTCGCGCAACTTAGCGTCGTCGTTGCAAGCTGCCCGAGGTCCGAGCACCTCGCAGCAACCGTCAACGCGGCAAATGCCCTTCTCGAGGCTTATCCCGGCGTCAAAATGGTTGCCTGCAAAGACAACCAGGAGCGGCACCAGCGACGCGCGCACGTCCACGACATCGCTCGGCTGCCTTTCTCGCGCCGCCGGCTGCTGTTCTTGTCCCGGGTTGACCATCGCTGGATGCCGGACGTCGGTGCCGACCAACGTTCCCGCACCCTTGGGGCGCTGCGCCACCTCGGAACCGCAGACGAGCCGCCACGTGGCTTGCGCGAGCGCGCCGCGCCCTGCGCAAGTCTCCTAGCCGAAGGGTGCACTGCGTGCGGCGTCTGCGTGCGTGCATGCCCGACGGGAGCTCTTCGCCTCGATCAAGAAGACTCGCCAGCCCGTAACTTCACACTTGTTTCGTCGGTGTCGCTTTGTGTCGACTGCGGCCGTTGTGTTGCCTTGTGTCCCTCGGAGGCGCTCAAGAGGATCGGGCAGGCGGACTGGGCGCGCCTGATCGACGATACGTTCGACACAGTCGGCAGCGGCTCGGTCCGTCAATGTGAAATCTGCCGAGCAAACTTCGCTAGTAGCGAGGTCGGCCCGTACTGCCCGTCGTGCCGGTTCCGGGTGGAGCATCCGTTCGGTTCCCGGCCGCCACACTCCTCGGCGGAGATCGCGATCACCGGACCAAAAGCCAGTCGTCAGCTGTTCTCCGCGGCCAGTTCCTGAGCCTTCGCCGGCGCCTGAGGCGATTGGCGCCATCTCAAGGGTGTCTTCGACTTAGCATGACCTCTCGTCATCGTCCGGCACGGGGTGGTGACTGTCGGGGATCGAGGAGACATGGCGTCAGACCTTGAGGCAATGCCATCGACGTCGCCCCGGACCGAGTACCTCGCCGAGCAGGGCACGCCAGGTTGACAACCCGGGTGTGGGCGGTGGCCTTAGGTGCCCTTATCGTCGCGCTCGCCGTCTGCGGTTGGTTCGAGGCCGCAATGCATCCCTTTGGGATCGAGTCGAGCACCGTCACTTTCTTGGTGGCGGCAGCCCTCCTCGTTGTCGGTTTCGCCTTGGATCACCAAAGAGTCCTCGAGCCCGAATTGTCCGAGTGTGACGCGTTCCGGCCTGCCCGTGACACTTCACTGCGGTTTCGGGGCATGGTCACCTGGGTGCTCGCGGTCGGCTTCGTCATCGCAGTTGAGCTGTGGGAGCTCTTTCACTCACCGAGGAGCCTTTATCCGACGCTGAGCTCGCTCGCGAACGACATCATCGGTCCCGGACACCGGGTCGGCCGGGCCGTCGCCTTTGTCTGTTGGGGCATTTGCGGTCCCATCGTGGCCTCGCGTCCTCGGCGGCGCGTGTGAACCTCGCCTTGTGGGTCATAGGCGGTGCCGCAATCGTGTCGTGCGAGGTGGCGAGTCGGCGGCTCGATCACGGTTGGCCGACTGCAGTCCAGCTCCTCGCAAGGGCACGCGGGCATCTGGGGGGCCGGGTCGCCCTGGTACTCGCCTGGTTGTGGCTGGGCTGGCACGTGTTCGCGCGCTGAGTGGCAGGGCATCCGAGCGAGAAACGGGCTCACTCGGCCGTCGACCAGAGGTCCTCCGGCTCTTTGTCGCGGGTCTCAGGCAGGAGGGCGAACAGGGCGGTCGCGGGGATTGTGGCCGCGAAGACGACGACTGCGGCAAGCCCGAAGCGATTGCCGACGTCTGCCACCGCGCCAAAGGCCAACAACCCGGCGGTGGCCCCGAAGACGCCTGCGGCGATCTCCCAACCTATGACCGAGGCCCTGACTGAGGTGGGGAACAGCTCGTTCGTCAGCGCTCCGGCAGGCGGAGCGAACACCGACGCGGCCAACACGGCGAGGAGATACCCGAAGGCGGCGCCCGGTCCTGAACCGCTGTAGGTCAACATGCCGAGAAGCGCCATGGCGATCATGGCGCCCCCCGCGGTGATACGGCGCCCATAGCGGTCGGCCAGATAGCGGCCTAAAAGGAGCCCGGCGAGGCCGGTGAAGCCAGCGCACGCGATGAGCAGTGCCGTCGAGGTGCCCGAGAAATGCAGGACGTTTTGCGCGTAGAGGTAGAAAAAGCTGTTCGCCGGGCCGGTCACGACCGACAGCGCGAAGGTGAGGGCGGCGACGATGAGCAAACGGCGGCGAAAGCGCGGTCCGACCGCCCCGAGCACAGGCAGGGGATGCTCGTTCAAGGCGGCCGCGATCTTGAAGCGATCGGGCTCGGCGACCCAGCGGGCGATGAAGGGGAGACCGGCCAGGGGCACGAGCGCGAGCAGCACGACGCCGCGAAAGCCGAGCGTGCTTGAACCGAGGCTGTGCACGATGGCGATCAGGCCCGAGCCGATCCCGTAACCGGCGGCGATCAGGGCGACCGCTTTTGCCCGTTGTGACGATGCCGTCTGCTCGGCGGCGGCGACCTGGGACACGCCAGAGGTGGCGCTCAAAAGCGGACGTCCGAGGGCGAAGATCGCCACGAACCACCAGTAGGTCGGACTGATGGCGGACACAGCCGTGAGTGCCAGACCAGCAGCGCAAGAGAGCAGCATCACCCGGCGGCGCCCGAACCGGTCGGCCAGGCCG
>Ga0187867_10003198_pt1 | contig 13214 bp, 15 predicted proteins | sample June2016WEW_13_1_FD_132976 | JGI IMG/M metagenome (GOLD analysis project Ga0187867, IMG submission 132976) | Peatland microbial communities from SPRUCE experiment site at the Marcell Experimental Forest, Minnesota, USA - June2016WEW_13_10 | ecosystem: Environmental > Terrestrial > Soil >... | reverse complement strand
TGGCCTGGCCACACCCGCCTTCGCAGGCCCAGGCCCCCGCCTTCGCAGTGCCAGGCCCCCGCCTTCGCAGTGCCAGGCCCCCGCCTTCGCAGTGCCAGGCCTGACCGGCCACCTCTCGCGGCATGGCGACGGTCCGTGACACATTCGGCGTCGCTACTACGCATCTCACACGATGCTGGTCTACAAGCCAAACGCAATGCCCCTGCGCACCTCCAATCCCATTATTGCAACCGGTACCGTCATCTCGGTCCGTGGTGCCGTCATTGACGTGCAGTTCGACGGCACCGCGTTGCCGCCGATCGACACCGCGCTGATCGTCGCCTGGGATCGGCCGGAACCGCTCGTGCTGGAGGTGCACAGCCACGCCACTGCCTCCATCGTCCGCGGTATTGCGCTACAGGCCACCGCCGGGCTGGCCCGCGGGACGAAGGTGCACGCCACTGGTGCGGCCATTTCGGTCCCGGTCGGCGATGCGGTACTGGGCCGGCTGCTCGACGTTGTCGGCACGGTGGGCGACGAAGGTGCACCGCTGCCCGCCGATACCCCGCGCCGACCGATCCACGCGTCGCCGCCGGCGCTGAAAGACGAAACCTCGGCCAGCGCCGTGTTCGAGACCGGGATCAAGGTGATCGACCTGCTGGCGCCGCTGGCCCAGGGCGGGAAGGCGGCGATGTTCGGGGGTGCGGGGGTGGGAAAGACCGTGCTGGTGATGGAACTGATCCACGCCATGGTCGAGAAATACCAGGGGATTTCCGTGTTTGCCGGGGTCGGCGAGCGGTCCCGCGAAGGCCACGAACTGCTCAACGACATGAAGAGTTCCGGCGTTTTGGCGCGCACCGTGCTGATCTACGGTCAAATGAACGAGCCGCCCGGCGCCCGTTGGCGCGTGCCGCTGACCGCGCTCACGACGGCCGAATATTTTCGCGACCAGAAGCATCAGAACGTGCTGTTGCTGATGGATAATGTCTATCGTTTCGTGCAGGCCGGCGCCGAGCTGTCGAGCCTTCTGGGCCGGCTGCCGTCCCGCGTCGGCTATCAGCCGACCCTGGCAACTGAAGTGGCTTTGTTACAGGAACGCATCGCATCGGTTGCCGGCGCCTCGGTCACTGCGATCCAGGCGGTCTACGTGCCTGCCGACGATTTCACCGACCCGGCGGTGACTGCCATCTCCAGCCACATGGACAGCATCATCATGCTGTCGCGCACCCTGGCCGCCGAGGCGTTCTATCCGGCAATCGATCCGCTCGCCTCATCGTCCGTGCTGCTTGATCCGCTGGTGGTGGGCGAGGCGCATTACGCCTTGGCCGAGCGCGCCCGTGAAGCACTCGCCCGCTTCAAGGACCTGCAGGACATCATCGCTTTGCTCGGGGTCGAGGAACTCAGTGCCAGCGATCGGCTGATCGTCCGGCGGGCCCGCAGGTTGCAGCGTTTTCTCAGCCAGCCGTTCGTGGTAACGGAAGCGTTCACCGGCACACCGGGATGCAGTGTGAGCCGGGCCGACACGCTCGCCGGCTGCCGCGCCATCCTCGATGGCGAGACCGACGACTGGGCTGAAAGTTCACTCTACATGGTTGGGACTCTGGAAGATGCGCGAGCAAAGGAAGCGGCCGCGGTGAAACCGTCATGAGGCTGCGTATTACCACGCCGCTTGCTGTCGTGGTCGACGCCGATGCTGTGCGTGCGTTGCGCGCCGAGGATGCCACCGGGAGTTTTGGGATTTTGTCCGGCCACGCGGATTTTCTGACCAGCCTGACGATTGGTGTCGTCTCCTGGCGCGGCGCTGACGACACTGCGCATTACTGCGCGGTGCGGCGTGGCGTTTTGTCGGTTACCGGCGGTCGGGAGATCGCTATCGCCACGCGAGAGGCGGTGACGGGTGATGATCTTGCGACGCTCGATGAAACGGTGCTTGCCCGGTTTCGGGCGGATACCGAGACGGAACGGGCGGAACGCGTCGATAGTACGCGGCTGCAACTGAACGCGATCCGTCGGATCGTGAGTCATTTGCAGGCGTCCGGCCGCAGTGGTTCGGCGGACTTCGCATGATTGTTGCGGTACTATTATGGCCTGTTGGGGTACCATCGTCGCCCGTTGCGCTACCGTCATGGCTTGGCCAGTCGTCATGGCCCGGCGCCCCGTCGTCATGGCCCGGCTTGTCCGGGCCACCCGGCGCTGCATGATGACCGGAACCAGTCGATGACCACGCCGGACGAACAGGACCCGCTGGTGAAGGGCGTTCGGTTGCGGGACGAACGCGCCCGCCGTGGCCAGCGTGAGGGCGATCCGTCGGTGGCTCGCCGCCTTGGCCAGATCGGCGTGTTGGGCTGGATCATCGTCACGCCGATGTTGATCGGCGTGTTTGCCGGCCGCTGGCTGGATCGCACGTTTAATTCGGGTCTGTTCTGGACCGCGCCGCTGTTGCTGCTCGGTGCGGTACTGGGCTGCTGGTCCGCCTGGCGATGGATGCAGAGCGCATGAGTATCGATGCGCTGACCCTGGCCTTGTATTTCACCGCCGGCATCGTGGCCGGCACGCTGTATTTCGTTTGCTTGTGGTGGAATGCGCGCCTGTTCGCCGAACGCGGCGGTACCAGGTTGACCTTCCTGCTGTTGCTCGGTCGTATTGCGGTACTGGGCTGCGTGCTGACCCTGGCTGCCCGCCAGGGCGCGATGCCGCTGTTGCTGATGGCACTTGGCGTTTTCATCGCCCGTTTCGCTGTTATGCGCGGACTGCGAGCCGCTGCGCCATGAAGTCACCGCTGACCAATACCGTGCTGTTTCATGCCGGCCCCATACCAATAACCGGCGCTGTCCTTGTCACCTGGGTGATCATGGCTGTCCTGGTGCTGGCCGGCTGCATTATCACGCGCCGGTTGTCCCGCACGCCGTCCGCAACGCAGGAGATTTGCGAACTGCTCGTCGACACCGTCGACGGTCAGATCCGTGACACGATGCAGGTCGAGCCCGCACCATATCGCGCCTTCATCGGTACACTGTTCGCGTTTATTTTCGTCGCCAACTGGTCCGCCCTGATTCCGGGTATCGAACCGCCGACCGCGCACCTCGAAACCGATGCGGCGCTGGCCCTGCTGGTCTTCCTTGCGGTGATCTGGTTCGGTATCCGCGCCGGCGGCCTGCGCGGTTTTCTCGGGACTTTCGCAACGCCTAGTCCGATCATGATCCCGTTGAATTTCGTCGAGAGCATCACGCGGACGTTTTCGTTGCTGGTCCGGCTGTTCGGCAACGTCATGAGCGGTGTGTTTGTGATCGGCATCGTGCTGTCGCTGGCCGGTCTGCTGGTGCCAATTCCGTTGATGGCACTCGATCTGCTGACCGGTGCGGTGCAGGCCTATATCTTCGCAATCCTGGCGATGGTCTTTATCGCCGGCGGGATCGGTGCCGAAGTGGGCACCCCCAATAAAGGGACGACACCATGAACTGGTTGGCGTTTTGCAGCATCGCATCGGCCGCGGCTGCGGTTTCCTTTGGCGCGATCGGTCCGGCGCTCGCCGAGGGGCGCGCAGTGGCGGCCGCCATGGATGCGATCGCCCGCCAGCCGGAGGCGGCAGGGACCATTTCCCGCACATTGTTCGTCGGTCTGGCAATGATCGAGACAATGGCGATCTATTGTCTGGTGATCGCGCTGCTGTTGCTGTTCGCCAATCCGTTGCTGAAATGACGTCATGACGATCGACTGGTGGACGCTTGGTATCCAGACTGTCAATGTCGCCATTCTGGTGTGGTTGCTGCAGCGGTTCTTCTGGCGTCCGGTGGCCGCGATGATCGAGCAACGCCGCGACGCGACCCGGCGCACCATGGCCGACGCCGAGGCGGCAAAGGCTCAGGCAACTACGGCTCTGGCGGAGATCGACCAAAGCCGTGCCGGCTTCGCTAAAGAGCGTGATGCAATCCTGGCCGCCGCCCGTGCGGAAGCTGCAACGACCCGGACTGCGCTGTTGGCTGATGCCAGGCAGCAGGCGGCATCGGTTGAAGCTGCCGCAAAGGCGGCGATCGACCAGGCCAACGCAGCCGCCGCCGAGGGCTGGACAGAGCGCTCGGCCCGTCTCGCGATCGCCATCGCGGCACAATTGGCCGCGCGCCTGGACGGCACTGTGGTGCGGGCCGCATTCCTCGATTGGCTGGTGCAGGAGATCACAACCCAGAGCGGCACGGTGATGACGAATGGCGCGACCCTGGAGGTCGTCAGCGCGACGGTGCTCGATCCCGAGGAGCAGGAGCGCACGCGCCAACGCATCGTCAAAGCATTAGGTGGTGATCCCCCGATTGAGTTTCGTACTGACCCCGCACTGATCGCAGGCCTGGAGTTGCATAGCCCGCACCTGCTGGTGAGCAATAGTTGGCGTGCCGATCTGGAGCGGATTCTGGCCGGCCTTATCGAGCGGGGCAAAGCCGATAACGCTTCGCATGCACCGTTTCACGGTGGCGTGGCACTGGACTCTGGGGATGAATCGCATGCACGCTAACATGGCACAGCAGATATTCATTATTGGACGTCGGCAGACGGCCCCGCGCTATGCTATCTGTGTTAATTTGTGGATATCTGCGTGTATCTGTGTTTCCCCTTTCGCTTTCTGTCGCCGTAATCGCCATGGGGCTGCTTTCGTCAAGAAAGCAAAAACACAGATGCGCACAGATATCCACAGATATACACAGATGACTCTGGGCCTGGAGCACGCGACACCAATGACGCGGCCACGCAGGCCGATGTGCGGTCAGCGCTGTGTCGTACCAGATCAGGTGGCGTGACCGATGAACAACGCTGACGTCAACTCCCTGGACCGAAAAACGCACGCAACAGCCGATACCTGGCTAAAGACCGCGCGCGCTACCCTGGACAGCGTTGCACTCGGACCGCGTGCGGAACAGATCGGCCGGGTCGAGGAGGTCGGTGACGGCGTCGCTCTCGTCTCCGGCCTGCCTGGCGTGCGGCTCGATGAACTGTTGCGATTTCAGAAGGGGCAGTTCGGTTACGCGCAGGTGCTGGAACGAGACCGGATCGGTTGCGTGGTATTGGATGACGTCGACGGCGTCGAGGCCGGCGACACGGTGCGTGGTACCGGCGACGTGGTCCGGGTGCCGGTTGGGCCGGCGCTGCTTGGCCGGGTCGTCGATCCGCTTGGCCGACCGCTCGACGGCAAGGGGCCATTTGCTACCGAAACGAACGAACCGATCGAACGGCCGGCTCCCGCGATCATCGACCGCGACCTGGTCAGCCAGCCGGTGCAGACCGGTCTTCTCGTCGTCGATACGCTGTTTGCTTTGGGCCGCGGCCAGCGCGAGCTGATCATCGGCGATCGCGCCATCGGCAAGACCACGCTTGGCATCGACACCATCATCAATCAGAAAACCAGCGACATCATCTGCATCTATATCGCGGTCGGGCAAAAGAGTTCGAGCGTCCGGCGGGCGATCGACGCGATCCAGGCCAATGGCGAGGCCAGCCGCATCATCGTCGTCGTGGCCGGCGCCGCGAGTTCGCCGGGCCTGCAATGGATCGCGCCCTTCGCCGGCTTTACCATGGCGGAATATTTTCGCGACCGCGGCCAGCACGCTCTGGTCGTGATCGATGACCTGACCAAACATGCCGCCAGCCACCGCGAAATCGCTCTGCTGACGCGCCAGTCGCCGGGCCGAGAGGCCTATCCCGGCGATGTCTTTTACGTACATGCAAGACTGCTGGAACGGGCCGCCAAATTGTCGCCCGAAAAGGGCGGCGGCTCCCTGACCGCACTGCCGATCGCTGAAACCGATGCCGGCAATCTCAGTGCTTATATTCCGACCAACCTCATTTCGATCACCGATGGGCAGATCGTGCTGGATGCGAAACTCTTCCACGAGGGCCAGAAACCCGCAGTCGATGTTGGCACCAGTGTCAGCCGGGTTGGCGGCAAAACCCAGGCACGTGCGCTGCGGGAAGCGGCGGAGACGCTCCGCCTCGATTATGCGCAGTTCCTGGAAATGGAAATGTTTACCCGCTTCGGCGGTATGCCCGATGAGCGGGTACGCGATCAACTGACCCGCGGCGCCCGCATCCGCGCGATCCTGACCCAACCGCGGCACGCACCGATGCGGCTGGCCGATGAGGTGGCTCTGGTGCTCGCGGTACAAGGCGGATTGCTGGATGCGCTGTCGTTGCCGAATGCAATCGTTTTTCGGGCAGGCATGACCGCTGCACTCGACCGCGGCGCGGCGGACGTGGTAACTCAGATCCAGGCAACCGGCACGCTCGATGGCGCGCACAAGCAAACGCTGCTGGAGACACTGCGACAATACGCGCACTCGATCACGTCATGACCGAGCGGCTCGCTGACATTGCTGCACGCATTGAAGGCGTCCGCCAACTCGGTGCGGTGGTGAATGCGATGCGTGGTATCGCAGCGGCTCGGGTTCAGCAGGCGCGCGGCCAACTCGTCGCGGTGGATCACTACGCCGCAACGATCGCCGCCGCGATTGCGCGAGCCGTCGCGCTGATCTCTCCCGCCGTCACATACGCCGTGCCGCAATCGGCTCGGCCGGCCATTGTGCTGTTCTGTGCCGAACAAGGATTTGCCGGAGCATTCAGCGAGCGTGTTCTCGACGCAGCCGGTACCGACCTCGCAACCGCCGAGTTGTTCTTGATCGGAACCCGCGGAAACGCCGCTGCTGCGGAACGGGGCATCGTCGCCGACTGGAAAAGCGCAATGGCATCGCATTCGGCGGGTATTCCCAAACTCGCTGACCGCATCGCGGACGCGCTCTACGGTCGTATCGCCACCGGAGCGATCGATCGCCTCGACGCGGTGTTTGCCAAAGGACAAACCGGAGGCGGGGTTAATGTCGAACGGATACGTTTGTTCCCGCTCGACATGGCGCAATTTTCCGCGGTGGTTGATGCCAACCCGCCCGTGCTCAACCTGCCAGCCCAGATGCTGCTGAGCGAACTCACCGCAGATTACCTACATGCGCGACTTTGCAATGCCGCGCTGCATGCTTTCGCGGCGGAGAATGCGGCGCGGATGGCAGCGATGGAAGCCGCACGCCATCAGATCGAGCGACAGTTGGCCTCACTTCGCGCCACACAACGACACGTCCGGCAAGACGAAATTACCGCTGAAATCATCGAACTCGCGGCCGGAGAGACGGCAAGTCACTCAGTCCGAAATTGAATCCAATTGATCTTTGCCATACCTCGTAATGAGCTGATACGGATGCCAAACACCCGCATGACAGCAAGATGAAACCTACCTCCCGCTACAGGCGGCACCGAGGAGGGGCACTGATGAGCCTTTATCTGCTGACCTGGTTGCAACTGAAGACCGACCGTCGAGCCGTGACTGCCCTCGAGTACGGCCTGATCGCCGGCGTCATCGTCGCGGTCATTTTCCTGGGCTTCAAGGGACTGGCGAACAGCCTGTCCAGCAAGTTCGTCTCGATCGGCAACAGCCTGTAGCGCGGTTGCCGTGTCGCAGCCCAGGAGCGGCTATTTGGGCACGACGTTTGGGTTGCCGCCTGGCGTGCCGGGAGGCCTGACCGCCATGCCCGGATCGACATTCGGCGGGGTGACCGTGTTGCCGCGGCTGGCATCTGGTGCGGGATGGATGATGCCGTTCGGCGGCACAGCGGAGCCCGCCCGCCTGCCCGGCTGGTTCTGGGTCGGGGCGGATGGTGGCTGCTCGGCGTATGCCGGTGCAACCAGTCCAATACCAAACATGACACTGATCATAACCCGGAGCATCGAAGTCCTCCTATCGCTTGCTCGGCACGACGGCGGCATCACACCGTCAGCTTGTCCAGCCGGATCGGCAGTTCGCGGACCCGCGTGCCGGTCGCGTGATACACGGCGTTTGCGATCGCTGCCGCGGCGCCGACCATGGGTAACTCGCCGATCCCTTTGACGCCGAGTGGGGTGGTCACCAGATCCGGTGCGCTGACCAGGATCGTTGCAATCTCCGGCACATCGGCGTTCACCGGCAACAGGTAATCCGCGATGTTGGCATTGACGATGCGGCCGGTCTCGGAATCGACCCGGGTTTCCTCCAGCAGAGCCATGCCGAGGCCGAAGACAATGCCACCGATCAGCTGGCTGCGGGCGGTCTTTTGGTTGATCACCGTGCCGCAATCGAACGCTCCCACCCACCGGCTGACCTTGATCGTGCGCAAGTCCGTATCGACCCGCACTTCGCAAAACTGCGCGCCAAATGCATGGCGGGCCGTTATAAAGTACTTCGTCGCCTTGCAGCAGGGGAAACAGCACGGTCTGCCGGGCAGGGCGGCTTGCTCGCGCAACGCGTCCAGCAGCGTAGTGTCACGAGCGAGCGCCAAGGACAGCCGCCAGCCATTGATCTGCAGTTCCGTGGGTCCGTTCGCGTCCGGCGTGACCACAGCAGCAGGCCGTGCCCCGGGGGCAATTTGAGAGCTGAGGGCATCGGTAAAACCCCAATACCGGCAACGGTTTCCAGGAAATGGCGTCGTGTCGGTTCCATGCTCTCCACACTCCGGGCTGAGTTGTGAACAACAACAGTCCGAGGTGGAGAAAGGTTCCGAGGCCGGCAGGTGGGCAAGATTAACGCGATGATATGAAATGTTTTCCACGAGTACCGGAAACGGAATGTTCCGGGAAATTACGTTGCGAGGTTTTCGCGCAAGTTCCTGCCATCGTAGCGCGTCCGATAGCGCCCGCGCCGCTGCAGTTCCGGGATCAACAGGCCAGTCACGTTCAGTAACAGATCGCGGCTGGCGTCCTGCGAATGACCGATCATGAAGCCGCCTCGGCTGCCCGAGGCCTCGAATCGCTCCTCGAGAATATCGGCGAGTTGTGCTGCCGTCCCCGCGTAGGTCGCACTGTAGCCGGTGGCCGCGTGCAGCCCGTGCGCCATGAACTCATCGCGGGTAATTTCGGCGTCCGGTCCATGTTCGCGCAGCAATAATCCAACCACCCCGATGGGTGATGCATTGGCAGCGACGATGGTTTGCTGCAGGTCGCCCAGTGTGAAGCGGGCGGGGAGGGTGGACATGTCGAAACCGGTGTTGTGCGACAGCCAGACCCCGACAGCTTCCGGCGGGACGTTGGCGATCAATCGTTCGCGTAACGCCTCGGCCTCGGCTTTGGTTTCGCCAACGATCAGTTTGATGGCCCAGATGATGCCGACCTCTGCGGGATCGCGGCCCTTGTCACGCAATGCGGCATCGAGTGCCTGACGCTGCTCGGCCATCAATGCGATGGATTTGTTTGCGCCGAACACGTGATCGGCAAAGTGTGCCGAGGCGCGTATGCCGCGTGGCGAACCGCCGGCCTGGATCAGCACCGGACGGCCTTGCGGCGATGGCGGGACACTCAACGGGCCTTTAACTTTGAAGAACCGGCCGACATGGTTGATCGCCCGAACTTTTGCCGGGTCGGCGACAAGGCCTCGGGCGCGATCCCAAACGAAGGCGTCCGGCCCGACACTGGACCAGAGCGCTTTGCAGACGTCGATGAACTCTTCCATGCGGTCATAGCGCGCGCCGTGTTCCATCAGTTCGTCGAAACCGTAGTTCTCGGCGTCGGCGCGGCGCTGCGACGTGATCACGTTGAACGCGATGCGGCCGTTGGTAATGTGGTCCAGCGAGTTCAACAGCCGCGCGACATAGAACGGATGCATGAACGTCGTTGCGTAGGTCAGACCGAACCCCAAATGGCTGGTCACTCGCGACATCGCGGTGATCCATGGACTCATGTCGAGCCGAGGCCATGCCACCCCTCGTCGTACCGCGGCGTCGATGTTGGCTTCCCAGGTGTTCGGGATGCCGGTGCTGTCACCGAAGAAAATCAAATCGAACAGGCCGCGTTCGGCGATCCGTGCCACGTCCTCAAACAATCCGACATCAGGATAGGCTGGCCCAACCCAGGAGCCGGGTTGCCGCCACGCAGTCTCCACCTGCGTCCAGGACATGTCGATCGCCAGATGAATTTGCGGCCTGGTCATCGGTTACGCCGCTGCGGCGACCTGTCCGCGGCTGTGCATCAGCGGTTGGATGCGCTGGCCGAATTGCTCCAGTCCGATCAGGAAATCGTCAAACGTCAACATGATGCCCTTGGTGCCGGCCACGGCAGCCGCCTCATCCAGCATACGCGCAACGGATGCATAAGATCCAACCAGCGTGCCCATGTTGAAGTTGACCGCGCCGTCAGGCAACACCATCGCTTTGGCGGTTGAATGCTCGGAGGCCTGGGTGTCGGCGCCGGCCTGGTCGAACATCCACGCCAGAGCTTTTGCGTCGACGCCGGCTTTGTAGTGGTTCCATTTCGCCATCGCGGCCTCATCGGTTTCGTCAGCGATGACCATCATCAGCACGTAAGTGCCGACATCGCGTCCGGCGCGCTGACCGGCTTCAATCAAACGTTGGTTGGTTGGCGCGTGCGCGGTGGGCGTGTTGACCCCGGCACCGAGGCAAAACGCATAATTGCCATGCTCGGCAGTGAACTGCATGCCGCGATCGCTTTGACCGGCGCTGACAATTTCGATCGGCCGTTGCGGCGTGGGACCCAGACGGCAATCCTCCATCTGGAAGTATTTGCCGTGGAAATCGGAGCGGCCTGTTTGCCACAACTCTTGCATGATCTGCACGTATTCCGTGCTGTAGTCGTACCGCTCGGCAAAATAGTGCTCGCCCGGCCAGACGCCCATCTGGGTGTATTCCGCCGCATGCCAACCGGAAACGATGTTGATGCCAAACCGGCCTTTGGCGATGCTGTCGATGGTGACCGCCATGCGGGCAATGATTGCGGGCGGAATGGTCAGCACCGCCACCGAAGCAAACAACTTTATCTGTCGCGTCACTGCAGCGAGACCGGCCATCAGCGTAAAAGATTCCAGGTTATAATCCCAGAACTCCGAATCTCCGCCGAACCCGCGCAGCTTGATCATCGACAAGGCGAAATCCAGGCCATAGCGTTCGGCGCGTTGCACGATCTCTTTGTTGAGTTCGAAACTTGGCATGTATTGCGGAGAGGTAGTCGAGATCAGCCAGCCATTGTTGCCGATCGGTATGAACACGCCAATTTCCATAGGTTATCTCCTGTCGTAGCGATTGCGCGGCACCTTGAGACCGAGGCTGTCGCGTAGGGTTGTGCCCTCGTATTGGGTGCGAAAGATGCCGCGCCGTTGCAATTCCGGAACCACCAGCCGGGCGAAATCGTCGAACGGCCCGGGGTAGTAGTTGCAAATGACATTGAACCCGTCAGCGGCGTCCTTGACCAGCCATTCCTGCATTTCATCCGCGATCCACTCGGGCGTGCCGACCAGCACCCGATGGCCATTGGCGGCGGATGCATGGCGCGCGATTTGCCGGAGCGTCATGTTCTCCCGCCGGGCCAGATCGACCAGCAATTGCTGCCGCGCTTTGGCGGAGTTGGTTGGCGGTAAGTCGGGCAACGGTCCGTCCAATGGGAATTGCCGCAGATCGAGTCCACCGCTCAGCCGGGCCAGCGCTTCCAGTGCGAGATCATCCGGCAGCATCGATTGCAGAAAATCATACTTTTCGCGCGCCTCCGCCTGAGTGCGTCCGATCACCGGCGTAATGCCCGGCATGATTTTCACATCGTCTGGTGAGCGACCATAGCGCGCCGTGCGGCCTTTCACGTCGGCATAGAAATCCCGCGCATCGGCAAGTTCGGTTTGCGCCGTGAACACCACGTCCGCCGTCCTTGCCGCCAGCTCCCTCCCTGTTTCAGACGATCCCGCCTGGGCCACCACCGGTCTGCCCTGCGGCGTACGAGATACATTCAGCGGCCCTCGCACGTCGAAGAGCTTGCCTTTGTGGCGCAGGAAATGCAGCTTGTCGACGTCGTAATAAATCCCCGCTGCCTTGTCGTAACGAAACGCATCCTCCTCCCAGCTGTCCCACAGACCGGCAACAACTTCGTAAAATTCCACTGCACGTTCATAACGCAAGGCATGATCGACGTGATCGTCGAACCCGAAATTGCCGCCTTCGTCCTCGATCTGCGAGGTGACGAGGTTCCAGCCGATCCGTCCGCCGCTAATGTGATCCATCGTCGCAAAGCGGCGCGCGATGTTGTACGGCTCGTTGAACGTCGCGGTGGCGGTGGCAACCAGGCCGATATGCGTGGTGACGGCCGACAACGCGGAAATCAGCGCGGTCGGCTCCAGTTTCACGATCCGGTTGAGCCTCGCGAGGTCGCGCCGGCCTCGCGCCATGGCCCGGCTGCCTGACACCGCCACGGTATCTTGAAAGAACACCATGTCGAAACAAGCGCGTTCGGCGATCTGCGCCAGGTTCACATATTCACGAAAATCCATGTCGACTTCCGGCACGGCATCGGGATGGCGCCAGCCTGCCAGATGATTACCTGGCGTGCTGAAGAAACCGCCCAGTTTGAGCTGCCGTGGTGCTTTGATCATGGAATTACAGATCCAGGTGGCAGGCGACACGATGATCGCGCGCGACGTTGCGTAAGGTCGGCTCCTCGATGGCGCAGCGGTCATGGGCGTGCAGGCACCGATCGCGGAACCGGCAGCCTATCGTCAGGTCGGGCCGCACGCCATCGGACCGCCGGATCGGAATTGGTTCGCGGTTCTGCTCGACCCGAGGCACCGGCACGGCACCAATCAGCGCCACAGTATAAGGGTGCCGCGGCGTTCGGATAATTTCGGCGGTTGGTCCGTCCTCAACAATCTTGCCGCGATACATCACCATGGTGCGCGCGCAAACGTACCGCACCAGAGCGACGTCGTGGGAGATGTAGATCGCGGTCAATCCGAGTGTGTCTCGCACCTCGCGCAGCACATTCAGAATGCCGGCGCGGACGCTGACATCCAGCATCGAGACCGGCTCATCGGCAACGATAAAATCCGGATTGAGGATCAACGCGCGCGCCAGCACGACGCGTTGCAACTGGCCGCCGGACATCTGATGTGGGTATTTTTCCAGCGTTGCCGCCACGCCAGGCAAATGCACACGGTCGAGCGCCTGACACATGCGTGCCTCATGCTCACGTCGCGGCACTCTTGCGTTACGCAATGGCTCCACCAGCGACTGGCGCACTGTGAAGCGCGGATTAAGCGCGTCGAACGGGTTCTGAAACACCAGCTGCGCGCGCGAACGGAACGAACGCAAGGTAGCACCACGAAATGTCGCGATATCCGATCCGTCAAAGCGGATTTCGCCAGTGGTTGGCTCGGTCAAACGCAGCAGCAGTCGGCCGGTGGTGGT
>Ga0187867_10003197_pt1 | contig 13214 bp, 10 predicted proteins | sample June2016WEW_13_1_FD_132976 | JGI IMG/M metagenome (GOLD analysis project Ga0187867, IMG submission 132976) | Peatland microbial communities from SPRUCE experiment site at the Marcell Experimental Forest, Minnesota, USA - June2016WEW_13_10 | ecosystem: Environmental > Terrestrial > Soil >... | reverse complement strand
TCTTCCAAAAGCGCATCTTCGATGTTGCCTTCTCAGCCATCATTGTGTTGGTCACCCTCCCAATTACCCTGCTCATCGCCCTAGCCATAAAATTGAGCAGTCGCGGCCCAGTCTTTTTTGTTCAAGAACGCGTGGGCTTGAACGGACGCGTCTTCCGAATGTTCAAGTTCCGCACCATGAAGGTGGGCCGCCCCGAAGAGGGAGATACGCGTTGGACCTGCGAAAAAGATCCGCGACGAACCAGAATCGGTACTTTTTTGCGCAAAACCAACCTCGATGAATTGCCCCAATTTCTCAACGTTGTACGAGGCGAGATGAGCATCGTCGGTCCGCGCCCGGAGCGCCCCTTTTTCGTAGAGCGATTTCTAAAAGAGTTCGATCGATATAACTCTCGCCACTTGTTTAAGGCCGGCATCACCGGCTGGGCTCAGGTGAATGGCTGGCGCGGTGACACATCCATTGCCAAGCGGGTGGAATACGATTTGTATTACCTTCGCAACTGGAGCTTAACCTTCGATCTGCAAATCATCACCATGACTTTGCTCCGCATGTTCACCAGCAGGAATGCCTACTGATACGTAGATCACGCGTCAGAAAGAGGGACGAGCGGATCATTAAGCGTCATGCGTCGGTTCTGTTTGTCCGCACAAGAAACGTCCATTCGATCCGACTCCCCGCGCCGCTTTCTTTGGCCAAAAACAATCTCGGGAATTCTGGACCCTTTCGCAAAAGCCCGCATGATTGCATTCTGCTTCCGGGGCTCCACGTGCCGCATCGTCTAGCTGGTCTCCTGTTCCTCGGGCCTGCCTCCGCCTTCGGCCAACTTTTCCCCTATGGACGCGCCACAACATCTAACCCATTCAAAGATTGCACTCCGGTCGGCAAAAGTGCGATTCCAGCTCTCGCAAGCTTGCAAAACATGCTTTAACCAGCGGGTACGAGGAAGCGTCGAGCGGCCAAAGTTTCCTCGCGGCTCCAGTCGACGATGCGACTGGCGGAACCTCTGCAGAATCCGGCCAGCAGCATTTTCACTGGGCTCGTGCCTTGACCGAATCGTTCACCTTTCTTGTCATCGAGCAGGCATACGTTGTGCACACTGACTTCCAATGGGTGGTGTCTGAAAACGGAGTGCCGTTTAATCACTATTGGCGCGACTGCAAGCAGTCCCTCTCCACTTGGACGCATTCCGGGTGGAGCGACGGACGGCGACCCAAACTGGTTCGGCTATGTGGGGCATCCGATTCAAGGGGCTCTGACCGGCTTTATCCAGATTCAAAACGATCCGAAGTCTCAGAAACTAGAGTTCTCCAGTACCAAGGCCTATTGGAAAAGCCGCCTGAAGGCTGCGTTGTGGAATGCCGTTTATAGTACGCAGTGGAATCTTGGCCCTAGCGAGGTCACAGTCGAGACGTACGGTACCAAGGACAGGGCGCCGTGGAATGCGAATGGATCATTCCCGTGCAACACGAACCATTGCTATACCCGCGTGAGCCAGATTGATGTTGTGATGACGCCCCTCGGTGGCACCGGTTGGCTCATCGGGGAAGATTTTCTGGACAAGAAGGTTGTTCGCCGTGTCGAGGAGTCTACGCAGAACCGCTTTCTGATTGACTCCGTCCGCGTTGCTCTCAATCCGATCCGCAGCGGCGCCAATATGCTTCACGGCGAGCACCCCTGGTATCGCGCCTCTCGCGAAGTGCAAGGATTAGGTACCTTCACGGATCAGAAAACTGCGCGAAGCACTGTGGAGGCCCCGAAGTCGCAGATCCCGAATCATGGAAATGCATTTTTCGGATACACTCACGCGGGTGTTTCTCATTGCGAAGTGGTATTCTCAGGCGCCGCAACTCCCTGCGATACGTTTTCCCGCAAGGCTTCAAGCCTGGGCGGAAGGAACGCCTCGGTGGAGAAAATGTATCTGCGCTATTTCGGAACGATCGCCGATTTCAGCGGACGGTACGGCGGAGTTACGCAGATTAATTTCTTGTTCGGCCGGCGCGGAGGTGGGTCGATTGGCAGGTTCCGGCCATTTGGGCAAGCCATGATCGGAGCTGTTCGCACCCGTGAAGACGCATCCCCGGGGCCAATCTCTGAAACTTCTTTGGCTGAGGATCTTGGCCTGGGACTTGATTTTCGACTGCTGCGTCTGCTGAACTGGCGCAATCAAGTAGACGAACTCAAGACCGGGTCGCCTGCCTTCGAGCGGCGTAACCTTCGCCTGTCTTCCGGCGTCGCTGTGTGATTTTAGTTGGTGTCGTTCCATACTCCGCATTCCAGGGAGGTTCTCTTTTGACTTCACTGCGTTCTTTTGTCGTTTATCTGGCACTGCTGAGCATCACGCAACTTTCGTTGGCACAATCCTCGCCCACCGCCTCTTCCGAGACTTCGCCGCTTGCCGGTTACTCCTCGCAATCTTCCCCCAAGGAGCGGGACTGGGAGAAGAAAATGCAGGCCGCTATCGCGCCCGATAACCTGCGTCAGAACATGCAGCGCTTAAGCGCGCGTCCACATCACGTTGGTTCTCCGTACGACGAGGACAATGCAGAGTGGATCCTCGCCAGGTTCAAGGAATGGGGATTTGACGCACACATCGAAACCTTCACCGTGCTCTTCCCGACGCCCAAAGAGCGCATCGTTGAAATGCTTGAACCCACAAAGTTCCGAGCGAAATTACAGGAGCCCCCGGTTCCCGGCGATCCGACTTCGAATCAAACCGCCGAGCAGTTGCCTACTTATAACGCATACTCCATCGACGGAGACGTGACCGCGCCGCTCGTCTATGTGAACTATGGCAACCGCGAAGACTACGAGCAACTCGACCGTCTGGGAATTTCCGTCAAGGGCGCCATCGTGATCGCTCGCTATGGGGAAGGCTGGCGTGGCATCAAACCCAAAGTCGCAGCTGAACATCAGGCGATTGGCTGCATTATTTATTCCGATCCGAAAGACGACGGCTTCTTCAACGGCGACGATTATCCCAAGGGTGGCTGGCGGCCGCGCGAAGGCGTGCAGCGTGGCAGCGTCATGGATACGGATTATCCCGGTGACCCTTTGACGCCCGGAGTTGGCGCCACGGCTGATGCCAAACGGCTTGCGATCAAAGATGCGAAGACCATCACCAAGATTCCGGTTCTTCCAATTTCCTGGGGCGATGCTCTGCCTCTGCTTTCTGCCTTGCAGGGGCCGGTTGCGCCAGAGGGCTGGCGAGGAGCGTTGCCGATCACGTATCACGTCGGCCCCGGTCCCGCCAAAGTTCACTTGAAAGTCACGTCCAACTGGGACTTGAAGCCAGTGAATGACGTGATCGCAACCCTGCGCGGCTCCGACGCTCCCGATGAATGGGTGATTCGGGGCAATCATTTCGATGCCTGGGTGAATGGCGCGGACGATCCAATCTCGGGAATGGTCGCGGTTTTGGAAGAAGCGCGCGTCTTCGGCGAACTTCACAGGCAAGGATGGAATCCGAAGCGGACGATTATCCTTTGCGCGTGGGATGGCGAGGAACCCGGCCTGCTGGGCTCAACGGAGTGGGTCGAAACTCATGGGGACGAACTTCAAAAGCACGCCGTGGCTTACATCAATTCCGACAGCAACGGCCGAGGATTCTTCCACGCCGGAGGTACGCATGACTTGCAACACCTCATTAACGATGTAGCTCGTGATATTCAAGATCCAGAAAAGCACATTCCCGTCCAGCAACGGGCGCGTCTGCAGCAGATTGCTCGCGCCCACAACGCCGAGGAGCGATCGGAGATCAGAAAAAGTAACGACGTTCGGATTAACGCGTTGGGAGATGGTTCGGACTACACGGCATTCATGGACCACGCGGGCATTTCCTCCCTCAACCTCGGTTATGGCGGAGAGAACGATGCCGACTCGTACCATTCCATTTACGACGATTTTTACTGGTACACCAAGTTTGTCGATACCGATTTTTCTTATGGCCGCGCACTCGCTGAAACCGGCGGAACCACAGTCATGCGACTGGCGGATGCGGATTTGATTCCTTACGAGTACACCGCCGAAGCGGAAACGATCGAAAGCTACGTCAAAGACCTGGAAAAGTTGCTGAAGGACAAGCAGGACGAAATCACCGAACGAAACCTGGAACTGAAAGAAGGCGTCTTCTCGGCGACGGCCGATCCGCGTAAAACCTCGGTGCCACCGCCGGCCAAGCAGGTTCCTCCGTTCATGAACTTTGCTCCGCTGAAGAATGGCATGGAAGCCGTCAAAAAGAGTGCGGAACGTTATCAGGCAGCGTTTTCCAAATGGGAGGCTGGCGGAAATGCCTTGCCCGCTCAGACGACTGCCGCGCTGAATGCAGAAATCATTCAGATTCAGAGAAGCTTCTTGACCGAAAAAGGGTTGCCGGAGCGCCCATGGTTCAAGCATCAGGTCTACGCTCCCGGTGCTTACACCGGTTACGGAGCCAAGCCGATCGCGGCGGTTCGCGAATACATGGATCGGGAAAAATGGAAAGAAGCGGACGCCCAAATTCCCCTGGTCGGCCAAGTGCTCGAGAACGTCGCGGCCGCAATCGGCAAGGCCGCCGATGATCTGGAGCAAGCGGTGAATCAGAGACCGTAACGGATTCCAAAGGAAGCCACGCCTGGCGCCCATTGTGCTACCATGCCGGGCAAGTTCTTAAGCTTGAGGAGGCTACTCGTGGCGACCGTGCTCAGGCCCCTTACAACCGGCGAATTGCTCGATCGAACTTTTTCTCTTTACAGGACACACTTCGTATTGTTCCTGGCAATCTTCGCCCTGCCGCATCTTCTTGTTCTCGCCTTCCAATGCATGACCCTTGAGTTTCAAACTCCGGCAGGTGGCGCGTTCGAATTGTCCAGGGTGCTCACGGGAGTTTTTTTGAGCTTGGCGGCGGCTATCTTGAGCATCGTCGCTTCCGCCACCTCGCAAGCCGCAACCGTGATCGCAGTTTCGCAGGTTCATCTCGATCGACCGGCAGGCGTGATGGATTCATTTTCGAGGGTGAAACACCAGATTGCAGGCGTGATCGGGGTTTCTCTTTCCGTGGGATTTCTGGTGGGCCTGGCCTGCATCGCCTTCATCGTTCCCGGTGTTCTGCTTATGTTGCGGTGGTCCTTGGCCATCCCCGTGAAGGTTTTGGAAAACAAGAGCGTCGGAGATTCCATGGCGCGCAGCGGCGAATTGACCCGGGGAAACCGCGGCCGCATCTTTGTTATCTGGTTGTTGTTCCTGGTTCTGAGCATTGCGGTTAGTCTTCTTCTCCGTTGGCCGATTGAAATCGCCGCCGGCGTGAAAAGCATTTTTGCCCTGCAAGTCGTTGGAACAGAATGGCGGGTGGCAGCGCTGGTCGCTACATTCGTTTCCGAATGTCTGGTGGGCCCTCTGGCAACCATCGCCTTCTCGCTGGTTTACTTTGACGAGCGCGTGCGCAAGGAGGCATTTGACCTGCAACTGATGATGACCACGCTCGATGCGCCCGTCCTCCACGGTGCCTCGGCGTGAAGCTCGCATGATGCGCCATCTCATTCTCGCTGCTCTCGTGATTGCCACTTCGTTGTGCCGGGCAGATTCCCGATCTGGCACGCTCACCGTCACTGAGTATCGCGCGGAACTCGATCACTTTCTGCTCGCTACCGAAGAGTTGGACGGCTCGGGAGGCCCCGTGCCTTCGGTTCTGCAGCACATGCCGCAGAAGTGGAGGGTCCAAGCCGATCCGCGCGATTTTGAGATCTCGACCGAAGGCCTGCAGCGCGACATCCGCCGGTTTGAACAGGAGAAAACTGTGACCGCCGGAAGGGCCATCCGTACCCGGATTCAAAACCTGCGCAGCGATCTCGACGGCTTCGAGAATCCTCCGCCGGACGTTTCCAATAGCCGAGCGCACCTCGCTTCTATTCTGGCTCGGCCAGAGTTTCGGGCGGTTCGCGGACCAACCTTTTTCGACCGCCTAAAACAGAGACTGATCGCCGCACTCCTGAGAGCTTTGCGATCGATCTTTGGTTCGTCCTCGATCCCAACCATCAGCAAGCTCTTTGTCTATGGCCTGATCGGCCTCGCGGTCCTGACTCTCGGATTCATCGTCTATCGTCAAATCAGGTCCGCTAGCAAACGCGAAAAAATAATGCCCGCCAATCTTCCGGCTTCGGCCCAGAGTTGGACTGTATGGCTCGAGGAGGCGCGGAGAGCCGCCGCACAGGATAATTGGCGCGAGGCCATTCATCTTGCCTATTGGGCCGGAATTTCATTCCTCGAACTGAATGGCGCCTGGCGGCCGGATCGCGCCCGCACTCCACGCGAGTACCTGCGCATGTTATCGAACGCAAGTGAAGATCGTGAGACTTTGGGCTCGATTACCCGCATGTTTGAGCTCACCTGGTATGCCAAACAGCAGGCGGACGCGGCCTCCTTCTCGCAGATGATGCAAGCTTTGGAAAGGCTCGGATGTCACCCCAGCTGAGCGGGAAAGACCGCAATCTTCTGCTCGGCGCAGGATTCGTATTCGTTCTCCTGATCGCAATCGCGCTGTTGTTCGATTCCGCCGAGCCCGGCCAAGCTGACGATCCCAGCAGCTATTCCACGGCCTCCGGCGGAGCCAAAGCCGCCTACCTGCTGCTCTCTGATATGGGATATAAAGTTCAGCGCTGGGAGCAGCCTCTCAACAATCTTCCACTCGGGAAAACTCAAGCGAAAGTGCTGATCCTCGCCGAACCGGACGAAGCTCCCACCCGCGAAGAGCGCGAACGCCTGAAGACATTTATCGCTGAAGGCGGCCACGTCCTCGCTACAGGAATGTTTGGCGGGGCTTTTCTGCCGCAGAACGATTCTTTCCCCGAAGTGCTGCCCAGCACGACGTCGAAAGCTGCTTTCTCTCTTTCGCCCTCCCGCATTACTCGGGCCGCCCCGCAGATTGCGCTGGCGCCGCAGGCCTATTGGCGCACTGTTTCCGCAGCGTACCCGCTCTATGGCGACGGGGAGCATACGCTGGTTGTGAAGTACCCGTTCGGCCGGGGCGAGGTCTTGTGGTGGGCCTCCGCCACACCTCTCACCAACGCTGGACTCAAAGAGAATGGCAATCTGGAGTTCTTTCTCGCTTGTTTGAACGATCAACAACCGCGCAACCAAGATCCGGGCGATCAACCGAAAAACCCAAACGAAATTCTTTTTGACGAATACGTCCACGGCTATCGCCAAACACTTGCTGCCTCGATCGTTCATTCTCCGGTGAAGTGGCTGCTGTTTCAGCTGGTTCTATTGGCCGCTGCGGTCGTCGCCACTTTTTCCCGCCGCAGTGGTCCCACCTGTGTGCCAGCCGTTGAAACGCGCCTCTCTCCGATTGAGTTCGTCGAGACTCTCGGTGGGCTCTACCAACGTGCTGGCACGCCTTCGATTGCTGTCGATATTTGCTACCGTCGCTTTCGTTACTGGCTCACGCGCCGGCTAGGTGTCGCAGGGGACACTTCCGTCGAGTCTCTGGCAGCGGCGATCCATGTTCGTTGGGGCCTCGCCGGAGATGAGTTCATTGCCACTGTGAAGCAGTGTGAATCCGCCAGCCTCGATCCTTATCTGACAGCTCCCATAGCCCTGCATTTGCTGCAGGAACTCGACGGGTATGCAGCTCAACTGAAACTGTTTCAGAGCATTCGGAAGGAGAAAGCTTGATCGAGGCAGTCCCGCAACTGGTAGAACACGTTCGCAACGAGATGGGCAAAGTCGTCGTCGGCCAGGATGAACTGCGCGACCAGTGTGTCATGGCACTGCTTTGTCGCGGCCATGTTCTTCTGGAGGGCGTTCCCGGCATCGCCAAGACCCTCACCGTCAAGACCCTCTCCCGATTAATGACGCTCCGTTTCCAGCGGGTTCAATGCACCTCTGATCTCATGCCCGCGGATATTATCGGCACCAATGTTTTGAATCTCGCAACCAGTTCCTTCCAACTTCACCGCGGGCCCGTGTTCACCGATTTGCTTTTGGTTGATGAGGTCAATCGCATGCCGCCGCGCACGCAGGCGGCACTGCTTGAGTGCATGGAAGAGCAGCAGGTCACGATCGATGGAATCGGCCACCCGCTCTCTCCTTTTTTCACCGTTTTCGCAACCCAGAATCCCGTTGAATTCGAAGGCACCTACCCGCTGCCAGAGGCTCAACTCGACCGTTTCCTCTTGAAGCTCCAGGTTCCATATCCTGCGCTGCAGGATGAAGTTCGTCTGCTCGCCAACGTGCAGAACGGATTCGAGTCCCGCGACTTGGACAAGATGAAGCTCGAGCCCGTTGCAGCCGGATTGCTCGAGCAGGCTCGCATCGAACTTAAATCGGTTACCGTCGAGGAGGCCTTGTTCAGCTACATCGTGAACATTGCCCGGCGCACGCGCGAGTGGCCCTCGTTGTCGCTCGGCGCCAGTCCCCGCGCCGCAGTCAGCCTTATGGCCGTCTCGAAGGCAGTGGCCGCGATGGACGGACGCCATTACGTCATTCCAGACGACATCAAAGCGTCTTCCCGTCCCGTGCTTCGTCATCGCATCATCCTCCGCCCGGAGGCCGATCTCGAAGGCATCACCCCCGACCAGGTTCTCGAAGAAGTCTTGCGCGCCGTCGAGGTCCCGAAGTGAAGAGTCTGGGCAGGCTGGTCCCCTCCGAAGTGGAGGCGGCCGCGCACGCTTACAAGCGAGTGGGCATAGCTTTTGGTGAGCGTTTCTTCATGATGCTTTTTGTGGGGATGGTCTGGCTGGTTCCCGCCTTCGTCGATCTTCGATTCGTTTACGCCTTGCTTGCCTGGGACCTTCTCGTGGTGATGGCTTGGCTCGCCGACCTCGCGCAGCTGCCGAGTCCCGCGCAACTTTCTGTGAGACGAACCTGGCGCTCTCCGCTGGCGCTCTCGATCCCCGCCGATCTCTATCTCACTTTCATTAATTCCTCAGACAAAACCATCGCTGCCACACTCGTCGATACGGTCCCTCTGCAACTGCGGAGTGAACCTTCCACTCTTACGCTCAAAACCGGACCGCGTAGCGAAGTCACCGCGACTTATCGCATCTGCCCGGCGCAACGAGGGGACGCGGTGCTCGGCGATTGCTATGTACGCTATCGAAGCATCCTGCGCATCGCCGAAAAGTGGGTACGAGCTCCCGTCGGCCAGACGGTGCGGGTTTATCCCAACCTGGAAGAAGCGAAACGCCATTCCATCTACCTCCTGCGCAGCCGCCAAATTGCCATGGAAAAACGCCACGCCCGCGTACGCGGCATCGGCCGTGAGTTCGAGAGTCTTCGCGAATATCAGCCAGGCGATGAATATCGCGACATCTGCTGGAGCGCCGCCGCACGTCGCGGAAAACTGGTCACCCGGGTTTATCAGATCGAACGCAGCCAAACCGTTTGGATTGTCATCGACTCGGGCCGCCTGATGCGCGCTCGCGTGGGCGCTTTCAGCAAGCTCGATCACGCCGTCAATGCGGCACTGAGTCTGGCTCAGGTCGCGCTCTACTCTGGCGATCGAGTAGGCTTAGTCGCCTACGGCCGCGCCATTCGTCAGCAGCTTCCCGCTGCCAAAGGCAGTGCCCACCTTCGCCAACTCATTGAGCAACTCGCTCTGGTTCGCGAGGAGGGTTCTGAGGCCGACCACCTCCACATGGCCGTGCGCTTACTCACCGAACAGAAACGGCGAAGCCTCGTCGTCTGGCTTACCGACCTCGCCGAGACTGCCATGACGCCAGAAATCATCGACGCCGCCTCCATGATGATGCCGCGGCATTTGGTTCTGTTTGTCGTCATGGGTCAACCGGACTTGGGCGAACTGGCGACCAGAACACCACAAAACGAGACTGAGATGTATCAAGTCGCTGCAGCGCAGGAGATGGTTCACCGCCGCGAATTGCTCTTAGCTCGGCTGCGCGAGCGCGGAGCTCTCGCGCTTGAAGTCAATTCTGCCGCAATCTCTCCCGTCCTCGTGAACGCCTATTTGCACATCAAAGAACGGAATCAACTTTAGCGTGGCTGGATTCTCGTGAAACTCCGAACAAATACCCCGTAAGCAGCACGAACAACGCCCCCGCCATCGAGAACTTCAACCCAATCGGCATCCCCGTCGGAGACACAAAAGCTTCGATCAATCCAGCAACGATAAGGATGGGCACCGTCCCCAGAAGAAGTTGCACGGCCTCCAGCCCGCCTCGTGCGAGGGAGTCTCGACGGCTCAGGATCCCTGGAAACAGCAGGCCCTGCGCGATTCGCAAACCTGCTCCACCGGCAATAAAAATCGCCGGAAGCTCCAGCACTCCGTGGGGCGCCACAAAGCTCCACAGTTGCACACTCATGCCGGACAGCCAGCAGGCCATTCCGATCACACCGATCAGCAAGCCATTGAAAGCCATCATGTAAATGGTGCCCAACCCCGCCGTAATGCCCAGCGCAAAGGTGGAGAAAGCCACGCTCATGTTGTTGGTCATGATGGCGCTGGAGGCCAGCGGCTTGATGCCCACAATCGAGTGTGTCCACATCTCATGCCGGTCAATCGTCTCCACCATCTGGGGCCCGAGAAGCTTCACTTTGAAATCGGGATTCTGATACGTCAGGGCCGCGCCAACCACTCCCGCGATCACAAAAATGAGAGCGGATAACAGGCAGTGCTTTAGATTTCTGCGGAAAGCCGCCGGGTAAGTTCGCCAGAAGAACGAGAATATCGCCCTGGGACTCGCCTTGCGACCGGAATAGATGGTATTGTGGGCGCGAACCAGGAGTTGATTGACGTATCGTGCAAAGTGCACGGAACCAGGATCTTCACGAATGGCTGCAAGGTCGGCCGCCGTTTGGCGGTAGAGGAGACTCAGTTCCTGCAGTTCGGAGCGAGAGAGAGACTTCAATCCATTTTGCGCGCCTCGATCGAGAAGCGTTTCCAGCTCGCTCCAGTAGGGTTTCCGTTTCTCCAGCCAGCGAGTAGAAATCATGGTGAACTTGAATGCCGAACTCGAATGCGGAACCTGGCTGCGGAACCTGAGGCAATGAAATCGGTGGACCAACTCAGTATCGACACTCCCGAGCAGATTGCTCTCGAGTTGCCTCTGGCGGGAATCGGCAGCCGCTTCCTCGCCCTCACCATCGATACTCTAATTCAAGGCGCCATTTATCTCATCGCTGGACTCATCTTTTTGTTTACCCTCCCCGCCGGATATTCGGTCCTGAGATTTCTTCCCCACCTCGTGGGCCCAGCGATGGCCGTGTTCGTTGGATTTGCCGTCTACTGGGGATATTTCGCCTTCTTCGAAACTCTGTGGAAAGGACAAACCCCGGGCAAGCGTTATGCCGGCATCCGCGTCATTAAGGACTCAGGCCGTCCCATCAACACCTTCGAAGCGATCGGAAGAAATCTGATGCGTGCCGTGGATGGCCTGCCGGGAGTTTACGGCGTGGGCGTGGTCTGCATGATGTGCAACCGCCAAAGCCGCAGGCTCGGCGATTTCGTTGCCGGCACCGTGGTTGTGCATGAGAAACCGACCGCGGAGGTGCGCCCCTCCTGGAATACTTCGGATCGCGAAATCGAGGCCCATCCCGGACTCTCGCAGCTTACGCCCGAGGAACTCGTCCTCATTGAGACCTACCTGCACCGCCGGTGGGATCTCAACCAGGACGTCCGCCTCAACACCGCCATTCAAATCGCCGACAGAATCAAAGCAAAAACCGGCCTGCAGGCCCAGCCCGATCAGCACGTGGACGACTTTCTTGAAGATGCCGCCAGGAGGATTCGCGACAGCGGCCGATTTCGCTAGGGTTCAGGCAGAATTCGGAACCGCCTCAGGCATCGTCTCAAACTTTGAGGAAGTCGTATCGAAAAATACGGTTTTTCCTGTACTTGAATCGCCCCCCTGATTTCTGCTACAAAGTTCTCAAGGTCGTTTGCAACATCTCAACCGGGCTACAGTTTCTGAGAAGAGAGTGCCACTTCGAAGCTGTGTCGGCTTGATCGGGTTGTAATACCGGGGCGTCTTCCGCTTCAGCGGAGCGGGGGAGTATGGGGATTTCCAATTTTCGGCGCCTGAGATTCGTTGCTGAACGGCTCTCGCCGGCGTAAACATCAATCCTCCTTTCGCACTTCGCAGGAGTTTTTGGTGGTTCTAGCTCGCAGCTTCCGAGGTACTGAACTCCATACGGCAAGGCTGCGCCTTTCTTGTGCGTCTACTTCTGTGTTTGTTTCTTCAAGTACTGCCCTTGCACCCAGAGCGCTTTCCGCCGCTCTCCTGTCCAAACTTCAAAACATCGCATATGCCGGAGGAAGATGATGGCTACGAATCTCGTGCAAATTGACAACGATCGGGAGATCAAGCAGCGCTTGGAGGCCGAGCGCGCCCGTCTACGCAAGATCGCCGGTTTGGACCAGCCCACACATTTTCATCGTCCCGTAGAGAGAGCTTTCACTGCCGAAGAGCGGGATCACGTCACGATTTTGTTTGGCGGCTTTACCTGGAAACACGAAGACCTGATTCGTGCCGTCTTCCAGGGCTGCGGCTATCGCTGCGAGAAGTTGCCCGTGCCCAACGTGGCCGCCTTCCAGACCGGCAAGGAGTACGGCAATAATGGTCAGTGCAATCCTACCTACTTTACGGTGGGCAACCTGGTGCAGTACCTCCAGTTTCTGGAGAAGGAGGGTCTATCGCGAGAGAAGATTTTGAACAATTTCGTCTTCTTTACGGCGGGCTCTTGCGGCCCTTGTCGCTTCGGCATGTACGAAGCCGAATATCGTTTCGCCCTGAAAAATGCCGGCTTCGATGGCTTCCGCGTTCTGCTGTTCAAAGATAGCGACGGGATCAAAGCTGCGTCCGGCGAGCCCGGTCTCAAATTCTCAATCGATTTCGGGCTCGGCATGTTGAATGCGATGCATCTCGGCGATGTGATCAACGACCTGATCTACCAAATCCGTCCCTTCGAAGTGAACCAGGGCGAAACCGACCGCGTGTTCCGGGAGATGGTCGACGGCCTCTGCGACGACCTTCGAAATCGCGACTCGTTCGAGATCGAGCAGCGCTCGCCCAATTGGCTCAAACCGAAATTCAAGAGCAACAAAATTCTCAGGAATACCGCCAACGTCCTGGGCAAAATGCACGAACACATGTGGGGTGGGGATTATCTCAACGCTCTTCACACTGCCCGCGAGCGCATGGACCGCATCGAGGTGGACCGCACCAGGGTGAAGCCCGTCGTCAAGATCACCGGCGAGTTCTGGGCGCAGATCACCGAGGGCG
>Ga0187867_10003196_pt1 | contig 13214 bp, 12 predicted proteins | sample June2016WEW_13_1_FD_132976 | JGI IMG/M metagenome (GOLD analysis project Ga0187867, IMG submission 132976) | Peatland microbial communities from SPRUCE experiment site at the Marcell Experimental Forest, Minnesota, USA - June2016WEW_13_10 | ecosystem: Environmental > Terrestrial > Soil >... | reverse complement strand
GGCGGCGAGGGTTTTGGTATCAATCCGTTCGGCCCGAGTTGGGGGTTCGGTTTTGGGGGTGGGTACGGCTGCTATGATCCGTCCCTTCTGGGCAATCCCTACGGCGGAGATTCAGGCCTGCCCCCGTGGACGTTCGGGCTCGCGCAAATGTGGTGCGCGCCGGGCGTCCTGCCTTTCTTGGGGGCCGGCGCCGGCATGGGCGGCGCTAGCGCCAATCAATCGGCACTGTCCCAAGCAAGAAAGGACGTCACGAAAACTGCAGGTGATGGGCGGGGAACTTGGCTTTTACAACCCGTTGACCAAGTCCATCAACCTCAGTTCCGCCATAAACTGGGTTGACCCGAATAACACCGCCGCCATCATAAATGGCCAGCCGGGGATATACCAGGCCTTGGCTGGGGAGGCGGCCTATATCAACGTTCCAACGCTCACGGCGGGGCAATTCATGGATTTGGTCATCCTGCACGAGCTCTCGCACTACAACGGCTCCATCGGCAACCCCGACAGGGGTCCCGGCGTCGAGCAGCGGCTGTATAAGGACTGCATCAAATGAGAACCGCATCGCTTTTCTGTGTGGGCCTGTTTTGGGTTTTGACGCTGGGTCGCGCGCAGGACCGCTGCTCCCTCATCGTAAGGGTTCTGACGCCTGACGGGCGCCGGCCCGAGGCGCCCGTATCCGTCAAGGAGGAAGGCGGAAGGGTTGAGGAGCTTGAACAGGAAGATGAGGACGTTCGCTTCTGCGCCTTGGGCATCCTGCCAGTAACGGTTACGGTAGGCAGCGGCGGGATGTGCAATCAGGTGGTGGTGCGGGATGTGCCAGTCGCGTGGAACCGCACGTACCTCCTGCGTGTGACATACGACCCTCTGGCGTGCAGGGAAAGAATACCGCCACCTGAGCCGACCTGCGAAATCCTTTTTCGCGTTCGAGGCCCGACGGGCGCTCCGGTTCCCGGGTCCTCCGTCGGTCTGACCTCTCCGATTGTAAAGTCGTTCGTCGCGGACCAGTTCGGGCGTGTTGACATCGTTCTGGGGGCGACAAGCCACGTCGCCGGTTCAGCCAGCGGAGTAGGCTTGAAGCCCACCAACTTTGCATTCGACTGCTCGCGGCAGGAGCCTGAGCACGAGGAGGTGATTAGTTTGGGACGCTAGCCTAACTAGCAGCAGCGAATCGTGCACTCGTACAATCAGTCTCTTAAACGGGTCGCGGTTATGCCTACGGGGCGCTGACGGCCAGCTACACACTGACGACCGGACAGGGCGATTGCCGGATGATGGAATAAGCATGGCCGGTGAGTCGGCCCAGGATGCCGGCGTCTGCGCCGCGGCCGATCACCAGCAGGTCCGCCTGTGCCTTGCCGGCCTCTTCGCAAATCATCTCCGGGGCCGGCCCCATCGTCACGACGACTTCGGCGTGAGTGCCAGCCTTCTGCTGCAGCGCGGCGATCTCCGCCTCCGCATTATCCACCATCAATTTCCGCCACTCCGGCGAGAAATAGTATCCCTCCGTGCGCGGATCCAGCCCCGCCATGGCATGCACCAGCGTGAGCGGCGCGCCGAACGCCGCAGCCAGTTGCGCGGACCATTCGAGAGCGCGCTCCCCCGATGGTCCGGGGTCGACGGCGCACAGAATTCGTTTCACGGCGGCCTCGCCGGAAGGGGGCGTCTCCGCATGCGCAGTGGTCCAGACAGGGCAATCGGCGTCGTGCAGTACTTTGGCGGTGACCGAGCCGAGCAGCATGCGGCGGAACGGGCCGTAGCCGTGCGTGGGCATCAAGATCAACCCGGCTTGTTCGCGGTGCGCGCAATCCACGATCTCGCGCGCCGGATCGCCCTCCAGCAATAGACGCCGCACGCGGTACCCGGCGAGTTCCTCGCGCAGGAAGCCGGCGATGCGCCGCTCGGCGTCACTGCGCCGGTCGGCGAGTATTTCGGTCATGGCGGCGGCCATTTCCATGGCGCCATACTCGCGGTAGGGCGGCAGCACGTGCAGCAGGACGATATCGGAATCGAACCGCTCCACCACGGGAACGGCAAAACGGACGGCCTGGCCGGCGCGTTCGGAAAAATCGACGGGCAGGAGAATTTTCGCGATAGGAAACATGACAGGCTCCGTCACCGATCTTACTGCGGCGGGGCACGGTGAGCAACCGCTCCTTTGAAGACGCACCTCAAACCTGCCGGCAAAATTGCCCGCCCCCCAAAAACGCGCCGGCTCGGTAGATCTTGCCGGAGACCCCTTGCATCCCTCCGCGGATTACTGGACAATAGAATCTTAATCTATTTGTATACTGAAAGGCGGCGGTTTCATGGCGCTATCCCAACTTCCGGCCCGCTTAGGCGCGCTGGACGCGGCGTTTCTGAATTTCGAGAGCAAGCAGATGCCCCTGCACATCGGCGGCGTGTGCGTCTTTGAAGGCGTCATCCCCTTCGAGCGCTTCGTGGCCACCATCGAATCCAAGCTGGATTTGATTCCGCGCTACCGCGAGAAAGCGGTGTTTCCGTTCCTGAACATCGGATACCCCACCTGGCAGTACGATCCGGACTTCGATATCCGGCGCCACATCTTTCACGTGAAGCTGGATGCGCCGGGCAGCGACGAGCAATTGCGCGAGTTGACCGGCCGTATCTTCACGCCTTTGCTGGACCGCGACAAGCCGCTGTGGCAAACGTACATCGTGGATGGATTGGCGGGCGGACGCTCGGCGATGATTTGCAAAGTACACCATTGCATCGTGGACGGCGTCGCAGGGATCGGCTTGCTGAACGTAATCATGGACCCGTCGCCGGAGGAGCGCCGCCTGCCGAAAAAAAAGCCCTACCGGCCGCCCCAACCGCCCGACGCCGCCACTCTTTTCGTGGATGCTTTTACGGACAGCCTGGCGCAGATCCCCAAACGGATATCGGATGTGCGCGACGCACTGAAGGGCTACGGCGCCGTGCTGAAGAGCGATGGCTCCGCGGCGTTTGGGCTGGAACGGGTGGTGGACAGAATGCCCGAGCTGCTATCGCCGGTGGAACATCTGCCCTTTAACCGGCCCTGTTCGGGCGAGCGGCGCGTTTTCTGGACCGAGTTCCCCTTCGCCGAGGCGCGCGCCATTCGCACGGCGTGCGGCTGCACGGTGAACGATGTGGTGCTGACAGTGGTCGCCGGCGCGGTCGCCCGGTATACCAAGGCACACGGGCAAACGGTCAAGAACCGGTTCTTCCGGCCCATGGTGCCGGTGAACGTGCGTCCGGCGGAGCAAGCCATCGGCGCGTTTGGCAATCTGATTTCCTTGATGCTGGTGGCGCTGCCGTTGGGAATTCGCGATCCCATCGCGCGCCTGAAGCACATTCACGAGCTGACCCAGGCCATGAAGGGCGCCCGCACGCCGGAATTGTTTCGCTTGAGCCTGGCTTGGCTGGGCCTTTTGCCGCCACCCGTGCAGGCGTTCCTGGCAGGCAATCTAGGCTGGCTCAATACCCCCATCCCGCTGTTCCACATGGTCTGCACCAATGTGCCGGGACCGCAACTGCCGCTGTACGCATGCGGCAAGCGGATGGTGGCCTGCTATCCGCACGTGCCCACGGGCATGGATGTGGGCATCAGCGTGGCGATCGAAAGCTACGATCAGAAGCTGTATTTCGCTTTGACCACGGATGCGCTGGCTGCGCCGGATGGCGGGCGCATGATCGATTTTCTGGAAGCTTCGTTTAAGGAATTGCGCGAGGCGGCCGGGGTACCCGCAACCGAGCCGCACGCAACCCGCACGCGCACGCACGCGCCGCGCAAGGCGAGGCCGAAAGCGCGTAAGGCGGTGGCCAAGCCGCAGCCGGAGCCTGAACCCGTGTCCGCCGAGCCCGACGTCACGGAACTGCTCGCGGAAGGGATCGGCGAGGAAGAAGAGCTGGAAGACGCCGCGCTGGTTCCGGACGAAGAACTCGAGCCAGTGCTGTAGGCAACGCGCACCTTGGAGGGCGGGCAATTTTGCCCGCAGCCGGCTTTCAGCCGGCTTGGGCGAGCTACGCTCGCCTGTGTCGGCAGGAGTGCCGACACGGCACGCACGAGTGCGTGCGCCACGAGTGCTGGCTCGCGGCAAAATGTCCAAACTCTAGAGCCGCGCGGCGATGACGCGTGGGATGCCCGCCAGGTCGGGCACGGTTTCCGGATTTTTCCAATGGCGGGAGAACATCGCCGCAACGCGGGCGCTGGTGTTGAATCCCAGTTCCATGATCAGCCAGCCGCCGGGGCGCAGCGCCCGCTCGGCATCGCGCACGATGCGCTCGTAGAACTCCAGGCCGGTAGGACCGGCGAAGAGCGCTTCTTGCGGCTCCCAGTCGCGGACTTCGCGCTGCAGCCCGGCCTTATCGCCCAAGGGAACGTAGGGCGGGTTGGAAACGATCAAGTCCATCGACCCATCCGCGAAAGCGGACATCAGGTCGCACGCCACAAACGAGACTGGCGCGTTAAGGCGCTGCGCGTTCGCCGCGGCCACACGGAGAGCCGCCGGCGAGATATCGGTGGCCCATGCTGCACCGCCCGTTTCCAGGCGCAGCGTGACGGCCAGAATGCCAGAGCCGCATCCGACATCCAGAATGCGTGCGGCGCGCGGCGCCAGCCGCAGGGCGGTCTCCACGACGTGTTCCGTTTCCGGCCGCGGGATCAGCACGTCCGGCGTCACGCGGAACTCGCGCCCGTAGAATTCCTGGCGGCCGGTGATGTACTGCGTGGGCTTGCCCTGCATGCGCTCGTGCAGGTAGCGGCCGTAGTGCAGCCATTCGATCTCGGAGAGTTCGTGCTCGGGATGGCCGTACAAGTACGCCCGGTCCCGATGGAGAGCGTGCGCCAAGAGCACTTCGGCGGTGAGCCGCGCCACGCCGACCGTGGCGTCATCCAGAAGCCGAGTGCCCTGGAGCAGCGCGGTGCGGACGGTCATGCGGGTTACGCCGCAGCCGCGCCCGGGTCGCCTTGCTCCTTGAGCTTCTCGGCCTGGTAGTAAGTGGTGAGCGCGTCGAGGATGGGGTCCAGCCGGCCTTCCATCACGATATCCAACTGGTGCAGGGTGAGGCCGATGCGGTGATCGGTGACGCGGTTCTGGGGGAAGTTGTAAGTGCGGATCTTTTCGCTGCGGTCGCCGGTGCCCACCTGGCTGCGCCGCTCCGCGCCGAGCGCCGCCTGCTGCTTTTCCAACTCGATTTCGTAGAGCCGCGAGCGCAGCACGCGTTCGGCCTTGGCGCGGTTCTTGATCTGCGATTTTTCGTCCTGGCAGGAAACGATCAAGCCGGTGGGCAGGTGCGTGATGCGAACCGCCGAATACGTGGTATTCACCGATTGGCCGCCGGGGCCGGACGAACAGAACGTATCGATGCGGATGTCTTTCGGATCGAGCTTGACTTCCACTTCGTCGGCTTCGGGCAGCACCGCCACGGTAATGGCCGAGGTGTGTACGCGCCCTTGCTGCTCGGTGACCGGTACGCGCTGCACGCGATGCACGCCGCTCTCGTATTTGAGCTTGCTGTAGACGCGCTCGCCCGAGACCAGCGCGATCACTTCCTTCAACCCGCCAGCCGACGATTCGCTGGCGGACGTCACTTCAATGCGCCAGCGCTGCGATTCCGCAAAGCGCGAGTACATGCGGAAGATTTCCGCGGCAAACAGCGTGGCTTCGTCGCCGCCGGTACCGGCGCGGATTTCCAGCACCACGTTCTTCTCGTCGTTGGGATCTTTGGGCAACAGCAGGACCTTGATCTGCTGCTCGATACGCGCCAATTCCGGCTCCAGGCGCGCGGCTTCCTCGGTGGCCATCTGGCGCAGATCGGGATCCTGCTCCTGCAACATGCCGCGCGCCTGGTCCAGTTCGCTGGCGGCTTTTTTCCACTCGCGATATTTGTCCACAACTTCAGCGATATCGCTGCGCGCTTTGGCGGCCTTGCGGTATTCGCCGGCATCGCCGATCAGCGCGGGATCCGCCAATTGGCGCGTCAGGTCGTCGAAGCGCACCTCGATCTGTCGCAGCTTAGGAACGAATTGCATGGAGGTTAAGCGATCACCAACTCGCCGCCTTGTGACTCTTCCAGCGCCATGGCGCCTTCCAGAGCGTGTATGGCGACGGCGGCTTGCTCGTCGGACGGCGGCTTGGTGGTGATGCGCTGCAGCCACAGGCCGGGCGCGGTGAGGGTGGCCAGGAACGACCCGCGGCGCTTGGCGGCGAAGCGGATCAACTCGTAGCTGATGCCCGCGATGAAAGGCAGCAGCAGCACGCGGCTGAGCAGTTTCATGCCAAAGCCGGAGAACGGGATCAGGGTGTAAACCACCATGGAGACGACCATCACCACCATCAGAAAGCTGGTGCCGCAACGCGGATGGAAGGTGGTGAACGCCTGCGCGTTTTGGACGTTGACCGGTTTTCCAGATTCGAAATTGAACACCACTTTATGCTCCGCGCCGTGATACTCGAAGACGCGGTGGATGTCCTTCATGCGCGAAATCAGAAACAGAAACGCCAGGAAGATGGCCATGCGGATCAATCCGTCGGCGGCGTTGAAAGCGATGCGGCCGTTCAATATGGGGTACCATTTTCCGAGCGTGGTGACCGCGAACAGCGGCACGAACTTATACATGAAGATGAAGAATGCGAAGGAAACGATCAGGTTTAGGCTGATGGCCCAGTTGGGGATCTCCTTGGCTTTGGCCTTCTCCGATTCGCTTCCCAGCATGGAGTCGGCCGAAAACTTCAGCGCCCGCAAACCCAGGGCCATGGCCTGATAGAGGGTGCCGACGCCGCGCGCGATCGGGTATTTGAAGATGCGGTGCGTCTCCGACATGCGGGCCAGGAGCTTTTGCTCGGTGACGATTTCGCCGTTCGGCTTGCGGACCGCCACACAGTAGCTGTGCGGGGCGCGCATCATGACGCCCTCGATCACGGCCTGCCCGCCGACCAGGGTTTCCTCGCCGCTTTCGAGGATGGGCATCAATTGGATGTGCGTGAAAAGACGAACGTAAGTACGCAGGGACACAATACCTCTCTGGGTGAACCTTTATTATAACGGATTTGCCGGTGTGGGCGGGGCGAATGACACGGGACCGTTAACATCCGGCTATGACGGAAGTCAGTTTTCTGCGATTTTTCCCATATCCCCGCACTACTTCCTTAATCGGATGTACACCCTGGATGCCTGGATCGCCGCGTGGCTGGTGCCTCTGGCAGTCTACGTCCTGGTAAGCGGGCTGGACGACCTGTTTCTGGATGCGGCTTTCGTTTATCGCTGGGTCGCGTTTCACTGGTTTGGCCACCCCTGGTTCCCCCGGCCCACTCCGGCGGAGGTGGACGCGGCGCCCCGCCGCCGCATCGCCATATTCGTTCCGCTATGGCATGAGCATGCCGTGATCGGCAGCATGCTGGAGCGGAACATCCCCGCCACGATGTACTATGCGGCGGAATTCTTCGTCGGCGCGTACCCCAACGACGAGCGAACCGTGGCCGCCGTGCGGGAAGCTGCGCGCAGGTTTCCGCGAGTACACCTGGCGCTGTGCCCTCACGACGGCCCCACATCCAAGGCCGACTGCCTCAACTGGATCTATCAGGGCATGCTGGCATACGAGGAGCGGCACGGCCTGCGCTTCGAGACGGTAATGACGCACGATGCCGAGGACGTGGTCCACGCGGAATCGCTTCGCTGGATCAATTACTTCGCGGGAAGCAACGATATGGTACAAGTGCCGGTGCTGCCCCTGGCAACACCCTTGCGGCAGTGGGTGCACGGCTTGTACTGCGACGAATTCGCCGAGTTCCAGACCAAAGACATCCCGGTGCGCCAGATGTGGGGCGGCTTCCTGCCGGGCAATGGCGTGGGCACGGCCTTCTCGCGGGAGGTGCTGGAGAAGCTGGCTTGCGGGCACCCGAACCGCATATTCGATCCCGAGTGCCTGACGGAAGACTACGAAAATGGATGGCGCATCCACGCCATGGGCTGTCCCCAGGTATTCATCCTGCTGCGGCGCGAGGGCGACGGCCTGCTGGCCACGCGCGAATATTTCCCGCACACCTTCCGCACGGCGGTACGGCAGCGGGCGCGGTGGGTGATGGGGATCGTGCTGCAATCCTGGGAGCGCCGCGGGTGGCGGGCTCCGGCGCGCCAACAATACTGGCTTTGGCGCGATCGCAAGGGCGCGCTTGGAAATCTGCTGACGCCGGTGCTGAACCTGCTTTTCGTTTACGGGGCGGCGACGTGGGGGGAGAGCCGGCTCACCGGCCACGTCTGGGTATTTGGAATGCGGCATCCGGCGGTGCAGTGGCTCTTCTCGGCGACTTTCGCGCTATCGGCCTTTCAGATGGGCGTGCGCGCATTGTGTACGCGGCGCATCTACGGGTGGCGTTTCGCGATGGGCGTGCCGGTGCGCGCGCTAGTGGGAAACTGGCTCAATTGCGCGGCGACAGTGAGGGCGCTGGCGCTCTATTTCGACGCGAAAGTCCACGGACGCCCGCTGGTTTGGGTGAAGACCGAGCACGCCTATCCCAACCCGGCGGCCTTGGATGTGGAGATTCGTCCCCTGGGCCAGATTCTGGTGGGATCGCAGTATGTAATACAGGCCGATGTGGACGAGGCCCTGGCGACGAAAACCGGGGGTGAGCGTATCGGCGAGTATCTGGTGCGCCGGGGCAAGCTGAGCGAAGCGGAGTTGTACGTGGCGCTGAGCCTGCAGCAGAACTTGCCGCTGGCCGCGCCCGACGCATCGGAGATTTCCGAGCCGGTGACGCACGCCTGGCCCGCAGAGGTCTCGCGCCGATGGCAGGTGCTGCCGTTCCGGGTGGTGGCGGGACAGTTGTTCGTGGCCGGGCCAGAACTGCCGTCGAACGAAATGAGGCAAGACTTGCAACGGTTTTCGAGGATGGAAGTGCGGTTCCACCTGGTTACGCCGACGGATTTCGAGGAGTTGGCGCGGGTGTATTTGGCGTAGGACAAGGTCCCCGCCGAGCGACCATTGACCACGAGAGGCAACGGCAGTAAGCTGTAATGAGCGCAAGGGGCGGATCCAGTCCGCGGAACGGGCCGTGCCCACCGGATATTCGTATGTTTCCCAATCCGCAGGGCTCGCTTCCCCTCCCACAGCATCCCGACCTCGAACAATACAAGAAAGTCGCGAAGGAGTTGCTCCGCGCCACCAAATCGACCGACCCCGACGCCATTCACCACTGGTCCACCAATTGGATCAAGGGTCTGGTGGAACGATCCGGCATTGAAATCACGCCGCAACTTCCGGTGCGGATCGACGACTGGATCCGCGACGTAGCCAACTTCGCGCAGGCGAAATTGCCGGATGGCGGCAAGTTGTCCGACGCGCAATTCGTGATCGCGCGCTCCCACGGATTTCCGAGCTGGCCCCAGCTCGCCAGGCACATTCACAACACGACCGGCACGGATTCCCGCGAAGCGCAGTTCGAAGCCGCCGCAGATGCGATCGTGACGGGCGATGGGGCCACGCTGAAGCAATTACTGCGCGAGAATCCCGGACTCGCCCGGCAGCGGTCGACCCGCGAGCACAGCGCCACGCTACTGCACTACTGTTCGGCAAACGGCGTCGAGGGCTATCGGCAGAGGACACCGCAGAACATCGTGGAGATCGCCAGAATGCTGCTCGAGGCCGGCGCCGAAGTGGATGCCGGGGCCGAGGTGTACGGCGGCGATTGCACAACTCTGGGGTTGGCGGCGACGAGCGTCCATCCGGAGAAGGCCGGCGTGCAGGAAGAGTTGATGCAGGTGCTGCTGGATCACGGCGCGGTGATGGACAAGCCCGGAATTACCGGTGGCCGCCATTCACCGATTCGCGGGTGCCTGGCCAACGGCCGGCCCCGCGCCGCCCGATGGCTGGCAGAGCACGGCGCGAAGCTGGATCTGGAAGGGGCAGCCGGCACAGGACGCCTCGACGCCGTCAAGACATTTTTCGATTCGAACGGAGGCTTGAAGCCGCCAGCCACCCAGGAGGATTTGCAGCGTGGTTTCGTGTGGGCGTGCGGATACGGCGGTGAAGATGTTGTCCGGTTTCTGCTGTCACGCGGTGCGGACCTGGAGGACGACGCGGGCACCGGCGAGCCTCCGCTGCACATGGCTGTAGCCAGCGCGAGCCTCCCGGCCGTCAAGCTGCTGATGGCGCGCGGCGCGCCGCTCGAGCAGCTCAACCGATACGGCGGAACTCCGCTGGGACAGGCGGGCTGGTCGTTTGTGAACGGCGATCCGGATGAGGACTACGTTCCCATCTTCGACGCGCTGCTGGCGGGCGGCGCGCACATTGAAGATGGCTGGCTGGCGTGGCTGGACAAGCAGAAAGGGCGCACGGTGGAACAGAAGGCCCGAATCGCCGAGGTGCTGCGAAGGTATGGGGCGAGGGTTTGAATTTGCATCGTGGACTTATGGACCAGAACAGTCACGAACAGAACACGGCTACGCTGGTCACCGTCCGGTATCCCATCCGCTGGTACAATTCGAAGCCCTGCGGAGTGGACTGCAGGATGGTCCGGGAAAGGCCATCCTGCTGGCGCGCCTGCTCCAGGGCGTAGCGCATCAGGGCCTCGCCGTAGCCGCCGCGCCGCCAGGCTGGCATGGTGGCCACGTTGTAGACGCCCACTGCGCCGCCGCCGATCACGGTGGCCGCCGTGGATACCGGCTCGCCATCCACATATCCGACGTACGCGGCGAAATCGTCCCAGACGCCGCGGCTGTCGAAGACCTCGCTGAACCACGCCAGCGGCACGTTGAAGCACGTGGAGCCAATAGCGCAGAAGGCGTCCTTAACAGGCCCTTCGCACACCCGTTCGACTCGCATCCGGGGAAGCGCGCGTACCGGAGGCAAGACTTTTTCGGCGAGCATGCCGGGCAATTCCACGGCCTGGCAGAGATTGCGCTTGCGGAGAACCGATGCCAACCGGCGCCGCGTGCGGCCGTCCAGCCAGCCTTGGCAGATCCAATAGGACCAGCGCTGGCCGCGAGCCGCAAAGTACACGGCGGCCTGCGCAACCCGCAGATCCAATTGGGTTTCGGAAACAATCGGCGCGGAAAGAAACGCCGCGTTGAACATCTGGAAGGCGACGCCCGCCGAGGCGATGGATACACCGTCCATTTCCTGCAGTTCGCCCGCGGCACGATTTGCTGCGACGACGCGGAAAGACTCCCGCAGATTGGCCGCGACGCTTTCGAATTCCATGAACTATTAGTATTACAAAGGCAGGGGGCCGGAGACAGAAGACAGAAGACAGAAGTCAGAAGACAGAAGTCAGAAGACAGAAGGGCAGCGGTCGTCACCCGTTTGTGGCTTAATAGATGTTGGCCCCGATGCCACAGGAGCGGCAGCGTCCCACGCACGTCCGGTATTGGGTGGTGGTGTTCGCGGTGGCGCTGGCCGTGGTCACGTATATCGACCGCGTGTGCATCTCATTCGCCGCGCCCTTCATCAGCGCGGACCTGCATTTGTCGCCGGTGCAAATGGGCTACGCGTTCTCGGCTTTCGCCTGGACCTACGCCCTGTTTGAAATACCCGGAGGTTTTTTGGGCGACTGGATGGGTCCGCGCCGCGTCTTGCTGCGCATCGTGTTGTGGTGGTCCTTCTTCACGGCGGCCACCGGATGGGCTTGGAACTTCGTCTCCTTGCTGGTGACTCGCTCCCTGTTCGGCGCGGGGGAAGCGGGCTGCTTCCCCAACCTGACCAAGACCTTCACCACGTGGCTGCCGCACCACGAACGCGTGCGCGCGCAGGGCATCATGTGGCTGAGCGCGCGGTGGGGAGGGGCGTTCACTCCACCGCTGGTCTATCTCGCCATCCGGTCGATGTCGTGGCGGCACGCCTTCGAGCTTTTCGGCGGCATCGGGGTGGTATGGGCCGTCTTTTTTTACGCGTGGTATCGCGACCATCCGCGCGACAATCACAGCCTGAACGATGCGGAGCGGCAGCTTCTGGCGCCCAACGAGGCGCTGGCACACGGCCACACGGACGTTCCGTGGCGGAAGTTCGTCCGATCGCCGCAGGTGTGGCTGTTGTGCGCGCAGTATTTCTGCTCTTCTTACGGCTGGTATTTCTACATCACATGGCTGCCCACTTATTTGAAGCAGGCGCGCGGGCTGAATCTGGGCGAGAGCGCCATATTCGGCATCCTGCCGTTGTTTCTGGGCGGGCTCGGCTCGCTGGTGAGCGGGTTCATCGCCGTGCCCCTCACGCGCCTCACGGGAAGTATTTTGAAGACCCGCCGGCTGCTGGCGTATGTCGGATTCAGCGGCGCGAGCGTTCTTTTGGTGGTTTCGACGCGCATGCACAATCCGGTGCCCGCGATCATTGCGATGGGACTGGCCAGCTTCTCGAACGACCTGGTGATGCCCGGATCGTGGGGCGCCTGCATGGATGTGGGCGGCAAGTACGCCGGCACGGTGTCGGGCGCCATGAATATGATGGGGAATCTGGGCGGGGCGGCGTCTCCGACGATCATCGGATACATGCTGCGCTGGACCCACAATAATTGGGATATGACGTTTTACGTGTCGGCGGCGGTTTATGGGATGGCGGTTATATTGTGGCGCTTCCTGGATCCGGTGACGCCGCTGGAGTAGGACGGGCCTCCGCCTGCGGCGTCCCAGGCCGCGTCTTTTGCCACCAGCTTGAGCCTTGCCGCGGTGTGAGACAGGCGCACTGGGCAGGCCAGCCTGCGCATGAGGTTAACCACCTTTTTCGAGTGACCGGGCTCGCCCAAAAACCCGGCTCAGGAGTGACCGTTTTCCATAAAAAGCGGCACGAAACACCGCCAGTTGGCCACTAGCGTTTTTTTGTGTTTTTGATTGTCGTCTCGGCTCTGCCCGGCCCGAAAGGTCCGCGCTGCTGTCCCGGAAAGCGCCTTAAAACTGCCACCCTTCTTCTTCCATGAACTCTTCCAAAGAAAGGCACGGGATGCTGAAGTGCTCACAGATGTTTGGTATTCTTGCTGCGTTCGGCTTAAGCAGCTCCATCGTCACAACCGTACCGTGCTCAACGCCCGCCTTAGCGATAACAAAAGCATCGGCGTTCTTGCCACCTTTGAGGATTTTCTGCTGCTCGATATTTTGCTGAAAGTGGGGGACTGCATAAATCCGTGGGGAACGCCCGGAACTCCGTTGAAAGTCGCGACCCCTTTGTAACCCAGTCTACGACGCCTTCCTCCGTTTGACAACTTCCGACTTAGAGGCAGTCACAGCTTCTAATTCTCTGATGAGAGTGG
>Ga0187867_10003194_pt1 | contig 13220 bp, 12 predicted proteins | sample June2016WEW_13_1_FD_132976 | JGI IMG/M metagenome (GOLD analysis project Ga0187867, IMG submission 132976) | Peatland microbial communities from SPRUCE experiment site at the Marcell Experimental Forest, Minnesota, USA - June2016WEW_13_10 | ecosystem: Environmental > Terrestrial > Soil >... | reverse complement strand
GTCCGAGCGGATGGACCCGACCGCGCCACCGGCCAGGCCGCTTACTGACACCCCGCCGGGGCGGGTAGCGGGGCAACACGGTGCCGGCGCGCAGGATCGAACTGCGGACCTACTGATTACGAATCCGACGTTCGGTCGGTTAAGGTATTGAAATTCCTCGCATGAGTTTCCCACGACTGGCGAGGTAATGAAGGTGGATCGCTCATGCGCACTGGCCTGCTAATAGTGAAACCGGCAGGCGGCGATTTCGAGGATCTGATTGCCCCCCGTCCCGGAAATTCGATAAACGAAGCGGTGCTCGTCGGTAATCCGGCGAGCCCACCATCCCGAAAGGTCTCCCTTGAGTGGCTCAGGTTTTCCGATTCCCTCAAAGGGGGATCGCCGGACGTCTTTGATCACCGCGTTAAGTCGACGCAGGATGTTCCGGTCTGTCGCGAGCCAGTGTTGGTAATCCTCCCAGGCCTCGTCTGAAAAGCGCAGGTCCACAAAGTTACGCCGCGTCGGGATCTTTGTCGTCGACCAGTTCGCGCGCCCGGCCCTCGCCCGCGTCCAGTTGGCGGATGGAGGCAAGCAGACGCGCGGCATTCTTCGGGCTACTCAGCAGGTGCACCGTCTCCTGCCAGCCAGCGAACTCTTCTTCGGACAGGATCACGACGTTGCCTTTGCCTCCCTGGCGGGTGACGAGCAACGGCTCCCGATCATCCGTTACACGGTCGAAGTAACTCGCCATGTTCTGGCGCAGATCGGTGAAGGATACGTGTGCCATGGTGGTCGCTCTCGGAAAATCCGTACAGATTTGTGTACCACACCGCTCTCAGGCATCAAAGCGATTTCCGCGGCGGGGCAGGGTATCGCGGCAACAGAGAACATCTGACGAACAGCCAAGGAAAAGCGGAGACAGCTAACCCATTGGAACTGGTGCCGGCGCGCAGGATCGAACTGCGGACCTACTGATTACGAATCAGTTGCTCTACCCCTGAGCTACGCCGGCGCACCCAGCCCCAGCCTATACCCCTGCACTGCCAGGACAGCAACCGAAACGGCGCCCGCCGTCCTTCTCCCAGACGCCGGACCACGTTACCCTTCCGCCATGGCGTCCGTCCCCCTCGCAACCCGCGCGCATTTGCTGGAATGCCACGATTGCGGCACCTTCCAGCGTCTTCCGGCGATGCCGCCCCGGGCCCGCGCCGTCTGCCTGCAGTGCGATGCCCTGCTGCGCCACACCAGAGAAGATCCGTTTGGCCTGCCGCTGGCACTCAATCTTGCCGCCCTGATGATGTTCGGCATCGGAGCGTTCTGGACCCTGTTGTCGGTCAGCACCGCCGGCCAACTGCGTAACGCCAACCTGCTGACCGGCCCCGAGGAACTGCGCAGCTTCGGGTTGTGGGAACTTTCGGTGGTCGTGCTGGCCACCACGTTCGCCGCACCGCTTGCGCGCATTCTGTGCATGATCGCCGTGCTGGTGGGTCTGCGCCTGCCGCACCGCCCGCCATTCATCCGCATGATCTACGCCTGGATCGAGCGCCTACGTCCCTGGTCCATGGTGGAGATCTTCCTGCTCGGCCTGTTCGTCGCCTACGTCCGCCTCAGCGGCATCGCTCACATCGACCTCGGTCCGGCGATCCTGGCACTCGCAACATTGACGGTTACGATGCTGGCGGCCGACATCATGCTCGATCCGCAGGCGGTGTGGGAGGCGTTGGGCGCTCAGGACCGGGGTGATGCCGAGCACCACCCGCAAGCCGGCCTGTTAGGGGCCACACTGCACCGCATGGGTTGCGACACCTGCCGCCTGGTCACCCGAGGCCGCGACGGCGCCTTATGCCCACGCTGCGGCTTCGCCCTCCGTCACCGCAAACCCAACAGTCTTACCCGCACCTGGGCTTTGGTGCTGGCGTCACTGATCCTCTACATTCCGGCGAACACCTTTCCCTTCCTGACCGTCATCCGGTTCGGCTCCGGCCAACCGAGCACCATCCTGCAAGGCGTGCGCGAACTGATGGCCATCGGCGAGTGGCCGCTCGCTTTGCTGGTGTTCTTCGCCAGCATCAGTGTGCCGGTGCTGAAACTGGTCGGGCTGATCCTGCTGCTGACCACCACGATGGCCGGCCTTCGGACGCGCCGGCGCGATCGCACCGTGCTATACCGGGTGCTCGACGCGGTCGGCCGCTGGTCGATGATCGACGTCTTCATGGAGTCCATCCTGGTCGCCCTCGTGCAGTTCGGTGCCGTCGTCACCATCATTCCTGGGCCTGGAGCCATCGCTTTCGCCGCCGTGGTCATCCTCACCATGTTCGCTGCCAGAACCTTCGATCCCCGATTGATCTGGGACCGCGCTGGCCTGTCCCCTGCACCAGCAAAGGCAAGCGCCGCGGCATGAGCGACGAGGTGCCGACAGCGATCGTTCGCACCAGAGCCGAGCAGCGGCGGCGCATTTCCCTGATCTGGGCTATCCCGCTGGTCACCGCCTTTGTCGCAGCGTGGCTGGCCTGGGACACCCTGGCGAAACGCGGCCCGGAGATCACCATTCGGTTCGACAGCGCCGCCGGCCTGCAGGCCAATCAGTCCCACATCCGGATGCGCGACGTCGATCTCGGCGTGGTTGCGAAACTCACGCTCAGCCCGCATCATAATCACGTCATCGTCACCGCCCGGATGACCCGCGAGGCCATGCCGCTGCTCACCGACAAAGCCCAGTTCTGGGTGGTGAAGCCGCGGTTTTTTGCCGGATCGCTGACCGGCCTGGAGACCCTTTTCTCCGGCGCCTATATCCAGTTGGAGCCGTCCGGGGAGGGCGGCGAGCCGATGACCAACTTCATTGGCCTGGAAGATCCCCCGGTGCTGCACAGTTCGGTTCCCGGTCACACGTTCCGGCTGACCGCACCGCGGATCGGCTCACTCAATCCCGGCTCGCCGATCTTTTTCCGCGACCTGGAGGTGGGCGAGGTGCTCGGTTGGGACGTCGGTCAGATGGCGAAAGATATCACCATTCATGCCTTCGTGCGGGCGCCGTACGATCGTTACGTCCACGACCGAAGCGTGTTCTGGGATGCCTCTGGCGCATCGGTCGAACTGGGTGGCAACGGTCTGCAGCTGAAACTTGAATCATTACGCGCTCTGGTGCTTGGCGGCATTGCCTTCGAAACCCCGGACAACGCGCTGGACTCGCCGGTCGCGGATGAGAACCATCCGTTTGTGCTGTACGCCGATCGCGACGCGGCGGACACGGCAAGCTATGACCACAATTTGCGCTTCATCAGTTACTTCAAGAGCACGGTCGCAGGCCTGAGCAAAGGTGCGCCGGTCACCTTGCACGGCTTGCGCATCGGTACCGTGACAGGTGTGACGCTCAGCTACGATCCGGTGGCGGACGAAGTGAAGGCCGCGGTGCGCTATGAGGTGGAGCCCGACCGGATCGTTCCGTTACATTTGTCGAGCGACACCAACCCCGACAAAGTGATGCTCGATCTGGTGCATCGCGGCCTGCGGATCAGGCTGGAGAGCGCCAACCTTATCACCGGCTCGAAACAGTTGGCGTTGGAGATCGTCGCCGGTGCTCCGCCAGCAGTTTATGACAAACAGGGCGACGCCTACATGTTGGCGCCAGTGGACGGCGAGCAGAGTGATATCGCCGCATCGGCTGCGGCGCTGCTGGCAAAGCTGCAAACCATTCCATTCCAGCAAATCGGCGACAATCTCAACAAGACCCTTGAGGGTGCCAATGGCACGATCAACGATCCGAAGCTGCACCAGGCGATCGCCGCGTTGACGCAGACACTGAATGAGACGCAAACGCTGATGGCATCGCTCAACAAAGGCGCCGATCCGTTGCTGCGGCGGCTGCCGCAGATCGCCAACGACCTGGAGGGCACGGTGGAGCATGCCAATCGTTTGGTCGGCTCGCTCGACGACAGTCACGGGCCCGGATCGCAGTTCGGACGGGATTTGAACCGGATGATGGGCCAATTGTCGGATGCGGCACGCTCGATCCGGATATTGGCAGATATGCTGTCGCGTCACCCCGAGGCACTGATCCGCGGCCGTGCCGAACAGGAGGTGCGGTGACCGTGAACTCCATTGCGATCCGATCGCTGTCCCGTCGCGCCTTGCTGCCCGCTGCGGCCTGGCTGGTTGCGTCGTGCGCATCGCCCAATCCCGTTCTGTATACTTTGGAGCCGCCACCCGGCCCGGTACGCCGCGGCGGCCCACGCGTGATCGAACTGCGCAGTATCGGGCTGGCGCGTTATCTGGAACGCTCGCAGATCGTTCGCTCGTCGGAGAATTTCCGCCTCGACGTCATCCCCAACGACTGGTGGGGCGAGCCGTTGGACGCCATGATCGGCCGCACCCTGGAGCGCGCGCTGACGCAACGTCTGCCCGGCAGCACGGTGTATCTGGAAAACGGCGCGATCTCTGCCGATCCCGACGCCACCGTGCAGGTGAACGTGGAACGGTTAGACCAGAATGCCAACGGTGCCGTTCGGCTGGTGGCGCAATTCGCTGTCCTCCACCGTAGCGGCGACACACGCGGCGTGACGATCGAGGCGCCGGTACGCGGCGGCACTACCGCAGACCTGGTGGCGGCGATGAGCGAGGCGATCGGCCAACTCGCCGATCGGATCGCCGCCGCGCTGGCCGTTGGATAGGGCAGCGCCCGCGCAACGGATCGTTGCGTTTGATTATCTGCGTGGCCTGGTTGTGATCCTGGTGGTACTGCACCATTCGGTGCTGGCATACACCAGGTTCAGCCACTTCGACCGGGTGCATTATCTGTGGTCCAGCGCGCCGATCGTCGATGCGGCGAAATGGCTGGGTTTCGACCTGATCGTGCTGTTCAACGACAGCTATTTCATGCCGCTGATGTTCCTGTTGTCCGGTCTGTTCGTCTGGTCAAGCCTGACTCGCAAAGGCAGCCTGGCCTATGCCCGGGACCGGCTGTTACGCCTTGGCCTGCCATTCGCCGTTGCAGTCGTCAGCGTCATTCCGCTGGCTTACTATCCGTCATTTCGTATGACCGGCGCGACGGCCGGATTTGGCGAATTTTGGACGACTACCATCTTCCACGGCCCCTGGCCCAGCGGACCGGCGTGGTTCGTCGGTGTGGTGTTGGCGTTCGACCTCGCCACCGCGGCGATCCATGCGACCTTCCGGCGTCCAACTGCTGCCGGTGCAAGCAATTTTATGGCGCGACCGCTGCAATGCTTTGGATTTCTCGTCGCTCTGTCGGCAATTGGATTTCTGCCGTTGCTGATGGTGGCGGGTCCGTCGCGGTGGCTCAGCTTCGGGCCGTTCGCGGTCCAGTCGAGCCGGATTGGCCTGTATGGCGGCTACTTCATGGCCGGCATCCTGGCCGGTCGCCACGGACTGCAGCGCTTCGCTGCCGCAGTCGAAAACGCTTCAGCCTGGCATTGGCCGTTGTTGGCTGGCATGCTTTATCTCGGTTTCGTCGCGTTGCAGATTGTGCGACGAGCCGGTTGGCTTAGCCTGCCGCCGCCGACATGGTTGCGGCTTTACGGTCTCTATATCGTGCTGTTTTGCGCAGCGGCGACCATTGCGTGGTTTGCGATTGTGGTGCGATTCGTGCGGCGGCCGACGGCGTTGGGCGACAGTCTCGCGGCCAACACCTATGGCATCTATCTGCTGCATTACGCTGCCGTGATCTGGCTGCAGTATGCATTGCTGGACCTGGCGGGGTACGCGATCGTCAAAGCAACGTTGGTGTTTGTCGTGGCGTTGCTGCTGAGCTGGGGGTGCACCATCGTTCTGCGGCGTATCCCGGTTGTGGCACGCGTCATCTGATCGTTCCGTCCCCGGTGCCTCTGGGCATCGCTCCGGGCGAGGGCTATACCCAGGCCGCATGAAACCTCCACATGGCAACCGGCCGGGCGGCTCTGGCCGGCCCCCATCAAACCGCGGTCCCAATTCAGGCGGGCCCGGACGGCCACCTGACCGCGGCGGCCAGTCCCCCGGGGCAGGCTCGCCAAATCGGCTGTCGCTTGGCGGCAGTCAGCAGAACCAAAGACCAGCGCCACCGCAAAGTGCGCGACCGCCCAGGGGAGATCAGGGCGGTCACCAGGGCGGTCAGCCATTCCAACAGCGTTCCGACGGTCCGCGTCGTGAGGCTCGTTACGATCAGCGGTCACGCCAACAGGACGGTCCGCGATCAGGTCCCGATACGCCGAAGGGCGCAGTCTGGCTCTATGGCCACCACGCCGTCGCCGCCGCCCTGGCGAACCAGCAGCGCCGCCTTCGCCGCCTGATCCTGACCGAGGAAGCCGAGGCCACGCTGACCCAGACGCTGACCCCACCGTGGCCGCTTCCCCCCGAACGCACCGACCGCGCCCGCATCGACCAACTACTGGGCCGCGACATCGCGCATCAGGGAGCGGCGCTGCTCGCCGATCCGCTGGCGCAACCAAACCTGGCTGCGGTGCTGGAACGCAGCGGCCCAATCGTGGTGCTGGATCAGGTTACCGACCCGCGCAACATTGGCGCCATCATGCGCACCGCCGCCGCATTCGGCGCCGCTGCCGTGATCACCCAGGACCGCAATGCGCCCGAGGAAACCGGCTCGCTGGCCAAGGCCGCCTCCGGTGCGCTGGAGACCATGCCGTTGTTGCGCGCCGTTAACATCGCCCGCACGCTGATCGCGCTTAAAGCTGCGAATGTCTGGTGTGTCGGCCTGGATGCGTCCGGCAAGCCGTTGTCCGGACCGTTCTTCGCGGGCCGTCGCGTGGCGCTGGTGCTCGGCGCGGAAGGCGAGGGGCTGCGCCGATTGACTCGCGAAACCTGCGACGAAATCGCCGGACTTTCGATCAAGGGCGTGGTCGAGAGCCTGAACGTTTCCGCCGCCGCTGCTGTGGCACTGTACGAGCTGACGCGGATGGCATGAGTTACGATCCGGAACCTGCCGCCGCCGCGCTGTGGCGGGCACGTCTGGAGCGGCGATTGGTGTTGCCGCTGCCTGAGGCGATCACGCCGCAGACGGAAAGCGACGGTGCCGCCGTTCAACTGGCTCTGGCGCGGCTGGTTGGCGGGATGCCGTGCACCGGCTTCAAGATCGGTGCGACCGGTAAACGGATGCAGGAGTATCTGGGGCTGAACGGACCCGCTGCCGGTTTCATGCAGGAAACCGCAGTGTTCCGTGACGACGGTGCAGTGCGGTTCGCCGACTGCATCAAACCGGGTGCCGAGTGCGAAGTCGCGGTGCGCCTGGCGCAGGACCTGCCGCCTGGTTCGTACACCAGGGAAACCGTTGCCGCTGCCGTCGGCGAGTTCGTTGCCGGTATCGAAATCGTCGAGAATCGCTATGACGACCTGAAGTCCCTCGGCACGCCGACATTGATCGCCGATCAGGTCTATCACGTCGCTGCCGTACTGGGTTCGCAAGGCGGCACCGACTGGCGCGCACTGGAGATTGGTGCGTTACGCGGCCGCATCCTGATCGATGGCGTGGAACGCGACGCTGGCGTGACGAGCGACCTGATGGGACATCCGTTTGCCTGTCTGGCGTGGCTCGCGAGTTCCCCGGTCGCCGCCGCCTTTGGCGGGTTGCGGGCCGGTCAATGCGTTATGTTGGGTTCCGTGACGCCGCCGGTATGGTTGGACGGCCCAGCGCAGGTTACCGTGGAGTTTGAGGGGTTGCCTGCGGTAACGGCAAGGCTGCTATAGCGCGTTCAGATCGGGTCCCAATTGAACAACGTCTCCGAGGTGTCCAGCGGCATGAACCCGTTGGCCAGCGCCGGCGCGGCAATGGCTGCGATCGCTTCTGGAGTCCATCCCTCGGCGCGGTGCACGATGCGGATGGGACGCGGCGAGCTGAACAAATAAATCTCGTGCATTCTTGTGCCGAACACCTGGCCCGTCACGCCTTTCGCCGCGTTCGAGCACAGATACACCGCCAGCGGCGCATTCTTGTCTGGGGTCATTTGTTTCAGTTTTTCCACTGCAGCGGCCTGTTCCGGCGTATTGGTCGGAATCGAGCTGGTCATCCGGCTCCACGCCCATGGCGAAAGACAGTTGGAGCGAACGTTATAGCGCGCCATATCCAGCGCAATCGATTTCGACAGCGCAGTAATGCCCAATTTGGCAGCCGCGTAATTCGCCTGACCGATGTTGCCGATCAAACCGGAGGTCGACGTGATGTGCACGAATGCGCCGCTTTCCTGCACCCGAAAATGCTCGGCCGCAGCGCGCGAAACGAAAAAGCTGCCGTTCAGATGCACGTTAATGACCGACAGCCAGTCGTCTGCGCTCATGCGGTGAAAGATAGCATCCCGGAGAATTCCGGCATTGTTCACCACGGCATCGATGCGGCCGTAATGATCCAGCGCGGCCTGCACGATTTTGCGCGCTGAGCCCCATGCCGCGACCGATTCGGTGCAAATTTCGGCGAGCCCACCCTGTTGATTGATCAGCGCCTTGGTTTGCTCTGCCGGCGAGGCTGAGCCGCCCTCACCCGACAGCGACGCGCCGATATCGGCAATGATCACGCGGGCGCCGGCTTTCGCCATCATGATGGCGATCTCTCGCCCGACGCCGCCGCCGGCACCGGTGACCACGACGACCTTGCCCTCCATCAATCCCGCCATTCTGCCGTGCTCCTTCGCTGGGCCGCGAGCATGGCCGGAGGTTAGAGCACTGTCGAGCGCCGTGGACCTGGACCGCGGCGGCATGAGCCGTCAAACTGCCGGCGAACCTCCGGGCTTTGTTCATGTTTGGTCTGAATTTGGATTTTCCGCTGTTGTTGCCGTCCGTTCTGCAACACGGCGCGGCGAATTTCGGTGCTGTGCCCGTGGTGTCGGTTAATCGCGATGAGCACCTCCGCCTGGATTATCACACCGTGGCGCAGCGCGCGCGCCGTCTGGCATCCGGTCTGCGCCGGCTGGGGTTTGGGCCGGAGACGATGGCGGGATCGCTGGCCTGGAACTCTCACCGGCATTTCGAATTGTTTTACGGCGTGACCGGTCTTGGCGCTGTCCTGCACACCGCCAATCCGCGGCTGCCGCCGGCGCAAATTTGCTACACCATTAATTTCGCTGGCTATCGGACCTTGTTCGTCGACCTCGATACGATCGAGCTGGCGGAAACTTTGGCACCGCGATTGCCCACGGTGCAACATTACGTCGTGATGGTCGCCCGGGAAGCGATGCCGACGACCGTGCTGCCAAACGTCACTTGCTACGAGGACCTGCTCAATACCGGTGAGACGGATTTCATTTGGCCGTTGCTGGATGAGCGCAGTGCGTGCCTGCTGTGTTTCACCTCCGGCACGACCGGCGATCCGAAGGGCGCGCTGTACAGTCACCGAGGCACTGTGTTGTCCGCAATGTCCACTGGCGCCGGCAACGGGTGGGGCCTGAGTGCCGACGACGCCATCCTTGCGATTCCCGGGTTTTTCCACTGCAATGGTTGGGCGATCCCCTTCTTCGGCCCGATGTACGGTGCAAAACTCGTGCTTCCCGGACGGCGCGCCGATACGGCCTGGCTGCACCGGCTGATCGTTGACGAAGGCATTACCGTGGGGCCCGGCGTGCCAACCATCTGGCTGTCGATGCTGGACTATTGCCGGACGCAGCAACTCGACCTTGGACAGCTGAACCGGATTTATTCCGGTGGCACGGCGCCTCCCGCCGCGATGATCGAAGGCTTCTTGCACGAATTCGGTGTCAGAACGATCCACGGCTGGGGCATGACCGAGACGACCAGCGGATCGACGATCTCGTTCGCCCGGAGCACCTTGCCGGAAGCGGAGGCTCTGGCGGCCATGGGAACACCAGGAAAACCGCTGTTCGGCAACGAAATCCGCATCGTCGATGACCATGACATGCAGCTGCCGCGGGATGGCAAAAGCCCAGGACATTTGCAAGTACGGGGCGCCTGGATTGCCGGTGGCTATTTCCAGCGTTCGGATGTTGACGCGGTCAGTTCGGACGGTTGGCTGCGTACCGGCGATGTGGCAACGATCGACTCCGACAACACATTGCATATCGTCGATCGAGCCAAGGATGTCATCAAGTCCGGCGGAGAATGGATCAGCAGTCAGGCACTGGAAGACGCGGCTTGCCGGCATCCTGCCATCGCCGAGGCGGCAGTCGTCGCAATCCCGCATCCGCGCTGGCAGGAACGCCCGTTCCTGATCGTGCTTCCACGTGCGCCGGTCACCGCGGATGAACTGCGCGCGTTTCTGGCTGATCTGGTGCCGAAATGGTGGCTGCCGGATGCAATCACTTTGGTCGACGAATTGCCACATGGTCCGACCGGCAAGCTGGCGAAAAACGTTCTGCGGGACTGGATAACGCAAGGCAGGCTGACGCCATGACGATGCCGCTCAGCCGCGATCTCGGGTCATTGTTACGCGAACAGGCGGCGCGATTCGGCAGTCATCCCGCGTTGATCGGCATGGGCGAAACAACCGGCTACGCTGCACTGACCCAGCGTGCAGCGCGGATCGCAGCGTTTTTCACCGCGCGCGGAATACAGCGCGGCGACCGCATCGGGTTGTTGATGAACAACCGCCCGGAATGGGTCGAAACGTTCTTTGGCGCCGTCATGGCGGGCGCCGTCGTCGTGGCATTCAGCACCTGGTCGAAACGCGATGAACTGGCCTATTTGATCGACGATTCCGGCATACGCCTGTTGGTCACATTGGATCGGTTCAGTGGCCAGGATTTCGCTGCTGATCTGCGAACGATTGCTGCACCTGACGTGGTGATGCTTGGCGACGATCCCGGTTGGTTGCCGTATAGCACCATGTTGGACGCGTCACCCGCGCCGCCAGGAACGCCTGTCGGACCACAGGACGACGCCATCATCATCTACACCTCGGGGTCCTCCAGCCGGCCGAAATCAGTGCCGCTGTCGCATGGCAGCGTCATCGAGAATGGGTTCAACATTGGCCACCGCCAGGGTTACGCGGAAAACGACCGGGTTTTGCTGGCACCGCCATTGTTCTGGTCCTACGGCAGCGCCAACGCGTTATCCGCCGTGCTGACCCATGGTGCCACATTGGTGCTGCAGGCGCAGTTCGATGCAGGCGAGGCGCTCGATTTGATCGAGCAATATCGCTGCACCGCCCTGTATACTTTGCCCGCCATCACCGCCGCGTTGATCGCGCATCCGGGATTTCGGCGGAAGCGCACAGCCAGCCTGCGTACCGGGCTGACGATCGGCGCACCGCAGGATGTCGTGACCGCAGCTGAAGTCCTCGGCGCGCGGGAGATCTGCAACGTTTATGGTCAGACCGAAACGTATGGCAATTGCTGCGTGACCTGGCATCACTGGCCGTTGGAACGCCGCGCCGCCTGCCAGGGACCGCCGTTGCCAGGCGTAACGATCCGCATCGTCGATGAAACCACCGGCGCCGTGCTTCCGGCGGACCAGCCCGGCCTGATCGAGGTGAAGGGCCACGTGATGCGTGGCTACGTCGGTGCCAGCGCCAGTCAAACCGCGGCGGCGATGACAACCGATGGTTTTTTTCGCACCGGCGACATGGGCGAACTGACCGCCGCGGGCGACATGAGGTTCATCGGCCGTACTACCGAAATGATCAAAAAGGGCGGCATCAACATTGCGCCGGCCGAGGTGGAGGACGTGCTGATGCGCCACCCGGCCGTGTCCCTCGCCGGAGTGGTCGGCGTGCCGGATGCAACCCGGGGCGAACTGATAGCTGCCTTCGTCGTGCCGAAGCCGGGACAGATCGTGACCGAAGCAGGTTTGACAGCACATTGCCGGGAGCTGGCCTCACGCTACAAGGTGCCGGATTTCATTGCGGTACGTGACGCGTTACCGGTCACCGTCACCGGCAAGTTGCTGCGCCGCGACCTGAAAGTTCTGGCAGCGGAATTCGTAAAATGAGCCAGGACAATTGGAACCGCTGGGGCAGCGAGGACGAAAGAGGCGCGCTCAATCACATCGATGCGGCTTCGGTAAAACGCGCCGCCGCGCTGGTGACCACCGGTCAGGTAATCAGCCTGACGCAACCTTTGTCTGCCCGAACCCCGTTTCCGCCGCATCGAGCGGGGGTGCAACATTTCATGGGCCGGTCCGGCGGCGATTATGCCGCTGGTGCGCGCCGCCCTGGCGGCTTTCAGTTTGCCGAGGATACGTTGCTGATGCCGGCCCATATTGGCACCCACATCGATGCGCTGTGCCATGCCTGGTATGACGACCAACTCTACAACGGGTTTCCCGGCGCGGGCACCCGCGGCACCACGGGCGCATCCCGTTGCGGGATCGACAAGATGGGGCCGATCGTGACGCGAGGCATATTGCTCGACATCGCCGCGGTACGCGGTAGTCCTTTGCCGGACGGCACGGCGATCGGTGTTGCTGATCTGGAGCAGGCGTCACGCGCGGCCGGCGGCGAACCCGCGAAGGGCGACGTCGTGCTGATCCGCACCGGTTGGATGGAACGGCAATCTGATGCAGTGAGGTTCGATCATGAGCCCGGCATCGATCTTGCCGCCGCGCTTTGGCTCGCCGAACGCGAAGTGGCGGTCGTCGGCGCGGACAACTTCGCGGTTGAAGTGTTGCCGTTCGCCACCGGCACAGTGTTCCCGGTGCACCAACGGCTGATCCGCGATTTTGGCATTCCGCTGCTCGAAGGCCTCGTGCTGCAATCGCTCGCCGAGACCGGCCGCCACACTTTCCTGTTTGCTGCCAGCCCGCTTCCCGTCGTCGGCGGCACCGGCAGCCCGATCAGCCCGATCGCCATCCTGTAGGACTGGCAGCGCCAGGCCTCCTCGGCGTAAGATGCGCGTGATGACTGCGACCGCGCCCACACTTCTGGCTCCCGATGAACCTGCCGCCGTGCGGGTGCTGCGTGAGGCCGGCGCGTCGGATTTCGTGTTCACCGCCGATCATGCCGGCAAACTGATCCCGCGCTCGCTTGGCAATCTCGGCGTCCCGGCGCCGGAACTCGAGCGCCATATCGCCTGGGACATCGGCATCGCCGGGGTCAGCGAGCATCTGTCGTCGATCCTCGACGCGACCACCGCGTTGCAGACTTATTCCCGCCTCGTAATTGATTGCAACCGTGATCCATCGTGGCCCTCCGCGATGCCGGTGCTCAGCGAGTTTTCCGAGATCCCCGGCAACCGGGACCTGACTGAAACCGATCGCGCCGCACGCACGGCCGAGATATTTCGGCCCTATCACGATCGAATCGCGGCGCTGATCGATGCACGCGCTGCGGCCGGCAGACGAACCATTCTGGTCGC
>Ga0187867_10003193_pt1 | contig 13220 bp, 9 predicted proteins | sample June2016WEW_13_1_FD_132976 | JGI IMG/M metagenome (GOLD analysis project Ga0187867, IMG submission 132976) | Peatland microbial communities from SPRUCE experiment site at the Marcell Experimental Forest, Minnesota, USA - June2016WEW_13_10 | ecosystem: Environmental > Terrestrial > Soil >... | reverse complement strand
TTCGATCAAGTCTACGCCGAGGCCCGGCTGGCTGAGCTGGGCATCCCGAAGAAGCGCAAGGCAGGCAAGCTGTCCGGCGGGCAGCAGGCCCAGCTCGCGTTGACCCTGGCGCTGGCGCGCCGGCCGCAACTCCTTGTGCTCGACGAGCCGATGGCAATGCTCGATCCGCTTGCCCGGCACGACTTCATGGCGACCGTGATGATGGCGGTCGCGGACGACGGTGTCTCCGTCGTGCTCTCGTCCCACGTCCTCGCAGAGCTCGAGCGGGTTGCCGACTATCTCGTGCTCCTCTCGCGCGGGAGCGTCCAGATGGTTGGCGAGGTCGACGACCTCCTCGCGACCCATCGCTTGCTGACCGGCCCAGCTTCGGAGTCCGAGCGGCATGCACGCGAGTGGAGCGTCGTACACGCGAGCCGCGCCGCGTCGCAGGCGCACCTGCTCGTTCGTTGCGAAGGTACCTCCGATCCGGTGCCATCGGGATGGGAGGCTCACCCGGTCACGCTCGAAGAGCTAACGCTTTCTTACCTGCGGGAGCCCAGCGCCGCTGCCCTGCCCGGCCCGGCTCGCGGATGGCACGCCGAACGGTCTGAGGTGGCGAGGTGACCGCGGTGACCACGCTCGTCGCAGCCGCCCGCCCGGAGCAGGATGCGAGCCTGCGGCCAATTCCGTGGCGGCGGATGCTCTGGGTCACCTGGCGACAGCACCGCTCCGCGCTGACCGGCGTAGGCGCTCTGCTCGGCGCGCTGGCAGTGTGCTTTTTCATCGCTGGCCTTCAGCAGCACCACGCCTACGCCGCCGCAGTTTCGTGCCACCCAGCCAGCTCATTTGCCTGCGGTGATCTGGTCAGCAGGTTCAATGGCATGTACGGCTTCTTAGCGAACGGTTTCCTGCCGCAAGTGGTGCCCGTGCTGATCGGGGCGTTCGTCGGAGCGCCAGTTCTGGCCCGCGAGCTCGAGACCGGCACCTACCGTTTCGCCTGGACCCAGGGCTTCGGGCGGTGGCGCTGGACGCTCTCCAAGCTCGTAGGGCTCGCGGTCGTCGTGGCGGCCGCGGCCGGTGCGATCAGCATTCTGTTGTCCTGGTACTACCAGCCGTACTTCAACTCCGGCAACCAGTTCCTCGGCCTTTCGGAGTGGACTCCGCTCGGTCCCCCCTTGTTCGACCTACGCGGGGTCAGCTTCGCCGCTTGGACCCTGGTCGCCTTCGCCATCGGCTGCCTGGCGGGCGTCCTCATCCGCCGGGTCGTCCCGGCGATTGCCGCCACCCTGGCCGCGTACGCCGGGCTCGCTCTCGCGGCCGGCGGCTTCCTGCGCCAGCATTACCTGACGGCGTTGGTCACCAGCAAGGCGAGCCTCTCCGGTTCCGCGTGGATCATCGGCCAGCACTGGACAGAAGGGGGCCGGCCGGTCAGCCAGTCCGTGATCGACCAGGTCCTTTTCAGGGCACCAGCATCCGTGGCCGGGAAAGGCGGGATTCCGAAGTCCTTCAACACGGTGCACTACCTCGCCCAGCGGGGGTACACGCAGTGGACCACCTATCAGCCGGCCAGCCGGTTTTGGCCATTCCAGTGGATCGAGGGTGGCTGGCTACTCGCGCTCTCTGTGTTGCTTGTCGCCGTGACGGTCTGGATTGTTCGCCGGCGCGCGGTCTGAACGCCGTGTGCCGAGCCCGCGTGAGTCGAAAACAGCGCGAGCGAGATGGAGGGCCGCCGATGATCGGGCGGTCTGGTCAGCCGCGAGACTCGTGGACGCGCCGCCCGCCGGCGATTCGTTCGGCGTTCTCGCCGGTTGGGACCGCAGGGGCCATACTCGGTGGCGGAGCGTCCCCCTGCTCCGAGATGCCTGCGACGAACGCCGTGAGATCGCGTTGGCTGGGCCGGTCCCTGCGCTCGTTGGGGCTCATCATCGGGGCTGGCGCGGTCGTGGTCATCTTGTTCACGACTCTGCACCGGATGTCCCAGAACACTCCGTCGTTCCCGGTGCCGAGCGAAGCGACGCTCGCCGGATTGAGCATGCCCGAGCGCATCGTGGCCTTCGCCGAGAGCCAGGTCGACTACGGCACCGACCCCTCCAACTCCTACTGCAACAAGTTCAGCGCCTACTGGGATGCCGGCACCGCGGGCTGCCCGAGTGGTGAGACGGCAGAGGAGTGGTGCGCCGACTTCGCCGCCTGGGCCTGGCAAATGGCCGGAGCGCAATTCACCTACGGCTACGGCCCGGGAGAGATCAACGGCGGCGCTGTCAGCTTCTATGACTGGGCCGTCGCCAACGGCGAGTGGCACCCGGCGACGCGCGGCTACGTGGCTGCACCTGGCGACGTGGCGGTCTACGGCCTCTCGCTCGGCGCCGACCCGTCTGCCGCCCACGTGGCGGTTGTCATCGACGACGAGCCCGGCCGTTCGGGCCCGGACGTCGTGAACGGGGACGGGGACCGGACCGGCTTCTCCGTCGACGAGACGGGGACCGACCAGGTACAGGTCACCGACAGCCAAGGTGACTTCACGCTTGCCGGCTACGTAAGCCCGCCTTAGCTCCCGCCAAGCAGCGTGCGGTCGTCGGTGGCGGGAACGCTTTGCGTCGAGCGAGTCACCGAGGCTGTTGCGCGCCCGGCCGGCACACCGTAGCTACAAGGCGGACCGTCGTCGCGACAGAACCTCGGTCAGGTCGCATTCCGGGTGTCGAAAGCGCTCGCAAGTAATCGGCGTCATGCGCTCACTCAATGACCGAAGACGGCGATCTCCCCGACTCTCTCGTGGTGGCGCCGTGCCAGCAAGGTCGGGTGGGGCTCAAACCCGCTGGAACCGCCGGCGTGGGCGGCAACTCGTAGGAAGTTCCGACGCTGGACGGTCAGTTTTCGTGAGCAAGGCCGGGGCGGAACTGAGGCAACTCACCGGAGATTCCCAGGTCATAACCAGCTGCTCCGGCCAAGGTATCCGAGGTGCCGGTTAGTCCCTCAATTGAGTATCGGCTACCGCCATGCCCCGACCTTGGTGACTGGCGTTCGCTCACGTCACCGCACACAATGCCGCCCATGTGTCATGAGATCGAAATGTTGAGATAGACTCGTAATCTAATCGACAGGGAAACGACGTAATAGGGGGCCGGCGTGCAGCTCCAAGTGCTCGAGCGTGACAGCGAGACCAGGCTCGAAACGCTGGCGCCCTTGCCGGCTGCGATCGAGTTCTCCCGCCCTTCGCGCCACCGGCTGGCTCGTCGTGTTGCCCTCGCCTTCGCCATTGCGGTCGGGCTGGGGGTGGCTGGGGCGCTCCTCTATATGTCCTCTGTCCACGCGGCGCCGGGGAACTCGGACGGGGCAACGGTGATCCTCGAAGGAAAAGCCCTGAGCGCGGGGAACATCACCCTCAATCACTGGTCGCTCTCGCTCGATTCCTTCTGGTTGGTCGACGTGCCCTTTTACGCGATCGCGATCCTCCTCGCCGGTGTGCATCCCCAGCTCCTCCATCTCGTACCAACGGTGGTGGCCTTCGGCGTGATCTGCGTCGGTGCCTGGATCGCCCGCTTCGGCCGCCGCGGTTGGGCAGCTCTGCTCCCAGCCGCCGCCGTCGTGGTCATGCTCGGACTGCCGACCCGAGCGCTGGCGTCGAACTTCCTCATGGGGCCGCTCCATGTGACTACCGTCCTCTGGTGCCTGCTGGCCTTCGTGGCGATGCGCCGGGGCCGCTTCGGGTGGAGTTGGGCACTGGCGGTCGCCTTTCTCGCTATCGCGGTGCTGGGGGACCTGCAGGCTGCGGTGCTCGGGACCTTGCCGGTCTTCCTGGCGGGGGGCATGGTCGCGCTCCGCACTCGGAGATGGAGGGCCGGCGCCCCCGCCGTGTCGGCTGCGATCGCTAGCGCCGTCGCAGCCGAGGCTTTGCGCAGAATCGCTTTGGCGATCGGGACATTCTCCATCGCGGGGGCTAATCCCCGTGCCTCGTTTCATCAGATGATCTCGAATCTCGGTGGGCTGCTGGGCTACGGCGCTGACGTCCAAGGAGTCGGTATCAAGTCGTTCAGCTCGCTCGCGCAGCCATCGATGCTCAAGGCGGCGCACGCGGTCGGTCTTGGCCTCGTGGTGACGGCTGTTGTCCTCGCGGCCGCTGCAGTGCTTCGCGCGGGCGTGGCCGGGCTTCGCAACGCCGCGAGACGTCCGGGCAACGACGAGGCTGGCCACTTTTCCCCCTTCGAAGGAGAATGCACCGGTCGCGAGCGCGCCGAGGGCGAGTCGTGGTTTGAAGACGTACTCCTGTTCGGCTTTCTCGGAGCCTGCGCTTTGTACGTGTCGCTCACGCTGATCTCGTCTGCCACCTACGACCGCTATCTCACATCGGTGATCATCTTCGGCTCGATCCTGGCTGGCAGGCTGCTCGGTCGCATTGGCGCGCGGATGAGAACGGGACAGGCCAAGGCGGCCCTCGCAGCCGCGGCCTCGCTGGTGGCCGTGGGTTATTTCGCCTCGTTTGCTTCAAGCCTCGCGACGCCACCGCCTGTCCAGACCTCGACAGCGCTCGTTGGCTATCTGGAGGCGCACGATCTCACCTACGGGATCGGCGACTACTGGAGCTCGTCCATCGTGACGGTGGAGTCGTCGGACGCGGTCGTGATCCGGCCCGTCACCACCGAGCCGGGTACGCGCTACCTCGGTCGCTACGTGAGGCAGACGACCTCTTCGTGGTACGGAGGCGGATTCGAGTTCTTCGTCTACAACACAGCCTTCCCCTGGAACTCAGTTGACGCACAGACAGCGATCGCCTCATTCGGCCCACCGTTGCGTGAGGCGGCTGTGGGCACCTATCGCGTGCTGAGCTGGAAGCACGACATCTCTGTGCCAGGCGACGGAGGCTACGTCAAGTACTCGCCGACAGTTGGCAGCTAGCGGGTCCGACACGACCGTTGCCGACGGGCCACGCTTGGACAAGTCGCTCGCGTGCTCGGATGCCTCTTTGGCGACCCCATGCCAAGTTATCGGTCTTGCCCGACGAGGCTGCTTATCACCTGTTGATCCACTCGCGAAAGACGCCATGTCGAGCCGCGAGGCTGCTTCACGCTGGGCGCTGGTCCCACGTGCGGCCCGAGCCGTGACCGGTACTGACAGCACTCGTTGGTCATTCGTTTCGGGGGCCGTTTTCGGCCACGAACCAAGTCGCTCACGGGGATGGCGGTAAGACCGCAAGACAATTTCCGGCCGTCTCGTCGGCTTTGCGAAAGGCGACCTCCATGGCGGCGCCCTCCCAAGGCCATGGCTTTTGACCTGGACCGATGGACGAGGGAGACGGGCGCCAGGGGCCAAGGAGGCACTTGCCTGAGAGCTCACCGAGGCGCTCAGGGCCACGGGCGCGCGTGGGAATCGGGCAAAGTTACCCGTCACGCTTCGTTTTCGCGCGAGATACTGAGAGCGGGTGCGCGGCTCCCAGCTTCCCTCGCAAGGCTTCAGGGGGTCGTGCACCCAAATCCCCGGGCGCACCTTGCCTGTTTATCCGCGCAGATTTTGGCGGATATTTGCCTCTTGTTGTGAAATCCCGAAGCGAGTTGGGTAGAGTCGTGTCCGGCTGGGTGCCCTGGGCTTGGCGGCGAGGATACGTAGGCCCAGGGCGCACGGTCCGGAGGGGCAACTCGTTTGTCTCTCACCTTGCTATCGGGACCAGGAGGCGATGATGCAAGTCTCCGCGATACTTAAGAGCAAAGGTCCGTCAGTGGCCACCATCGCTCGAGATGCGACCGTAGCCGAGGCGGTGGCGGAGCTGGCTCGGCTCAACATCGGCGCCCTGGTCGTCTCGAGTGACGGTCATAGCGTCGACGGGATCGTCTCGGAGCGCGACGTGACACGTGCTCTAGGCGAGTTCGGGTCCGCCCTTTTGGACAAGCCGATCAGCGTGATCATGTCGAGCGAGGTCCGGACCGTCACTCCTGATGAGGAGGTCGAGTCCCTCGCTGTCATGATGACCGAGTACCGCATCCGTCACATACCCGTGTTGAAAGACGGGCTCCTCGCCGGGATCGTTAGCGTCGGTGACGTCGTGAAGAGCCGTATCGAAGAGCTCGAACAGGATCGAGAGGCCCTCTTCAAGTACATCGACGCACGCTAGCTGGGCCTTTCCGCCGCCCGCGCCCTAAGGCCGGCGGCTGCAGACCGTCCCGGAGCGCTGCGGGCGTCGGAGCGCCCCCAAATCTCCGTGTCTCGGTGACAGAAGGTCCGTGTGCACTCCGTTCGTTCTGATGTCGGCAGGCTTGCGCTCAACGGCGAAGCACCCCACCAACATCGCGAAGTCGCCGCCCCTCGGTGTCGCTCTCAGTGGGCGATTGCTGCGTAACGGGGAGTGCGTCATGTGGGTCTGGCTGACCCGGAGCTGCTTATCCCATTCGGCTCGCGCGTTGCCGCGAAAACAGCCCTTCGCGCGACAAGGAGCGATCAGGTCCGGTGCGACTGTGAGCGTGCCGCCGGTCTCCTCCGCATCGAAGACCGTGAGCTTCGGGTATGTCTGTGATCCACCGCTTGCCATTCAGGGTTGCGTCATTCGGCGCAGGCAGTCTTTGTCGTCGCGACGGCCTTCCTCCATGGCGGCGCAAAGTCAAGAGCCCTCCCCTGTGGGCCACTCTGCGCGGCTTGCTCGTGCTAATCACGGCCGCAGATCGTGCCGATGAACAAGTGTGCACGATGGCACGTCGTCCGAGGTCGCCCGCGAGACACCCCAATGGGCGTCCTCTGGAACACAGGCTGTCCGCGAGGGCTGGTTCGGCACCTTGCTCGCCCACTCCCGCGACTTGATCGCCGTTGTGGACAAGGAGGGCCGGGTCATCTATGCGAACCCGGAGGCAGAACGGCTGCTCGGCTTCGTCCCAGCCGAGCAGATCGGTAGGAACGTGTTCGAACTGGTCCATCCCGAAGACCTGCAAGCGACAGCCGAAAGGTTCGCCCAGGTCTTGCTGGAGGCGGGTACCTCCCCGCCTGCGGTCCTCCGCTTCCAATCAGCCTCGGGCGATTGGAAGGTTCTCGAGTCCATCGCGACCAACTGTCTCGACGACCCCGAGGTCAAAGGCATCGTCTTGAACGCCCGCGACGTCACCGAAGAGACGAACATGTCCCGGGCGATCCGCACCTTGAGCCAGGGCAACGATGTCCTCGTACACGCCACCGACGAGACGAGCCTGCTCGCCGACACCTGCCAGGCCATCGTTGCCACGGGCGGTTACCTGTTGGCATGGGTCGGCTTCGGCGAGCAAGACGAGGCGCGTACTGTGCGCGCCGTCGCCGCGGCGGGCCGAACCGAGTACCTGAGCGGACTGCGCGTCGGTTGGGGCGACGACGAACTGGGGAGGGGACCAACCGGCACGGCTATTCGAACACGCAGCGTGCAAGTGCTCAACGACACGCACCGGTCGAAGAAATTCGCACCCTGGCGCGACAGTGCCGATACCTATGGCCTGCGCGGGTCATGCGCCTTCCCTCTTGTCGTACGCGACGAGACGATCGGGGCCCTCATGATCTACGCCGGCGACGCCGGTGCCTTCGGGCCGAACGAGGTCCAGGTACTCTCCGAACTGGCTGACGACCTCTCCTACGGCATCGGACGCCTGCGCGACGCCGACCGGCTAGCTCGTAACGAGGCCTTGTTTCGCGAGGCGGAACGACTCGCCCACGTCGGGCACTGGGAATGGGATCTCGCAAGCGGGCGCGTCGAGTTCATGGCGGACGAGATATTCACGATCCACGGCTTCACGCCCGCGCAGTGGCGGGGCACCTTCGAAGCCCTCCTCGATGTCGTTCATCCCGAAGACGTCCCGCTCCTAGAGCGGGCGGTCGAAGCAACTCTCACAAGCGGCAGCGCCGAGTTGGAGCACCGCATCGTGCGACCAGACGGCGAGATCCGTTTTGTGCGTAAGCACACCAAAGCGGTCCTTGACAGTGGCGGCAAAGCCGTGCGAGTTGTCGGCACCTGCCAGGACATCACCGACCAAAAGGCCGGGGAACGCGAGATCGAGCACTCCCGACAGCTCATGGCCGCGATCACCGACAACATGGCCGAGGGGATGATCGCCGTCGACGCTGAGGGCACCATCGCTTTCGTGAACGCTGCCGCCGAGCGTCTCTTGGGCTGGGAGCCCGACGGGCTTTTGGGCAAGTCAGCTCACGCCGCCTGTCATTTCCGCCACGCTGACGGGTCCCCCTATCCGCTCGAGGAGTGTCCTCTTGGAAGCGTCTGGCAGGGGGACAAGACGCTCAATGTGGAACAGGACGCCTTCCTCCGCAAGGACGGAACTCTGCTTCCGGTCGCTTACAGCGCGTCGCCACTTCGGACCGAGCAACTAAGTGGGACAGTCGTCGTCTTCGGCGACCGCAGCGAGCAGGCAGCCGAGCGCTTACGAGTAGAGCACGAGCTCGAGAAGCTGAGCTGGGTGGGACGCATTCGCGATGCGCTCGATCAGGATCGATTTGTCCTCTACGCGCAACCGATCGTGGATCTGACGACGAACCTGGTGGTCCAGCACGAGCTGCTCATCAGGATGTTGACCCCAAGTGGTGAGATCGTGCTACCGGACCGTTTCCTCCCGACCGCCGAGGAGTTCGGCCTCATCTCCGAGATCGACCGGTGGGTCATCGGCGAGGCGGCACGCCTGGCCGCAAAGGGCCACCGGGTGGAGTTCAACCTATCGGCCAAGTCGGTGGTGACGCCGACCATGCTCGGCGTCGTGCGCAACGCCTTCGAGACTCACAAAGCGGCCCCCGAGCTCGTGGTGTGCGAGATCACAGAGACCGCCCTCATGCGCGACACCGCGGCTGCCGAGGCGTTTGTGCAGGGCCTCAACGACCTTGGCTGCCAGGTCGCACTCGACGATTTCGGCGCCGGTTACGGCGGGTTCGCCTACCTTAAGCGTCTCCCCGTCTCGTACCTGAAGATCGACCGTGAGTTCGTCCGCGACCTGCCCCAGGAGACATCCAGCCGCCACGTCATATCGGCCGTGGTCAGCCTGGCCAAGGCCTTCTCTTTGACCACCGTCGCCGAGGCCGCGGAGGACGAAGCCACCCTCGAGATCCTGAAAGAGCTCGGAGTCGATCGCGTACAGGGCTATGTGATCGCGCGACCCCTCCCGGTCGAAGAAGTGCTGGCAGCCCTACCGCGAGCTTGACCTCCGTAAGTACTCGGACCTCGCCGACGGCTACTGAGCTCGAAGAAGGGTCCCAGCTCGGACTGCGTGGTCACGAATGCCGGTCCGATGGCAAGCAAGTCGGACGGCAGGGACGCCTCTGTGCGGCGACCGGCTGCGCTCGCCGGCAGCATGAAGCTCCGAGAACGCTTGTGAGTAGGGCGATCGCGAGCCATCCCCGCCACCGGGCTCGCCATCGGCCTCATGGCGCCCCATGAACGCTGCCAAAGCCACCTCCTCTAGCGAGACCCCTTAATCAGTCTTGGTCGAGGCCAGCTTTTGCCAAGGTGTTCAGTTGGCAGGAACGCTCTCGCGCTAACACCACTCGTCGCGCCTGGGCCGCCCGTAGCCGGCGGCCTGCATCTGTCCATCTGCGGGCAACGACGACGAGTAGGCTCGGCCGGTGGACGTGATCCGGGTCGTCCTGGCGGAGGACAACGCGTTGTTACGCGAAGGAATCTCGCGACTCGTCGAGACTCACGACGACCTGGAAATGGTCGGTGTCGCCTCGGACCTTCCCCAGCTGCTGGAGCTCATCACAGAACAGAAACCCGATGTCGTTGTCACAGACATACGCATGCCTCCGACTGGCACCGACGAGGGCATCCGGGCCGCAGCATGGCTTCGCGAGCACGAGCCGAAGGTCGGAGTCGTCGTGCTGAGCCAGTACACAGCTCCGGCCTATGCGCTGGCGCTCCTCGAGGAGGGCTCGGCCGGCCGCGCCTACCTGCTCAAAGAACGGGTTGCTGGAGCCAACGAGCTCGCCCAGGCGATCCGCGTCGTCGCAGGCGGTGGATCTGTGATCGACCCGCTCGTGGTCGACGAGCTCGTGAAGGCCCGCGCCAGCCACCGAAAGTCCGACCTCGAATGGCTCACCCCGAGGGAGTCGGAGATCCTTGCCGAGATGGCTCAGGGCAAGTCGAACGGCGCCATCGCCGACACCCTCGGCGTCTCCGAGCGGGCGGTCGAGAAGCACTCGAACGCGATCTTCTCCAAGCTCGGCCTCTCCGAGGAGCGAGACGTCAACCGCCGGGTGAAGGCAGTGCTCGTCTATTTGAGCGCGCACTCGGGAAGCTAGCCACACCGAAGTCAGGGTGTCAGCTCCAAGGTTTGTCCACACCCACCGTGGGACAATGGATAGTTGATGGCAACCCCCCTTTCCGTCATCGTCGTCGACGACCAGGCGCCCTTCCGGTTGGCAGCGCGGGCTGTCCTACGCCGCACGGAGGGCTTCGAACTGGTCGGCGAGGCCGCAAATGGGATCGAGGCGATCTCGCTTGCAGACTCGCTGCAACCGGACCTCGTCTTGATGGACATCAACATGCCGGAGATGGGGGGCCTGGAGGCCACCCGGCGGATCGTCGCCGGCCACCCTGGCACGGTCGTGTTCCTGTGCTCGACCTATGACGTGAACGACCTTCCCGAGGACGCCAAGACGAGCGGTGCCAGGGCCTATATGCACAAAGAGCAGTTCGGACCCTCCACCTTGCGCCGGCTCTGGGAAGAGCGCGACAGCAACGGTTTCGTCAGCTGAGCCGGTCCTCGCAGGCCCGGTACGGCCCGGCGCTCAATTGAGCGGCACCGATCCCCGGATCTGGGTGCCGTGGCCCGGTTCTGACTCCCAGCGGACAGAACCGCCGATGGCACCGAGGCGGTCCATCATGTTGATGAAGCCGTGGCCTCGTTGCGCCTTGCGGACGTCGAAGCCCGGGCCGTCGTCGACGACCGCGAACAACAGTCCTCCCGACTCCTCCCAGACGCGGACGCTGACGTGGGAGTCCGGGGCGTACTTGCCGGCGTTCTGCAACGCCTCGAGGCAGCAGAAGTAGATGGCCGCTTCGACGTCGCCGTCGTAGCGACCGACGCCTTCGGTCGACAGCTCTATGTCGAGCGGGCTCCGGTTGACTACCGGGCGGAGTGCCCCGACGAGGCCGCTGTCGACGAGGAGCGGGGGGTAGATGCCGTGCGCCAGCTCGCGTAGCTCCTGGATCGTCTCCTGCACAGCGGTACCGAGTTCTTCGAGCATCTCGACGGCGCCTTCGGGGTCTTCCACGACAATGTCCTTGACGAGGCGCAGGTTGACCGCGAGCGCGACCAGGTGCTGCTGGGCGCCGTCATGCAGGTTCCGCTCGACTCGGCGGCGTTCGGCGTCCCCGCTCGCCACGATGCGTGCCCTCGAGGCTCGCAGCTCGTCTGCCTGGCGGCGGAGCTCATCGAGAGAGGTCTGCAACGCCGTGTCGAGCTGGGCGTTGTGAAAGGCCAGCCCGACTTGGCGGGCCAGCTCGGTGAGGACGCGGTCGTCCTCCTCGGTGAAAGACGCGGCGCCTTCGGCACGTGCCACCACGATTGTCCCGAGCAGCTCGCCGGCATGGCAGATCGGGGCCACGCGGATGGGGCCGACGGGCCGCCCGTTCAATAGCGCCGGCATCCAGACCGAGGCCCAGGCGTTGCCCGACACGCCCGCGTGGGTGATCACGGGGCGCTCGCGGGCCGATACGACAAGGGAGCGTGCGCCGACATCGGGCACCGACACGGCGAGCTCGAGCACCTCGCCGGTACCCGTGTAGATCTCCGCCGAGCTCAGGGCGAGCGTCTTGCGAAGCGACTCGGCCAGCTGCAAGAGCAGCTCGTCCATCGGGATGGCCCTTGTCAGCCGGCTCCCGAAGGTGCGCACCACCTCGTCGGGGGCTTCACGGGCGCCGTAGACAAAGCCGGTCGCCATGCGCGCAAACCGGTCACGGGCAGGGATGTAGCCAACTGCGGCGATGGCGGCGGCGACGATCGACAAGCCGAGCACCTCGCGGTCGGTGGTGCCCGTCGGCGTCTTGCCGAGACCGCGGACGACTATGAGGTAGATCGCGGCCACCACCACGCTGAAACCGAGGATCGACAACAAGTTGACGAGCAGACGGTCGGCGTGCGGAGCAAGCCGCGCGCTGGCGGCACAAAGGAGACCGAGCGCTGCCAGCACGGTGGCGCCCGCGGCAGAGACCGCGATCTGGGCCGGCCAGGACACGAGCAGGTTGAGCGTGGCCGCGATGAGTACGACCTCGCCGCCGAGCACCGCTCCTACCGCTATCCACTGCATCCGCTGGCGCCCCGAGGCAGGCGCGTCCAGGTAGCGGGCATGCACGGTGGGAAGCGTGGAGCAGACCGCCACGAGCCACCCGAGCGCGGCTGGCCATGGGGCGAGCACATGGCCTGTGGTGATGAGCGCGATCGCCACCGCGATGGCGACCGCGTACCAGAGGGCGGCTCCGACCTGGCGCGTCCTGCGGCCGAGTACGCCGTAGGGCAATGACAACAGCCCATGGACCGAAATGGCCATGGCGACAAGCGCGGCCACTGTGGCGACGTCGTGGGGCGCATTGCGCACATGGTCAGGATGGGACAAGGCGAGGCGCGATCCGGCCGCCGAGACCGAGGCGACGAGAGCGCCGAGCGTCACGATCCAGCCGAGGCGAGGTACGTGGGCGAGCGTCGCGAACCCTGCCGCGGCCGTGCACAAGATGGCCACCCCGATGACAATTCCGAGGGTGCGATGACCCACGAGCGGGGCCGCCGCAAGCGAGACGACCACGAGGGCCACCGTGGCGGCGAATACCGCCGCCCCCGGCGCCAGCTGGCGGACCCGGGTGATCTCGGCCGGCCGAGCTTCGGCCGCGGCGCCTGTTGCGGTACCGGCTGCGGCGCCGGCGGCGGAGTCCACCATCACCTTGGTCCTCGCGTCCTCAGAGCGTCCCGATCACGGTCACGCTTTCGACGACGCTGTAGCCGGCATCCGCGTCCTTCCCCACGATGCGCCCGTCACGCATCCTGAGCACGGTATCGGCCGCCGCCGCAACGTCCGGGTCGTGCGTGACGAGAACGATGGTCTGGCCCCCGGCATGCAAGCGGCTCAGCAGCTCTATTACTTCTTGGCCCCCGGCCGAGTCGAGGGCGCCGGTGGGCTCGTCGGCTAGCAACAAGGTGGGCTCGTTGGCGAGCGCGCGGGCGATCGCGAGCCGCTGGCGTTGACCGCCTGAGAGCACGCCGGGCATGGCGGAGACCTTGTCGCCGATCCCGAGCAGGTCCAACAAG
>Ga0187867_10003192_pt1 | contig 13222 bp, 8 predicted proteins | sample June2016WEW_13_1_FD_132976 | JGI IMG/M metagenome (GOLD analysis project Ga0187867, IMG submission 132976) | Peatland microbial communities from SPRUCE experiment site at the Marcell Experimental Forest, Minnesota, USA - June2016WEW_13_10 | ecosystem: Environmental > Terrestrial > Soil >... | reverse complement strand
TCGAGACGGGCACGGACTCGTAGCGCTTCCGGCGAACCCTGGAGGTACGCAAGAAAAAGAAGGCTTCGGAATCACTGGGCAGGGAAGGGGCTCAATCGCCGCCCCTTTCCCCTGTAAACCCTTCCCGGCTCCGAAACCGGAATAGCTAGCTTACGGCGGCAGGGGTGGGCCAAATGAAATGATCACAGGTGGGCCAAATCCGGTTGTCACAGCAAGAGGCTGTTCTCGGTCCATGGGTCCATCCGGAATCCTGAAGGCGTCAGCTCGTAAACCGTACCGGTAGCATGGACCCCTTCTAACCTAAGGCGGTTACCGTAGACGTTTCCGTTCGTATCCAAGATCTCGCCTCTGAACGGGGCGTCGCCGTCACTCCGATTTTGGAAGCCGTAAGTGGCCAAAACGTCGGCCAGTGAGGACGGCTGCCCTAAAGGCTGGCGTTATAATTGGGTGTCGCTTTTCTCGAGCCATCCGGCGACAGCTCAGTCAGGTCGGCAATTCGGACTAATCCACCTCCACAAGCTTGCCTCCAAGCGGGATCCTCGATTACTGCCGAGAAATTGGGTAGGTTTAAGAAGTCACTGACTTGGGGGCTTGTGAGCGCGGCGGCAGGAACGTTATAGGCAGACGAGCCTTCCTGATTGCTGTGCTGGATCGCCATTCTCGGAGGCTTCTGCTGGATGATGGCTATTCGGAACTCTTCATGCTCTCCGCTAGTCCGCTCCAAGGAATGCCGCTGGATTCATCCTGTACCATACCGATGATGCCATTGGGGGCGATGATCGGCGAACCAAAAACAGTGGAGTCCACATTGACCGCAAACCGGATGCGCCCATTGTCCAAATAGGCCGAGGTCAGAATGACCTCAGGCGTCAGTACGCCCGAGCCAAGGCGTGGGAAACGAAGCAGAGCAACCGAGTCCCAACGTGCCGAAAGCGGAAGGGGCGCAATTCTGGCCGATGGAATCGCAGAAAGAGCTTCGGTTGTCTTCAGAAATGTAATGTTCCTGCTGCTGGCGCGTACGTTTAGCTTACCTTTCTGCGGTAGACGCGAATGGGTCAGAAGCATCACCTGTGTGGTCGCCTGAACTGTCGGAGGGCCGGCGCGTAATTGCCTGCCCACTTGCAGCCCACCATCTGTGGTCAGCGGGCTGGGCGCCGCCTGTCCGCTGGGCCACGCCGAGAGCCTGAACGTGTCCGGCTCCAGCGTATAGGCGCCGCTTTGTACGGCCGTCGCTACCTCAGCATCGAAGCTCCACGGTTCCAGCGCCTCATCCGGCAGCACGATCTGCGTTGGCGAGACTCGGAACGCCACGCCAGTCCAGGTCAGCGGCACTCTCAATCCCTTCGTGTCCCTGACGGTGTATGTCACCGCAACCGCAAAAGCCGCTGGTGCATATTGTTGCAGCACGTCGCTGCGCAGACCCGGCCATAATCCCTCCGAAGCCGAGACCCCTGTAAGCAGGTGTTTTAACGCGACATCCGCAGTTTCCAGCACCGCGAGAGCCGCCGCCTTCGAGATCGCTCCGCCGGGAATGGCCACGGGGACCCTCTGTTGCAGCTTCATCGGCAGCACGGCCTTAAAGGTTCCTAAAGCAATCTTCGCGATCGGGCTCAGGTGCACCGATAAATACAGCTCACCGTCGAGCGTTGCAAAACCGTCCATCAGCGCGTGCGAAAGCGGCTTGGTGCTGGTGACATCGTGTAGGTAGATCGTCACCAAGAGCGGTTGTGGAAGCTCCACCTTTTGCCCTTTAATCAGGTGAATTGGGAGTTGAAGCGGCGCCGCGAAGACGGGCAAACCATTGAAATGCAGATTCGCCAGAGTGACCTCGTTGAGCTTCATGTCCTGGCCAGCGTCAACACTCACTTTGAGCGCAAAAACCGCTTTCTCCGTATCGATCTGCTGCACTGATATGCCATCGCACTCCGCGATCACCTGGTGCGCCTCATCCGGCGGCGCGATGGTTAAGCTAGATGGACGGGCGAAAGAGAGCGCACATAGGCAGGCGAGATACGCAACACCCCTGTAGCCGAGCTGCCAAGCCCCTCGTATATTCACTTCGCTTCTACATTTCTAGGCAGCTTGCTCATGCGATCCGCGATATACCGGTCAATGAGTCGGGGGAGTTCGGTATTCATCCGGGCTACCATGTGATTTTCTGCCGCTTGCAGTTTGGGGTCGATTGAATCCAGCTTCTCGTCGAGCGCTTTCGTGCGCTGATCCAACTGCGGCGAGAAATACTGCACTGAATTGGTCGCCTGCTGTTGCAGGTTCATGATGGCCTGTCTGTTTTCGGCCACCAGCTGGTTCTGGTACACAAGCAATCCTGCCATGACCAGAACGAGAAAAAGCAAGACTGTGGTCAACTGTTGTAAGCGCTTCAGCTTTTGCTCCATACGGTTGTCCTCGCTGCGAGATTTTGTTCTGACCTGCTACGTCAAGTGATTGTCCTATGGCTGCCGCAGTGAGGTCCCGCGATCGGTTGCGTTCTGTATTCAAAGATCAAGTCTGATGCTCACGTCTGCGAATCGCAACCGCTATTGCAGCGATCATCAATATGATAAAGACTCCTTGAATGCAGAGATACTCCGGCATCGCGTCGGGCGCACTGAGATTCTTGGCCCGAAAAAACTGATAAGCACAGGCCTCCTGCCCGGGCGGGCTGGCGATGTGGGACATCGAACTGGCCGCGTCCCCAGGATGTAGCGTGATGGTCACGTTACTAAGTAGCGGGAAGCGGTAATCGACAGCCTGGCCGCTGACTGGATCATGCACGTACAGATCAGCCAGACCTTCCAAGCCCCAGCGTGCGACCATCAGCGGCGACAGCACATTGGCAAGCACTGCGGGCATCGCGCGCTGGTTGTCCGTCTGCATTACCTCGACAATGCCTGGATGTTTCGCGTCCGAAGCCGCGAGTGACTGCGCATGGACAGGAATTAATAGCCCCGCCAGCAGCAACTCCGGAATCATCACCAAAGGGAAAGCGTAAAGCGCCGCCTCACTCGTCGGGGCAAGGGAAGAGATTAGCAAACCAATTAAGCCTCCTTGGATGCCGATGATCCACATCATCATCCACACGGACAGAAAGTGTCCCTGCAGCGCCCTGCCGACGATCAGGATGCAAATGAAGACAAAGCTCTGCGCTCCCGACACCCCCGCCATGTAGGCCAGCTTTGCCGCAAGATAGCTCGTCGGGCGAAGATTGCGCTGACGTTCCCGCCTGTAAATGGCCCACTCATCCACCACTTCGCGGACATTTGCCGAACAACTGAACCACATCGCTACAAGGATCGTAATCAGCAGCGTCATGGGCTCGTTGGGGCCGGTCTTCATAAAGCAGGCGAGGATGCCAATGACCGCAGGCGGCAACAGCAGTGTAGCTACGGACGACAAGTCGCTGATGCGTAGCGCAATTTGCCGAGCCAGTACGGTATTCATTTGCCTCAGCCATGAAGTTCCCTTGTTACTCTCCTTCACAGTTTCGACTGCCGGAGGGAAGGACGTCCTGCCCAAAAGCACCGCCTCCTCAATCGGCTGCCTCACATGTTCGGCACAAACAGAGGAGGCCAGATAGCGCTGCTTCCACTCGTCCGCAATGCGGTCCTCCTCTGCGCGATCGGATCCCGGCGGCGCCAACAGGTAATACACCTCCAGAGGTCGCTTGCACTGGAAGTAAGCCAGCATCTCCTCAGCCGGGCCGAAGTAGACAAGCTTGCCGCGCGCCAGCACCGCTACCTTGTCAAGTAAGCTAAAGAAGCCCAGCAAGTGAGTGTTGATTACCACCGTCGATCCCCGATTGGCCAGGTTGCGGAACAGCTGCATCATCTGCATTTCCGTCGCAGGGTCCTGCCCCGCAGTCGGTTCGTCCACATATAGAATCGCCGGGTCGCTCAACATCTCGATGCCCAGACTCGCTCGCTTACGCTGTCCGCCGCTCAACGAGCGGATCCTTTCGTCCGCCCTCTCCGTGAGACGTAGTGCATCTAGTACCCGCTCCACTTGGGCGTGGACCTCGGCATCGCCAAAGTCTGACGGCATTCGCAGCCGCGCCGAGAACTCAAGGCATTGGCGCACCGTCAGTGCAGTGTGGAGGATGTCATCCTGCGGCAGACAGCCAATGAGCGAGCGCAGTAGCTTGGGATATTGATACAAACTGCGATCATTCATCATCAACTGGCCCATCGGTGCTGGGCGGAAGCCATTCATCGCATCCATCAGCGTCGATTTGCCAGCGCCCGACGGCCCCAGCAATCCCACGAACTCACAAGGATTCAGCACGATGGAAATGTCGTCCAGCAGGCGAATCGTGCGGCCATCACCGTCGCGGATGTCTCTCGTCAAGCCGCTCGCAAAAACGTGGACGCCCTTGCCGTCAGCCTCCTGCTCTAGCTGCAGCCCGTCGAACGTTAACTGCACTCCACCGATTGATATACGGTCGCGCCGTTCCAGCACCTTGCGCGCCACCCGCGTGCCGTTCACGAAGGTGCCATTTGCCGAGTTCAGGTCAACAAGCTCCAGTCCTCCACCATCCAGCTTGCGTATCTGCGCATGCCGTGAAGAGACAGTGGGATGGGTTAAATGAATATCGCTGCCTGCCGCCCGTCCGATCACAATCACCGGCTTGTTGAGGTCGAAATCACCCAGTGCCTGCCGCCGCTTCCCTGCGTCGCGAAAAAGGAAGAGTTGGGTGTCGCAGGCGCCCAGTTGAATTAGATCGCCTTCCTCCAGGCGTTTGCTGTCAAGACGTGCACCATTGACAAGTGTTCCACCCGGAGACTGAAGGTCCCGGATCGTTACGTTTGCGTCTCCGCTCACCACTATGAGTGCATGTGCAGGCGCGACACTGCGGTCGTCTACTTGAAAAGTGTCAGGTGCCCTGCGGTTCCCCAGATATAAGCTACCGAGCCGAAGCGGTATATCGCGCACCGCATAACGGTTCAGCACCAGTTGCAACCTGCAGTTAGTTGCTGCGGGAGCGTTGTCGTGCAAAACGACGCTTTGCTCGGGTTGCTGCGGCTTGCCATCCTTAGTCCCAGGTGCCGTAAATATGAACGACATCTCCTTATTCGATCCGAAAGCGAGAAGACAGCCCGAGCGCAGACTCGCCCTGCTTATCCGCTGGCCATCGAGGAAAGTGCCATTTGCACTGTGGTCTTCCACCGTCCATGTCCCATCCCGACCGCGCACCAAATGCGCGTGACAACGGGATATCTCATCATCGTTCAAGACGAGGTCGTTGCCTAACTGTGAACGGCCAATCACAAACCTTTCTTTGTTCACCTTCACTTCTTGGCCCTGTTTTGGACCAGCCGCCCTCAAGAGGCTCGCGAAACCTGGCATCGAATCCCTGCTATCCATGAGATAAACTCCAACAAATGCGGTAAGCGCCCTCACACAGCTTTCACTGCGCAACCTGGAGGGAAGATCTGAATCTCCTCCGGAATTGGTTTAATCTTGATGAAAACAAGCGGAGTCTATCATCCAATTCAATCCGATTCGAGAAAAATTGATGCCGATGACCTGATTGGTGTCAAAATAGCCGTCACCTCATCTGGGGCTGGCGCGTAAGTAGGTGCTAGGGCTGTCGCGACAGACTTGTGCCCGGCTGCACTCGCTCTAAGCTGTCAGGCACGCTCGCCAGCATGGGAAGTTGTCCTTGATCAGATGGACGGGTTGGAAGAGACTGGTTTCGAGTAGATTGAGCATTTGATCTGTCGTCTACTACAAGAAGGCGAGTCCCGCTCGAAGTCGCAGCGCGGACCGTGTGGAAATAGAAGGCGCGATAATGGTTGCCCCGAAAATGCAAATGTCGTCTCCGCCGCCTTTGCAAGTGACTGTTGGGACGCCCGGCCTGGAGGGCAACCGATTTGAATTTACAGAATTGTTCCGCATTGGGCGGACCGAAGAATGTGAGCTATGCGTTAAAGATGAGCACGTAAGCCGCCTTCATGCCGAAGTGAGCTTTGAGAATGGCGCCTGGCAGATCCGCGACCTGGGTAGCACCAACGGACTGTACTCCCTCGGACAGCGCCTTGAACGTATCTCTATTAGCGAAAGCGTGACTATCAGGCTTGGGATCGAAGGACCAGAGGTCAGATTCCAGGTGGAGCAGCCGGCGAGAAAAGACGAGGACCCGTCTCGTGATCGAGCTGTCGTAGCTCGTTATGTCGAACACTACTTCGGCAACTCCAGCGAGCCAGTGGGCGAACACACCATGTTCGTCCGCGAAGCCTTCGCGCGCGTACAGACCAAACAGAAGCGAAAATACGGCTTCATCGTGGGGGCACTCGTTCTTTGCATCGTAGCCGCGGGTACGTATGCCATTTATGAACGCCAGCAGGTCAAGCGGCAAAGAGCCATGGCCGAAGACCTTTTTTATGCCATGAAATCCATGGAAGTCGACATCGCGAAGCTCGAGAGTGCAGCTGTGAGTTCCGATAATCCGCAGGGCGTAGAAGAGATCCGGAAATATGAGAAACAGCGCAAGGACGCAGAGCGCAACTATAATCAGTTTCTGGCCACGCTCCATGTCTACAACCCTAAGATGACCGAACAAGAAAAGCTCGTGATGCGTGTTGCCCGCATCTTTGGGGAATGCGAGCTGGATATGCCGCCGGACTTCATGGCTGAAGTTAGTAAGTACATCAAGCTCTGGCAGTCATCGGGACGATTCGCAAGAGCGATCAACGTTGCTAAGAAAAACAACTATACCTCCACCATTTCGCAAGAATTTCTAGCTCAAGGTCTCCCGCCGCAGTTCTTCTATCTTGCCCTCCAGGAGAGTGATTTTGACCCTTATATCAGCGGCCCCTTAACTAGAAAGGGAATCGCCAAGGGCATGTGGCAGTTCATACCTGAAACGGCCGTCAAGTACGGGCTGCATTTGGGGCCGCTGGTGGATCTTCGTCGCCCGGATCCGGGCGACGATCGTCACCACTATGACAAAGAGACCAAAGCGGCAGTGAGCTATATAAAAGACTTATACAGCACGGACGCGCAGGCTTCCGGGTTGCTGGTCATGGCTTGTTACAACTGGGGTGAAAATTCAGTGCTGCCGCTGGTTCGCAGTATGCCTGCCAACCCGAGAGAACGGAATTTTTGGCAGCTACTTGCGCAATATCGGGACAAGATCCCCCAGCAGACCTACGATTACGTGTTTTATATCGTCTCTGCAGCTGTGATTGGGGAGAACCCGCGTCTGTTTGGATTTGATTTCGACAATCCGCTCGCCGACTTGGAAAGCAAAGATCCAAAGGCATCGGTGCAGACTGACTTCCTTGCTGACGACCTTTTGCTTACCGGAGAGCCCGCGGAGCGGATACCATTCCGTCTTCTACGCTTTGGGGCTGATCCAGACGGTGTATTGCGAGGCAGACCTTACTCCTGCCTTGGTCCTTGCAGTTCCAGGGAGTTTGCGGTATTAAAGCAGCGCCACGAGGCTGCCCCGTGAAACTCGTAATCCAAGCGGCCGCGAAGACGGACGTCGGAATTGTCCGTAGTAATAACGAGGACAATTTTGGCTACAACATCGCAGATGGCATATTTGTCGTTTGTGACGGCATGGGCGGCCAGGCTGCGGGTGAGATTGCAAGCAAGATCGCCGTCGACACCCTGCTGAATCATTTCCGCCGCGATGCCGAGGACAGCAAGGCGAAAGTCTTGGGTCGGGCGTTCGGAGGCGTCTCTCAACGAGCTAACAAGTTAGCCAATGCTATCCAGCTTGCGAACTATGCCATTCGGCAAGCTTCAGGTCTGAACCCGGACCATTCGGGCATGGGCTCCACGGTTGTAGCCGTTCTGGCGGAAAACCATGGGTTTTCCGTCGCCCACGTGGGCGACAGCCGCGTTTATCTGATTCGTGGGGAACTGATCCAGCAATTGACCAGCGATCACTCTCTGGTAATGGAGCAGGCACGACGAGGGCTGATCACTTTGGAGGAAGCTGAGACCTCGAAGATACAGAATGTCATCGTTCGCGCTCTGGGATCAGATGAGAGCGTAGAGCCCGATTTGCAGGACCGCGAATTCGCATCTGGCGACACATTGTTGCTGTGTAGTGATGGTCTATCTCGTTACGTAGACGATAGCGCAATGCTGGAATTAATACAGGCTGGCGAGAAACTGGAATGGTCTTGCGAAAAGCTGATACAGGCAGCCAAGAGCGCAGGCAGTGACGACAATATTACGTGCCTTCTACTGCGGGCGCACGACAAATCCTGGGGTGCATGGCTGCTTGACCGCGTAGTATCCTGGAAGAATGCCCGACAGACTTCTGTATAACAGTCAATTAGTCAATTCAAGTTTCATTACTTCGCAACCTTCGGTACGCAACGCAATCCAGGCAACTCCGATGCGTGGAATGGATTTAATCCGTTGACCCGCAACTCGTACATGTAGGACTTGCGCTTACCGTTGGGCAAGATGATGTCCTTGCCATTGTTCTGAATCACCCATTCTAAGTCGGTCACGGGACCCGCCACCTGAGAGTGTGCGTCGCTAACAAATCGGAAGATTGCCCAAGGGTCGTTGTAAGACTGAAGAATATCACCGCCTTTAGTAGTGACCTGAACTTCCTCACTGTTCCCAGTCCAAGTGAATGTCTTTTCTTGTCCTGTACCGGAGAGTGTGTCAGCGCCGACCTTGAGCATTAGCCCTTCGAGGTTGCTGGGCAACTCCTTCAAGGTGTAGGAAAAGTGCGGCGTCGTTGACGACTGCGGATACAGCGTTTCACTCAGAGCAACCATCCGATTAAAGGAGCTCAAGAAATCGGGATTGATATGGACAGCCGTTGGAGCTGACGAGTTTACTACATATTTTGCGCCCTCCCTGATGAGATAGGTGTTTAACTTCGCGTCGTCATAAAAGGCCCATAGCCCCTTTCCGGGCGCGAAAACCATATTTAACTCATCCAGGGGCAGATCATTTGGTGAAGTTGGATTAAATGGGTAAAATCCGCGTAGCCGGTCAAACTTCTGGCAGAGGCCCTGCCCCGCCGCATTCAAGGTCTCTTGAGGCCCTTTGGTTAGGCCACTCTCGGCCAGCTTTATTGGTTCCTCCAAAAGAAGCCGAACTGTCTCCTCCGTGTGAAACTTTTGATCAATGTGGCTGCTCGTCACGGCCTTCGCCGCTGAATCGGCTGCGCCAGCCGAATTCAAGGCCTGATCGCTATGGTTCGGGTCCGGGGCTCGCAGATAGTTGGCAATATCTTCCTGAAGTTTAGTGAGCGCTGACACATACGGAGTGTTATCGGGCGTGACATACGCTATCGGATTTGGAGTGGGTTTTTCGATCGCGTCTACGGGAGCAAACACATCCCCGACCTCAACCACGCCGACGTCCGTGTTCTGGGCAATGAACCACAAAAGCTCCAGCAGCGGCGAACTGGAACTAGTAAGCTTGTCCAGTCTGTCAGCCGCGTCAGGAAGCTTGAAATCAGTGATGTGTGACGTTGCCAGAACGCTGCGCCACTCGCGGATGAATTCTTGATGGTACTGTTCGGTCAGCTTCTGTTGCAGGGTCGTCTGATCTAGTTCCGATGCCGTGATCTTTCCGAGTACCCAGTCCTCACCGCTGATGTGGGAAGAATTATGGATTGCTTCTGTCATGGCTGCAAAACCCGCTCTGGTAAAACCTCCGCGCACTTTGTGGTTGCTGGCAATCACCCCGATAGAATTGGAAAACTGCTCATTGAAACTAGTGTCGGGAAACTTGCTCGATACCTCGTCGAACATCGGTTTATAAATGTGGTCTATTCCGCCGAACTGTCCTAAGTAATCCCGTGCACGCTTAACTGCGACATCGTCGGACTTTGAAGAGAAAGGATCTTCGGACGCAAGCTCCGTGCTATAGAAGTCGAATTGAGGCTTTGCCAGAGAGTCAAGTTCAGCTACTGCGAGATCTCTGCCTCGCTTCCAATCGTTCGTTAGTACGGGAGGCAACCATTCCTTGGTGCTCTTCTCGTGCTTGCTGGTGATGATCAGATAGGCCTTGAGCTCGTCGTAGGTGGTGGCGTAACTGTCATTGGGACCGGGTTTCGCGGGGACAGAGCGCAGACGGCCCAGCAATCGCGACTGCGTATCGTCGAACAACAGATTGCGGAAACGCTCGAAGTAAACCCTCTTCGCATCGGGATAAATCTCTTTTCCCATATAAAGACCCCAGCGTAGATGCAGTGGAATTCCATACGTCTGGTAGCCGGACAAAGTGACGAGTTCCTGACGGAGGCGCTCCAGTTTTTGCAGATCACCAAGGCTTGGGAGTTGGTTTGGCGGGAGGTGCGGCACGGCCCTCAACTCCTCGGTTGCTGCCTGGAGGTTGCTCTCGAGCGTATGGTTGCCAACAAAGGAGATTAGGAAACCCACCGCGCACACGATACTCACGAGAACCACAAACCCTAACGCGATCCGGCGAAGAAAATTTACGCGAGAGCTAAAGCCGCTGGCGGCCAAGGCAACCCGATCTTTGACGATCACGTCGTTGAATAGTTGCGTCAGGAAGACCCACTGCGGAATCTTCCGTGAGCCAGATATGCGGTTGGGAGCCGCAGCTTGTGCGTATTGACGGCCGCCGCCGCCGCTGAAAATGCGGGTGGCGCCGGCATCAAATCCGGCTTCTGGATCTTGCGCCGGTGCCTGCGGGGCCGCATGGACCCCGTCTTCCACGATCACCGGACGGACGCCCGAGAAGTAGAATCCCCGAAGAAATGGGTTCACCGTAAGCTGGCTTGGGCGCGCTAGATCCACGAGAAACTGCACCAATAGGGCTCTCAGTTTTCTCAACTCGCGCGGGAATTCGTAGATGCCGGGTAGTTTCTCTATTTCGTGCTCTCGACCGAGCAGATCGAGCCGCTTCTCCGCCAGGGCGTAGAAGATCTCGTCGAAGGCTTTGGTCAGTCGATTGGTTTCCTCCTCGGCATACACGCCCGTGGCAAGCGAGCGGACCGCCAAGGTGGCGCCTAACACTTCCGAAACCTCCTCTTTGCTAAGACCACGAACGAATTCTGAAAAGAAAGAGATCCTGTCAACCTTCGTAAAAAGCACATATACCGGAAAGCTGATACTCAGGAGTTGGGAGATCTCTTGCAAACGGACGGCCAGCTTGCGTGCCGCGGAAAGCGTAGCTTCACTGGCGCCTGGCTGGAGAAAATTGTCGCAATCAAAACAGACGATGGCGGCGCGCGGAGCTTGCTGCTCTTTTCCCACGGCGCTGGAGGCTCTACCGGGCTGCACCAGTTTGACGAGACGTTTCCAGCGGTCGGCAAGTGCCAGTAGACTACCGGCTGGATCTACGAAGATGGCTTCACGGGTATACCAGATGTTGGCAATCCGAGTAGGTATTATCTTGTTGTCCTGATAAACGTGTCCGGCCAAGAGTTCTGGGTCGAGAGCGGAATGAATTATGGTCGTGGTCTTGGTAGAACCAGATTCGCCGAGCAGAAAGACCAAGGGCAGATTTCCGAGGTTCGTACCGCGGCCCAGGGTCGAGCTTTTCAGACGCCGGACCGCTTCGTGTACTATCAGATCGATGTCAGCAGATCCGGATTGTTCCACGGACCCAGTTTCAGCGGGTGCTTGAGCTTCCTTGCTCTTGCGGTAAAACCACACGAAACTACCTGCGCCCACGAGGCCGATGAGCCAAAGTCCGCCCCGCAGAATCCACAGGTCGGAACCATGCAGATGCCACCAGGTCCCAATGAACCAGACCAAGACCAGGTACACGAGCAAGATCCCGCCGGTTACCCAGTACACGACCATGTGGCCCCCTATTTCGTAAACTGCATAGTCGACGCGGAAAGCTCGGACGCGCCGGAAATCAATAGAAACTTAAAAACCAGGAAGACCGCTAACGTCAAAAGGGGAGCGGCCACGGCTGCGATAGCCAGCCTGCGGATCCAAGGGTCTGACTGGACCAGGCGGAGCGCCTCGGCCGGAATTCCTCCCCGCGGAGACAGTGCCGCAAAAGGGTCGCGGACTCGCCGCATCTTGTCCTGAATCGCTGTCATGATTGACCGTAAGTCACCACCCGCCGCGTAACGTCCTTTGAAGCCGAGCAATAAGCAAAGATAGTAGACCTCAAGTAAATCCGCGGTTTCCGGAGAGTCATTCCGGGTCAGGGTTTTCTGCAGTTCCTGAAAAAATACCTCCCCGGCCAGTTGATGGCCGTACAATTCAGCCTGCAATGGCAGTCGCGCCCAGTCAGCAAACGCAGGGTTGCGGGAGCCCAGCGCAGACTCATCGAGGAATGCGACCACGGCGAAAATCGCCCGCTTTACATCCTCCGCGCTGCAGCCACCACTCCGCGCTTCTTGTTCAGCCACCCGGAGAGCTTGCTTCATCTGTGCGCGGAACGATTCCGCGTTGGAAACCGCCTGGCGGTTGTACCGTAAGCGCACAATCGCGGTGAATACTTCCTGAAAGGCAAGAGCAAGATTCCAGCCCCGCCGGTCCAGCGCGGGACTTGAACCCCGATAACTCCCCAGAGCTGTTCCAGGTGATGACGACATATGGTTCAACCCTCCAACAACACGATCAACTCCATCTCGGCGGAAGGCAATTCACCGGGGACATAGACACCCAAGCCACGAGTCTGCATGATGTGATCCCAGCAAGGTCCAGTTCGGCTGATCGTGAAATACTGGCACTCCACTTTGACGGCGACGGCAGACGGCGGGACTTGAAGATGGGTGAGAGTAAGGCCGGGAAGAGCGCGTTTCACAAGCTCGGGAACGAACTTGGCCGAGCAGACTTTGACTAGTTGCGTAGTCTTGGAAATCAGGTCAGCCTCACCCACCGGCGAGTGGATACCGAGGATCCAGCGCGCACGACCAAAACAGCGCTGGTCCTTGACTTCACCTTCATAGAAGTAGCGTTCCACCGCCTTCAGTGGTATGGAAATTGCCTGCGAAGGAACCACAATCTCAAGATGGCGCCGGATATGCTCATCCAAAGCTTCAAAACAGGAACCGGGGTCACGGTGATTGTAGAGAGGCAGCGATCGGGGGTGCGCTTCTAGGCCAAACGTGCAAAGCGCGCCCGCTAGCCGGGACATTTCGCGAAACAGTTCTTCTGGATGTCCGTGTTTCGACAGCAGCAGATGCCGCAACGGCACCAGGCTCGAGTTGATAGCATGTAGAAACCAAAACTGCGAGACGTGGCGCGCGGACATCCCGGTCTGAAATTTTCCCGTTGACTGCTGCTGCTCCTGCGAAACGGCCGCACTT
>Ga0187867_10003190_pt1 | contig 13229 bp, 9 predicted proteins | sample June2016WEW_13_1_FD_132976 | JGI IMG/M metagenome (GOLD analysis project Ga0187867, IMG submission 132976) | Peatland microbial communities from SPRUCE experiment site at the Marcell Experimental Forest, Minnesota, USA - June2016WEW_13_10 | ecosystem: Environmental > Terrestrial > Soil >... | reverse complement strand
TCCCGTTCCGCCATCATGGTATATTGTAGTTGTCGAATCGGTCCGCGTGGGCGACTAGCTCAGCTGGGAGAGCGCTGCGTTCGCAATGCAGAGGTCGGGGGTTCGATCCCCCCGTCGTCCACCAAAATCCCAAAATCCGCAAGACGCGATTCGGTATAGTCTGGCATTTAGACCATGCCGCCCGCCACCGCCCTCGTCCTCTTCGATATCGATGGCACTCTGGTCCGGCGGGCCGGTCCGCACCATCGCCAGGCCCTCGTCGATGCCGTCCGGCTCGTGACCGGCCTCGAAACTACCACCGAACACATCCCGGTCCATGGCATGCTCGATCCCGACATCCTCATGCACATGCTCCGCGACGCCGGCGCGTCCTCCACATCCATCCGCCGCGCCATGCCCGAAATCGTCCTTCGCGCGCAGCAGATCTATGTGCGCGGCGTGCCGAGCCTCCAGCGCAAGACCTGCCCCGGTGTGCGCGCATTCCTGCGCCACCTGGAACACCGCGGCGTGCTGCTCGGCTTGGTCACCGGCAACCTCACGCGCATCGGATGGAAGAAGCTCGACCGCGCCGGCCTAAAGCCCTTTTTCCGCTTCGGAGCCTTCGGCGAAATGGCCAAGGATCGCGCCGGACTCGCCCGCCTCGCCATCCGCCACGCCCGCGCGAAGGGCTGGATCGCGAAAAACACCCCCATCGCCCTGGTCGGCGACGCGCCCAGCGATATCCTCGCCGCCCAACGCAACCGCATCCGCTCCATCGCTGTGCACACCGGCATTTCCACCCGAGACGACCTCCTGGCCTACGCTCCCGATGTCCTTTTGGAGAGCTTGCGGGGCCTCACCCTTGCAACCATCCTCGCCCTGTAATCGGCGTGCTACAGTCACCAGAAAGGCCCATCCATGAACGTCACGCTCAGCCTTCTCATTGCCGTCTTACCGGTGATCGCGCGCGCAGCCGCGCCGGCCCCGGAGACGCTCGCCACGGCGGGCCTCACCCAGCCCGTCGAAATCGTCAAAGACCACTGGGGCATTGCGCATATCTACGCCAAAACCGAGGCCGACCTGTTTTTCGCCCAAGGCTATAACGTCGCCCGCGATCGCCTGTTCCAGTTGGAGATGTGGAGACGGCAGGCCACCGGCACACTGGCCGAGATCCTGGGCAAGCCTGAGCTGAACCGCGATATCGGCAATCGCCTGTTCATGTTTCGCGGCGACCTGACCCGCGAACTCGACTGGTACCACCCGCGCGGCGCCGCCATCGTCCAGGCTTTTGTCAATGGCATCAACGCCTACATCGGGGAAACGGAAAAGAATACTGCGCTGCTTACCCCGGAATTCAAGATGCTTGATATCAAGCCCGGCAAGTGGACGCCCGCCGTAGTGGTCTCGCGTTTCAACGGCCTGGCCGGAAATGTCGAGCAGGAATTGAATATGGCCTTGGCCATCCGGGCAATCGGCATCGACAAAGTCAGGGACATCTTGTACTTTCAACCCGCCGGCCCGGATCTCCAAATCGATCCGGCCATCGACACGTCGCTGCTTTCAAGCCACATCCTGGGCATCTATCGCGCATTTCGCACGCCGCTGAAATTAACTTCGGACGAATTGCGCCCCGAAGACCGCAATCCGAAAACCGTCGCGAAAATGGCAATCGGCCCAATTCCCGCCGAAGACATCGGCAGCAACAACTGGGTGGTCGGCGGCAAGCTCACCATGAGCGGATATCCGCTGCTGATGAACGACCCACATCGTCTGCAATCGGTGCCGTCGCTGCGTTACTGGGTCCATCTGGTAGCGCCCGGCTGGGATGTGATCGGCGGGGGTGAGCCGGCTCTGCCCGGCGTTTCCATCGGCCACAACGATTTCGGAGCGTGGGGACTCACGATCTTCGGCACCGACAGCGAAGATCTCTACGTCTACGACACGAACCCGGCCGATCCGTCGCAGTATAAATACTCCGGTGCATGGGAGTCGATGAACGTGATCCGCGAATCGATCGCGGTCAAAGGCCAGGGTCCCGTATGGGTGGAGTTGAAATATACCAGGCACGGCCCGGTGGTTTTCGAGGACCAGGACCATCGCAAGGCATACGCGGTGCGCGCAGCGTGGCGCGAAACGGGCGCCGCGCCGTATCTGGCGAGCCTGCGGATGGATCAGTCGCGCAATTGGCGGGAGTTCCTGGATGCCTGTGGCTACAGCCGGCTTCCTGCCGAAAACATGATCTGGGCGGACCGGAACGGCAACATTGGCTACCAGGCGGTGGGCATCGCGCCACAGCGGCCTAACTGGAGCGGCCTGGTCCCCGTACCGGGGGACGGCCGGTTTGAATGGGACGGCTTCCTGCCCATCGCGGCGCTGCCGCACGTGCTCAACCCCGACAAAGGGTTCTACAACACTTCCAACGAATACCAGATCCCGCGCGGCTGGCCTTACAAAGAGGCCCTGCATTACGTGTGGGCCGACCCTTTCCGCGCGCAGAGCGTCTCCGAATTCATCGACTCCGGCCGGAAGTTTTCGGTGGCCGATATGGTGCAGCTTCAGAATAACGACCTCTCGATTCCAGCCCGCAGCCTGATTCCGCTCTTGCGCGATGTCGAGATTCCGGATTCGGCGGCGAGGCAGGCAGCGGCCCGTCTCCTAAACTGGAACTTCGTGCTCGATAAAGACTCGGTCGAAGCTGGCATCTATGAAATTTGGCAGCGGCGCCTGGAAGCCAATGTCCGGGAAGCTGTGGTGCCGAAGCCCGCCCAGGACTTCATCGGGATGCCGCCCATGTCCAGGATCGTGAGCTGGATGTATGCTCCCGACGGGCGCTTCGGCGCGGACCCCATCGCGGGACGGAACTCCCTGCTGATCAAGAGCCTGGTGGAAGCCGCCGCGCAACTCTCCAAGCGCTTCGGCCCGGACATGGAGAAATGGAAGCTGGGCGCATATCATTACGCGCGCATTCGCAGCCCGCTGACGGATGCCGTAAAGCCCGATCTGCAAGACCAGTTCGACGTCGGAAACGCACCGCGCGGCGGGGACGGCTTCACTATCACAGCCACCGGAGGCGCCGACAACCAGAACGCGGGTGGATCCTTCAAGATCGTGGTCGACACCGAGAATTGGGATAACTCAGTTGGCCTCAACAATCCGGGCCAGTCCGGCGACGTCCGCGATCCGCATTACCGGGATCTCTACGAGATGTGGGCGCGTGGAAAGTATTTTCCGGTTTTCTATTCCCGCCCGAAGGTGGAATCCGTGGCGGAAAAGGTGCTCGTGCTGACGCCGGCCCGCGGCGCTATAATCCGTTGAGCGCCTTCCGAAGCTTTGTAAACGAGGGGAGCGATCCATGTGGATACGAAAAGGACAACGTGATCGTCTGAAGGGCGTCGACTCGCCCGTGCCCACGCAACTGGTTTCCAACGAGGAATATATTCCACGCCGGCAAACGCAGAAGCAGAAAGAAGTCGAGTATTGGACAGGCCAGATCGCCGCCGAGAAGTCTCACAAGCTGGGCATGGATCGCCGTAAATTCATGGCCACTCCCATGGGTCTCGCCGCCTGCTTCCTGGCCTCCAACAAAGTCTGGGGCAAAGTCTGGGACGTAGACGAAGAAGAGGCCGCCGACCAGGGCGCCTACGAGGAGAAGCTGCCCAAGGGCGAATACTTCGTGCTGGACGTCCAGTCGCACTTCACCAACGGCATGCCTATCGGTTTGCGCGGCGACATCGGCAAGATGGAATTCTTCCGGAACATGGGCTTCAAGCTCGCCGAAGACAAGCAGGCCTATAGCTTCCACAATTTCATCAAGGAGATGTTCTTCGACAGCGAAACCGACATGATCGTCATCTCCGGCGTGCCGGGCAAGGAACTGCAACGCGACAAGGATGGCAAGGTGCTGGAGGGCCAGGCGCGCACGCCCGGCCTGAACATACTGCCAAGCTGGTTGATGGCGCAGGCGCGCGACGAAATCAACGGGCTGGCGCAATCCAGGCGCGCGCTCAGTCAAGGCAACCTGGCGCCCAATCATTATTGGGATAAGGCCGCCAACAAGCCAGACAAAGCCGCCACCATCGAACAGATGGAGCGTGAAATCGACTTATACAAGATCTCATCGTGGAAGTGGTACTGTCACACCGATCCGGGACGCTCCGGCGGCGGCTTCCAGTGCGACGACGACAACGCGCAATGGTTTATTGAGGAGTCCCGCAAGCGCGGCATGAAGTTCTTCAGCGTACACAAAGGTTACTCGTATCAATCGCGCATTCTCGGCCATCTGGCGAATCCCAAGGATATCGAACAGGCCGCCTTGCGCAATCCCGATATCACTTGGGTGATCTATCACTCCGCGCTCCAGCATGGCCCCACCGAACCCAACTGGGAAGAAGCCAACAAGTGGGACCCTGTCACCGGCGACTTCGCCTGGCACAACGTTCTGATGGATATCAAGCGGCGCAACCCGAAGATCGACAACGTGTACCCGGAGATCGGCAGCTTCTTCGGCCCGCTGGCCATCTCGAACCCGGTCATGGCCATGCACGGGATCGGCAAGAACATCAAATATTACGGCGTGGATCATGTCATCTGGGGAACCGACTGTCTCTGGTGGGGATCGCCGCAGTGGGTCATCGATGCCTTCAAGCGTTTCCAGATCAGCGACGAACTGTGCGAAAAGTTCGGATATCGGAAGCTCACCAAGGAAGACAAGGCCAAGATTTTCGGGCTGAATGCGGCCCGGCTTTATAAGCTGGACGTGACCGCCAAACGCAACCCGCTCCCGGCCGACGCTCTATCGCGCCTGAAGACGGCTTATCTGGATAAAGGCGGCGACCGATCGAATGAGGCATACGGGTGGGTACGCGCCGACGACTAAGTGCCCTGTGGCGCACGCTCTCAGCGTGCCGCGTCCCGACTCTTCGGGACGCATGTCTCGCCGCAGCCGCGACCTTGTCTCTTTCGGCCCAAGTCCCCCACTACGTCACGGGCGACGAATGCCTCTTCTGTCACCGTGTCAAAGTAGCCGACACCTGGCAGAACAATCCGCACGCGCGCACCGTCCACCCCGGAGATACCAGTGACCCGCCGTTTATCCTGGGCGCGCATCCTCCCCATCGGGGGCTCCGGCCGGATGGCTACGGTAAGTTCGATCTGCTCTCAATCGACGGCAAAACGTGGGACACACAGAAATTCGCCCAACGTTGCGCCGGCTGTCATACAACGGCGGTCGACCCGCAAACTCACGCCTTCTCCACGTCGTCGCTCGATTGCTTTACCTGCCACGGCATCGCGCCCGAAAACCATCCCAACGACACATCGCTCATCTGGTTCTCGAAGAAGCATTCCAAGGATGCCAAACAGATCGTCTCCATTTGCGGGCAATGCCATCTGCGCGGAGGCAAGAGCAAATCGAGCGGTCTTCCCTACCCCAACAATTTCGTGGCTGGCGACGACCTGTTCGCCGACTTTCAAGTGGACCTTACAAAGGCCGAAGATCACATTGTCCACAACTCGCGCGACGTGGTTATTCATGGCAGCGACGTCACCTGCATCAGTTGTCACAAGATTCACGACGATACATCGGCCAAGCATCGCCTGGTTCTATCCGGTCCCATCTGCCTCGATTGCCACAACCCCGACGGTCCAAAGAAGACCGTAAAGAAATACACCACGGAGCACAGTGACTTATGCGAATACTAGCACTGCTTGCCTTGTTGACTCCAGCTATGGCACAAGATTATCCCAAGGCGCACTTCGACCACATCCATCTGAACTCCACCGATCCCGCGGCCGCCATCGATTTCTACACGCATAAATTCGACTTCGACAAGTCCCGGATTCTATTTACCAAGGTCCAAGACGGCCCGCCGTCGGAAATCGTCTCCGCAATCTGGCATTTCGGTTGGGGCGCCGAAGATATGCCGGCAACCTACAAAAAACAGATCGAATCCGGTACCAGGTTCCAGACACCGCTCACCGACATCAGCGACCTGATAGGCAAACCGCCCGGCAATTTCTTCTTCGCCTACGTGGATGGCCCCGATCACGCTTTGATCGAGTTGAACACCGCCGCCCATCACCACTTCGGCCACGTGCATCTGCTAAGCGCCGACCCCATCGCCGCCGGCCAATGGTACAAGAAATACTTCGCCATGCCCGGGTACATCGGGCCGCGAACGGAGCGCGTCTACCGCGGCGTCCACGTTGAGCCGGTGGCGTCGCTAACCATGGACGGCGTCAACATCATCATCTACCCGGTCGAATACGCGCGCGATGCCATGCCGGACCTGTGGAAGGATCGCAAGGACTTCGAGCCTACAAAAGGCCGCGTGGTCGATCACCTGGCCTTCAGGATGCGAAACGTCCATGACACACTGGAACGTCTCCGAAAGGATGGCGTCAAAGTAACCGATGGCACATTCATCGAAGGCCCGGATCGCATCCGCATCGAGTTAATAGAGGAATAAAATGGAACAGCCAATCTGGAACTTCGAGCAGGAACCCTGGGGCGACGAGCGGCCCGACGAGACCAGCATCAACCTGCGCGCCTACTTCGATCGCATGCCGGACGGAAAGATGCAGCAGTATTCATCCGGCTGGAGCGACGAACATGTTGTCGAATGGGACGGCAACTTCAGGGACGACGGGGCATTGATGATCGCCTGTTGCGAACGCGACGTGGACGTCGGCGAGTACCGCCGCGTGTTGGAACAGGCCCGCGCCTACCGCGACCGCTGAGTATTAGAGGGCGGGCAATTGTGCCCGCAGCCGGCTTTCGGCCGGCTCTGGCCGCCTAAAAAGGCGGCTGCGGCCAGGATTGGCCGCCCTCCACCCTGACTACCGGAGCACGACCTTCGCCAGCCCCGCATTATTGGCGCTATCGAGCACCCGGATCACCACCAAATGCTCTCCCGGCGTCAGCTTGTCGAGTGACAGCACAAACCGCTCCTGCTGCGAATCGATCACGCCATCGGCGGCTTCGAGCGGTATCCAACCGGTCGCGTCGAGCGAATACTCGCAGCGGCGTAGAGGCGAGGCGGCGTCGCGCGCTTCGAATTCCAGCTCGGCGGTTGCGCCGTTGCGCCGCGCTGAACCGACCGTGACTACCGGTGGCGTGTTATCGATCATCACCGGAGCGCTGGTCAGGTCCGCATCGCGCGCCGTCGCGGGCGGATTGACTTCGCGGTCCGAGGCGAGCACCCGGAAGTAATATTTGCCGTCGGCCAGCACGTCGCTATCGAAGGTGAAGGCGCTCTCGTGCAGGTCGCCCTTCAGCAGCATCCAGCGCCGTTCGTCGTCGGCGCGGAAATAAAGGTTGTAAACCAGGCGGTCGCCGTCGGGATCTTCGGCCTGCCAGCTTATGGTGATCTGTTGCGCGGCGGCGCGCGAAAGAGTCTGGGTGGGCGTGCCGGCGGGCGCGGAGGCGCTGGCGTCGCCCGTATCAGTCACCGTCACCGTGTAGGGCGAGATAGACTGCTGCTGGATCGCCTTCAAAGCCGACACCGGCGCCATCTGCAGTGTCACATTGATGCTCCGCACGATGGGCGGCGAGTTCTGCGGCAGATAGGCCAAAGTCACGTTGTCCAAGATAGGCGTGACACCGCCAGTGCCCGAAAATTCGGCCTTCCATTGGATGTAGCGGGCATTGGGGCTGTCGATCCTGGAAGCGGCCGGGTCGCGCAGCGGCTCGGACCAATCGCTCCAGGTCTTGTCGGGTTTGGACGAGTTGCCCGACCGCGTGCGGAAAACCACCGCAGAACTCGGCGCCGTCTCTGCGCGCCAGCTCAGGCTACCCCAGCGGGAGGCGGTGCCGGCATCATGCACGGGCGATTCGTAAGAGCCGGAAGGGCCGGGAATTTCGCCTAACCGGTAGATGCGGCCCATATCTCCTGTGGCCACCAGCACGGAGCCGGCAGACGGAAGCAGGCGGGTCGCTTCACCTTCGTTGGTCTGCAAGACCAGCGTGATCTTACGATCGCGCGAGAGGCCATAGATGCGGCCGTTGCTGTCTGTCGAAAACAGGAGTTGGTTGGGGAGCGCCAGCAGATCGTAGACGTCCTCCTCCTTGGAACTCCACAGGGTCTCAACGGTGTTATCCGGATTGATCCGGTAAATGGCCGAGCGCTCCACGCCGGTAAGATCCGGCGCGGGCGTGAACTGCGTGGTCACCTGCGGCGTAGGAGCCGGCTGGGCTTGTTTCGAAGGGTCCGTCTGTGGTTTAATTTCGGCGCCGGGCTGCGTGTTCTGAGCTTCGACGGTAACCGATTGGGGCGCCGCCTGCACCGTGACTCCGCCGCCGGCCGCGGACTGCGCAGCCTGCGCGGCGGCCTGCGTACGCTTGGCCAGCGAGCCGCCCAGCGCGGCCGCGTAGACGGTTCCATCCGGCTGCGGAATGATGGCGCGGATCTCGGGCAGGCTGGCGTCGTAGAGCACGAAGGCCTTGTCCTTGGCCGAGACGCGATACAGAATGCCGTTGGGTTCGGTGCCCGCCAACAGGCGCCCTTGCGCATCCACCGCCAAGCCGGTGACGTGCGATTGGCCGGTGTCGTAATACAGCTCGCCTTGGCCCGCGGAAGTGACGCGGTAGATTTTGCCCTGATCGCCGGTACCCACATAAAGCGCGCCGTCGGCGCCGGCCGCCAGCGACCAGATGTAGCGCGTCTTGGGATTGAAGTACTCGGTGGCCTGGCCTTTGGCATTATCCGTATCGATGCGATAGACCTTGCCATCGGGCGACGTGCCGGCATACAGCACGCCGTTCCGATCCGTGGCGATGGCAAAGACTTCGGGCTGGTCGGCGGTCCACAGCAGCGAACTTGCGCCCGAGGGATCCACCCGATAGATGCGGCCGCGGTGCCCAGTGGCCACGTAGAGGACGCCATGCGCGCCTTCGGCCACGCTCCAGACCACGGCTTGGCCGGAAGAGAAAAGCGTATCGACCTTGGGAGCCAGCGTCAGGCGGCCGTCGCGGCTCAGCGAGACGCCCTGAAATTGGCCGCGGATGAAATCCTGGTAACTGGTCATTTCCCAGGCTGTGGTGGCTGACGGTAGGGCAGCGGTGGTGAACAGGAGCAGCGACACGGCGACGCGGAGACACGGCGACACGGCGACACGGCGAGGGGGCGGTTTCATTCTTTCACTTCCACTTGGATCGTTTTCGATCCATTGATGACGCTGTCTCCCGCGCCGATTTCCAATTCCGCCACCTTGGAATTGCGCGTTTGGCTGATACTGCCGAAGGCGCTCTGCGACCCGGCCAGGATCAGGGCCACCGAGGGGGGCGGGTCGGGGAAATCCGCGCCTTCCAATTGAAAGGCAGGCTCCGGGCGCCACACGCGCACGTACGCTTTGGTGTTGGCGCGCAGGCTGTTCACGGTCGAGATCAGTTGCGAGATGGATTTCGGCTGCGCGCCGATCACCTGGCGGAATTCCGTGAGATTGGTGGTCATGCCGTCGGCCACCGTGAAATACAGCGGCCCGGGAGTGATGCCCTGGGGAACCTGATAAACGATAGTGCGGGATACCTCGGCGCCGTTGTCGCCGACCAACAAAGTGGTAAGTTCGACTTTGCCGCCAGGCCGCACTTCGCGCCGTCCCACGGAGACGCTATCGATTTGAAACTGCTTCTTGGCATCGAAGGATTCGATATCGAGCTCGACTTTCTTCACTTCCAGGGCATCGAATCCGCTCTGCAGTACATAGGCCAACGGTATGGCGGTGTATAGCGAAGCGAGCATGGCGGAGCCGGTGTCGGCGGCGTACATATTATTCACCTTCAGCGGTGCGGCCGAACCTTGAAACTCGATCTCGCCCGTGACCCGGAAGCTGGAGGCGCCCACGGTGCGCTCGGTGGCGTCGATGGTGTTGAACACGGCCATCTGCACCAGCAGCGGCGAAAGGAAGCGGTCGTTGACCATCTCCATGCGGTAATCGTCAAGGCGCTTGCCGCCGCGCGAGACGGAGATCGCAATGGGGGCCATCGGGGCGACGCGTCCCAACTCGCCGGCGACCGCGGTGTTGCGATCCTGGAGGATGGCGCCCATGGTTTCTTTCGGCGCGGAAATCTTGAAGGACGCCGACAGCACGGGCAGCAGCGCCAGCACCTCGGAGCGGGTGAAAGGCAGCGCCGTCGATCCCACCGCCAGGAAGCGATGGCCGAAGGCGTAGATCTTGTTGCCGTCGATGTAAGTGACCGTGCCGTCGGCGCAGATGCTAAGGTCGCCGGTCATCAACTGCACGCTGATCATGGAGCCGGGCTTGAGCGTAGATGGGTCGCCCATGTGCGGGCTGCTCGGACCTCCGGACGAAAGGCTCTGCGTCGGCTCCAGCCCCAAAGCGCGAATCTGGGGCGCGAACGAGTCGAGCGCGGCGCGCGTGAATCCGCTGAACGATACCGGCGTAGCGATGTCCATCAGTTTGGCGTCGCGGGTGGCAGGCTCCAGGCGGCCGGGCAGCAAGCGCGTGAGATCCTTGGCGGCGAACAGGGATGCCAGCGATGCTTCGTTCCGGGCAAACTGGCTTGGCGGCGGAGTGCGGCCGGCTTCGGTCACCCGCACCATCTCCTCTATGGGCCGGATGCCGGTAATGGCCTCTTTGGAGAAGGGGAATGCCAGGGCCACGGCGCCGGCTAGTTTGCCGTCGATATAGACGGGGCTGCCGCTCATGCCCTGCAGTACGCCGGTTTCAGCCAGCGGACCGCCGGACAACCGGGCCAGGATCAGATTCTGCTTGGGGCCGATATTCTCCAGCACGCCCAGCACTTCCACCTGGAACTCTTCGATACGGTTGCCGGAAAAGATAGTTTTGCCGATGCCGCGCAGACCGGGCTTGACGTCCTTCAAGGGGAAGAACGCGGTCTGGGCATTCAAAGCGGTGGTTAGGGCGAATACCGCCAGGACAGCGAAACGCGGCACGGTTACCATTCTACCGTGGAACGAGTTGGATCCACAGATGGAGTGACGGTTCAAAACCGTTCCGGGTTCCCAAAGTGCATCTCGTGGCGCACGCCCTCGGCGTGCCGTGGCGGCACTCATGCCGCCACAAGCCGGCTGAAAGCCAGCTGCGGGCAAAATTGCCCGCCCTCCAATTACTCCGGTAAATATCCCTCGCGCGCGCGGACCCGGCCGTCCTTGGCCTCGTTCACCACTAACTGAATCTTCCGCCACCCGAAACCGTGCGTGGGCGGCGGCTTGTAAGTGAGCATATATCCGTGCTGCAAGTCTTCCGATATATCCTGAAACACGGTTTCCACGTCCTTGGGCTTCTTCACCGCATACGCCACGCCGCCGGTGAACTGCGAGATGTCTTTCAGGCCGCGGCTCAACGCCGGACTCTGCACCGCTTCCCCCTCCGCGATGCTGTAGATCGGAATGCCCAGTTTCTTCACGCGCGACAGCGCCGCATTGGCGTTCAGCACGCTGGCGTTATCGTCGCCGTCGGTGAATACGATCATGGCCTTCTTGCCGCTGCGCTTGCCGATGGCCATGGCGGCCTGCGAGATGGAATCGAAAAGCGCCGTCTGTCCGGCGGCCCTGGTGCGCCGCACGGCCGTCTTCAACGCGCTCTTGTCGGTGGTGAAATCCTGCAACACGTCGAGCGAAGTGCTGAAGCCGAACACCGCCAGCGAATCCTCCCCGCGAAACTCGTCGATCAGCCGCGCCACGGCATTCTTCACGCCAGGCAGTGCGCGAAACATGCTGCCGGTGGTATCCAACAGAATGGCGCACGACAGGTTGGACTGGTTGGATTCGAAGGTGACAATCGGCTGCGGTACGCCCTCGTCCAACAGCTCGAAGCTGCTACCCTTCAGTCCGTCCAGGTAGCGTCCGTGGTGGTCGAATACGGTGGCATAGACCTCCACCAGGCGGACCTCGGACCGGAATACGGCCGCGCCATCCTGCGCCGCGAGGCCGCACAAAGCCCCAGTAATCGATAACAGCGTAAGTAAGCGGAGTCTCATAAGCCCTTAAGTAGCGATGTCAGATTCTGCGCGTCGAAACTGGCCAAGGCCAAAGTGATGGGCCGCCAGTCCTTGGAGTCGGACATTTGCAATTTCCGCAGGACTTCGAGGGCCATCGGTTCCGCCAACGTCCCCAGAGCCGCGGCGGGGATGCCCGCCTGCCCGGCATAATCGATCAAGTATAGCTTGAGTTCAGTCACCCGTTCCGCCATTTTCATGGGCAGCATCACCCGCTCGTATTCCTCGTAAGGCGCCAGCCGCAGCATGTGGGCGTGGTCGCATCCGTTCAACGTCGGATGGGAGCCGCCCAGCCGGGCCAGTTCGGAAGAGTCCGCGCCTCCCGGCCATTGCCGCACGGTGCGCGTCACCGGAGACTCCCACGCGTCGGCCTTGTAGCGCGCCAGATACGCCCCGGCCAGAAAGTACAGATCGCTGAGGGTCACGGATTGCCAGACCGGCTTCCACTCTCCCGCGCGCAAGCCGTTCAGCAGGTCGGCGCGCCGGCTCAAGGACAACGTACCCAAGGTCGCCTCCGCCAGCGTGGAGAACAACTCCGGATTCGTGGCCGCGCGCGCGATCCATTCCCGCGCCAGCCGGATCCGCAGGCCGAATAGCAGCATGTCCCGGTCGGAGATCCCTCTCCACCCGGTGGCGCGCAGCGAGCCGATTTGCGATGTGATCACCATCTCGGAGTTGCCCGCGGGAGCGCCTTTGCCCGCCACGCGCCCCACGGCCGTGCTGAATCCCGCGAAACCGCCCCTCAGGTAGCTGCCGGCCTCCTCGCTCGATACCTCCAGTTCGGGCGTACCGCCGAACACGTCCGGGTGTCCGACGGGGCTCAGATCCACGAACTCGTGCTTGCGCAGGAACAACGGATCTTCGGAGATCAGCAGATCCTCCGGCCTGAAGTAGTATGCATAAATGATCCCGGTGAGCGCCAGCTTCACCTGCGGGTTGATTTCCGCCAGCAGCTCGTGGCACAGCTTCTCGATTTCTTTCCGGTCGGCCTTTTTCTTGGCCGTGCTCTTGCGCAGCCTGGCGATCAGCTCCGCGACTTTCCGAGGTTGATAGCCGGATAAGTTTTCGCGGCGTTTTCCGTCCAACTTGATCTTCTTGGACACCTCCACCACGGGCAGCGCGGCGCTGTTGGTTTCTAGAGCCGTGAGGGCCGCCGCGGCGTCGCCCTTGCCGTCGATCAACTTGGCGGCCGCGTCGTACAACCCGTACAGCGCCGCCAATGGAGTCACTCGCTGCAACTCGAAAACGTGACGGTATTCCTTGTCCCGGTGGG
>Ga0187867_10003189_pt1 | contig 13230 bp, 16 predicted proteins | sample June2016WEW_13_1_FD_132976 | JGI IMG/M metagenome (GOLD analysis project Ga0187867, IMG submission 132976) | Peatland microbial communities from SPRUCE experiment site at the Marcell Experimental Forest, Minnesota, USA - June2016WEW_13_10 | ecosystem: Environmental > Terrestrial > Soil >... | reverse complement strand
GACGACCTGATGAAAAAGCAGAAAGGCCGCAAAGCGGTCTTCGTTCTCTCCGACGGCGTCGACCGAAATAGCAAATCTTCAATCTCGGAGGCCATCGAAGCCGCGCAGCGTTCCGATACCTTGGTGTACTCCATTTACTTCGGCTCAAGCGAGGGATCAATGGGTTTCCCCGGCATGCGCGGCGGCGGCATGGGACGCGGCGGCGGTATGGGGCGCGGCGGCGGAAGATATCCGCAGGAAGATCGCCCGGACGGCAAGAAGATACTCAAACGTATCTCAAAGGAAACTGGCGGGACCTACTTCGAAGTCTCTCACAAGCAGACGATCGATGCGATCTATAACCGGATCGAAGAAGAGCTGCGCAATCAGTATAGCCTCGGCTACACTTCGGATCAGGCGGCGTCGGAGACCGGCTACCGCACGATCGGCCTGACCGTGGACAAGAAGAACCTGACCGTGCAGACACGCGAAGGCTATTATCCGGGGAAATAGAAACAAAAAGAAGACAGAAGTCAGGAGTCAGAATGCGGAGCGCAGATCGCGGCGATTGGGTCTTCTGACTTCTGTCTTCTGACTTCTGTATTCTGTCCTCCGCCTTTGTGCTAACGTCGGATTAGCATGGCTAAGTTTCTGTTTGGCTTGATCACCGGCGTGGTCCTATGTGTGCTTGGCGGGTTCCTGCTGGTCTTCGCGCTGGCGCGATCCTTTCGCGAAAGTCCGCCCGTCATAGCGCAAAACTCGGTACTGCAACTGGAACTCTCGGGCGACATACCCGAGCGTCCCCCGGTGGAGGTCCCATTCGGGGCGCTGGCGGATCGCCCGGCGCCCACGGTCGCCGGCGTCTGGATGATGCTGCGCAAAGCCGCCGTGGATGCGCGCATCAAAGCCGTGGTGCTGGAGCCCGAATCGCTTAGTGTGGGATGGGGTAAGCTCGAAGAGTTTCGCGCCGATCTGGAACGGTTCAAAAAGTCCGGCAAGCCCTTGTTTGCCTTTCTAAAAACCCCCGGCGCCCGCGAGTATTACCTGGCTTCCGCGGCCGACCGCATCTACCTCGGCCCCAGCGATTGGCTGAACCTCAAAGGCATGGGCGTCGGACTCATATATTTCAAGAACGCGCTGGACAAAATCGGCGTGGGTGTGCAGGTGGAGCACGACGGCAAGTATAAAGACTTCGGCGACATGTTCACGCGCACGTCCATGAGTCCGGAGACCCGCGAAGTAATGACTTCCGTGGTGGACGATCTCTACGGCAACCTGGTGAGCCGGATCGCGGAAGGCCGCAAGAAAAGTTCCGGCGACATGCGCGCGCTGATCGATCAAGGGCCATTCCTGGCGAACGACGCGCTGCACGATGGCCTGGTGGATCAATTGCGCTATGAAGATCAGATGTTCGCCGATTTGCAGCAGAAGGTGAATTCCGGCGAGCTGCATAAGCTCGCGAGCGGCAATTATCAGAAAGTGCCGGCGGATTCGCTGGGTCTGGAAGGACATCGCCGCATCGCCATGCTGGTGGGTGATGGCGACATCACGCGCGGCGGCGCCGACGGCGATGGCGCCTCCGGCGAAGGCATTCAGGCTACGGCTTTCAACAAACTCCTGCGGCGCATCGGAGGCGATTCGACCGTCGACGGCGTGGTAGTGCGAATCGACTCTCCGGGCGGCGATGCGGTGGCTTCCGATGAGATTTGGCGCGAGATGAATCTGCTGAGCAAGAAGAAGGCGGTGGTGATCTCCATGTCGGACACCGCCGCTTCCGGCGGCTACTACATGGCGATGACCGGCGATCCGGTGGTGGCTTATCCCGGCACTCTCACCGGTTCCATCGGCGTAGTGTTCGTCAAGCCGGATGTGCAGGGGCTAATGGGTAAGTTGGGTATCGGCGAGGATACCATCGCGCGCGGACGCTTCGCGCAGATCGATGCGCTCGACCACGCACTTACACCCGTGGAACTGGCTAAGTTAAAAGAAGGCATCGACGCCAACTACCACGACTTTGTCGCGAAGGTTGCGCAAGCGCGCCGCCGCCCGTTCGATCGGATCGAACCGCTGGCACAGGGCCGCGTGTGGCTTGGCGATCAAGCTAAGGAGCGCGGACTGATCGACGAATTGGGTGGGATCGACCGGGCGCTGGAACTGGTGAAACAAAAGGCCAGGATACCGGCATCTGAGAATGTCACGATTGTGATGTATCCGGCGCGGCGCAGCATTCTCGATGTGCTGTTCGGCCGCGCCCAGGAGAGCGCCGTGGAGTCCCGCTTGCGGCGCTTGGTGAAGGACTGGCCGCCGGAATTGTGGGCCAAGGGCGGGCTGCTGCGGATTATGCCGTATATGGTAAAGACGCAGTAGGATGGCCCTCCGGCCTGTCTGCCTGCAAGAAGGCCGGGTATGGTAGTATGGCTATGGTATGGCAACCACCAAGGTAACCTTCACTCTGGACCATGCCACCATCGCCCGGTTGCAGCAGGCCGCCGCTCGGATGGCAATGCCGAAGAGCGAAGTAGTCCGCGCAGCGATTGCCGATTACTACGACAGGATCGGCCGGCTGAGTGAGCCCGAAAGGCTGCGGATGCTGCGCGCCTTCGACGATCTGGTGCCCCGCATTCCAAATCGCAGCGCGGCTGAGGTGGACCGCGAGTTAAACTCCATTCGCCGAGCCCGCAAAGCCGGTGGCCGCCGGCACGCCTCGTGACCTTGCTGGACACGTCCCTGCTGATCGACGCCCTTACAGGGCCAAAGCGGTCCGCCGCCGCGTTGCGCGGCGCGATACAGGAAGGGGAACGCATCGTGCTGCCTTCTCTGGTGCTTTATGAATGGCTACGCGGGCCGCGCCTGCCGCAGGAGTTAGCCGCCCAGGAGTCCCTATTCCCGAGCGAGGGCGCCATCCCCTTCCGCTGGCAGGAGTCGGCGCTGAGCGCGAAGCTATACCAGTCTCTGCGCCGGGCGCGCGGGCGCGAGATGGACATCGCTATCGCCGCCTGCGCGATCACCCATGAAGCCGCACTTTGGACCCTCAACAGTGGCGACTTCAAAGACATTCCGGGCCTGCGCCTCTATATCCCGGCCTGAGCCATCCCCGCCGTGGTATCCTGCTGGGTATCTCAGAGGAGGACAATCGTGCGCTTCTCGCCCCCGCTTGCCGCGTTCCTCGCCGCGGTAGCGCTGCCTGCGCTCGCGGAAAATTGGCCGCAATGGCGCGGCCCTTCACTGAACGGCATCAGCGCGGAAACGAATCTTCCGCTGCATTGGAGCGCCACGGAGAACATCGCCTGGAAACTGGAGATGCCCGCCAAGTCCGGCGCCACGCCGATTGTCTGGAGCAACCACGTGTTCCTCAGCGTGGCGGATGGCGACGACCTGTACCTGTGGTGCGTCGACAAAACCAAGGGAACCCCTATTTGGAAGAAACTGATCGCAATCGGCAATTACAAGATCAACAAACAGAACATGTCGTCGCCATCGCCCGTTACAGACGGGCAAAGCGTCTATGCGATGACCGGCATCGGCGTGCTGAAGGGCTTCGACTTCAATGGCAATGAGCTCTGGGTCCGCGACATCCAGAAGGACTACGGCAAGTTTGGCCTCAATTGGGGGTACGCCTCGTCGCCCTTGCTTTATGAGGATGCGCTTTACGTGCAGGTGCTGCATGGCATGAAAACGCACGATCCCTCGTACCTCCTGCGCATCGATAAGAAGACCGGCAAGACCGTGTGGCGCGCGATCCGGCCGACGAACGCGATCCGCGAATCGCCCGATTCCTACACCACGCCCGCGCTGCTGCGCTACGGCGATCGCGCGGAGATCGTGGTCACCGGCGGCGATTGCATCACCGGCCACGATCCTGCTACCGGCGCGGAATTGTGGCGCGCTACCGGATTCAATCCGAACAACGACCCGTCGCACCGCATCATCGCCTCGCCAGTGGTGTACGACGACGTAGTCTACGCGCCCACGCGCGTGAAACCGCTGATTGCGTTTCGCGCCGGCGGCCGCGGCGACGTTTCCCAGTCGCACAAGCTGTGGGAGTTCATGAATGGGCCGGATGTGCCCACGCCGGTCACCGACGGCAAATACTTCTACTCGGTCAACGATCGCGGCATCGTGTGGTGCCTGAACGCCAGGACCGGCGCAGAGATCTGGGGCGGCCAGCGCATCAAACCCGCCACATATAGCGCATCCCCGGTGCTGGCGGACGGCAAGATCTACATCACCAACGAAGAGGGGCTGACCACAGTGGTCAAGGCCGGCCCGCAGTTCGAGGTTCTGGCGGAGAACGATTTGAACGATTACACGCTCAGCTCGGCGGCAATTTCGGACGGTCATATTCTGATTCGCACGACCAAGTTTCTGTACTCGATCGGCAAGTAGAACCGTGCCTTAAAGGCAAAGGGGAACTTCGAATGTCTGCTAAGCTGCTGCAAGTAAATTTCAAACTGAACGTTTCAATCGCGGAATACCAGAGCCTGTGTCAGTCCCTGGCGGAAACTTTCGCCGCCATACCAGGCCTGCACTGGAAGGTTTGGACCCTGAACGAAGCGGCGCGGGAGGCCGGCGGTGTTTATCTGTTTGAGAGCGAACAGGCGCTCAACGCTTACCTGACGGGCCCACTCGGCGCCCAAGTGGGGAGCCATCCCGCCTTGCGCGACATCAGCGTCAAGACGTTCGACATAATGGACGGCGTGACCGCGATCACGCGCGGGCCCGTCGCGGTGGCCGCGGCGGCGGGCTAATCTCAGGTAACCCTGTGGCGTACACGCTAGGACGGCTTATAGTACAGCACGATCCCGCCGCCCAGCGCCGCCAGCAGGAAACCTACGTAAAGCAGCGGGTTGGGCGCATTTTTCGGCGGATGCATGGCCATGGAAACCAGCACATTTATCAGCGGCGCTCCGCCGAAGACCAGCGGCATTACGATATTCGGAAGCCCACCCGCCCTGAAAGCCCAAATGATACATACCGCCCCCAACGCGCCCAGCGCGCCACCGATCACGGACCAGACGGAGCCGCCCGCATTAAAGCCGTTGAGGCCGCCCTGCGACGAAAGCCCCGCCACCGGCACCAGAACGCCGATCAGGAAATAGGCGAATCCCACACATAGCAGCGCCTTCAGCGGATTGCCGAGTTGCGTCTGCCCCTTGTGCAGCGCGGGTCCGTAAATCCCCCACGACAGCACTGCGCCAATCACAAAAACGATCCACATTTTGGAACGCTTCCCCTCCCTTTTCTTGGTTACCACCGCGCTTTGTTCCATCCGATGAAATCCTCAGCCCAACTATGCCATACTACCTGAAAATTCGGAAAACTCAGAGGACACCCAAAACATGGCCCAAACGCCAGCCCCCGCAACCGCTCACCGCCTCACTCCAGTGCAATGGGTCATCTGCGCCATGGCCGCCGTCGGCTTCGCGTTCGACACCTACGCATTGCTGGTATTGCCGCTGATCGTGCGTCCGGCCCTGATGGAGATTGCCAAGGTGAAGCCGGGCACACCGGACTTCAACTACTGGGTGGGACTGCTGTTTTACATCCCGGCGGTGGCGGGCGGTATTTTCGGCCTGTTGGGCGGATATCTCACCGACCGCCTGGGCCGCCGCCGCGTGCTGGTGTGGAGCATCCTGCTGTACGCCTTCTCGGCGCTGGCGTCGGGCATGGTGACATCGGTGGGCGCGCTGCTGGTGCTACGCTGCACTACCTTCATCGGAGTTTCGGTGGAGTTCGTAGCGGCCGTGGCATGGCTGGCGGAGTTATTCCCGGACCCCAAGCAGCGCGAATCCGTGCTGGGTTATACGCAGGCTTTCTCGTCGATCGGCGGACTGCTGATCAGCGCCGCTTATTACGTGGCTGTGACGTATTCGAAGTCGCTACCGGCCATCCAGGGCGGCCACGAAGCCTGGCGGTATACGCTGATATCGGGCGTGATCCCGGCGATTCCGTTGATCCTGATCCGGCCGTTCCTGCCGGAATCGCCCGCCTGGCAGGAGAAGAAGCTGGCCGGCACGCTGAAGCGGCCGAGCTTCGCCGAGTTGTTCCGGCCGGAATACCGGAAGATCACCTTGCTGACAGCTTTGATGTTCGCGTGCAGCTACGGCGCGGCCTTCGGCGCCATCCAGCACATTCCGCGGATCGTGCCGGGCTTGCCGCAAGTGGTGCATCTGGCGCACGCGGCTCAGGAACAGATCGTGAGCAAGGTGCAGTTCTTGCAGGAAATGGGCGGACTGCTGGGCCGCGTGGTGCTGGCCTTTCTGGCGATCCGCATCGTCAGCCGCCGGAAGTTGCTGCGCGTCTTCCAGTTTCCGGGACTCTTCCTGGTGCCGTTTGTGTTCTTCTATCCGGCAACCCACGACCTGGGCATGACGGAAGTGGGCATTTTCATCGCCGGTATGCTGACCGTGGCGCAGTTTAGCTTTTGGGGAAACTATCTGCCCAGGATGTACCCAACGCACCTGCGCGGCACGGGCGAGAGCTTCGCCGCGAATATCGGAGGCCGCATGGTGGGGACATCGGCCGCGCTCCTGACCACGCAACTCGCCAACAAGATGCCGGGCGCAACGCCGTTCACGAAGCTGGCTTATGCGGCGAGCGCCGTCGCGCTGCTGGTGTACGCTGTGGGGTTCATTTCGAGTTTCTGGCTGCCGGAACCCCAGCAGGATAAGTTGCCGGAGTAAGGCAGGCCGGCCAACTCAAACGTTGAGCACTTCACGAGACCGGACGGGAAGCCCGAGGCTTCGGTTTTGAGCGGCGATCTCCTCCACCGCCCCCAATTCTTCGCAACTGAATAACCAGGCGCAAGGCTTCATTCACAGCTCTTTCGCTCTTAAAGCCTTCCGCACATCAGGGTCCAACAGCACGAGATTCGTCCCAGCGTGGTACTGTTTCGCGTACCTGCCACGCACTCCCCCCTTGAGTAGCTGCTGCAGATCGTACTGGGGCCGCAACTCGTCGCTCATTCTCTCATTGGGCTTCTTCATAGGCTCTCTTCACTTCGGCTCAGCATGCGTGCACTGATGATCCGGACCCGTCCGCGCCTTTCCGCGTGGGCAATCATCAACGGTGATGAATCTGCTTTCCCCGACGGAGTGGTCGGGGTCGGGCACCCTTACAGCCTCTTCAAACGAGACTCTGTGCTTGCGGAGATTCCTGAGCGCCTTCGCCGGATCCCACTCAAACTCCATCAGCCCAGTGTAGCGGGTTAGTGGGAGATCTTCGAACGCCAACTATCCGATCGACTCGGGGCGGTCCAACAATCCTTTCGGCGGAATCGCAGTCTCTCGGTCCGCGACGGTCTCTGCTTGGTGGAGGTCCAAACCGCCTCCATCTCCTTACAAGCGGGCTGTCACCAAAATCCGGCCTTTCGCGCCCAACGCGGTATCGCCAGTCTGATTCCGAATGCGTCCGCGCAGTTCGACGACATCTCCGTCGAGCTTCGGATTCGGAGTCACCTTGACCACGAGCCACTCCAGGCGAATGGTTTCGTCGGCGTAAATCGGCCGCCGGAAGCGCACCCAGAATTCGAGACCCACCATGGCGGCACTCTTGGAATAGTGCGACGCGGTCAGCCCCAGCAGCAATGCTGTAGTGTAGGTTCCACTGGCAATGGGCCGGGCGTACCGGGTGGCCGCCGCGAAATTGGAATCGTGGTGGACCGGATTGGTGTCGCCCGCGGCGCTGGCATACGCCGAGACCATTGCTGGTGTGAGCGTCACTTCCGAAAAAAAGCGTTCTCTCGGGAAAGCTCTCATTTGATCCGTTCCGCCTTGTGCGCCCGCCATTCCTCCGCTGTAATCTCCCACACTTCGGTGAGCAACCGGCCGGAAACATAGTCGCTCTCTTTTGTCTCGACGATTCGCATGCCCTGCCTCTCTGAAATCCGCCGCGATGCCGTGTTCACCTCCGCCTTCGGAACGCGCAGCAGCGGAAAGCCCAGCGTCTCGAACCAATAATCGGTCACCACCTCGCACGCTTCGCTCATCAGGCCCTGCCCGTGCCACGGCGCTCCCAGCCAGAAACCCCGGTTGATCTCGTTACCCTTTTGCAGGGTGATGCACCCGATCAGGCCATCGGGGCCGCTCTTCAAGCGGAGCGTCCAATGCCACGCGTCGCCGCGTTCGGCCTGCGGCAGTGCCACATCGCGATAATAGCTGTAGACTCCGTCGGGCGGAAAGGGCCAGGCGACCTGATTCGTCAGATACCGCACCACCTCCCATTGCGGAAACAGCACCTGGGCTTGCTCCGCATCGGCCAGTTCCAACGCGCGCAGCCACAGGCGCGGCGTCTCCAATTGCGGCGTCATGACTCGACCTCGGCTAGCGCGGCCAGACGCTTGGGCGCCACCAACTGGTAACTGCATACCACCAGTTCGGAAACTTCCTCCCAGTCCACCTCTCCCACATCCAGGCGCAGCGCCACCCAGCCGTTGTGCGCCATATATGCGGGCAGGTAGAACCGGCCGGGCTGCGCGGCGGCCAGCGCATTGTTATCGCCGCGCAGCACCTTGCACGACACGGATACGATGCCATCGCCATGGTGATCGTCCAGGAAATAGGCAAAAGTCTTTTTCCGGACTATAAAGCCGGCGTGGCGGCCCTGGTAACACCGGGTGGTCTCCGGCAGCGCCAGACAGATTTTCGTGAGCCGGACCAGGCGCCGGTCTTCCTTAGGGGCTTTCGTCATGCAGTCACCCTCCGAAGCAGAAGAGTTTGCCGTCCTGCGAGCCGATCACGATCCGGCCTCCGGCAATTGCGGGTGAGGCGGACAGCGGCGCGCCGGCGTCGAAGTCCCATACCTTTTTCCCGGTGGCAAGGTCCAGCACGTAAAACCGTCCGTCGTTGGACCCCACGTAAACGCGTCTCCCCGCGATGGCCGGCGACGAATCCACGCGCGCGCGGGTAGCAAATGTCCAGATCGCCTTTCCGGTTTTGGCGTTGAGGCAGTGCACCACTTTGTCGCGCCCGCCCACCACCACGCGGTCGCCCGCCACGGCCGCCGATGAATAGAACGGAAACTGCCGCGCGGGATTTTCGTAGCGCCAGGCGATGCGTTTGCGGCTCAGATCCGCACCCACCACGTCGTTGTTGAACGTTCCGAAATACGCCCACTGGCCCGACATGGCTGGCGAAGCGCCCGTGTATCCGCCGGAGTCGAACTGGAACACTTCCTTGCCGTCGGCGACGCGCAGCCCGCGAAAGATCTCGTCGCAACCGGCAATGTAAACCAGGCCGCCCGCGATGGCCGGCGTGGCGTGCACATAGCTGCTGGTGGTGAACTTCCACAGCACCTTGCCATCCTTCATCGAAAGGCAATACAGGTTGCCGTCGTAGGAGCCAATGAATAAGCGGTCGCCGTCGATCACCGGCGAGGAGCGCATCTCGCTATCGGTCTTGAACGTCCAGAGCCCTTTGCCATCGGCCGCGCGCACCGCATGCAGCGTGCCCGCAATGTCGCCGACGTAGACCACGCCATCATGAACCAGCGGCGACGATTCGTCGATGCCATCTTTGGCGCGATACTTCCAGCGCAGCTTGCCGGTCGAGAGGTCGATGGCCAGCAAATCGGCGGATTCCACACCCACGTAAACTGCGCCATCGGCAATGGCCGCCGACGATTGAATGCCGTCGCCCGCATCGTATGTCCACAGGAGCTTGAGCGAGGCGGGAACGGCGCCGGTGGCCACGCCCGTCAATTGCGGATTGCCGCGGAACTGCGGCCAGTCGTCCGCCGCATGCAGACATCCAGCCAGCAGGATTGCCGTCCACAGCCGCACAGCTACTTCGCCTTCTCGATGCGGTAGAGTTTCGACGCCGTGCGCACGATCAGGCTCGACCGGTAGACGGCGGGCGTGGCCAGGCACATTTCGTCGAGCGGGTTCTTCGCGAGGACCTTGAAGTCGGGTCCGGCCTGAATGACATAGGTGTCGCCATCTTCGCTGAGCGCGAAGATCTTGCCGTTGTAGGCCCAAGGCGACGCGGTGAAAGCCGCGCCCTCCGCATTGATGCGCTGCTTGCCGTAGACTTCTTTTCCGGTGCGCGCGTCGCGGCAGGTGAGGAAGCCGAAGTCCATCAAGGTGTAATAGTAATCGCCGTAAACCAGCGGCGACGGATTGTAAGGACCGCCCTGCCGCTGGTACCAGGCCACGAATTCGTTGCTGGTCTCGTCGCCCTTCAGGCTGATATCGCCCGACGCGCCGGGCCGCACGGCGTATACCGGCCGCACCTGGTCGCCGACGTAGCCCGAGGTGACATACAGCAGGCCGAATTTCGCGAACGGCGTGGGGATGGCGATCGACGACATGCCGCCGAAATCCCAGAGCAGCTTGCCATCCAGGTCATACGCGCGCACCTGACGCGTTCCCGCCGTCACGATTTCGGTGCGCTTGCCGTTCTCCCAAATGAACGGCGTGGCCCAGTTGCTGCCCTCGTCCCGCGCCACGCGCCAGATCTGCTTGCCGGTCTTGGCGTCCAGCGATTCCAGGAAGGATTGCTCTTCGTTGTCGTTGACGATATAGAGCCGCCCCTGGTGCAGCACGGGCGACGAAGCCGCGCCCCAGCCAAAGCGCATGCGGAACGGTCCCAGCGGTTGCGACCAAACCTGCTTGCCATCGCGATCCAGGCAGAACACGCCCACGCTGCCGAAATAGGCGTAGACACGCTCGCCGTCCGTGGCTGGCGTCTCCGACGCGTAGCTGTTCTTCAGGTGGCGCGCGGGCGCTTTGCCGCGATGCACTTCGCGCTCCCAAAGCAGCTTGCCGGTCTTCCAGTCGATGCAGTAGACCATCCAGCGGTGCTCGTCGGGCGGCGGTGCTTCGCGGTTGCCGCCGAAGTACAGGCCCTTCTTGGGTGGCTCTTCAGACTGCGTGGCGATTACGGAAGTCAGAAAAATACGATCGCCGGCTACGACTGGCGACGACCAGCCGCGGCCGGGAATGTCGAGCTTCCAGGCGATATTGGACGTGGCGCTCCAGGTTTCCGGGAGCGCGGCATCTTCGGCTACGCCGGCAGCGGGTCCGCGGAATTGCGGCCAGCTTTCATCCGCCCTGGCAGTGCCCATCGCGAGGCACAGCAGGATCAATGTGGCTTTCACTTCTTTATGTTGTAGCAAAACAGATTATCCTGGTCCCGCAAATAGAGCTTCCCATTTGCAATCACCGGCTGGCTCCACGTCGGGTAACCGCCCTTGGAAATTTCGAATCGCGATATCTCGCGGTAGCCCGCCGGAGTGGCCTCCACCAGCCCCACGATGCCGTCTTCCCCCAGCGCATACAGGCGGCGGTCCGCGTAAATCAACGAGCCTTTGCCGACGCTACGGTCGCGCCACGCCACTTCGCCAGTCTCGAATTTCATGGCCGTCAGGATGCTGGTCGAGAATCCGTACAAGTAGCCGTCCACCAGCACCGAAGTGCTGTAATGGTTCTGCATATTGTGATTGAAATACACCTCCGCCGCGTCGCTGCCGGCGCCGGTCTTCAGCAGCGCGCAGCCGGTGCCGTAGTCCGACGAAAGGAAGATCTCGCCGTCATGCACGATGGGCGTAGCGATGTTGGCAGTCTGATTGGCCACCCGCTCGTAACGCCACTGCAACTTGCCGCTCGCCAGGTCCAGACCCATGGCCGCGTCCGCCGTAAAAACGACCACTCTGCGGGAGCCGCCCGCGCCGTAGATCATCGGCGACGAGTAGGCGGCCGAGTCGCTTTGGGATTGCCACAGCAGTTTGCCGGTGGTCTTGTCAAGCGCCACGATGGCAGCACCGGGTCCGCCCGGTGTCACAATGACGCGGTACCCGTCCACCAGCGGCGATTCGCTGATCCCCCACTGCGGGACATGGCCGTGGAAATGGTCGACGATGTTGTAGCCCCAGATGGTCTTGCCCGTGGCCGTGTCCAGGCACACCAGCATGCCGTCGGCCGCCAGCGCGTAAAGGCGATCGCCGTCCACGGTGGGGGTGCTGCGCGGCCCGTGCCCGCGCGATTCATTGAACGGGACGCCGGTGTGGACGCGCCACAGTTGCTTGCCGGTATTGGCATCGAACGCCAGGACGTATTCTTCGTCGCCGTGCTGGCCTTGAATGAAGAGCCGGCCGCCGGCGATGGCGGCTGACGAGTAACCTTCGCCCAGACCCTCGATTTTCCAGACAAGAGGCGGTCCGCCCTTGGGCCAGGAGTCGAGCAAGCCAGTTTCGGCGGAGATGCCATCGCGATTCGGACCGCGCCACTGGGGCCAATCGGCGGCCCAGGCGAGGGTGCCTAGGAAGAAGCAGAGGAGAGCAGCGATTCCGCGACCCAGCATGTGGAAAGGTTACCACGTGCGGGGCGTATGCGGCGCGCCGGCCGCCGGACCTCGAGGCCAACAGTGAGATGACTATGGTCATCGTCCATGGTACAAATTAGATATGCGTGAAATCGCGATCTCTCAATTCAAGGCCACCTGCCTCGCGGTTCTGGAGGACGTGCGGCGGACCCGCAGGCCCATCCGAGTCACTCGTTTCGGCAAACCCGTCGCCGAAGTGGTGCCGCCCAGCGTGGCGTCCAAAGGGTCATGGCTGGGTTGCATGCGGGATTCGCTCGAAATCCGCGGCGATATTGTGGGACCGGTGCGTGCCTTCGAACGCTGGAACGTGCGCTGACCATGCAATTGCTCCTCGACACGCACATTTGGGTATGGGCGGTGCATTCCCCGGAGAAGCTGGGCCACTCCGTCCGGCGAGAGCTTCAAAATCCGAAGAACGAGCTTTTTTTGTCGCCAGTTTCAATTTGGGAAGCCCACCACCTCGTACGGCGCAACCGGTTGCGCATCAAGCAGAGCTTTCCAGACTGGTTGGAGATGGTGTTTGCGCGGGCGCCGATCCAGGAAGCTCCATTCAATTTCGCAGTGGCGGCGGAAGCTGCCGGCATCGAGTTGCCGGAGTCCGATCCCGGGGATGTATTTCTGGCCGCGACGGCTTCGGCGTTTCGGCTGACATTGGTCACGGCCGATTCGCAATTCGCCGGATGCGCTTGGTTGAAGACGATGATCAACGACTGATCCGGCCTCGCCTGCGAGCGCAGGAGTGCGCTCGCGGCAGGCAGAGTGCCTGCGCCACGGGGATCAAATCCGGGTATCCTTATAGGAAACACTCATGATGCGATGCTCGGCACTCTTCCTCCTTTGCTTTTCATCCGTGATCCTTGCCCAGCAAACGGGCGCGGTGGGCGACTGGCCGGACTGGCGCGGGCCGGATCGCGACGGCATCTCCCGCGAAAAG
>Ga0187867_10003187_pt1 | contig 13233 bp, 17 predicted proteins | sample June2016WEW_13_1_FD_132976 | JGI IMG/M metagenome (GOLD analysis project Ga0187867, IMG submission 132976) | Peatland microbial communities from SPRUCE experiment site at the Marcell Experimental Forest, Minnesota, USA - June2016WEW_13_10 | ecosystem: Environmental > Terrestrial > Soil >... | reverse complement strand
GCGAGCGTGCGCTGCGTGAGCCGAACCGTGTCCGCCCGGAAGTTGAGGTAGGCACCGGAGGCGTGGACCTCACGAACCTCCGGGCCGGGGAGGAGGGCCGCCACGAGCCGCTCGGCGAGCGCCGGCGGAGCGAGCCCGGACGCCCCAACAAAGCGATGGACCGGGAACGCGGCGTCCCCTTGGGGGCCACCGTCCAGGTTCAGCTGCGCCTCGATGACCGAGGGCTCGGTCGGTAGGCGGATCGCCGAGAAGCCGGCCGCCAGCGTTGCGACTACGGAGGCGACGAACGGAGCCCACGGGTCGGTCGAGTCGGAGGGAGCCGCCGTCGCTTCGCCCACCCTCTACCTTCCGGGAACCGCTTTACGGGCGTGCTCGTCTTAAGGTTCTCCATGGCGTCGCTGCTTCTCGTCCGGTACGGGGAGCTCGCGCTCAAGTCCCCTCCCGTCCGACGCGAGTTCGAGTCGACGCTCCGGCGGAACATTCTCGACCTGTTCGTCGGTGCCGGGCTCGAGGGTCGTGTCCGTGCCGACCATGGCCACATGTATGTCGAAGCGACCGAGCCGGAACGGGCCCTCCGCCTCATCGGCCGCGTCTTCGGCGTCACGTCGGTGAGTCTCGTGCACGAGGTCCCGACGGACCGGGCCGCGATCACGGCCCGCCTCCTCGAGCTGGCGGACCCGCGTCTGCCGCGCGGCGCCCGATTCGCGGTTCGGGCGCGGAGGACCGGACAACACCCGTTTACGAGCCAGGAACTGGCCCGGGACCTCGGCGGGGACCTGTTCGACCGGTTCCCGGACCGGGAGTTGAAGGTCGACCTGGAGCACCCCGAGGTCGAACTGTTCGTCGAGGTGCGGGGTCCCCGGACCTATCTGTACTTTGACCGGGTCCCGGGTCCCGGCGGACTCCCTCTCGGCGTCGCCGGCCGCCTGGTCGCTCTGGTCGACAGCCCCCGCGGGGCGCTGGGCGCCTACCTCATGATGAAACGAGGATGCCGGGTCGGTATCGTGGTATCTGGGGGTGGGGAACAGTTGGCGACGGACGTGCTCTCCCGGTACGACCCTCACGCCCGGATCGTGCCGGGCGGGAGCCTGCCCGAGACGTGGGCCACTACCGTGGGCGAGGTAGCCGAGGCGACCCACGCGGACGGCGTGGTCCTCCCCCTCGTAGTGGACGAGTACCCGGCCGTCCGCGGGCGATGGGGGGACCGGGTCATCTTCTCCCCTACCGTGGGTCTGACCGACGCGGAGGTGAGCGAACGATGGGAGAGCGTCGTGTCTCGGGCATCCTGAGCCAGAAGACCCTCGGTGACGATCCGCCGCCGGGGGCGCCGGTGGTCCCCCCGCAGGACCCGGTACCCTCCACCGCCCCCGAACCCACCCCCCGCCCGGTCGTCTACCCTACGGTCGCAGCGTCGAACACCGCGCTGAATGAACGTCAGATGCGGTGGCTACGGGAGCGAGACCGCCGCGCCGCGGCGATGTCGGACACCGTGCCGCAAACGCGGGCGGAGTCCTCCCCCAAAGAGACGGGTTAGGGTTAAGTGGGTCACCCGGGTGGGCGCCGCGCCGAGGTCGACGTGACGATGTACAGTGTCCGGGGAACGTTCTACGCCCGCCGGGACTACTGGCAGACGTTTACCAAGGAACACGAAGCCGATTCGAAGGAGACCGCCGTTCACTGGGCGCTCTCGGAGATCGGGGGTTGCCACAATGTCAAGCGGCATCTCATTCGGATCGAGTCGGTCACAGAAGTGACCGCCACCGTCGCCGCGTGATTTTCGCGTACGACGCTGGCTGCACCCCTTCCGACCAACTCCCTCGTGACGTTCCCACGCCCCCGGTTCCCGGCCTTCGGTCGATGGACGGGAGACATGCCGTCGGCACCGCGGCCGGGGTGAGTCCAGTTCGTGGGCCCGGCCGAGACCTTATGAGGTCCATGTCGCCTGCCAGCCCGCTTCGATGGCGACGAATGACGTACCTTCGGACGAGAAGTTGGAGGCCGAGGTCCAGGAGGACCTCATGCGCCTGGAAGCGTACCGCAACCAACTCTCGGCGAGCCTCCAGCAACACCAGATCCTCACCGCATCGCGTGCGGAGCACGAGCGGGCGCGCGAGAGCCTAGAAGGCGTCGACCGTGCCGCCGCCGACGCCGAGCTCTTGATCCCCCTCGGGGGCGAGACCTTCGTCCGTGGGACGATCGACCGGGGCGCGCAGGTACTCATCGGGGTCGGTTCCGGCGTGGTCGTTGAGATGGACCGGCCGAAGGTCGCCGAGCTCCTCGCCCAGCGGACGGTCAAGATCGAGCAGGCGGTACGTGACCTCGAAGGGCAGATGAACGCCCTCGATGAACGCATCCAGCTGCTCTCGCGGCGCCTCGAGACCGTTTCCCGCGGCCCCACCTAAGGTCATGTGGGCGGCGATCAAGGCCCGCCTGCGACGTTCGTCGGATCCCGAATCCACGGAGGAACCACCGACCCCCGGGACCTCCCGCGGCGGGCCCGGCCCCGGTTCGCCGTCCCCGGCATCTTCGTCCCCGACGCCACCGGGTCGTGGGCCGACGGACGAATCGATGTTCACCGAGGGGTTCCTCGGTCGCCGGATCCGAGAGACGACGGTGGACGAGGTCTTCAACGACCTCGAGATCGTGCTCCTCCAGTCGGACGTCGCGCTGCCGGTCGTCGACAAGATGCGCAAGGACCTTCAGCGCGATCTGGCCGGCCGGAAGCTCCGGCTCGGGGTGGACGCCGAGGAGGCGATCCGGAATTCACTCCTACGGTCGGTCCGCTCCGTTCTCGCCCGTCCGCCCGTCGATCTTGCGGCCCTCGTGCGCGCCCAGGAGAAGAAGCCGTTCGTCATCCTCTTCGTGGGCGTCAACGGAACCGGTAAGACCACATCCCTCGCCAAGCTCGCCGGGTGGTTGCGGGCCCAGGGCCTCTCGAGCGTGATCGCGGCCGGGGACACCTTCCGCGCCGGGGCGATCGAGCAGTTGCTTGTCCACGGCGAGCGTCTCGGGATTCGCGTCGTCCGCCAGAAGGAGGGGAGCGACCCGGCCGCGGTCGCGTTCGACGCCGTGGAGCATGCCAAGGCGAAGAAGGTGGACGTCGTCCTCGTGGACACGGCCGGACGTCAACACACCAACGACAACCTCATCGAGGAGGCGAAGAAGATCCGCCGGGTCGTACAGCCGGCGCTCACGATCTTCGTGGGAGACGCCCTGAGCGGACACGACGTGGTCGAGCAGGCGAAGGAGTTCAACGCCGCGATCGGCATCGACGGGATGATCCTCACCAAGCTCGACGCCGATGCGAAGGGCGGCGCCGCGCTCAGTCTCACCTACGTCACGAAGAAGCCGATCCTGTTCGTCGGCACGGGGCAGGGGTACGAGGACCTGCACCCGTTCGACCCGGAGTGGATGGTCCAGCGCTTGTTCGCCGAGGGGACGGCCGCGTGACGGCTCGCCTCGACATCGTCCTCGTACGGCCCAAGGAGGACGGCAACATCGGTGCCGTCGCGCGGGTCGGCAAGAATTTCGGGGCCGACCGCCTGGTGCTCGTGGCGCCGCGCGCGAATGTCGGTCCCGAAGCCCGGCGGCGCGCCATGGCCGGGATGGCCCTGCTCAAGTCCGCGAAGCGGGCGCGGTCGCTCGACGAGGCGGTCGAGGACGCCGACCTCGTGGTCGGGACGACCGACCTCTCGACGGGGCGCTCCAACACCTACCTCCGCCGCGCCGTGACCCCCGAGCGCCTCGGCGAGGCGCTCGTCTCCCTCTCGGGCCGGGTCGCCTTGGTGTTCGGGCCGGAGGACAACGGGCTCAACCGGGAGGAGCTCGGTCGGTGCGACCTCCTGGTCCACATACCGGCCCGTCGCGAGTTCCCGACCCTGAACCTTTCCCATGCCGTCGCGGTGGTGCTCTATGCCACGCATCGCGCGCGCGGCCCGACCGACCCGGAGACGACCCCCGCCCCCCTGGAACTCGAGCTCAACGGCCGGGAGAAGGAGCTCCTGCTCCAGCGGGTGGCCCAGCTTCTGGCCCGCACCCGCTACCCTGCCCACAAACGACGGGGTTTAATCCTCCTGTTTCGTCGTGTGTTCGGCCGGTCCACGCCTACCGAGGCGGAATACCGGATGATGCTCGGGCTCTTCAAGAGCCTCGAGCGTGAACTGGATCGTGGAAAACATGGCTGAAGGCAATGGGGATTGGCTCCGCGCCCGAGGGATCGGACGGGAGCGGTTCGCGGGGTACGTCGGCGACTACCTCGTGAGCGTCGGGTACACCGTGGAGCGTGCCGAAGGGACCGAGCCGGTCGAGACCCGGATCACGTGCCGCCTCCAGAAGATGAATCCCGCCCTGCCTCCCGCGGCCAATGCCCTGGAATTTCGGCTCTACCCGACAAGCGGCGGGGCTGCCCTCGTGTGGGAGGCTCCGAGGGAGGTTCCCGAGGACCAACGCTCCCGCATGGACCGGTTCGTCCGGGAGATCGAGGGCCATCTTACCCGCGCCGTCGCGACCGAGAGCCACGCGACCGCGAAAGTCGTCCGACCCACCGACCCCCACCTGCCGTGGACCGGGAACGGGCACGCCGGTCCGGCGTAGCCCGACAGGGAACCCCTCCCGCGTTCGGCATCTTTATAATCGGAACCTGGGTCCCCCGCCCGCTCCATGACAGCCTCCGCCTACCGCTACATGGCCCGTTCCTTCCAGGAAACCCTCGGGGACGAGGGGTCGGAACGACGCCACGAGCGCCTCCTCACCTGGCGCCGCGAGAACACCGTCACGCGGCTGGAGCGCCCGACGAGGCTGGACCGGGCCCGGGCGATCGGGTTCCGGGCGAAGGGCGGGTTCGTCGTGGTCCGAGTCCGCGTTCGCCGCGGGGGCCAGCGCAAGCGCGCCATCATCGCGGGGCGACGCCCGAAGCACAAGGGGATCAACAAGATGACCCTCTCCAAGAGCCTGCGCTGGATCGCCGAGGAGCGGGCGCAGAAGCACTACCCCAATCTGGAGGTCCTCAACTCCTACTGGGTCGGGGAGGACGGCAAGCAGAAGTTCTTCGAGATCATTCTGGTCGACCCCGCCGCGCCGGAGATCCGGGCAGACACCAAGCTCGCGTGGATCACTGCCCCCAACCAGAAGGGCCGGGTCTACCGTGGGCTCACCAGCGCCGGCAAGGAAGGCCGAGGTCTCCGCTGGAAGGGCAAGGGCGCGGAGCGGTTCCGCCCGTCCTACGCCGCCAACCGCCGGGACACGCGGCGCACGCAGTACAAGGTCATCCCGTAGGGTCGTCCGGCCCCTCGAGCGGACCCAGCACGGCGTCCAAGGTTTCGCCCTGCTTCTCCGCGAGCCGACGGGCCCAACCGTAGAGCCCCTCCACGTGGACCAGTTCCCCGCGCAGTACCCGGGCAAGGCGGCGTCGTGTGTCGAGGTCGAGCACGAGGCGTTCGGCCGCCAGGAACTCGGTCAGCCGGTGGGCGAGATGTCCCCCCTCGGTGTCCCAGTCGGTCAGGAGGACCACCCGGCGGCCCTCCCGCACCAGTTCCTCCGCGCTCTTGGCAAGCGTACGGCCGCCGTGGAGGACGAAGATCCGAGCCGGGACCCCGAGCCGGGCGACCGAGCGTCGGTCCCGTTCGCCCTCCACGACGACGATCGTTCCGGGGGCCTCGCATTGGGCGCGGAACTTCTGCCAGAGCTCCGCGAACTCCGCGAGGGTCGCGGCCGCGTCCGTCCCTTTCGTCATCCCTGCCGCGGGCCCGGAAGCCGGCCGCACCTCCCCCGGGTCGGGGCGGGGGAGACCGCACACCTCCTATAGTCCTTCGGCGGTGCGGACCCTCCCGGGGGTCCGATGCCCGACCACTTCTCTCTCCTGCTCGAATGGCGGCGCAGCGAGGCCGCCACCCGGAACCTCGCGAAGATCCCGCACGATTTCTACACCAACACCGCCGCGTACCTCGCCGAGGTGCGTCGGTCGTACGAGGCGGACCTCCGGGAGAACCCGTCCGGACGCAAGGGCGAGATCTCCCGCCAGACGTACCAGCGTGCGGGCCAGGTCGCCCGCGATATCGTGGAGGGCCGGACCCAGAAGATCCTGACCTTCGCTTTCCAGACGAGCATCGGCGGGGCCCGCGAGCTTCCCAACGCACTCCCCGAGGAGCGGGAAGTGTACGACCGGATCCTGGCCACACTGTACGAGCACCGCCGCACCGCCGCGCCGTACCTCGAAGGTCCGATGACCGCATCGCCCGCGGCGCTCCCCGCCGCCAGGGTGTCCGCCGCTCCGACCCCTCCTCCTCCGGCGAGCCCGCCGGCGGCTCCCGCTCCGCCCGCCCGGACCGCCGCCCCGGTCTTCGTCCGGATCGTCCAGGACGGCCGACCGATCGAGGTCGGGTCCGAGACGGTCGACCTGCGCAAGGAGGACCTTCTCTCCCTGCCCCCCGACACGGCCCAGTTGCTCGTCCAGGCCAAGGTCGCAGAGCCCGTGACCCCGGGCTCGGCCCACCCGAACGTCACGTAGGCGGGCGGAACCGGTCCGCGACGCGGACCGGGGCGAGCTCGAGGATGCGGAACCGCTCAAAGCCGAAGAGGAGATTCTTGACGGCCAGGCGCAACCGGACCTCCGCCTCCGACGTTCCGGCCGCCGCGATCGCGGCGTCGAACAGCCGCGGGAACCCCCAGGCACCGAGCGCCTCCGCCTGCGAACGGTCGGACAGTACCTCGAGGCCGGCGGTCCGGGCGACCGCGCGAACGCGGGTCCAGTTGACGAACGTCGAGAGGTCGGTTTCGCCCGGTTCCGCGACGGGGTCGGAGCCGGACCGATGGCCGCGGACGGTCGCGAGCGTGCCCTCCGGGTGGGCGCGCAGCAGCTCGTCCTCCTCCATTCCGTAATCATCCAGGAGCAGAACTCCAGAAACGAGGTGGTCGGCCACCTCGCGCACCAGGCCTTCGGCGGCCGGGGAGAATTCGAAGACCGTGCCCGGGGAGGGAGCGCGGGGGAGGGGAGGCTCCGGAGGGTCGTGGACCGCCGGGCCCTCGTCCGCCCGGATCCCGGCGTCGGTGAGCCGGACCCCGAGCTCGCGCCATTCGGTACCGTTCCAGCGGAGGCGCCGCACGGGCTGGGCGTCGAGCAATTCGTTCGCGACCACCGCACCCTCGAACGGTCCGAGCGATGCGACGGAGTCCGTGGTGCCGACCGGCACGCCGAACGGTCGCGCCGCGTGGCGGGCGCGGGCCAGCGCGGCGACCCGAAGCGTGGACGAACGCTCCACCAGCACGACCCGGAGCGAGGGATCCGGCCCGAGGCGGGGTCCGAGGGCGGAAAGCGTCCCCGCGATCAGCGTCCCATCCCCCGGACCGACCTCCACCAGCGAGAACGGCCGGTCGCGGCCGAGCTGCTCGCGAACCGCGAGGATCCGTTCGGCGAACGCGGCCGCGAAGAGGGGGTGGACGTGGGGGGCGGTGTAGAAGTCCCCCGCGGGACCGAGCGGCGAACGGGGGTGGGCATAGTACCCCAGCCCCTCCGTGTACAGCACGAGGTCCATCCACCGGTCGAACGGAAGGAACCCCTCCCCGTCCGCCCCGTCGCGTGCGAGGCGGAGCAGGCGCGCGAGCCGGTCTCCGGGGGCGGACTCGTGGGGCGCGCCGGGGTCCATCGGACGGGGTCCGCGGTCCTTAGCCGATGTAGCCGACGTCTTCCCGGGAGGGGGAAGGTCCGGGTCCGGAAGACTCGGAACTCCGCTGCTCGGCCTCATGGATCTTGGTCGCGATACGGTCGATCTCCTGCGCCTTCGTCTCGAGCGCCGCGAAATCGAGGTCGAGGTGGAGCACCTTGCACAGGACCTTCAGCACCGCTTCCGCGCTGCGGGGGTCGACGAAGTAGCCGCTGGTTTCGCCCATGAGGCAGACTCCCTCCATACCGAACGTCCGCCCGAGGCCGAGGAACAGCCCGCTCGCGCCGATGAGCCCCCCACCGGGGTCGTTCCGGGAGAAGACCACCCCGAACTTCTTCATCGTCTCGACCCGCTGCAGGTTGGTCGCGGCCCCGAGCACTCGGGGGGCCTCGACGACCTTGCCCTGGGCGAAGCCGGCGAGCGTGAAGACGTCCTTCACGCCGAGCGCCGCGCAGTACTGGAGCACCCGTTCGGTGATCTCGTACTGGCCCTCGGGACTGATCCCCTGGTAGTCGCCGCCGAGGACGAGCACGTCCCGCTGCGCCGCGGCGGGCGCCTTCCAGTAGTACAGGTCGTTCGAGACGAGCCGGATGATCCCCTCCTCGCTGACGTAGACCTGGGGCGGGAAGAACTTCGAGTGGATGGTCGCGAGGGGCTTGGCCGGCAGCTGGTCGCGCAGGTAGTCGGCCGCGAGCTTGCCGACGTTCCCGACCCCCGGCAGCCCTTCGATGAGGACCGGGTCGCGGAGCGTGACCTTCTCGAGCGTACGGATGACGACGTCTTCCACTGTGGGCCCCTCGCCCGAACAGTCGAGGGGCGGCGATAAAGGTTAGGTTACGGGGGGGTAGGCCGCTATCCCGGGCCGTCCGGGATGTCGGTGACGGTCCAGCCGCTCGCGCCGATGCGGGCGCGGGCGATCCGTTGGAGGTCCGGTCGGTTGCGGACCTTCTCGACATACAGGGTCGTCTCGTACCGGCTCCCCTTCGGTTCGGCCTTCAGGTCGAAGACGACGTCCGCCAGGTCTTCGAGCGCGCCGGTGAACGCGCGGTCGTGTCCGCGGGAGTGGACGGCGAGCAGCGCCTGGCCCCCTACCGTCTGGCATCGGTAGCGGATCTGGCGGGCGACGGTCGTCACTTCGGAGGCCTGAAGGACCTCGAAGAAGAAGTCGACGGAATCGAGCACCAGGCGAAAGGGGGTGTCGATCGCCGCGAGGTCGGAGAGCATCCGGTTCGTGAGGCTGAAGCGCGAGGCGACCCGGTCCTTGGGGTGCTCGACGGTCATCTGGTCGAGCCGGAGCCCGCGCTCCCGGGCCTGGGCGACCTCGAGGCCGCGGACGAGGACGCGGTCGTAGTACTCGTCGGCGAGGTTGACGATCTTGATCGCGGAGGGGTCCCAGCCGAAGGCCTCGAATGCTTCCTCCACGTCGCGGGTCCGCTCGTAGGTCGTGTAGAAGAGGACCGGAGCCGTGCCGACCCCGGCGTTGGCGAACTGCTTGGCCAGGAGGGGGGCCCCCGAACCGCTCGGGCCGGTGAGGACCGCCATCCATCCGGGGGGGAGCGCGGTGGCGAGGGCGGTGTCGATCTCCGGGATACCGAGGATCCGACCGTCGTCGTGCCCCATTACGGACCCTCCCGCGCGACGTCGATCGTCTCGTCCACGACGAGGTTCAGCATCGTCTCGACCGAACTCGCCTCTTCGTCGCTGACCTCGAGGACCACCGTGAGCACCTGTCGGCTCTTCAGCATGTTGAGGAGGATGTGGAAGAATTCGGTCAGAAGCTCGGGGGGGTTGTGGATGGCGAGGGAGTTGACCGAATCGATGACGACGATCGCTCGGGGGTGCGGGTTCCTACGGAGGAGGTACTCGACCCGCAGCATGATCGCCTCGAGCGCGCGCGGGCTCTCGATGTACGTCGCGTTCGGGAGCGGGTTCCGATAGTCCATCATGATGTGGCTGATCGCATCGACGAACGAGATCCGGTCCTCGGCGACATCCAGCGCCTGGGCAAGTCCCCAGACGAAGGACGCGGGGTTGGTGACGGTGACGTAGATCGTGTGTGCGTCCGTCTCGGTGCCGACGTCGCGGAGGGTCGCGTTCAGGACCGCGAAGTAGTGGTCCGCGTATTCGCGTGGGTCCAGCTTGAGGGTGACCGCACTCCCTCCGGGCAGGGCCCGTAGCCGCTCGCCGATGTCGACGGGCGCCACGCGCTACTGAACCTCCCCTTGCCCGCCCTTCAGGTGGGGGGCCATGAGGAGCCCGATCGGGGTGAGTTCGATGACATACTGCGCCTGGGAATGAGAGGTTCCCCTCATCTTGATGATCTGCAGCACCCGGAGGATGTCGCCCTGACGACGGGCGTTCCACAGCAGGATAACCCCGTCCACGATCGCCTCCTCCACGCCGTGGAGGGAGTACCGGCTGGGCGTGGGACCGATCTCCGACACGAGGAGGGCCGTGCACCCCGCGTCACTCAGCTCGAGCCCCAGCCGAAGCATGAAATCGCGGATCCGCTCGTCCCGCCGGATCCGATAGCCGACGGACGTGAGGCTGTCGAGGACGAGCCGCTTCACCCCCAGTTGGCGCACGAGGTCCCGGATCGTGCGGATGAGGATGCCGATCTCCTCCTCCGTGAGTTCCTCGTGTTCGAGGCCCAACCGTTCGTACAGGACCGGGAGATCGACGAAGACGAGGGAGCCGTTCGTCACCAGTTCCGTCCGGAAGAACTCGAAGGTCGAGAGGTTCTGGATCAGCTTGTCCGACGCCTCGGTGACCGAGAGGAACAGTGACCGCTCGCCGCGTTCGGCCCCGCGGACCAGGAACTCGAGGCAGAGTGTGGTCTTGCCCGTCCCCACGCTGCCGGCCACGAGGACCATGTTGCCGCGGGGGATCCCCCCGGAAAGGATGTTGTCGAGGCCCTCGATGCCGGTGACGCACCGCTCGAGGTGCGTCGCGGGGGCCATCAGGCCCCCTCCCGCGGGGGGAGGCGTGTCGGGCGCCCTCTCCGGCGGCGACTCCATCGACCGAAATGAGCCGCCCCTCCCCTAAGAGGGTTGTGTGCGTAAGGAACCCCCTCCGTCCCCCGCGTTCTCGGGCGATCGGGCCACCAACTCGGAAAGTCGAGCTCGGTCGATGACCCACCGGCGCCCCTTCCCGGTTCGCTCCACCCGAATCAGTGCGCCCGAGCGGGCGAGGATCGACCCGGCGTGGCGCACTCCCTCGCCGCCCGGGTCCATCCGTTCGCGGAGCTCGCCTACGTCGACGACGATAGCATCTCCGTCACCCTCTCCGTCTCCCATTCGCTGGAGCTCATCCAGAACCCGGCGGTAAGTGGCAGGGCCCGAAGGGGAGAAACCAGACGACCCGACGCTCACGGGGGCCGAGCCCTCCAAACTCCCGGCCAGCGGACCTATCCCGGATTCCGGTTCCCGGGTCTGAATGGCGGGCAGTCGAGCCGTGCGCAGCCACCGTACCGATCCCCCCTTGCCCAGGAGCACGGCCGCATGGCCCCGAGGGAGCGAGAGAATCGCCTCGGCGGAAACCCCGGGGGCGGCCTTGGCGAACTCACGCGCCTCTTCCGGAGACCCGCGGAACGCCACGAAGTCGGAGACGTTCGTCCAGACCGCCTCCTCCACCGACTCCGGGAGTGACCCAACGGCTTGGGTCGCGAGCACTACGTGGACATTCTTGCGACGGCCGAGGCGCAGCATTTCTCCGAGACTGTCGTGCGAAAACCATTGCGCCTCGTCCAGCACGATGAACGTCTTGGGGGTCTCGGTCCGCGCGAGGAGCTCGGACCAGACGAGAGCGAGCAGGACCGAGAGCAGGTAGCGTGCCGTAGACTCCCCGACTCTCGCCGCGTCCCCGGAGATGAGCACGATCCGGCCGGGCGCGACCAGGTCCCGGGTCCGCACCGTTGGGGGAGAAACGCAGAGCATCCGCGTTAGCACCGGACTCCGTACCACTTCATGGAGGAGACGGCGCGCACCATCAGCGTCCTCCGGACGGTCGCGGATCCGATCCGCGAGCTCCCGGACCGGCTCGAGCGCGGAGGAAGGTATCGGTCGTCCCCCTCGGGTCGAAGTGGCCAGCAGGGTGTGAGCGTCGAGCAACGTGCCGTCGGGCAGGGCGGCGGCCGCGCGGAGGGCGCGGGTCACCATCTCCTCGAGGCGCGGTCCCCAGTATCCCGAATCGGTGTACCGACCGGCTCGGACTCGACGCAAGGCATGGACCAGATCGTTGAGGCGCCGCTCGGACCGGACGGGATCGTCGAGCGGTCCCGCCCCGATCCCCTCGAGGGCGTTCAGGCCAACCGGCGCGTGGTCGGGCCCGATCCATATGCACCGGTCCCGCGTCGCGGCCCCCAGCTCGTCTCGGAGCGCACGCACGGTCTCCCCCAGCGGGTCGAAAACGACCCCGCCCGAGTCGCGGAGCGCGCGGCGGGCGAGAGAGATCAGCAGGGAGCTCTTTCCCATCCCCGTTTCCCCTAGGACCGCGAGGTGCCGTCCCTGGTGGGGTTCCAACGCGGGGCCCTCCACCGATCCGTCCGAGGTTCGTCCCAGTGGAAGGACGATGTGGGGATCCGAAGGGTCCGTTGCGCCCGCTCCGACATCGCATTCTGGGCTGGGCCAGAGTCCCGCGAGTTCCTCGAGGCTGACCACGATCGTATCACCTCCGACCGGTCGAGCCCAGGAGCGGGGACGCAGGGGCCGGAACGCGAGAGCGTTCCCCCGTGATGTTCGGCTCGCCGCGGCTAGCCCCGATCGAAGGACATCCCCGTACCGCGATACCAGGCCCTCGTCGGTACACTCTAGGATCACGCGGAGTCTCCAGAACAAGGGCCGGGTGGTGGACGCCGCTCCGATTCCGATCGGCGGCTCGTTGGGGAGGCGATTCCCCCGCGGGCCGTACGAAGGACGGGACGTGGGCTCCAAATCCGGAGGCCGAACCCACCAGTTCCAGGTCGTCGGAGGAACGCGGGTCAGCCTCAGACGGAGGCGGACCCCCGGAGGACTCGCGCGAAGCACGCCCAGCCAAGCATCGAGCAGGCTGCCCGACCCGGTCGAGACCAGGGGCTCGGGCCACTCCAGGGTACGTCGGGCGATCCAACGCCCTACGAACGCAGGTCCGATCTCCTTGGTTGGAGCTACCGACATCCACCGGGAGGGCTCGTACACGCGAGCGGCGACGCGGGAGAACCAGCGGGCGCTTACCGGGTCGAGGGCACGAAGGCGGACTTGCGGAATCGGTCCCGAACGAACCTCGACCTCTACCGCCGGACCGAACCCATGCCCCGAACGGAGCGCGTCCATGAGCGACGTCCGAAACCCACTGTGATCGAATTCACGCCTCCCCCGGCTCGCGATCGGACGGAAGGTCCATTCTGCCAGCGGAGGGGACGGTTCGGGCATCCGATCGTGCACGCGGTGGGATCGCCTCCCCCCAGGTCGAGTCAGCGCGGGGCATCGAACGGTGAACGATGCTCGCAGGGTCAGTCTCAAGTAATCGGTCGCCCACCGGCGGTCGGAAGGTCCCCCGCCGATGTCGTCCCTCGAAGAGCACATCACCGAGGTCGAGG
>Ga0187867_10003184_pt1 | contig 13239 bp, 13 predicted proteins | sample June2016WEW_13_1_FD_132976 | JGI IMG/M metagenome (GOLD analysis project Ga0187867, IMG submission 132976) | Peatland microbial communities from SPRUCE experiment site at the Marcell Experimental Forest, Minnesota, USA - June2016WEW_13_10 | ecosystem: Environmental > Terrestrial > Soil >... | reverse complement strand
GGGCGCCAAGTACGGACCAAAGATTGCCAACAGGACGAAGAGACCGACGATGATCGCGCCGATGCGCGCTTTCAGCGGGTACGAACTGAACTTGCGACGGCTCTTGCCAACCGGTGGCACGGCCGTGATGGGGACGACGGAGGTGCTCATGATTCACTCCCGCGGCGAGTTCTCGGGTCGGCGATGAGATATACCACGTCCGCCAACAAGTTCGCCACGAGCACCGTCATCGAAATGACGAGGAATATTCCTTGCATGAGCGGATAGTCGTCCGACGTGACGGCGTTGTAGAGCGTGTAGCCAACGCCCGGATACGAGAAGACGAACTCCATGACCAACGCTCCCGCCACGACGAAGCCCAGTGAAATTGCAAAACCGGCGATATTGGGCAAGATGGCGTTCCTCGCGGCGTACGTCCACACCACGCGCCGACTTGAGAGCCCTTTGGCTTGCGCCGCCAACACGTAATCCTCACCAATGGTCGTGATCATGACATTTCTCATCTGCAACATCCACCCCGCCATCGAGGTGACGATGAGCGTGATAGCAGGCAATATCGAGTGGTAAATGGCACTTTGGATGAATGGCCAGTTCCAACCGGGAGAGAAGCCCAGGCTAAAACCTTGACCAATGGGAAAGATGTGCCAATGGACTGCAAAAATCTCCACCGCAATAAGGGCCAGGAAGAAGTACGGGACCGCCTGCAGAAAGGTCAGGGCCGGAAGAAGTTGGTCGAGTTTGCCGCCGCGTCGCCACGCGGCGAGAATACCGAGCACCGTGCCGAGCACGAAGCTGATCACTGTCGCCGTGCCTACCAAGATGAGCGTCCACGGCAACGTCTGTTTCAACACTGACGTCACGGTCGCGGGATAAAAATTCGACAGGAACCGATATTCACCCGCAAAGCGATCAATTTTCGTCGGTGCGGTCGTCGGCGCCGCTATCCCACCGTGTTGCGACACGCAGCCGGCCAGCAATATCAGAAACGTGAATGGCAGTCTTCCCACGTGCCCAACATATCCTCTTATTCTTCTGTTAGCCAAAGCACTGCTCGTTCTGGCCCGTCTCGGGAGTTTGGGCATATCCATGCGCCTTCGCCGGCAGCACCATGGCGAACACGCCGGCTCCGACGACGGCGATGCCGATCAGGCACGTAAACGCCGGGCCCCAGCCGTAGCATTTGACGAGCCATCCGATCCCGTAGCCGGAGAGGACGGTGCTGGCGTAGCCAAAGATGCTGGTGAGTCCCACGGCCGTGGCCGCGGCCCGCTTGGTGGCGAGATTGGCCGACATCACGCCCACCAGCGCTTGCGGCCCATACACAAAAAAACCCGTGCATGCCAGCAGAAACGTATTGAGCCACTGCCGCTCGCCCGGCGCTTTCCAGAAAAGGAAAACCGACAGCCCGCACAGCAGCATGCTGACTAAACTCAGCGGCGCCCCGCGCCCGCCGAAAAGACGGTCGGTGAGAATGCCCGTCACCAGCATTCCCACCAGGCCGGCGACTTCAAAACCGGCTACCATGGCGCTGCCATGGAGCAGCGTAATCCCCTTGGCCTGTTTCAATACCGTCGGCCCCCAGTCGAAGACGGCGAAGCGAATGGTGTAGACGAAAAAGTTGGCGATCGAAACCAGCCAGATGTACTTGTTGGAAAAGACGCACTCGCGCAGACACCGCCGGAACGCCTGCGGCGATTCCTCGGCCGTATCACCCCCGGGAACGTGCGAGCCTTCGACTTCCGGCAATCCGATCGACTGCGGCGTGTCGCGAAGGAATACCAGCAGCAGCACCGACATCGCCGATGCGATCACCGATGGAACGAAGAAGCAGAGCCGCCAATTACCCCAGCGGTTGACCAGGAATCCGCACAGGATGAGGATCGCGCCGCCGCCGAGGGAATGTGACGCGTTCCAATACGACATCTTGGTGGCCAATTCCATCGGCGAAAACCAATGGGTCAGCAGCCGGGCGCACGGCGGATAGCCCATGCCCTGGAACACGCCGTTGAGCGTCCAGAAAATGCCGAAAAACAGCAGCGACGAGCTGAGGCCGAAGCAGACGTTGAGCCCCGCGGAGATGGCCAGCGCCAGCGCCATCATCACCCGCGCGTTGGCCCGGTCCGCCAGCATCCCGCCGAAAAATTTCGATACCCCGTACACCACCCCATGCAGCGTGAGGATCGGCAATCGGCACGGCCGCGCGCGGCGGACGCAAAAACCGCGGCAGCCGGTGACGCCCCGTCCTCTTGCCGCCAGGCAGAGCGATGTCGGGCATAGTTCGTCCTCGCCCTTGCGAGCAAAGGCTATCGTAACCGACTGTGAATTCACAATTCATTCCCATGTTCAACGCGCTCCAGACGATGGAACTATTGGCTGCGGGGCCTGCACGTCTGGCGATTGTTGCTGGTTGGGCCGGGCCTGGGCGGCTTCGCTGACGAAACCTGTCGCGTCGGGTTCATCAAACGATTCCAGAAAATCGGCGTCACGCTCGGTCGCGGATTGGCCTCGTCCAGATCCTTCGCGGCGGGCGTGAAGAGCACCTCGCCGCCGGAAGCCAAAGCGCTTTGCGTCGCCGGCCGTGGCATCGACCCGCAACATGACTTGATGCAACCGCCGACCTAATCGGCGGGATCGCCATAAAGAACGCCGCGGCCGTGCGTGCCGACGTAAACTCGTCCATAGATGCGCGGGTCGCCGGTGATCTGCAACAACAGGCCGTATTGGTGCCGATCGTCGTTGATGCGCACCCAGGTTTTGGCGAAATCGTCGGAACGATAGATGGCGTCTTGGCCTCGCACGATTCCCATGAGATACAACGCCGGGACGCCGGCGCCGGGCGCGGCTTTGCCAAAGCCGAAACCGTGGATTTGCTCCACACCGTCCAACCTGACGAAACTCCGGCCGGTGTCGGCGGAGTGATACAGGCCATCGAAAGCGGCGATCCAGAGATCGCCTTCAACGCCCGGCGTGGCGTAGATGCGGTCCTGGCCGCCGCGGTTGTCGCCGCGGTCGCCGCGATTGTTCTCCCCGAGTTCACCGGCCCGCGGCAAGCCGGCGGGCAGGATCAGAGGTCTTGATTCAAACGTTTCTCCACCGTCGCTGCTGATAAGCAATTTGCCGTCGAACAAGGCCATGGCATAAAACTTCTGCGCACTTATCGGGTCGGCGATGACGCGCGTGTTTGCGGGCAGGCCGGGGATTTGCCTCCAGGTTGCGCCGCGATTTCGCGTGAGGAATGGCGACGATCGCGCCGGGGTCCAGATCCATCGGGTTCCGTCGGCATTTACGGAAATGGAGCCCATAGCGCTTCGGGAGGCTGGCATGGAGGGCGTCGGCTGCCACGTCTTTCCGCCGTCGAGGGAATAGGCGACATTCGTTCCCCGGCCGCGCTGGCCGCCCGCGACGATACCCACTCGGACGAGCACGTCGGGATTGCTTTGGGCGAATGCGACGCCGCCGGTGTTGGAGAAATTGGGATGATCGAAGTTGCCGTCGGGATTGGGCTTGTCCAGGTCCCGGTGTACGAAGCCGCCGTAGTCGCCGATGGCGCTGATCAGGTGGGCGCCCGACGGCGGGCTGACGAGCTGCATGGCGACGGTTTCCTCGATTCCCTTGCTCATGACGCTCCAGCGGGTGGGCTTGCCCGCATCGGCATCGGTGAGATCGAAGGTTTCCCAGCCGCCATATCCCGTCGTGAACATCGCGTGATTGGGATCGCACGGATCGATCTGGATATCCAGCAGCCAGTGGATCGGCGTGTGGGCAACGTAGGGAGCGCCGGAATAATCAAACGTTCCGCCGCCGTGATGGAAGATGGGCTTCCAGGTTTTGCCGGCGTCGGTGCTGCGGAAAAGTTCCTCACCATCGGGATGGTTGAAAGTGCTGGCGATGAGCGCGTCGGGATCATGGGCATCGACGGACACCGCGCCGTAGCCAAAGCCGCCGCCTCCGCTGGGGCCGCTTGCCGGGCGGGTTGAGGGTTGGGGTTTCTCGGGCGTGATGTCGGTCCACTGGGCGCTGTTCGTGTCGAACTTCCAGATGGCGCCGCGGGTCATGCGGCTGGGACCGGGGGCGCTGCCGTAGCACAGATAGATCGTTCCGTTGGACGCCATCACCCCATGCGAGAGCCGCAGATTGGTCGGTTCTCCCGGCACGGCGGCCCAGGTCGCGCCGGCGTCGGTGCTGCGATAAAAATTGCTGCGGCCCATCAGCGCAACGCCGGCGTAAATGGTTGAACTGGGCGCGCCGGCTATGCCGCTGCGCGGATCGAAAACTTCGAAGACCACGCCCGAGGATCGCACCGGGAAACCGAATCGTTCGCGCGGCGCGCTCGTCGTGGCGCGGCCTTCGGTCACGTCGGGAAAGCTGTTGACCTTGGACCACGTCACGGCGCGGTCGGCGCTTCGCCACAGCCCGTCATGGCGAGAGCCAAAATAAATCACGTTCCCATCGTTGGGATCGACCGCCAGGCGTTCACCATTGCCGCGGCCGTCTTCATTGCCGCCCATCTTGAACGGCATATCCGTGCGCTGGAAGGTGCCCCCGCGATCATCCGAGCGCAGGATCGCCCCGTTCGGCGTGGTAGGGTTGGTATACATTCCGCAGGCGAGGTACACGCGGTTGGGATCGGCTGGATCGACGGCAATGCTCTCGCAACCCATGAGGTTGGTCTCCTTATAGGGAAGCCAATCGAGGATCGGCATCCATTGCTTCTGCCGATCGTTCCAGCGATACGCCCCGCCGATATCGGTGCGCGCATAGCGCAGTCCCTTTTCGGTGGGATGAAAAACGATGCCATCCACAAATCCTCCGCCGACCATCTGCACGCTCTTCCAGACGTACGGTGGCGGCGCGGCGGGAGGCTGGGCGACTTCATTACCGCGATTCGGCGCGCAGCCGCAGGCGGCGAGGATTGCTAAACCCAAAATTCGCCCGGCTGAACAGAAACGGCGGGGCAAGGAATTCGGTTTCATGGGGCGCAAGAATACCTGAATCCCGCGGTTATCGACAAGCGGTTGCTGACGACACGAGCGGCACCATTTCCGCGTTCGCCATTGGACTCGTTGCCATAAACGAAATCGAAGAACCGCATGTCGAGGTAGGGCGTCGAGTCGGCGGCTCGGAAGCGAAAGGCGCCGGTGAAATTGATGAGCGCGTGGAGTGCCTTGATCGACGGCATTCGCCAATCTGAGCGGCCCGCAAAGCGGCAGGCTGCGGCACCGGCGATGGCGTCCTCCCAAGTCATCTTCTGGCCTCGTGCCTTCACCCAGATCAGGCGCGTGTTGACGTCGCTCACGCACCCGCTCGTTGGCAATCGTTGTCCTTTGTCCGATAACGATCGGCGATCACGCCGCCGATCGATTGCAATTCCCACGATGATCCTAACGGCGCGCGGGCTGGACGACGATTCTAGGGACGGGGCCACGCCCCAGCCGCACCTTTGTTTACGGAAAATTAGGAATCGATATGAGCCAGAACATACCGACGTCGGATTACCTCGCTCCGGACATTTCGGAGTTGGCGCTTCAACGCGGAGGGCTTGCCCTCCGCCGCGACGGAGCGGCCAACGATCCATTGAACAGACCCAAGGCGGAGCAGGGCCAGATCACGCGCGTGGTGGCCCGGCGACTGCTTCCGGCGTGCGTGGTCGTCCCGGCCTTGCTCTGGTGGGTGCTGATCTTCGGGGTGTACCGCGGATGGTACGATCTGGAAACCTGCTTCATCCTGTTCGTCTATTCGGTGACGGTGGTGTTTGGGCTGATCGTCTGCCTCAACCTGAGGAAATTGTCGCGGATGGACGCGCAGAGGGCACAAGCCCAGGAGCAGTTGAAGCTCGCCAAGGAGGCCGCCGAGTCCGCCAATCGATTCAAGTCGATGTTCTTCGCGAACATCAGCCACGAGATTCGCACGCCGCTGACCGCCATCAACGGGTTTGCGGAGTTGTTGCTGAATTCGCACAGAACCAAGGAACAGCGGCTGAGCGATGCCCGCGTCATCCGCCGCAACGGCGAGCACCTGCTGACGCTGATCAACGATATCCTGGACCTGTCCAAGATCGAGGCCGGAAAGATGTCCGTCGATCGGGTCCTGTGCTGTCCGGCGGAAATCGTCGGCGAGGTCTGTTCGATGCTGCGCAGCGGCGCCGCCGAAAAAGGTCTGGCGCTGGACGCGAACTTCGAGGGACCCATCCCGAAAATGATCCAGACCGATCCCACCCGGCTGCGCCAAGTGTTGATCAACCTGATCAATAACGCGATCAAATTCACCAAGGACGGCGGCGTGCACCTGACGGTATCGATCAAGCCGTCGATTCGTGCCGCCAACCCCCTGCTTGAGGTGAAAATTACCGACACCGGAATCGGCATTCCGCCCGAGCGTCAGTCGTCGCTGTTCAAGCCGTTCGTACAAGCGGATGCGACGATTACCCGGCAATACGGCGGATCGGGGTTGGGTCTGGCGATCTCGCGGCATTTCGCCGAGGCGCTCGGCGGAGACATCTCGCTATCCAGCGAGCCGGGGCGCGGAAGCACCTTCACGGTTACGGTCGCGACCGGGTCGCTGACCGATGTGGCGATTCACGAGCGCCCAGAGGAAGCGATGGAGATTCAGTACAACTTCACCGGCCCGCGGGTCCGCATCAACGGGTCCGTGCTGCTGGCGGAGGACGGCATCGATAACCAGGCCCTGATCGTGGCCAAGCTGCGCGAAACGGGATTGAAGATCGAGATCGCCTCCAATGGTCAAATCGCCTGCGATATGGCGATGTCGGCGGCCGGACGCGGCTCTTCGTTCGACTTGATCCTGATGGACGTCCAGATGCCGGTGATGGACGGTTTCACCGCCACGCTCCAGCTTCGCAGCCAGGGATACCGCGGTCCCATCATCGCGCTGACCGCAAACGCCATGGAGCGCGACCGCTCCAAGTGCCTCAACGCCGGCTGCAACGATTTCGTCACCAAGCCGATTCAGATGGAAAAGCTGTTCAAGGCGATCGGCCGATATCTGGCCGTGGCCCAGGTTGGCCAGGAGACCGCGCTGACGGAGGACGCCTCCACCGCCACGGCCAGCCGCCAGGTCTTGGCGCAGAAATTCTACGAAGAGCTCGCAGCGGAGCTTGCCCAGATCGAGCAGGCGATCGAGCGCCAGGACCGCGTGCAAATCAAGGAAGTTGCGCAGCTCTTGCTAGGCAAGGCGGCGGCGGCCGGACTGAAGGACGTGGCCGCGCAGGCCGCCAAGCTGTTGCGCTCCGCCGAGAGCGAGCGGTCCTGGATCGTTCTACGTCAGGCGGTCGCCGAATTTACCCGCGACGCGCAGCCGGAGTCCCAGAGCGAGGCGGCTTGAGCACTAATCCCATGGAATTCCGGCAGTAGGCCGCATCCCTTCGCCATAAACATGGCCCCTTTCCCCGACCCGAAAGCAGCAGGGGAGCAAATCTCTCCCCGACGGCATCGCGCCTATATCGTTTTGGATCAGTCACTAACAGCGGCTCGTTGGTCGAGGATGTTCGCGAATAGCCGAATGATTATTCTGAAATTATGGCGAAGGCTCGAACCGGATTGACATCGTTTTTGAAGCAATGTAATTTTTTCTTCTTGAAATATTCCAATATCGGTATATACTCTTCGCATGGCTCGGGCGGCAACAACCTCCGACGTGTTCAACGCCATCGGCGAGCCCCACCGGCGGGAGATTGTGGATCTGCTCGCCCTGGGGGCCGAGCGCGACGTCACTGAACTGGTGCTCAAACTCGGTCTTCCGCAGCCTACTGTTTCCAAGCACCTGGGTGTGTTGCGAAAGGTGGGTGTGGTTGCCGTTCGCAAGGCCGGGCAACGCCGGTTGTATCGGCTGAACCCGCAGGAGCTCAAACCCATGCACGATTGGATTCAAAACTTCGAGCGATTCTGGACCGACCACTTGGCCGGCATCAAGGAAGCCGCTGAACTAAAAGCCAAACAACTTGCGGAACACGATCTTTCCGCATCGAAACACCAACCCCATTCAAAGGAGCAAAGTCATGGCCGCTGAAGAAATCAAAACCCTGCACGTCGTCAAAGAGGTGCTGATCGCCGCCCCGGCGGACGTGGTTTTCCAAACCGTGCTGGAACCGCATGGCCCTCTGAAGGAAATGAGCATGAAGCTGGAACCCTGGCCCGGTGGGCGCTGGTTCCGCGACCTGGGCAACAACACCGGGCACCTGTGGGGTCATGTCCAGGTGATCAAGCCACCAAAACTGCTGGAACTGGTCGGCCCGGCGATGATGTCCTACCCGGCGATCTCGCACGTGCAGTACCGCCTCACCGAACAGCCCGGCGGCACCCTGCTAAAATTCACCCACCAGGCCATGGGGCTGATCCCACCGGAACTCCAGCAGAATGTGAGCAAAGGCTGGGGAGAAATGCTGGACCAGATTCGCACGGCCGCGGAGAAAAAACGCGGTTAGAAGCGGCTTCCGCCGTTCGCGGACAGTTGAAAGTCATTAGATAGGAGCTTTTATGACAATCGCAAACAAGACAGTTCTGGTGACCGGGGCCAATCGCGGCATCGGACGGGCGCTGGTCGAGGAAGCCTTGAGCAGAGGCGCCAAGCGGGTGTATGCCGGCACGCGCCAGCCCTTGGCCCACTTGGATGCACGGGTTACGCCCCTGACCCTGGACGTGACGAACGCGGCGCAGATTCGGGGAGCGGTCGATGAGGTCGAATCTCTCGATATCCTCATCAACAACGCCGGCGTATCGCCTTTCGATGACCTCAGCGATCGTCGTGTGCTCGAACAGCAACTCGCGGTCAACCTATTCGGCCCGTATGATGTGACGCAGGCTTTCCTGCCGTTGCTGACTCGGTCGCGGGGCGCCATTGTCAACGTTCTTTCGTTGTCGTCCCTTGCCGCCGTGCCGTTCAGTCCGGCTTACTCCGTCTCAAAAGCGGCCGCGTTCTCCCTGTCGCAGTCGTTGCGCACTCTGTTGGCCGGACGGGGTGTCAGCGTCCATAGGGTCCTTCCCGGCCCCGTGGACACGGACATGACACGAGACCTGGACATACCGAAGGCCTCTTCCCAGTCCGTTGCGCGGGCAATCTTGGATGGAGTGGAGAAAGGGGAGGAGGAAATCTTCCCTGATCCCATGTCAGAGTCCGTGGCGGAGGGCTGGCGCAGCGGCGCGGTCAAGGCACTCGAGCGTCAGTTTGCGGCGTTCGTTCAAACAGAGCCCGTTAAGGCGTAATCAACAGATACACCACAACCCCGCTGCTCAAACCCCAAATTGGACAGAATCATGAAGAACCATAATTTCACAGCTTCCATTACGGTAGACCAAACCCCGGACGAAGTCTTCAATGCCATCAACAACGTTCGTGGGTGGTGGTCACAGGCAATTGAGGGTGACACCAACAAGCTTGGCGCGGAGTTTAAGTACCACTACCAAGACATTCACCGTTGCGCGTTCAAAATCACCGAATTCGTGCCGGGCAAAAAGGTCATTTGGCACGTCCAGGACAACTACTTTAACTTCGTGAAAGACGAGCGCGAGTGGAAGGGAACAGACGTTGTCTTTGAGATCTCCAGAAAAGGCGATCAAACAGAAGTGCACTTTACGCACGTCGGCCTTTTACCGGCGTACGAATGCTACGATGTTTGCTCGGAGGCATGGGGTTCGTACATAACCGGCAGTTTGCGCGACCTCATTACCAAAGGTAAAGGTCAGCCGAACCCTATGGAAGAAGTTGTGAGCAAAGCTCGTCAAATGAGCAACCACGATTTGACCACTTCCTTTACGGTAGACCAATCGCCGGAAGAAGTCTTTGCTGCGATCAACAACGTTCGTGGATGGTGGTCAGGAGAGCCTGGAATTGAGGGTAGCACCGACAAACTCGGTGACGAGTTTACGTATCGTTACAATCCCCATCATTATTCCAAACAGAAGATAACAGAATCAATCCCCGGCAAAAAGGTCGTTTGGCTTGTTTTGGACAGCCAACTCAATTTTGTTAGACACAAGAGCGAGTGGAATGGCACAAAAATCACCTTTGAAATCGCTAAAAAAGGTCACAAAACCGAGGTCCGCTTCACTCACGCAGGTTTGGTTCCGGAATATGAGTGTTTCAATGCCTGTTCAGGCGCGTGGGGCTCTTATGTCAACGGTAGCTTACGGAACTTGATTACTAAATGTAAAAGGTAAAGGGCATGCTGATCTTCGCCCCGAGCATTACGGCCACGATGTACTTCTGCCGCTCCATGTCCGGCGGCATGTCGATGCCCGGCGGTTGAACGATGTCGATGATGTGGATGGACCAACGTTAGTCCTGCTGGCCCTGGGCATGATGAACCCGCTGGTCATCGCAATGGTGGCCGCATTGATCGCACTGGAGAAACTGCTGCCGGAGCCGAAGCATGTCGTTCGCCTCGCCGGGATCTGCGCCATTGCGACGGGATTCGCGATCATTGGCAGAGTCGCCCTGGGGGTTTAGCCCCAATACCGTTCAACGACCGGGGCAGATGTTTTCCGTGAGCCACCGGCTCATGATTTGGAAGAAGTCGTCCCGTGCGAATCGCTCACGCCATGGGCTGTGTCCGCAGCGAGGCAACTCGTGATATTCGAGTTGGGGGATGTAGCTGCGAAGAAGGTCGCGCGTGCAAGGTCCGGGGTGAGGATCGTAGCTGCCGTGCAGCATCAGAACCGGCGATCGGATTGCGGACAACGCCGCCGGGTATTGACCCTGCCGTTGCAATCGCAACATGTCATTCCAAGTCTCCTCGTGAGCTTTGGCATCAAACGGCCCAATCGCGGGATCGGCCTCTTCCTGCATTGGACTGAAATCGTACAGGCGCCGGATCAACTCGTAGCGGCGAATCGTCCGTAGCCGCTCGTCGTCGAAATATTCGGCGGCCAATTGGTCGATCGCGCTCCGAAGCGGCGGATCATCGCCGATGCGCTGCTCAAGGGTTTCCTGAAGTTTGGCGCGAGATTCCGCGTCCCAGGTCCCGCAGCCGACTAACACGAGCGGCCCCGCCAGGTCGGGATGAGCCGCGGCAAAGGCAAGCACCAACATCGCGCCCCAGGATTCACCGATAAGGGCGGGGCGCTGGCCGGCGCAGCGCGAGAGGATCAAATCACGGAGGTCGGCGACGTGTCGGGCAACCGTCAGCGGAGCGGTCGAAGCGTCGCTGCCGCGCTGCCAGGGCTCAAGGACATGGTAAGACCCGGCCAATCCCCGCGCGATTGGCGCCGCATTTCCCGCCGCCGCGGGACCGCCGTGAATGACCAAAACCGTTGGCCCAGCCGCGCCGTATTCGCGAGTTTTCAAACGGTCCATCGACTCCATCCGGATACCTATATGTCACCCGATGCACTTTTTCACCCCTGAGCCGGACGAATTGAAATCGCCTCCAAAAATCCGACGCGCTTTGCGAAGGATTCAATTGATAAGCGACTGTCGGTCATTTCCGGGCCACCGCCGGACAGCGAGTTCATTTGTCGCCATCAATTCCATACCTGTCGTAAAGTAGAAAATTAATCTGCCCCAAAAGCTCAGCCAAATTCGCGAATAATCGTTTGCCATTGAACGGAATCAAGGATTTTACGCGTCATTGGCCAGCATTCAGGCTGTTCATTTCGCGCATTTTTCCATTGACAGGCATTTGCTCGATTGATATCTTTCACCCCAAAGCCGACCGTGTTCGGTTTTATTTCACCTGGAAGGAGCTTATCATGTCTTTGCGTCTCAAGCGTATCGTCCAAATCGGGGTCGGCGTTGTTGCGGTGGGGTTGCCGCTGGCGATTGGCACCGGGCAAGCCCGCGCCCAATCGGTGCCGGTTGCCAATGAAGAAATGATGGAGGATCAAGCCAACGAGAATTTGTTTGTCGCCAGGCAGTTTGGGTTCTCCGGGCCGGCGACGTTGGATTACAATAGTTCGATCGGTGCGGGTGGATCGTCGTTCAGCTACAGCACGGTTTCGGGCCAGACGTATGATGGCGAGCCGATCACGGTCGGAGCGAATGGATCGTCGACCTACAACCCGTCGGATGCCACCTGGACGTGGGCTAGCGTTTCGCATGAAGACTGGGATAACGAGCTGTACAGCAATACGGATTTGGAAACGATAACCCTCATTCCCAACCCGAACGGTCCGGGCAACATCTATTACATCGTGTCGGACTTCAACTGGTACGACCCGCATGGCAACAAAGTCGGGGACGCCCATATTGCCGTGGCGGTGGATCCGAATACTTGGATCGACGCCGACGTCGGCTATCTTACCGACGCGCTGGGCAATAAAGTTCCCAATTCGGATTTCGAGAGCGTCAGCGCGTACGACGAAGAGACGGGCGACTGGGACATTGATTTATATCCCGTCGATCCCGAGCCGTATCTCCCCATCTACGTCAACGCCACCGGCACCAGCGACCCGAACACCGGTCTGGGCACGTTCCAGACAGAGATCGTTCCTGAACCGGCATCGCTGGCGATGTTGGGCGTGGGAGCGCTCGGGCTGCTCCGAAGGGCGTCGCGCAAGCGAGCGTGATGCTCTAAATCGAGGAAGAGTTCGCGTCGGGTCTTGTCACTCCGATGATTCGATAACCCCTTGCACGGCAAGGGGTTTTTCATTGGGGTGTGGCGGGATTCTGCCTTTTTGCTAAAATTGCTCGGGAAACGTACTCGCCGCTCGATCGGTTATGGTCAAATGCGTTAGCGCGAAGCAGCGAAGTTACGCCCAGCGCGAGCTCTGCCCGCAACCCAAAGAGTTTTACCGCGAAGGCGCGAAGGACGCGAAGTTGCGCGAAGGTCAGAATCAAATCTTGCATTTTCCTTCGCGCAACTTCGCGTCCTTCGCGCCTTCGCGGTAGCGCATTTGAAGATGGGCCATGGAGCGACGAAGCCGCGTCATCTTGGAGAATCTTCGCGTGGAGAAAAGAATTTGCGGGATATCAACGAAGACTTATCAATCCGACTTCGCGTACCTTCGCTGCTTCGCTCCTTCGCGGTAATATTTTTTGGTTACGGCCATGCTGCGGTGGGCGCACTTCGCGGTGAATAATGCGGGCTAGCGGTAGAGCATTGAAAATGGCGCAACAACTCAAGGCGATTTGATGTCCGATGACGGCGGGAAAAGTTCGATCCGGCAAGGGAATTGGCCGCGCGCGGCCCTGGTCCTGGCGGTGGCGGCGTTCTTCGCGGTCGCCGTTCACCAGCATCTTTTCCACGTCAACAGCCATTATTACTACCGCTGGACCTGGCAATGGATC
>Ga0187867_10003182_pt1 | contig 13246 bp, 8 predicted proteins | sample June2016WEW_13_1_FD_132976 | JGI IMG/M metagenome (GOLD analysis project Ga0187867, IMG submission 132976) | Peatland microbial communities from SPRUCE experiment site at the Marcell Experimental Forest, Minnesota, USA - June2016WEW_13_10 | ecosystem: Environmental > Terrestrial > Soil >... | reverse complement strand
TTCCACTTCAACTCTATCGACTAACGCCGGCACGCTCGACTTCAAGTGCTCACCCGAAGCGAATATGTTTAACCCACTGGTCGACACCGGAAATTTCCTGGCTAAAGGGGTGGATATCGTAGATCCGGAAATTGCACTGGTATATGGGCCCTTTTCCGTGCAGGGCGAGTACATGTGGGCCCAGGTCCAGAATATCATGAGCACGTCCGGCACGTCACTGGGGCCCGACCATAATGCCAGTTTTTCCGGCTGGTATGCGTACGCCAGCTACTTCCTAACCGGCGAGCATCGCATGTACAATAAGACCGCCAGCCCTTCCGATTATCAGGCGACCTTTGGCAGGATCATCCCGAATTGTAACTTTAATCCTCTAATTGGAGGCATAGGGGCATGGGAAGTGGCTTTCCGGGTTTCCCAACTTGATACCAACGACACCACTGCCGGTTTCAACGGCGGCGTGGAAACCGATTACACATTGGGCATAAATTGGTATCTGAATCCAAACATGATGGTGAAAATGGATTATGTTCATGCGGCAGTCGGTTCACATAATTCGGTGGCCGCCGGCGCGAACACCAGCTACGGCCTCCTGCCCGTGGCCAGCTCGGACAACATTTTCGAAACGCGCTTCCAGATAGCCTTCTGATGATCTGCGCGGATTAATCTCCGGAGGTCTCGACGCAGCCCCCTCAGCCGAGCGGTTTTGCTCTGCGCAGGGGGCTTGCTCGCTCACCCCTTTCCCAGTTCCCTTCCTGGATGCTTGACATCGGCCACGGAGTCATGTTCTTAGCCCGGATGGATGAACCTCCATCCGGGTTTTTTTTATGCGGCAAAAAGTGCTAAAATCCTTATCCGGGCAACGTTTTTTGCGCCCAGCGCTACACTGAGGAAAACCTGATGGCCCAATTTCTCAAAGTCAAGACCACTGATGAGGTTTTGTCGATCCTGGACGGGATTCATCCGCTGCCGCCCGAGCCGGTTTCACTCGCACTTGCCTGCGGCAGGAGGTTTGCTTCAGATATCACGGCAGCCGAGCCGGTGCCTCATTTCGCGCGCGCGACGATGGACGGCTATGCTGTCCGTGCGCGGGACACCTTCGGAGCATCGGAAAGCCTCCCCTCCCTTTTGGAAAGATCTGGAGAAGTGGTCATGGGGGAGGCGGCAAGGCTCCCTGTCGCGCCGGGAAAGGCGGTGGAGATCCCGACCGGCGGAATGCTTCCCGATGGCGCCGACGCGGTGGTGATGGTCGAATACACTTCGGTGCTCGACAATACGACAATCGAGATTACAAGGCCCGTGGCGCCGGGCGAAAATGTGCTCAAGCCCGGTGAGGATATAGCGCTCGGCGAGACCCTGTTCAGGAAAGGCGCCGTGCTTCGGCCCCAGGATATCGGCGTGCTGGCTGCCCTCGGAATAGTCGAAGTGGAGGTTTTCAGTGTCCCGCGGGTCGCCCTGATTTCGTCGGGCGATGAAATAGTTCCGGTTGAGACGCGCCATCTTGCGCCTGGAAAGGTAAGGGACATTAACAACTTTAGCCTTGCAGCCCAAATTAAATCCGCCGGAGCGCGGATCGGGGTGCAGGAGATGGTTTCCGACCGGCTTGAGGACCTGGTCTCTGTCTGTCAGGAGGCCCTTAAGGACCATGATGTGATCGTCCTGTCAGGCGGTAGTTCTGTTGGGGTGCGGGATTACACGACACAGGTCCTGGCGGGTCTGCCCGAATCGGAGCTTCTGGTGCACGGGGTCGCGATCCGGCCCGGCAAGCCGACGATCCTTGGGCGTACAGGCAAGACGCTTTTCTGGGGACTTCCGGGCCAGCCGGTATCCGCGCTGATCATCTGCCAGGCGTTCGTGCTTCCCTCTCTGCGCAAGCTGCAGGGAATGATTGAAACTGAACCTGTGTACGCGCGCGCACTTAGGGCGACCCTCAACCGGCAGCTCCCCTCAGTGCACGGCAGGACCGAGTATGTGCCGGTTGCCCTGTCCCGTGGAAGCGGAGGTGCTATGGAGGCATCGCCGATATTCGGGAAATCGGGGGCGATCAGCATACTGGCCCGCGCCGACGGATACGTGGTTATTGCCGAACATGTGGAAGGTCTTGACCGCGGCGCTGAGGTTTCCGTTTTTCTCTTTTAGACATTAGACAGGATTGACAGGATTAACAGGATTAACAGAAAAAGAATGCAAAGGGGACTGGATGCAAGACGCGGCCCTGACGGAAAAATCATTGGGTGCGCAATGAGGGTCCACCAGACATTGGGACCAGGGTTTCTCGAATCGGTCTACCACAAATCGTTGGCCCACGAATCGAGCAAGGCCGGTCTGAAGGTGGAATGTCATCGGGCTGTTCAGGTTATCTACAATGGTGTCGTGGTCGGCGATTTCATTGCCGACATGTTAGTTGCGGACAGGGTGCTTGTCGAGAATAAGGCCGTGCAATCCTTGGTGCAGGCACATGAGGCACAACTCGTAAACTACCTGGCAACCACCGGCATAGAGATCGGATTGCTTCTGAACTTTGGGGCATCGAGTCTCCAGTTTAAACGCAAGTATCGCACGTATCGTTCAAAAGGCTAAACAGATCTCGACGCTCTGCGAGGTTATTTTTCAACCCTGTAAATCCTGTAAATCCTGTTAATCCTGTGTAAATCCGTGACCTGTCCCGGACTGGATCCGGGATTCGGGGTGGGTCGCATGGAGAATACTTTTCACCAGGCCGGCAATTTCTTTATCTTGAAAATCAGGCTTTTCTGAACGCGCCCATGTAAAGCCATCTGCTTCTTTCCATTTCCTGCGTACAGCCACTGCATTCCTTCCCTGCGGCGCCCACACGCGCGGGTCGGTCGGCCCAAAGACGGCGATCGTGGGTATTCCAGCCGCTGCCGCCAGGTGACTCACTCCTGAATCGCTTCCGACGTAGACCCCGCACAATGAAAGCAGGGCGGAGAGCCTCAACAGCGGCAGCCCGCTTACGATGGGGACTCCAGCCTCCCTCATGGCCCCGGAAAATTCGTCCATATAGTCATCGGCAGGTCCGATGGACAGGAGCACTTGAAACGACAATTCCCCTCGGATCCAGTCGAGCATTGCATGCCAGTTACCGAGCGGCCAGACTTTCCGCCGCCCGCCGCTTCCCGGATGAATGAAAACCGGCTTGGAATAAATCCCCAGTTCGCGAAGAAGGTCCCTTGCGGCCCGTTTTTCAGAGACAGTAGGCGACAGAGTAAGGGGCTTGCCGCCAATAATCTGTTCAATCCTCTTACCGGCTTTAGCCGGAAGCGGCCATCCAAGGCCGTTCAATTGCCTGCGCAGGAAACGGGAAACATGAGTATGGGTATCGTTTGCCGCAGGGAAAGACTGAACCCAGTTTACTTTTGCCGAAAGGCGCGCGGAAAGTCTTTCGGCCATGAGATGAGATCCGGCCTGTCCGAAGATGAAAAGATTATCGGCCTCGATCAGGAAATCGGGAAGAGTTGCCGTCCGCCACAGGTTGTCGTGCAGGAGGCGGGAAATGAGAGCGCCTTCAAGGGAATGACATTCCCCCAGGTAACTCTTTCCTGTCAACAGAGACACATGCTCCGGTTTTGACCAGAAGTCGATACGCGCCCAGTCAGAAGTCCCGGCAAGCTCATCTATGGCGGAAGCCGCCATGAGGAAATCCCCGAGCGCCCCCTGGTGGAAGACCACAACCCTTTTTTTTCTGATGGACCTACTCCCGTCATTTGGACACGCAATCCCGTATTAATGAAGAACTGCGGTGAACGGTCATTTTTTCACAGGTTGTGCCGCAATTTCCAGAAAATCGGAAATTCTGAAATCGGGGCTGTTTCGCGTGAAGTAGTCTATTTCGACGCCGGCCAGTTGGCGGTAGACAGCCTCCCGCCAATCGAGCAGCGCATTATAGGAGCGAAACAGCGCCTCTTCAACGGTTTCGCCGGGTTCGATATTGAAAATTCCCCTCCACAGCACCGGCCGTGGATTTGACAGGTATTGGCGCAGCATTGCCTCCCTGATTACGGCGGGAACAGTGAAGTATACGATCGTAGTCAGAGACCTGAGCCTTTTGAGGAGATTGTCTCCGGTATAGATCACGCTTCCCGTGGTATCCAGCACCACATTTGCCTCCGAGCCGACGCAGGCGTTTTCATCGATCCAGTCGAGGATTTCGGCCATAAGTTGCTTTTCAAAGGAAAGATAGAGTTCTTCCCTCTCCTGGTAGCCGTCCTGGAAGGGGAAACCCATCCATTCGCCAAGGGTCAGGGGGTTTCGGTCCTCTCGCCTCAGCCTATCGGAGAGTTTTTGAGTAATGAGAGCGTCGAGGCAAAACCGTCTGAATCCCTGCCTGGCGAGCTTTTCCGACCAGTACGACTTTCCCGAGCCTGACATTCCAATTAGAGAGATAAGCACTCAAACCCCTATTCCGAAGCAATGCCCCAAGCGGTCATGATTCATTTTCACCGATTTTATCTTTGACATAAAGGTGGAAATAGGCAAGAAAAAAACGGCAAACTCGGAGAACAAGGGGACCATTCATACAGCCGAAGAGAATTCCTCTGAAAGAAAGAATCATTTTTGCGCTCGATGTGGACTCTGCCGAGCAGGCAAAAAAACTTGTCAAACACTTGGAAGGTCATATCCGTTTTTACAAGGTCGGGCTTCAGCTATTTATAACCGACAGCAGTGAGCTGAAACACCTCTATACATTTTGTGAGATGACTCAGGCCGCCAGTGTGGTTATATGGGTGCCGAATAGGCTCGTTCCCGCGCTTCGCAGGACGCGGGACTTGGGCTTTCCATGGTCCGCTGCGTTTGTCAGGCGCATGGTGGAACAGTTAAAATTCGGAGCCATGAAGAGGTTGGCGCAACTGTGACGGTTGAATTGCCGCTTGTCACCGGAAACTATTCTTAGTCTGCCGGAGAGGCTTTATGTCAGTCGTCGGATATGTGCTTAAGCGACCCTATACCGTCGTTGCGGCTTTGGCGCTTGTCTGTTTGTTGGGTATTAGCGCCGGCCTGCGCTTGCCGGCGGATATTTTTCCTGAAATTGACATCCCTGTTGTCAGCGTCGTGTGGACGTATAACGGGATGAACGCCAAAGACATTCAAAACCGTATCCTGACGCTGCATGAACGGCAGATGGCGTCACTCGTCGATGACATTTCCCGCATCGAGGCGACGAGCTACAACGGCGTGGGTGTTGAAAAAGTCTACCTGCACGAAGGGGCGGACGTAACCCGCGCTGTTTCGCAGTTGGCAAGCAGCGCCCTCGTCGTACTGAAATATATGCCACCCAATATCACGCCGCCGCTTGTCATACGCTACGGAGCAACCGACGTTCCGATCATCCAGTTGAGTTTGTCCAGCAACTTCTTGCCGGACACCAAGCTGAACGATCTGGGACAGAACATCATACGGCCTGACCTTGCCGTGGTTCATGGCGCGGAAGTTCCCTATCCTTATGGCGGCAAACCGCGCGTCATTATGGCGGATCTTGACCTGCAGGCTCTGAATTCGCTTGGTCTGTCACCGTCCGATGTAGGTCAGGCATTGCAGCATCAAAACGTCATTTTACCTTCGGGTGATGTTAAAATCGGCCCCAAGGACTACATGCTTACGATGAACAACAGCCCCGATATCATCGAGGCTATCAATGCATTTCCGATCAAGCAAATCGACGGCAAAGCAGTCTTCATGCGCGATGTCGCGCATGTGCATGACGGATTTCAGGTGCAAACCAACTCTGTGTCGGTCAACGGCACACCGGGCGCCCTTATGACAATCCGAAAGACCGGGGGCGTATCGACATTGGCGGTCATCGCCGGAATCAGGGAAGCGCTGCCGGATATCCAGAAGGTTCTGCCAAGCGAAGTTTCCATTAAGGCGATCTTCGATCAATCACTTTTTGTTAAAGCTGCACTCAACAGCGTCGTCATGGCCGGTGCGATGGCGGCAGGCCTGACTGCTTTGATGATTTTGATGTTTCTGGGCAACTCGCGGCTTACGCTTATTATCCTTGCATCAGTTCCGCTGTCGATTATTACCGTCGTTCTGGTGATGTATGTCTGTGGACAGACGCTCAATACGATGACACTCGGCGGCTTTGCGCTTGCGATCGGCATTCTGGTGGATAACGCCACGGTAGTCATTGAGAATATTGAGCGTCATTTACGAGGTGGCGAACTGCTGGAACCCGCGATTATCAACGGGGCCGGTGAAGTCGGCCTACCGACATTCCTTGCGACCCTTTGCATCTGCATCGTGTTTGTGCCGGTTTTTCTGCTTCAGGGAACCGCCAAATATCTGTTTTCACCGCTTTCAGTGTCGGTCTGCGTAGCACTGATTGCAAGTTTGGCTCTGTCCTTCACGATGGTGCCGGTCCTGTTCAAATATCTTATGCGTTCATTCGTTGGAGCGCACGACAAATCCGACGTGGCTTCAAATATTTTCGCCACCATTCAGGACGGGTTCGAAAGTGGCTTCGAGTCTTTTCGTGAGACTTATCGCAACGTCGTGTCCTGGACATTATCGCAACCCAAAGCAACGGTAATGTTTTTCATCGCCCTGATGGCAGTTTCATTGCTTCTGTTTCCTCAGTTGGGCCGGGACTTTTTTCCGCAAGTCGATGCAGGCCAGATGCGCCTTCATGTACGTGCCCCGCCGGGGACAAGGATTGAACAAACACAGGAAGGTTTTGCCAAAGTCGAAGCCGCTATCCGTCAAATTGTCGGGGACAATCAGATTGACGTTATTCTGGACAATATAGGCTTGCCGTACAGCGGAATTAACCTTGCGTTAAGCGATTCGGCCACTATCGGTCCAATGGATGGCGAAATTCTTGTTTCTCTTAACAAAGAACATACGCCAACGGCTGCACTCATGGCGAAACTCCGGCGTGAATTGCCCAAGCGCTTCGTGGAAATGCAATTTTTCTTTCAACCCTGCGATATAGTCAATCAGGTACTGAATTTCGGTCAACCTTCACCGATTGATATTCGGGTTTCCGGCCCTGATGACAACGAATCGTACGCGCTTGCGGTAAAGCTGGCGCATGATCTCGATCATGTGCCAGGGGTGGTGGATTCGCACGTCTTTCAGGTGCCGTACGCGCCTGCGTTCGGCGTCAATATCGACCGGGCACTGGCGACCCAATTCGGACTGAATCAACAAGATACGGCCAGCGATGTGCTGGTAACGACCAATTCGAGCGCTCAAACGGTGCCGAATTTTTGGGTCGATCCGCGCAATGGCGTTAGTTACCCGCTGGTCGTTCAGTTGCCCACTTACCGCATCAGATCGATGCAGGATTTAGGGACGATGCCGCTAACAGCCGGGAACAATCTGCCGGGCGAGCTTCTAATGAACGTTGCCAAATTCACCCGTACTACGGCGCCGATGGTTATGTCGCAGTTCAACATAAGGCCGGTTTTCGATGTCCATGCGAATGTTCAGGGGCGCGATCTTAATTCGGTTGCCAACGATATCGACAAGGTAATTGCCTCCAACCGGCCTGATCCTTCTAAGGCAGTTTCCATAACCCTGAGCGGGCAGGTCGAAACCATGCGTGAAAGTTACGCCGGATTGTTTTCCGGTATGGCCCTTGCGGTGGTGCTGGTTTATCTTTTTCTGGTCATTAATTTTCAAAGCTGGATTGATCCGCTCATTGTGCTGATGGCCGTGCCGTTTGCTTTGGGCGGCGTTATGTGGATGCTGTACCTAACGCAAACCCATCTCAGCGTTCCCGCGCTGATGGGAGCGCTGATGTGCATCGGACTCACAACAGCCAATAGCATTCTTGTCGTCACCTTCGCCAATCAGCGAATGGATGCGGGCGATAGTGCGCTGGTTGCCGCCGAAATAGCTGGATTTACGAGGTTGCGCCCGGTTCTTATGACAGCGGGCGCAATGATCCTCGGTATGGTTCCCATGGCTTTGGGCGTCGGCGAAGGCGGCGAACAAAATGAACCCCTGGCTCGCGCCGTCATCGGGGGGTTGCTGTTCGCCACTTTCGCAACGCTTGTATTCGTCCCGACCATGTACCGGCTGCTTCGCCGGGATACTGATTCTTCTTCGGGGAGCAATCCAGACGCAATCTCTGAGGATCCGACTTAAACGAGGCAACAAGCATGGACAAAATGGCTGACACCGGGCGAAAGTTGAAGGTATTCGCGGGAATTGTCGCTGTGGTGCTTTTGGTAGGGTTCTTTCTTGTGCATCACATGAAATCCGCCGACGAAAGGAACTTAGAGAGAGCGACAACGGCAAGTGCATCGGAGCCGCTGATAGTCAATGTAATTATGGTGCAAAAAGCGCCGTCATCTTTTTCCCTGACGCTGCCCGGCGAAACCGCCGCATGGTACGAAAGCGTTATTTATGCGCGGGTAGATGGCTACGTCGCCAGGTGGAATGCCGATATCGGCGACCATGTGAAAAAAGGGCAAATTCTGGCGACCATCGACACTCCCGATCTGGATGCCCAACTGGCCGCTGCCCAGGCCAAAGTGAAAGCTTCGCAGGCTGTGGTGGTGGCGAGGCAGGCAGACGCAGAATTTGCCAAAACGACCTATGAGCGATGGAAGGATTCACCAAGAGGCGTCGTGTCCGAACAGGAGCGTGAAGCCAAGAAGGCCGGCCATGATAGTGCGGTCGCACACGTGAACGAGGCACAGGCGCAAACCGGTCTCGATCAGGCTCATGTTGACAGGTATAAGGCATTGACTCAGTTCAAGCAGGTTACGGCCCCCTACGAGGGCACAATCACCGAACGCCGCATTGATATCGGTAATCTGGTGACCGCCGGCAGCAACGCCAGCAACACGTCGCTTTATCGCATGGTGCAGGACGATCCGATCCGTGTCTTCGTCGATGTGCCGCAGAGCGCGGCGGGAGATATCAAAGTCGACACGCCCGTACTAATCATCGCCGGCAATGTTTCCGAACGCGTGTTCGATGGAAAGGTTACGCGCACGGCCGGCGCCATCAGCCCGCAAACGCGCACCCTGCGGGTTGAAATCGATATACCCAATCCCGGTCATGCACTGGCGCCCGGCATGTACGTCAACGTTATCTTTGAGGTGCCGACCAAAGGACTGGCGCAAATCCCCGCTGCGGCTTTGATCTTTCGAACGGACGGCCCTCAGGTGGCCATTGTCGATAAACGCAACAAGGTGAATTTTCAGAAAGTTACTATCGCCCGTGACAACGGAAATACTGTCGAGATCTCTTCGGGCGTTTCATCAGGCGACAGAGTCATTCTGAATGCCGGTAGTCAGATTTACGAAGGCCAGATCGTCGAAGCCAATGAATTGAAGGATGATTCCCCCAATGCGCCCGCACAAAAACAATAGCCCATCGAGAGACAGAGAATTGCGAGCATGCAAATGGCTGGTTGGTGCGGTGGCTTGCTTTTGCCTCTGCGGTTGCATGACGGTCGGCCCAAACTACCGTCCCCCGGAAACGAAGATGCCGGATAATTTCATTGCGTCATCGTCAGAGACGCAGAAATCGGCAGAAAATAACGGCAATCAACCCGTCATTGACGCTGCCAAATGGTGGGAGGCCCTTGATGATCAGGAACTCAACTCATTGATTGACCGCGCCATCCGGGCAAACCCCGATATTGCAATTGCCCTGGACCGTTTGCAGGAAGCGCGAACGCAGGTAGCAGTCATCAGCGGCGAAGCGTTGCCACAAGGCGGATTCAGTGCCGGCGGAGCCGCCGGCACCGGCAGCGATCTGGCCCGTGGACGCGCCGCGCCGCCGCTTATCGCTGCCGAGACTACCACGAACACGGGAAATCTAAAGCAGGTTAACTATATCGTCGGCTTCGCCTCAGGATGGGAAATTGACCTGTTCGGCAAATACCGGCGCGCAATCGAAGCGGCCAAGTATGATACCGAAGCCGCCATCGCCGCCCATAATGTTGTATTGATTTCGGTTATCGCGGACGTTGTGCGCGCCTATGTTGACATGCGCGCCTTGCAGATGCAACTGGCTGTTCTTCGAAGGAATATCGGCGTTGCACAGGAATATGTCAACGTGACTCAGGAGCGGTTCGATCGCGGCATCACCAATGAACTGGATTTGACTCTGGCCCAACGGCAATTTGCCACGCTGCAAGCTCAAACGATGCCGTTGGTTTATCAAGTCACTGCGGCGCAATATGTCATTGCCGTTTTGCTCGGACAATTTCCGGAAGATTTGGCCGGGGAACTGGAAAAACCCGGCATGGTGCCGCAGTTGCCGGAAAAGATTCAGGCCGGCTTGCCGCTCGATTTGTTGCGCCGCCGCCCTGACATCCGGGAGACCGAGCGTGAACTGGCCGCTGCTACGGCCCGCATAGGCATGGCAACAGCGGATTTGTTCCCCCATGTAGTGCTTCTGGGCGGATTCGGGTGGGAGGGGGGAGGAGTGGGTCCACCCGTGGCCAATGCGACGAAGAAAAACCCGATCCCCGTCGCCGGGTCTGGGGGCGGCGGCCTGCCCAATATCATCAGCCCCATATGGTCGTTAGGGCCGTCGATTGGCTGGTCTTTGCTTGATTTCGGGACTCTCGACGCCCTGGTTGATGTAGCCGACCTGCGTACCTGTGAATTGCTGGTTAAATACAAGAAAACCGTGCTGAACGCCGTCCTGGAAGTTGATACATCCATAGGTGCTTATGCAGCCCAACAGGACAGGCTGAGTAATTTGGATGAAGCCTTGACAGCAAGCCATCGGGCCGTGAGCCTTGCAACGCAGCGTTATGACCGGGGATTAACGGATTTCCTCAATGTGATCGACGCCGAAAGACAAGAATATGACCTGGAATTACAATACGTTTTATCCCAGAAGGCGGCGGCGGAGCAATTTATAGCACTTTACAAGGCGCTCGGCGGCGGCTGGGAGCAATATCAGTCGTTCCCGCCGATCCGCAAACCGCTGCCCGCCGTTCTCGCGGCGTTTGAACGGCTGCTGGATTCGGATGAAACGAAAAAGTGTGAGCGGTAGTCGGAAAGAGCCTGCCTTGCGGCCATTTCTCAGTGAAGTATCCCTCGATCACTCCAGAACATGGACTGAAAGGTGCGATTTATTGGTGATCCAGCCACGCCTCGCCTCCATGCTCCTCACGTGATTCGTTAGAAGTACCCCTTCGCCTAAGATTACATGAAAATGATACACACATGGCACGCATTTGTTGGAATGCTGCCTTAGCTTACCCCAAAGTGAAAAGGGAGACGCGCGCTCCTTATTTCTCTCCCGGGATCCGAAGGAGGATTTGATGTTCCGATGCTCGGTAAGCTCTGCACCTCTTCAAAGCTAACCATTTTTTCAAAACCACACACTTTACCAGCTTATCCCTTTACTTCTTAAAGAGTTCTTCGCATCTTCGTTGTTAAATCTTGCCGCTGTTTTCAGGTCTTCAATCGCCTGTCGGCTGTTGCCAAGTTCGCCATAGGCAAGAGCACGGTTATAATATGCCTTTGCATAGTCAGGATTGATCTCGATGGCCCTGCTATAATCTGAGATCGCTTGCCTGTGATCGCCAAGCCTGCCATAGGTCAAACCCCGGTTATAAAATGCCCGCGCATGTTCAGGATTGATCTCGACGGCCCTGTCATAATCCGAAATCGCCTGCCTGTGATTGCCAAGTATGCCATAGGTAGCGCCCCGGTTACTATAGGCATCAGCATATTTGGGATTGATTTCGATGGCCCTGTCAAAATCTGAAATCGCCTGCCTGTGGTTGCCGAGTTCGCCGTAGGCAACACCCCGGTTATAATAGGCCTCGGCATATTCAGGATTGATTTCGACGGCCCTGTCATAATCCGAAATCGCCTGACTGTGGTTGCCAAGTATGTCATAGGCAGCGCCCCGGTTAATATAGGCATCTGCATATTTGGGATTGATTTCGATGGCCCTGTCAAAATCCGAAATCGCCTGCCTGTGGTTGCCAAGTTCGCGATAGGATGCACCACGGTCGATATAGGCCAACGCAAATTCCGGATCGATCTCGACGGCCCTGTCATAATCTGAAATTGCCTGCCTGTGGTTGCCAAGTTTGGCATAGGTAGCGCCCCGGTTATCATGGGCGTCAGCATTTTCAGGATCGATTTCGATGGCCCTGTCAAAATCTGAAATGGCCTGCCTGTCGTTGCCGAGTTTGCCAAAGGCTATGCCCCGGTAAATATAGGCCTCTGCACGTTCAGGATTGATTTCGATGGCCCTGTCAAAATCTGAAATCGCCTGCCTGTGGTTGCCAAGTTCATCATGGGCGACTCCCCTGTTGCAGAGGATAATGTCACTGGGGCCTGCAACTTTAAGGCAGTGATCATACAATGCAATGTTATTGCGCCAGTACCCGACCTGTGTCCGAGTCACAATGAAAAGAGGCAGAAGGACCAGTGACGACAATGTAAAAAGCGTCTCTTTGCGGGGTGTTGGGAACCGGGCGGGTTGCCATTTTTTCAATAGCTCCGGAATACCCCATGCCGCCATGACGAACAACCCGATCAGGGGCATATAAGTAAAGCGGTCCGCCATGGCTTGAGAGCCGGCCTGCACAATCCCTATGACGGGCACAAGTGTGCCGGCAAACCACAGCCATCCCATTGCCAGGTAAGGGAATCTCTTTGCCGTCCGGATAACCGAAATGGTGACTGCGATGAGGAGCAGAACCGCCCCCAGGGGCTGCCAGAGGGGCAACGATTCGGGATGAGGATAAAGAACAGCAAGATTAATTGGCCAGATGGTCTTTGCAATGTATACGATATAGGAAACCAAAGCATTCGCGATACGAACACCGGGTGAAAACGCCTCAATGGATGCTACCGCTCCTACTTTTTGCTGGACGACGTATGTCACGACACATGAGAGCGCTGCAAGTGCAAAAAGCGGAATTTTTTCCCGGAGCAGAGGGCGGAGGGCGGAGAACTGAGGCCCCGGATTCAACACTTCCGGGGTGACGAGGAGTGAGGCCTGAGCAATGCCCTGCCCGGTGCGCATCTTGCCCGATTTGCCCTTTCTTTTGTTCGCAGACAGCGGCGTCCGCTCCCCTCCCGACTTTCGTCGGAATGACGTCACTCCGGCGGAAGCCGGGGTTCCCTCTCCCTGCTTTCTTGCCTCTGTGAGGGTTTGCTGAGCGGATTTCTTTTGGTCTAAGCGCTGCAGAGGCCAGTAGTCCAAGAGCAGCAGGACAAAGGGAAGGGTTACCAGCATGGGTTTTGCCATAAGGCCTAAAGCAAAAAATATGAGAACAGCCAAGTAACGG
>Ga0187867_10003178_pt1 | contig 13250 bp, 11 predicted proteins | sample June2016WEW_13_1_FD_132976 | JGI IMG/M metagenome (GOLD analysis project Ga0187867, IMG submission 132976) | Peatland microbial communities from SPRUCE experiment site at the Marcell Experimental Forest, Minnesota, USA - June2016WEW_13_10 | ecosystem: Environmental > Terrestrial > Soil >... | reverse complement strand
CGGGCCAGATCGCGGGCGGCGAACGCCGGCGTCCGCCGCACATCGTCCGGCGGCGTAGCGGCGCTTCTTGCGAGGCATGGAGCGTGGCTCACGCCGCGGCGGGAGCCGGCATGGCCGTGAGCGCGAGCAGGGAGATGGCCGCCCCCTGGGCATCGGTAATCAAGGAAAAGCGGCCGACGTTGGGAATGTCGGTGGGAGGCACGCGGACGGCGGCGCCGAGCTGCCGGGCGCGGGCGGTGCGCTCGTCGCAATCGGCCACGCTGACATAGACCGCCCAGCGCGACGGAACGCCTTTCCACCCTTCGCCGCGCATGGGCAACATGCCGGAGAAGGGCTTTCCGTTATTGATCCACTCGATGTACGCGGCGGCGTCGAGGCCGGTATCCGGCCTGGTCTTCCATCCGAACAGGCTGGTATAAAAAGCCAGTGAGCCGGCCGGATCGGTGGTGTTCAGCTCGGCCCAGCAGACCCGGTTGAGAAGGCCGCCGTGGGTGGCGCCGATATGACGGCCGGGCTGCCAGAGCGAGAAAAAGACGCCTGCCGGGTCCTGGACAACGGCCATGCGGCCGGCTTCCATGACATCAGACGGACCGTCAACGACCTTGCCACCGAGCGGGGCCACGCGGGCGGCGGATGCATCGGCGTCGGCGGTGGAGAAGTAAACGCCCCAGTGGGGCGGCATGCCGGGGCCGGCGGGGCGCGCCGCGGCGGCGTGGTTTCCCTGCGCCTGGAAGATGAGGTAAGGGCCAGCGGGCGTGGGGTATTCGACCACCGTCCAGCCGAACATCTCGCCGTAGAACTTCCTGGCGCTTTCCACATCGCTGGTAGCCAGTTCGGCCCAACAGAAGGAGCCGGGGGCGTAACTTTCGATTCTCTCGCTCATTGCGGAGCCTCCCGTAGGCTGAGATTATATAACGAACGGCGGGGCAATCTGTGAATTGCAGTGCAGAGTCGCACAAACCATGAGGTGAAGCCGCGGGCGCGCTGCCGTTACACCCAAAAGACAGGCGATTCGGTATTCCTACTCTCACCACCCGCCTCCTGGAGCAGGGGGCCACGTTCGAGGAGGTGGCCGACATCCTGGGGAACAGCCCGGAGGCGGTCCGGAAGCGCTACGGGAGGTGGTGCAGGGGGCGTCAGGCGAACATCGACCGGCTGGTGATGGCCCACTTTCAGACCGAGGGTTTTACAAATCCAGCCACACGCCAGTCACACGAAAAAATGGGCGCCGTAAACTAATGAAAGCACAAGAGAAAAACTGGTGCGGAGAGGGGGACTTGAACCCCCACGAGATTGCTCCCGCTAGCACCTCAAGCTAGTGCGTCTGCCAATTCCGCCACCTCCGCAAGTGTATGGCGCCTTTGAGTTTACCATGGTTTCGGCCGAGGCGCGCGGTAGCGGTTCCGGTAGCGGTTCTCGATTAGGCGGCAAAGAACGCGTCCCAGACGCCGCCCCATTGCGTATTTAGTTGATTTCGAGTTTACCACGCATCCCGTATCCAACTGAGATTTGCGCGCTTCCCTAGACAGGCGAGATAGTGGAAACACCAAGCGACATTCCTATTTGGGGAGTGCTCGTCGAACGGGGTTCCTTGTGTCTTGTTGCTATCGGCTTTGACGCGATGGGCCGAACGGTGAGTCTGCGCGTGCCTCTTAACGACCTAAAGCGCGTAGAGGGCCCGCTCACGCCGCATTCCTGGCCCTGTAAAGTACCCGTTCCTTGTCAGACGATTCCTACATCCCGTGGTTCATTTTCGCCTCAAATGCATATGACCAAACACGAATTATCACGATGTCATGCAATGGCATAGCGTCGTTTCCAATACAGCGCCAGAGCCTTGCCCGGTGATTTCTCCTTGCGCTTGAGAGTCGCAAGTCCTAATATCACCTTCTGATGTTTCTGTATCAAAACGCCTCGCGCCACGGTCTTCTGGCTTGCTGTTTGGTCCTCGAAAAGGGGGCTTTCGAGGCGTTTCATGCCGACGGTTAGACAAACTGGGCGTCCGAGTCTGCTCCAAGCGTCCAGGGTTGGCGCCGGCTCCAAAAGAAGAAAACCCACAGAGCGAAACGAGCCCGGCAAGTTAGGGAAAACACAGGAGAGCGCCCGTAATGAGGAGACCACTTTCCAAGGAACTCAGTTCCATTTCCGGATGCGCGGGTCCCATGTGCGCCGATCCGTGTTCCTTCGCGGCTAAGCCCGAACTCTCGGCGCTTCCCGATTCCGCCGTCGGTCTGCGCGCCGCCAATGCCAAAGAGATCGGCCCTCAAATCGATGCCCTCTGAAACAAGCGAAAAGAACGACGTTCGCGAACAGGCCAGGATCTTCGAACACCTGTCCAAATTGCCCGTTTTTTCTCCATCCGCTCTGCGTCTCCTCAGCGTCTCCACCGAAAGCGACTCCGCCATGGGCGCCTTTTTCGAGGCTTTCGGGTCCGATCCCGCGCTGGCCGCCGACCTCCTTCTGGCGGTGAATTCGGCCGCGTTCGCTTCTCGTTGCCCCATCGAAACGATTCGCCACGCGCTCACCTTCCTCGGTCTGGACAGAGCTCGGTCGCTGGCGTCCAGCATCGCTCTCAAAATAGCCATGCGCAACTTCGGCCGCAAGGAGCATGCGCGGTCGGTGTGGGCTCACGGCATCGCCGCCGCCGTGGTCGCTGAGGAACTGAGGACCAACCACGGCGCGCCCGAACTATACACGGCGGCGCTCATGCATGATCTGGGCCGCTTGGGGCTGCTGCTGGCCGATGAATCCAGGTACGCGGCAATCCTCTCGGGGATGTATGACGACCTGGAAGAGTCGAACCGGCTGGAACGGACGCTGTTTGGCATAGATCACTGCCAGGCCGGGGAAATGCTGGGGCGAACGTGGCTGTTTCCCACCGGACTGCAGGCCAGCATGGGCGCTCACCACGAGGCCGTTCCGCCGAGCAAGCTCCAGGAGTTTGTCCAGATCGCCTGCATGACGGCCGATTTCCTGGGGTTCCCGGAAGTGCAACGGCGCGATTTGGAGCAGACGGCGCCGGTGTGGGAGAAAACCGGGATCTCGCTGGATAACATGCGCGAGAAGATAGCGCAGCGCATTGCCGTACTCGGCGGTTGAGGATCTCGCCGACCGTCGGCCCTCCTTGGGGTCGGGGTGACCGCCGATTCCCTCCGCCGGTTTCAGATCTTCGCCTGCTTTCGCAGTCGGACCGCCTCGATGAAGGCCTGCCCCATTTGAGTTCGCTCAATCGTCATCGCATCAGTTACAAACCGTACGAACCTTCGGCAGCATTGACGGGTACCGGTGGTACCATTAGAATCTGGGATGCGGCGTCAGGAAAGGGGAACCTCGCGAAGTTCATTCCTCCGGTCGGTTTGGCGCAGCGAGGCGGAACGAAGTAGGGTCGTTGATATGCCGAAGAGAGGATCCTTCCCAAGGCGGATGGTGGCTGGGGCGGCGGCGGGTCTGTTCCTTCTCCCCATTTCCGTTTGGGGTCAGGCCCTCAACGCCTGTGACCTGAACGGCGACGGATCGGTCAACATCGTCGACGTGCAGTTGGCGGTGAACATGACGCTCGGGTTGACGCCCTGCACGAGCGCCATCCTGGGAGCCGGGGTGTGCAACATCGTCGTCGTGCAGCGCGTGACGAACGCGTTCCTGACCGGAACTTGCATTACCGGAACTTCTCACAGCGTCACGTTGAATTGGACCGCCAGCACATCCTCGAACGTGAGCGGCTACAACGTGTACCGGGGTCTCATATCGGGCGGACCTTACGCCAGGGTGAACTCGTCCTTGATCGCTGGCGTCACCTATGTTGACACGAATGCCCAGTCGGGGCAGACCTACTATTACGTCGCAACGGCCGTGGACAACAGCAACAACGAAAGCGCCTATTCGAATCCTCCGGCGCAGGCGGTTATACCGTCTCCGTAGGCGCTCCGCTCGCAACCGGGGACAGTTCGAGCCATGTCGCGCCGACGCGACACCCGCGAGCATGAAAATGCTCGCCTCCCGTGCCAGTGGAATCATTAGGTTACGGGCATTTACAAGAGAGTACCGAGTGGCTCGCCCCCCGGCCTGTTCCACCAGCGCGAGCAGGCGCGACAGGTTCGATTTGGCCTCATGTACGTTGAACTCCGGCATGCATCTACCTTAGCTCAGGGAATGCGCCATCCTTCCCCGTGCTAACGTAAAGTCCTGGCATGAACATTCTCTTCGTCGGGGATATCTTCGCCTCCCCGGGCCGGCGCATTGTGGCGGATCACCTGGCGGACATCGTCGCGACCAATCGCATCGACCTGGCCATCGCTAATGCCGAGAACGCCGCCGGCGGGTTCGGCATCACGCCTCCCATCGCCGAAGAGCTGTTCGCCCTGGGCCTCGATGTCCTCACCACCGGCAACCACGTGTGGGACAAGAAAGAAATCTTCGCCTACCTGGACCGCCAACCGCGCCTTTTGCGGCCAGCCAACTATCCCGATGCGCCCGGCAGCGGCCTGGCCGTGCTGCGCGCGCACAACGGCGTCGAATGCGCCGTTCTGAATCTTCAGGGCCGCACGTTCATGCCCAATACCGACTGCCCTTTCCGCGCGGCCGACCGCATTCTGGCGGGGCTCGACCCTGCCGTCAAAGTGAGGTTCGTGGACTTTCACGCCGAGGTCACCAGCGAGAAAATCGCCATGGGCTGGTACCTCGATGGCCGTGTATCGGCGGTAATTGGCACCCACACGCACGTACCCACCGCCGACACGCGCATCCTTCCCGGCGGCGCCGCCTATCAGACCGACTGCGGCATGACCGGGCCGTACCGCTCCGTGATCGGCGTCGATACCGACGTCATCATCCGGCGCTTCCTCACCGCCCTGCCCGTGCGCATGGAGGCTTCGCGCCTCTCGCCCGAGCTGCACGCAGTAATCGTGGACGTGGACGAGGCCACCGGCCGCGCCCGGGCCGTGCGCCGCCACGCCATCGACGGAGACTAATCGGATGGATCTTTCCAGCCCGGCGCCCGACGTCACCGCCTTTTGCATCCAGGAAATCGGCGCGCTGCTGTTCGGACTCGTTTTCCTCTTTCTCTGGCGCCAGTCGAGGGTGGTCTATTTCGGGCTTTGGGCCGGCGCGTGGGCCGTGCGCTTCATCGCCGCCGCGTTTGCCTTCGAGCTGTTCCGTACGGCCAACTCGGGATGGCTTGCGCCGTACGCGGTGTTCGAGTTCGCCTTCGCGATCGTGCTGATCGCCGCCGCGCGCGCCGGCTTCGCTTCCTCCATCAAGGACTGGCGCACGGTCCTGCGGCTCATCTCCATCCTCCCCATTTTCGTGGCCCTGGTGTGGGCCTTTGGCCGCTACGCGGGGCTCGAGGCGTACCACGCCTCGCATGCGCTCGCGCTGGCGTTCGTCTACATCTACAACTTCATCGCCCTGCGGCGCGCCACCGGCCGGGGCGCGCGCGTCTTCCGCTTATCGCTGCTGGCGCTGGCGGCCGCTTTCCTGGCGCACGCCGGCGCCTTCCTGTATCTCCATGGCCGCGGCGGCGCGCTGGAGTGGGCGCTCTATCTGCGGCGCGAAGCTTATTACGATTTCGCCCTGCACTGCGTGCTGGCCTTCTCCGCCATGGCCATGTGGAGCGAAAACCAGGTGGACCGCATCCACGAGCTGCACGCCGAAGTGGACCGCCTGCGCCGCGAAAACGCCCGCAGCCTGGACCTCGACGGCCTCACCGGCCTGCTCAACCAGGCGGCCCTGGCGCGGCGCGTCGAGGAGCCCGAGGAGTTCGAAGGCGTGGTGGCCGTCTGCGACATGGACGATTTCAAGGATGTCAACGATAGCTACGGACACCTGGTGGGCGATGAGATTCTGCGCAACATCGGCCACCTGCTGCAATCCCACATCCGCCAGGCCGACGAAGCGTTCCGCTGGGGCGGCGACGAGTTCGTGATCCTGTTCCGCAATCAGCGCCCGGAGATGGCGCGCCAACGCATGAGCGGGATCGAAGCCCGCCTGCGCGATTTCCGCGTGCGCGGCGTCGGCGCCCTGCCCATCTCTTTCAGTTGGGGAATCGCCGATGCCCGCGGCCGCCAACTGCGCGAGGCGCTCGACGAGGCCGACCGGAGCATGTACGCGCGCAAGCGCGAACGCGCCGCGAGCGCTTCCGCCAAGCGCCCGCCGGCGGAGTAACCAGGGCCATGTGGGACAGGCGCTTCCGCCTGTCAACCCGAGCTTAGCTCGGGCGGGCGGGGCGTGCCCCGCCCCTACAAAAACGGGGCGTAGGGGCCGGGGCATGTCCGGCCCGCTCGCGGGTAACCGGCGCAAGCGCCTGCCCCACAATGGTTGCCGCTCACTTCACGTAGATGACTGTGTTAAAGCCCGTCAGATTCAGAGCTGCGCTGAACTCGCTGTCCAGTTCGACGAACAGTACCGCCGGCTGGGAGACAGACACGTTCGGCGGAATCTGAATGTTGATCTGCCAAACTCCCAGGAGCCCTGGCGCCAGACCCGAGAACTGGATCACTCCGTTGCCCTGAAGGCATCCGGCGCAATCCAGAAAATCGCTGCCGAGAAAAACGCGCGGAGTATCCGCCGAGTAAAACAACGGGGACAAGGGCGTGGGCGTCCCATCCGGCAGACCGGACCCCGGGGAGCCCGGCGCGCCCGCGATAAAGCCCTGCCCCGTGCCGAAGAGCTCGACGTAGGTCCCGCGCGCGGCCGGATGGGTGGGGCTGTTGACCGTCCCGTCCGCGTAATTGATCGCCACGGCCTGCCGGCTCGTGCCGGCGGCATTCCCAGGCATAAACAGCGCCGGAGCCACATTATTCATGTAAATGTACGTCGCGCCCAGCACCTGCCCAGTGGATAGCCTGATCACCTGCACATCCGCGAGCCCGTTGGTGGGCGCGCCCATGGGGACATAGAAGTTGATCTGCCCCGATGCAACAAAGTACAAGGGCGCCGGCGTTCCGTTGAACAACACCTGCGTGTCCAGCAGAGTCAAGGGAAATGGAATCTGCGTCGCGGTCGCCGCCGGGCTGGTTGTGAATTGGCCGGCGTTGGGGTAAATGCTCGCCCACATTCCCGGCGCCAACGCGTAATTCGGGAGGCCCTGGCTGTTGGCCGCGCTCAGGAAGTTGGCCGCGTTCTGCATGGCCAACTGCGGGAAGTAGAAAGCCGCGCGGTTGGTGGCGTCGGCCACCACCAGCGCCCCGAACTGGTCCTGCGTCAAGGCCAGTGAGTAGCTCAGACTCGAGAACTTAAAACTGGAGGGGGCGCCCGTGACGAGGTCGGTGTACATCGGGTAACGCAAAGCCTGGAAACTCTTCGTATCCGCTACCCAGATCTCGCCCGTATTGGGGTTCACGTACACGCCTTCGGGGGCGTGTAGGCCCGTGATTGGCCAAACGGCGGTGGGCTGCTGGGTGGGAAGTTTGTCCGCGGAATTGAAAATCAGCACGCGGTTGTTGCCGGTGTCCGCCACGTACACCAGGCTGGAGGTGTCCACCGCAATATGATGGGGTGCGTTGAATGACCTGGTGTCGCTGCCCGCTACGGAGGAATGGAAGTCCGGCTGCCCAATCACCTTGACTGCCGCTTGGCCGCTCTGGAATACGCCGCCCACCGACTGGAAGACCAGTATCCGGTTGTGGGCCTGGTCGGAAGCCAGCAAGAGGGATTCCAGGGAGGATCCTATATTGATGGGCACGGTGATGGCCAGCCCGTAGGGCGCGGCCATGGTGCTCTCTGTTGGGTCGGTGGTCTTGCTGGTGAACGAAGCTTGCCCCAGGACGACGTCCGCAACCGGCTGACCGGTCTGCGAAAATGGAGCGGGGAACCGCAGCACGCGCCCGTTTCCCCGGTCCGCCACCCACAGGTTGCCCTGGGAATCCACCACCAGGCCCACCGGGCTGCACAGGCTCGAACTGGTGGGCTGCCCGGGATCGCCGGTTGGATAGTTGCACAACCCCGTCTGGCCGCTCGGCTGGCCAATGACGATGTCCGCCATCGAGCCGGGCCCCGCCGCCACCTTGTAAATGTCCTTGTAGCCCAGCACCCGGTTGTTCCCTGGGTCGGCTATATAGAGGTGCGGCGTGGCGCCGGTGTTGTCGATCGCCATGCCGGAATCTTCGCCCAGATACAGTTCCTTGCCCTCAATCAGGTTGATGGAGCCGGCATCCATGCGGTACTGCCCAAGCACCCGCGTCGCGGCGCCGAAGGTGGGCGGCGTCGAGGCACTCTGAAGCGGCATCACCAGCGCCCGGTTGTTCCCGGCGTCCGCCACGAAAAGCTCGTTGTTGAACAGGACCGCCGCCTCCGGCTGGAAGAACACGCTGGCCGAAGCCGGCGGGTAGAAAGTCGGGTTCGGCGGCGCGTTGTTAGGGTTGATGCGGGTGAAGTCGTTATTCTGGCCCACTACGGCGATGGCCGAGGGCGAGAACTGCACCAATTGCGCCGGCCACTGAGTGTAAGCCGGGAAGATGAGGATGCGGTTATAGCCCGCATCCACTACGCCTATCTGGCCACTGGGAAGGAAAAAAATCCCCTCGGGGCTGTTCATCACAATCGAGTAGGTCTGCAACTGCGTCGGAATCCCGGTCAGCGGCGGCACGCCCATAATCCGCGAAGCCGCCATGGCGTTCGTGAAGGGCGGAGTGAATACCAGTACGCGACTCAGTTGGGCGGGACTGTTGGGATCGGCGTCGGAGACGAACAGACACCCCGGACAGGACCCTTGCCCGGGGCCGAACGCGATGGCGGACGGAACCGCGAACTGGTTCGCCGTGGTGTTGGCGCCCGTGGCGCCGGGGGCGAGGTTGGTCATGAGGGTAGTGAAATCCGCCTGGCCGATTTCCAAAACGGCCGTGAGTCCGCCCCCGCCCTTGGCAAGGTCCGCCGCGGCGAACTCCAGCACCCGCCGGTTGCCGGCGTCCGTCATCCACAGGTTCCCGGAGCCGTCGATCGCGATGTTGGATTGCAGCAACGTGCTCCCGCTTGCTAGGCATATGCCCTGAGCGCTCAACGGGACGGTGCAGTTGGCGGCCCGGGAATTGAAATTCGGCTGCCCGATGACCAGGTTCGGAATTTGGTTGGGGCTGGTGAACGGCGTGGGATACCGCAGGATGCGGTTGTTGCCGCTATCGGCCACGTAGAGGTTGCCGTTCCCGTCCACCGCCAGCCCCGTCGGGCTGCTCATCCCCGATTGCAGCGAGGTTCCCTGCCCCGGCGCATAAGGCGTGACGCCGGGCCCTTGCGGCCAGGTGGTCCAGAAATCCACCTGCCCCACTACGATATCGGCCATCTGGCCGTTGCTGAACGCCTCCGCGTTCTTCCAGCCGAGCACGCGGTTGTTGCCGGTATCGGCCACATAAATCCCCGGCTTGGCGCCCGAGTTGTCTATGGCGATGCCCAGGGGCTCGTACAGTTCGCGGCCCTCCACCAGGTTGGGGTTGGCGGAATAGGTGCTCGATTGCTCCATTAGCGGCGTTATGGGCCGCCCCAGGAGGCGCGAAGGCAGCGGATTCAGATTGACCTGCGCCCAGGCCGCGGGCGCGCCTATCAGTGCAAGGCTGATGATAGAGGCAAAAACGTATGTGTGTTTCATCGGATTTCCAGGCGGGCGCGACGCGGAGAGCGCTCCTCCTGAGAATACCAGAGGATGTGCGCGTCGGGAATATGCCCCCCCGTACTAAGCGTAATGCCCAGTTTCCCAATCAGGTTAGGCAAACCTTACCCAGAGGCAGCCTCCCAGCCTGCCTCTTCGCGCGCGTTACACTGAAGTTTGAATCCCGCTCATTCTCCTCGGCTCCGCGTTTGCGCGGTCAGCTACCTGAACACCGTTCCTCTGGTCTGGGGCATGCTGCACGGTCCGCAGCGCGGCGTCTTCGACCTGGAGTTCGGCATCCCCGCCGAGTGCGCCGACCGTCTGGCTTCCGGCCGGGCGGACCTTGGGATCGTGCCCTCTTTTGAGTTGACCCGGCAGAATCTGGAGGTGGTTCCGGGCGCCGGCATCGCCTGCCACGGGCCGGTCCGGAGCATTCTGCTGATTTCGCCGCGGCCCGCCCGGGAAATCCGCACCCTGGCCGCGGATTCCAGTTCGCGCACCTCGGTTCAACTGGCGCGCGTGGTGCTCGAGCGGCGCTATGGCGCCGCGCCGGCCATCGCGGCCCATCCGCCCGACCTCGCTTCCATGCTGCGCGCCGCCGACGCGGCCCTGCTGATCGGCGATTCGGCCTTGCGCGTCGACGCCACCAGCCTGCCCTACCACGTCTACGACCTCGGCGCCGAGTGGGTCGAGATGACGGGCCTTCCCATGGTCTTCGCCGTGTGGGCCGGCCGCCGGGATACCGTGACTCCAAGGGTGGTAGAGGCTTTCCAGGAGTCGTGCCGGTACGGACGCGAGCGCATGGAGGAGATCGTCGCGGCCGAGGCCCCCAGCCGCGGCTTCGCCCCCGATATGGTGCGCGAGTACCTGACCCGGCGCATTGTGCACCAACTGGGTCCGCGCGACTACCAGGGCATGCAGCTTTTTCTGGATTACGCCGGCCGGCCCTCAGCGGCGGCGCAGCGAGGCGTCCAGGCGGTTTGACGGGGGCTACGCCGCTCCCCTATACTGGGATTTCCCAACTGGAAATACGACGATGTTGTATATTGCGGTTTTACTTCTTCATGTAGTGGTCTGCATCTTCCTGATTATTGTGGTGTTGCTGCAAAGCGGGAAGGCGGCGGACTTGGCGGGCGCCTTTGGCGGTATGGGTTCCCAAACGGCTTTTGGCCCGCGCGGCTCGGCGACGTTGCTTTCCAAGGCGACCACGGTGTCGGCGGTGCTCTTCATGCTGACTTCGCTTTCGCTGTCCATTCTGGCGACCAACAGAGCCGGCGTGGGCACCACGGTTCTCCAGGAGACCGGCGGCGTTCCCACTAAGACCCAGGCGCCTGTGCCGCTGCCAGGCAGCCCCAGCCCGGCGCCGGGCGGGGGCGCCCCCATGACGGTCCCGTTGCCGATCCCCCCGCCCCCGGCTCCGGCCAACACGCCGCCGGCGCCGAAGAAGTAGACTTGTCACGTGCGGAGGTGGCGGAATTGGCAGACGCACTAGCTTGAGGCGCATTTTGCGCCGGGACGACACGGGCATGTTTTTGAAGGGTCGGGGCTTCCCCAAAATGGGGAACCCACGGTAACCGAGTTTCCCGTAGGAACCGCTACCAAACCGCTACCGCCAATCGCAGCGCGCCTAGCTGGTAAATGCACGATTCGTCGGTGGTGACTTCTTGGTCCGATCGCCTTGAGCTTCAGAATCCCGGGGCAGGGTATAGGAACAGCTACCGGACACCGAACCGCTACCGCAAATCGGGAAGCCGCCCGGGGGCGGAGCGCAGGCAGGCGAATGCATAGCGCCGAGCTATATGCGCAATGGAATCAGCGCCTAATGATGGCAAGGAACCCGATAATCGCCGCCCAGAGGCCAGCGCTGAGGATAAGGCCCACAAGTGATCCTCTGGCGGCGTTCAGCCGGCTGGCGAAAACCTCTCCGGCCAATTGGGATGAGGCGTCGACGTTAACCGGGAAGGTCCTCTGCTGCTCGTTGGCGGGGGCGGTTCCAGGCTGTTTCGGCAAGGTCGCGTTCTGCACAGCAGTCAGCTTAAGAGAAACCGTCGCCAAGGCTCAATCCCCCCTTTGGTTAACATTCTCCGCTAACCAGAGGCGTTATCCACCCTGCCTCTGAACGCAAAGCCGAGCTGGGTCCCCCTCAGCCCTCATGTCCGAGTAGATGCCTCGCGCGGAAGAAAGTTTCACCAACGGGATGCGTCAGATTCTGCCTCTGCCATCAATCTCTCAAAAGCGTCATCCGAGCTTCCCGGACCGCCCAATTGGCGACGGCCGCGCCCAGCCAAAACGCATCCAGAAGCCGACCTCACTTTGCATTTTCGTCGCTGCAGCGTTTCAGCAGATTGTGAGCGCAGACCCGTCCATCTTGCGCCGCCTTTTGATGTTCGCAAACCGGCGACCTCATTCAGTGAAGTCGAGTTCTAAGGTATTGACCCTACTTCTCTTAGAAGTTTGACCTAGTGTTGACTTTAACTTTGGAGAAGGTCAAACCAGCGCCGAAAAGGAATCTTGAAAGGGCCGTCTCTTGTCTCTATTCTGATGGTGACCCCCCAGCGTGGGCTTTTTGCTTAGGCATCGAAAAAACCTCGAATAGCGCTTCATCAGGAGGTGCGCCTCGTGTTTACGGATGGCTGCGGCCGGGTGCTGAACCGGGTGGTTCAGGGCCTTTCAGCTATCGCCCTCTTGGTCCTATCTCTAAACCCTCTTTTTGCGCAAGATACGTTGGCGTTGTCATCCGGAACCGCAACGGCGGGCGGCGCCGCGACATTGAATCTGACTTTGACCTCCCCGACCGGCAGCGAGCCTGCAAGTCTTCAGTGGACCTTGACCTATTCTCCGACGGACATTGTCTCGATCAGTGCGACAGCCGGCGCTAGCGCCAATACGGCAAGCAAGTCGCTCAGTTGTTCGGCCAGTTCAGGTTCCTACGTCTGTGTGCTGTTTGGCCTCAACGACACCGTGATGCAAAACGGGGTGGCAGCCGTTGTGAGCGTGACAATCGCGTCCAGCGTGACGAGCACGATGATTAACGTTACGAATGCCTTGGGAGCTACAGCCGGGGCCGCGACCCTAACCGTGACTGGCGTTGGCGGCGTCGTAACGGCCGCGGCGCCGCCTCCACCCACTCTCACCGCACTGACCTGCGCGCCTGCATCGTTGAGCACCGGTGGATCGTCCACGTGCACGGCGACGGTATCGAGCATCGGCGGGGCGACGGTGGCCCTGTCGAGCAACGCGGCGGGGTTGAGCGTGCCGGCGACGGTAGCGGTGGGGGCCAGCAGTACGACGGCGATGTTCACGGCTACAGCGGGGACGATCACGGCCACTCAGACGGCGACCGTCACGGCCACGCTGAACGGGAGCACGGCGACGGCCACCATCTCGCTCGCGCCTCCGGTGACGCTGATCGGGTTGACGTGCACCCCAACCAGCCTGGGGTCGGGGGCGACTTCGACCTGCACGGCGACGGTGTCGAGCATCGGCGGGGCGACGGTGGCGCTGTCGAGCAACGCGGCGGGGTTGAGCGTGCCGTCGACGGTAGCGGTGGGGACCAGCAGTACGACGGCGACGTTCACGGCCACGGCGGGGACGATCACGGCCACTCAGACGGCGACCGTCACAGCCACCCTGAACGGGAGCACGGCGACGGCCAGCATCTCACTCGCGCCTCCGG
>Ga0187867_10003177_pt1 | contig 13251 bp, 8 predicted proteins | sample June2016WEW_13_1_FD_132976 | JGI IMG/M metagenome (GOLD analysis project Ga0187867, IMG submission 132976) | Peatland microbial communities from SPRUCE experiment site at the Marcell Experimental Forest, Minnesota, USA - June2016WEW_13_10 | ecosystem: Environmental > Terrestrial > Soil >... | reverse complement strand
CTTTTGCTGCAAGGTTCGCTCAACGACGATTACACGCCGGGAGGGCTGGGGAAGCGTCACGTTACGCTTGGGTTTCCGATTTCGATCACAACTCCACCAGAACATCTTAACGATGTCGCCGAGGTTGAGATTTCAGTCTGCAATTCAAACGTGATGCGGGAATATGCTCCGGCGACCCTGGAAACAATCATACCGCGCGAGAAGACCTACAACGTAGCAAGTCTAGTGAGCAGTTCAGTCCAATTGGGTGCCGGCGCGATTATCGGCAATATCATCAGCGTCGGCGGCAGCTTTTTCTCGGGACACGAAACCTATCGCCTGGTCCAGCAGCAGGACACGGTCGCACTGCAACGGGGTTACCGCGAGAGCCGCTATGGTACGTGCCCCCCTGCCACAGCCACAGTGGGCCACGTTCCGGAGGGGAATCGACCCTTGACTTTCGCCTGGCAGTTTCGCCCGGTACTTGGGCAAGAGACCATTCAGCAAGGCATGCGGACGACATTCGCCCAGATATCACTTGCGCCGGGTTACGGCTCTCCGATCGTCACCGTAAGCACGTGCTGGCTGAAGTACGATCCCAAAAGCGGCATTGCTTCGGAGCCGCGCAAGTGCAATGTCCCCGACGATACTAAAGATCATCCGCCCACGGTGAAGACTGACTTTGATACGACCCACATCAGTGATATCTCGCAGCAGACCGACAATGGCGATGGAACGATGACGGTTCAGGTCGAGGGAACGTTTCCGACCGGCACGCGTGTCGATGTGGGCCTACAGCCGTTCACGGAAATCAGCCCGGGCTTCGAGAACGTCGGCAATCACATTCGACTGACAGTGCCCAGCCAGGCGTTGGCCCTGCATGGGGCGAGGCTGGTCAGTCCTGACGGGTCGGCGACGCCGATTATTCTGCAAACAAAATCCTCGGAACCATATAACGTCGGCAGTATGGCGTTTGTGCCGGGCGACTTCGCGCGTGGGACGCGGGTTTTTTACCGGCCGAATTTGCCGAATATCGTGCCATCTACACGGGGGGATGGCCTGACTTTTCGCCCACCACCCGATAAGGCAAATCTGCTTTTTCAGCGGCCTGACGGATCCACCTGTCAACTGCCAACGTCGTACTCCGCACAACCGGCGACGGTGACCCCGTTCAGCGACACCCAGGCGTTGGTGACCGTGCCGTTGCTACAGTGCACCGAGATCCATCCACCGGGGCAACCATATCACTTAATTGCGATTCTTGGCAGTCAGGCGTTCGGCTTGTCGGACGCACCATTCAAATCGAGCGACAAAGCGAACCTGACCTTTGTCGTGCCATATCCGGCTTTGCAGGGCCAGCAGGGTGTGCTGGTGAAACGGCTGTTCCTGGGGGATGCGTATCAAACGATTTATCACCTGGGACCACCCGATACGACGGTCAGTTCGATCACGGTATTAGGATCGTCCCAGGCAGGTGTGACATTCGCCATTCGGGGAAGCGGACTACTGAAAGCCACCTTCTCATATCCGCCTCCTGAAATGAACAAGCTCACCGTTACGAAGGACGGCGACACATTCATGTCGGTCTCAATAAAGACAGCGGATCTGACCGTCATCAAGCAGTTGGTGCTGCAGCCACCCGACAACGGCGAGATGATTCCCATCCTGCTGCCGGCAGCCTCGAGCTCTGGCGACGCAAGCGGGAGCAAATCGTCATTCACCGCTACCATTCTCGAGTCGTTGCCTGACACGAACACGACCATTGGCATCTCGGGTAGTGCCGATGCGGATTTGGCGCACGCCACCGTGAGCTTCCCCGATGCGACAGCGGCAACGACCAAAATGGTAGGCGACGTCCTGACCTTTCCGGTAGAGACGAAGAAGCTGACGTCCATCAAATCGGTTATTTTGGTTACGCCAGCAAGCTGGTCGCCGGTCGATGGCACAACCGCGAGTCCGCTAAAGACCCCCGCCGGACCGAATGATCGGGATGTGCAGGCGACCGATCCTTTCGCTACTCCTATTGTTGATCAGTCGGGCAAGCATTGGACCATCACCAAAGATAAAGATGCGCAGGTCGCTATGGACGGCACCCCAGAGGAGTCGACCCATGACGTCGTTGAACTTGCATACGTGACCGGTATGATCTGGGAGCGCAGCGGCAATTTGTGGCGCTCTTACCATCCGGCTACGACCAGCCTCATTTCATTGCCCGAGCAGCAACAGTCTGGCGAAGGCGGCGCCAAAGCGAAGCTCGATCCCAACGCCAGTATTCAGAAAGGGAGCACCACGCCGTTCAAGATAACCGGTACGAACCTGAAACTGGTCGCATCCGTCAGTTATCTACGCCAGCCCCTGCAATTCAGTAGCTCGACGGAGGGCACCTTTCTCACGTTCGACCCGCCGCCGGCAAGTTTGCTCGCCGCCTCGCCCGGGGTCGTAGAAATTCAGGTCCGGTTCACGGATGGAACGTCGCAGCAGTACCCTGTCACCATCAAGGCAGCGGCGGCTCAATGAGAACCATCGAGACAGACGTCAGGCATTCAGGCCATCCGATCGAGGCTGCTTGAACGGTCTCTCACACCGTAAACTGCTCGACAATAATCCGCTCCGACAGTCCCTGATCCGGATCGAACAACACTGTCACACTAACTGTCCGATCCAACGCCACCGCAACCGAAACGACATCGCGCACCTCGGTAAAATCCGCCACCGCCGCGGTCGGCCGCTTATCGGTTTCCAGCACTTCGAACAGCACCTCCACGGTGCTCGGCAGCAGCGCCCCGCGCCACCGCCGAGGCCGAAATGAACTGATCGGCGTCAACGGCAGCAAGTTCGCCGACAGCGGCACGATCGGCCCATGCGCCGACAAATTATACGCCGTCGAGCCCGCCGGAGTGGAAATCAGCACGCCGTCGCACGACAACTCCGCCAGCCGCACCCTGCCGTCGATCGTAATCCGGATCTTCGCCGCCTGCCGTTGTTGCCGCAGCAAACTGACTTCGTTGAACGCCAGCGCCTCGTGCACCGTCCCGTTCTCGGTCACCGCCGTCATCCGCAACGGATGCAGCTCCGCCTCCTGCGCGCGCTCCAGGCGGCCCGGCAGATCGTCCACACTGAACGCGTTCATCAGGAACCCGACCGAGCCGCGGTTCATCCCGTAAACCGGAATTTTCCTGTCCAGCACCCGGTGGATTGTCTCCAACATCGCCCCGTCGCCACCCAGCGCAACCACCACCTGCGCCAAATCCAGCGGACAGTTGCCATAGCGCGCAACCAGTTGCTGCAGCGCCTCCAGGGCGACCGGCGATGTCGCTGCCTCGAACGCGATGCGATCGGGGGAAACGGCGATCAAACGCGTTTCCGATGTTCCAGCACCGGCATATCGCGCCGCACCCGCGCCGTGACCGCCGGATCCAGCCGAGCGGTCGCCCACCCGGTGCCATCCGACACTTTGGCGACGGTATGACCCCACGGATCGGCGATCATCGAGTGGCCGTATGTGAACCGCGCCTCGCCTCTACCCTCGAGATGTTTGCCCCAGGTCGCCGGTGCGGCGAACCAACATTGGGTTTCGATGGCGCGAGCGCGGATCAACGCCTCCCAATGGTCCTTGCCTGTGGCCAAGGTGAACGCCGAGGGCAGGAATATCAGATCGGCCCCTTGTTCGCGCAGTTTCCAGAACAAATCCGGAAATCGGATATCGTAACAAATTGCACAGCCGACCGTGGTGTCGCCGGCCTGATAGGTGACCACCTCCTCGCCTGCACCGTACGTGTTGCTCTCTTTGTAGCCGGTGCCGTCGGGTGCCGTGATGTCGAACAAATGCATCTTGCGATAGCGGGCAATCTCGCTGCCGTCCGGGTTGAACACCACAGTGGTGTTGAACAGTTTCTCCGGCCCCTGCTCGATGATCGAGCCGCCATGGACATGCACGTGATGCCGGCGCGCGGTTTCCCGCATGAACTCGTACGCCTCGCCGCCCGGTTCGTTGGAGCCCTTCACCGGCAGCGTCTCGGCATTGGCATTGCGCACGGTCCGGTCGCCGCCGAGGCTGTCCCAGACTTCCGGTAACGAAACGATGTCCGGCTTGTCCTCGGCCACCGCTTGTTCGATCAGGCGGTTCGCCTGGGCGATATTGCCGGCCTTATCCGCGCCGGGATTCATCTGCACCACTGTCACACGCATAGGGACCTCTCCCGCACTCGGGCTTGCAGCGGGAGAGAAGCGGATCACCCGTGCCCTGGCAAGGCCGGGGGGCAACGCGGGGGGCAAGGCGGGGGCAAGGTGGGGGCAAGGTGGGGGACACGCGAAGCACCAGGCGAAGGCGGCCCGTAATCAGTGTCCGTTCGCTCCGCCTGAGGAGCCGCTGCCCGGTCCGCCGCCCGGGGGGCCCATATTCATACCCGGTGGCATATTGGGCATTTCCAGCTTCTGATACCCCGCGGGGACCTCGAACAGGTTGGCGGGCTGGTCGGCATAGGTGACCGTCACCGCCTCCAGTTCACGCTGCCGATCTGCATCGGTGCTGCGGGCGCGCAGCATGACACCGTCGTCCGTCAGACAAACCTGGCCGGCGTGCTCGTTGAACGTCGCGTCATAGATCGTGCACGCAACGCCCGCGATGGTGTCGGAACCGATCTTCTTAAATGACCCGTTGGTTGCCTTGAACATCGCGATCATGCCCGGATCGGCCGCCCGTTCGACGTACATGTGCCGTTCCTCCATGACCATCGTCATCTCACCGGCACCGGGATCGAGAATCGCGTAACCGCGGCCACTGGCACCATCGATCCGGATGCGGCCGCTCTTGCTGGAGAACCGCATCGTCACCACCGCACCGGGTGCAGCGGCCGGTCCGTGTGGCGTCCCGCTGGAGCGATACTCCACTGCGACATCCCGGCTGGGATGGATCATTGGCGTGGCCTCCGCCCATGCCGGCGCGGTGAGCGCAAGCAGGGCCAGGATCAGAAGCATCTGTCGCATGGTGGTTCTCCTTCCGCCGCGACCGTACCATCCCCGGGTCGCACAGGCCAACAATCGCGGGTAACAGTTCGTCGCACCGTGCACCCTGGAGATAACCATGGCGGATTCCGGCCGGATTGGCATCGACGTCGGCGAGAAGCTCCCATTGGAGGATGCCGTCCTCTGGGCTGCGAAGAACCGCGTGCAAATCATCGACGTGCAGCTCGATGGCGCCGGCATCCGCATCGACGCCGCGCGCGCCGGCCGCGTCCGCGAGCAATGCGAGCAGCACGGCATCCGTCTTGGCCTGCACACCTCATCGGCAGTCAATATCGCCGAACTGGCTCCGTTGGTGGGCGACGCGGTTGATGCCTATCTGCAGGCCTACGTCGATGCCGCCGCCATGCTCGGTGCCGGGTGGATCGTGGTGCACGCCGGCTACCATTTCAGTTCGAACGTGGCACGGCGCATGGACGCCGGACTGCAACGGCTGCGTCGTGCCGTGGCTTATGCCGAAACCAAAAACACGCGCCTGCTGCTGGAGAACCTGAACAAGGAGCCGCCCGACGCAGAAGTCCATTATCTGGCCCACACGTTGGAGGAATGGCGCTGGTACTACGAAAAAATCCAGTCGCCCGCGTTTGCGCTGTCGTTTACTGCCAATCACGCACATCTGGTGCCGGAAGGCGTCGCAGGGTTCCTGGCTTCCATCCCGCTCGAACGAGTCGCCGAAGTGCGGCTCGCCGATTGTTTCCGCAACGGCAAGGAGGAGCATTTGCTGCCGGGCCAGGGGGATTTCGATTTTTCCGAATTGTTCCAGGGATTGACCAGGCGCGGCTATCAAGGTCATTACATGAATGCGTTTGGTTCGCTGGACGATATGTTATCGGCGCGTCGCAAATTCGCCGCCATGCCGTGACCGCCCGTGTACGGCGACGCACAAGCATAATTACATCAGGCCGGCCATTACGCCAAACTTCGTCCCCGTGCTCGTCGCGGCGACCTTTACTACCACCATGCCGCGACCGATCCCTGTGACGAGCACGGGGATGACGAGGAGGGCGAGCCGGTCATCCTACTCGGTTATTCCTGTGCGTCCCCTGACGTCACGCCGCGGGCCGGTCGGCCGACAGCCACTCCAGCAGTTTGCTCGTCAGGGCGGCCAAGGTCAGCGGCTTGGACAATTGGTCGTTCATGCCGGCAGCCAGGCATTCCTCCCGGCTGCCGTCCATCGCATGCGCGGTCAGCGCCACGATCGGGGTGAACCGCCCCAGCATCGCTTCGACATGGCGGATCGCCCGAGTGGCCTGATACCCGTCCATTTCCGGCATCTGACAATCCATCAGCACCAAATCGTACTCGCCGTCGCGGTACGCCGCCACGGCAAGCATGCCATTGACCGCAGTCCGCACCTCGCACCCCAGGGTTTCCAGCAACGCCTGGGTTACGCGCAGATTGGCCGGGTTGTCCTCAACCAACAGAATGCGCACCGAGGCACGGCCGGCCTCGCGCAACACCTCCTGAAACACGCGGCCCGCGGCGGTTACCATGCGCGGCGACTGCGGAACCACCGCGATGCGTGGCGTCGGCGGCGGCACGGCCGGACGCGGCGCTGGGATGGGCGCAACCACCTCCATCGCCAGCTCCACGGCAGCCTTCTCGAACGGCAGCATCAGCCAGAAGGTCGATCCGACGCCGATCATGCTTTGCACGCCGAACTCGCCGTTCATCCGCTGGCAAAGTTCCTTTACGATCGCCAGACCAAGGCCGCTGCCCCCATAGCGGCGAGTGGTCGATCCATCGCCCTGGGTGAACGCCTCGAAGATCCTTTCTTGCATTTCCGGTGCGATGCCGACGCCGGTATCGCCGACCTCAAATCTGATCTGGATCGTACCGGCGGTTTCGTCGACCGCGGAAACCCGTAGCGCGATCCCGCCGGATGCAGTGAACTTGATCGCGTTGCTCAACAGATTGCCCAACATCTGCGTGATACGCTGCGAGTCGCCGATCAACCCGATCCGCAACGCCTCGGGCAACGACACCGCCATGCTCAACTCCTTGGCCGCAGCCTGTTCGCCGTACTGCTCCCGCAGCCCGGCGATCAGCCCATCGAGCCGGAAAGCACCCGGTTTCAGGCCAATCTTGCCAACCTCCATCTCCGACAGGTCGAGCACGTCGCCGACCATCCGCAGCAACGATTGGGCCGAGCGGCTGGCCTGATCGATGTAGTTTTGCTGCGTGGTCGAGGCACCCGACAGCCGCAGCAATTCCAACATGCCGACGACGCCGTTCAGCGGCGTACGCAGTTCGTGGCTCATATTGGCCAGGAACTGCGTCTTGGCGCGATTGGAGGTTTCCGCCTGACGCAGGGCCTGCAAGGTTTCCGTCGCCTTGCGCCGCAAATCGGCCAGCATCGTGTTGAAGGCGCGGCCCAGACTGCGGATTTCCGAAGGCGCCCAGTGGCCGAAGGCGGGGGCGGAGACCTCCTCGTTGCCCAGCATGACCGCCTCTGCGGTGGCGGCGATCTGCCGGACTGGCCTGGTCAGCCAGAGTGCAACAAGATAGCTGATCAAGGCAGCCGCGACGAAGGCCGCCAAGGCGATCACTATGGCCAGCCGATTGACGACGTCGGCGCGATGCCGCAGTTCGCTGACTGGTTGCGGCACCATCACGCCCCAGCCGGTTTCCGGCACCACAGCATAGCCCGCGATCATCATCCCGTTGAACGCTGGCGAATAGAACTGCCCGACGCCGGTCTCGCCGCGCATCATGGCTGCGACCACCGGGACATTGGAGATATCCTTCGACGCTGCGACCTGGTCCTTGAACGGATCCGCGATCACCTGACCGCTGCCGTCGGTGATGACGGCGTGGCCGCGGTCGCCGAACGAGATGCCCTGCTGCAACGACACCAAATATCGCGTGCTGACGATGCCAACGCCCAATTTGCCGGCGGGCAATGCCTTGACGAGGTAAAACACTGGTCGATTGGCGTCGTCATGATACAGCTTCGACAGCACCGGTTCGTCCGGCATGTCGTCCGCGAGCGCCCGCAATATTTTGAACCGCGCCGGGTCCGGCGGATTTGGCGACGCGATGTCGTCCGTCAGGCCAGGCAGTCGGCTGGCAACCGAGCCGTCGGGGTTCAGGATGCAAATGCGGATGACCTCGAGCGCTTCCAGCAAATTGACCAGGCTCGTACTTGGCTGGCTGATCGTCTCCGGGGCGAGCGCCAAAGGAAAGGTTGCCTTCAGATCCTTGACATAGCGCGACATCGTCGAGGTCAGATTGCGGGCGACCAGCAAATGCCGCTCACGCACCGAGTCCAGCTCATTCTGGAACGCGGTCTGGCTCTCCCAGATCGCCAGCACGACGATCGGCACGGCCGCTACCAGGGTGAATGCCAGAAACAGCAGCTGGTGCATTTTGGGCCAGGCCCAGAGTCGCGAACGCGGCTCCCTACGATCCGGAGCCGCCGCGCTTTCTGGCGCCGCGGTGGTGTCCAATGGCGCCTGGGTTGGGCCAGTAATTCCGTCCATCAATGATAATCCCGGGTTCTGCCTGATTGCAGGTGCGGGGGTCAGCCGCGGCAATTTTCCCAAGGTTACCCGCAACCCACGGAAAAAGCAGCCCCATCTGAATGTCAATCGTATCGCCTGGCGGTAATCTCGGGTACGCACCGCCGCGACGTGACGACCGGCGACGGCGGGGGTGCCATGCCACCCGAAACCGGCTTAGGATTGCCCCATGTTGATGCTGCCATTCATCTTTCCAGGCTATTTGTTCGGCTCGGTGCCGTTCGGCCTGCTGCTGACCCGCATGGCCGGACTGGGCGATATCCGCGCCATCGGCTCGGGCAATATCGGCGCGACCAACGTCTTGCGGACCGGGAACAAGAGCCTCGCCGCGGCGACCTTGCTGCTGGACGCGGGCAAAGGCGCCTTCGCGGTCGGTGTATTCCGCTATTTGGGCCCGCCCGACGCCGCGCTTTGGGCGGGACTGGGCGCCGTCGTCGGCCACTTGTTTCCGGTTTGGTTGGCCTTCAAGGGCGGCAAAGGGCTCGCCACCGGTCTGGGCGTGTTGCTGGCAGCCGCATGGCCGGTGGGCCTGACCGCCTGCGCCGTTTGGTTGATCGCGGCGGCGATTGGGCGGATGTCCTCGCTCGCCGCGCTGGCGGCATGCGTGGCCGCACCGGTTGCCGCGGTGTTCCTGGCCGACGACAAGATCGTCTGGCTGGCGTTGGCGATCGCCGCCATGGTGATCGCGCGGCATCACGAAAACATCCGGCGTCTGTTGGCAGGTACCGAGCCGCGAATTGGGCAACGAGGGCCGAACGCGGAATCCGCCTGAGCTGCGCGGTAGGGTCCGGGACGGTCGGTTGTTGGCGAATTTTCCCGCCACACATTCGTGCCACATCGTTCACAAAATTTCGTTTTAACACCGGGTCTGCACCTGTATCGCAAACATCTGCGTGCGGGCGGCGCTTTCGCTTGCTTCCCCTGGCTGAAATGCATTCCTGCCCGACGTGTTTTGCGTGACGACAGATCGATTTTTCGTTTGACGGACCAAAAGCCGGACGTTATGAACGGGGCATGATCAACAAATCCACCCGCTGCTGGCATCGCTCGCAACTCGGTTTCGTCACCGGGCCGCGGCCGTACGCGTGTGGAGGGGCTTTGCTCAGGTAGTTTCCGTCAACATCGGCGGACTTGCCGACAGCCCCTCGGATCTTCCGAGGGGCTTTTTGTTTTCCGACGTGCGTTTGTTCTTTCGGGCCTTTGTTCTTTCGGGCCTTTGTTCTTTTGGGCCTTTGTTCTTTGAAGCAGTGAATCGGCAGTAGCATAACGGGGCGCGGCGCCGGGTCGCGGTCAATCTTTGCAAGATTGGACAGCAGAGTTCGACACTCTGGCGCTCCACCAATGCAATCAATATCCGTGCTCGCCTGATTGCGAGTCGCGGTGCTTTGTCGCGCCCAGGTCATTGCTTGCAGTGTAGCGCTGCGAGAGACGACCGGATCGGGCGCGGCCATGACATTTGGCGAATCCGGGATGATCGGTACCGCCGGTGCATAACCGTCGGATTTCGATCAACGTTTCGCCTTATATATGGCAGTGGGAAGCACAGGGTGGCCGCCGTGGTTCATCCCCACCGGCAACCCGGTTCTGCACCGTCTCCCGCTACCAACGTCCGGTTAGCTGATGTGGTCATAGCGGCGGTTTGAAGAACCGTTGAACGTCGTTCGATTCGACGGCCGGACACCAGTTTGCGTCGTTAGTAGTTTTGGCAACTGCCTCGGTCTTCCAAACCGAAGATGAGGGTTCGATCCCCTCACGACGCTCCAATTTCCGGCAGTCCCCATCGGCAGGGGAGGGAGACTGTTAATCTCGTCGTTTCAGGTTCGAATCCTGGGCCGGAAGCCATTGGATCGGGGTGACGTGGTCGTCAACGAGGTCTCCAAAACCTCGGATGAGGGTTCAATTCCTTCCCCCGGTGCCAGTCCGTGTCGCGAGCCGGTTGGCAAAGGCCCAATTGGCAAAGATGGGGAATTGCAACCTCGGATATCCGTGTTCGATCCACGGGCGACACTCCATTTCGTCTCAATACCGTAACCTTAATGGTGAGCATGGTGTACCGGCTGTGCACGTCGCCCTGTGAAGGCGAAGGTTCGGGCTCGACCCCCGATGCTCACCCCAGACGCCGGTGACGTCCAGTGGCAGGACAGCCGCCCTGTAAGCGGCTTACGGAGGTTCGATCTGTCCTACCGGCTCCGGTTTGGCGGCTTCACGAGGTCGTGGCGTGCGGCTCTGACCCGCACTCCGATGGATCGTTACCATCGGCCGCTTCCAATGCACCTAATGACTGACATATGACGAATCGATTGTCCGAGACAACTCAAGCCTCGCATGACTCGGCCCCTTCCGAACGGTTTGTGCACGTTTTTGCGGTTCCATTAATCACCGAGATCGCGGAGTGCGCGGAGGACGCGGAGAAGGCGTGTCGACCAGGTCTCGTCCCATGGATCCTCCCCGCGTCCTCCGCGCACTCCGCGATCTCGGTGAAATTGCCGGCATTTCGGCAGGCACGAACGGTCGCCCAGTGAGACGGGGAGATGCAGCGGGGGCCAGCGCTTTACAATGGCGGCTTGCTCCGGCGAGCGAGCGGCGTTTTGAGCGCCGCGAGGTGGGCTCGACACCTACAGCCGCTTCCATTTGGCAGCCGCTTCCATTTGGCAGCCGCTTCCATTTGGCAGCCGCTTCCATTTGGCAGCCGCTTCCATTTGGCCCTTTCGACCACAGGTTAAGTCGGCGCTCTCTCAAGGCGCGGAACCGGGATCGTTACCCGGAAGGGCCGCCATCTGCGAGCGTAGCCCAATGGCAGAGGCATCCGCTTTAAACCCGGATCAGTGAACGTTCGAATCGTTCCGTTCGCACCATTTGCCCCAGTAGCCCAACGGTAGGAGGCACTGGTCTTAGAAACCAGGCAGTGTCCGTTCGAATCGGACCTGGGGTACCACAAATGGATGACATCCCCGGAAGGCTCCGGGCGCGCGCCGGAAACGCGATGCGGCCATCGGGCCGAGAGTTCGACCCTCTTGTCATCCGCCAAATTGCAACGTGGCAAATTGCAACGTGGCAAATTGCAACGTGGCAAATTGCAACGTGGCAAACCGGAGCGTGCCGAGGTTGGCTCCTCAACGGTGTTTGAAGCACCGGGCGGCCAGCGATGGCCGATGGTTCGATGCCGATCACGCTCCGCCATCCAATGACGTTCAAACGCCAGGAAGGCGATCCCGGGCGGCCCCGGGCTTCCGTTCGAAACGGAATGAGACCGAAAGGTTTGCGGGTCGGCACCAGCCGCCTTCCGCCAATTGGAACCTGCTGAGGTCGGCTCCTCAAGCGGTCTGCTACACCGCAGTGACCGCGAGGTCAGTCGTTCGATGCGACCAGGTTCCGCCACGCCGCCGTAGCACAGTGACAGTGCAGCCCGTCGGTACCGGGCAGACCTCAGTTTAATTCTGAGCGGTGGCACCGGGGTTGGGAAAGTCGGTGGCTCCGACACCGGGTCCGTAAAACCCGTCCGCAAGGGAGTGGATCGAAACCACACCAACCCACCAATTGTTTGTCCCCGCTTTGTTCGTTCAATGGCAGGACACGCGCCCGATAAGCGCGGAAACCTGGTTCGATTCCAGGACGAAGCACCAGTTTGGACCGGTGGCCTCCCGGGTGGGGCAGCGGCCTTTTAACCCGCAGAACAGGATGGGTTCGACTCCCTCCCGGTCCTCCAGATCTACGCCGGAGCATGACGGAGTATCCGACCGCCGCCCGGCGGATGCGCTTCCTGGAACTTTGCGCAGACGCCACGGAGCGAGATACAATCAGCCGAAAGAACTCCATTTCGACCAGATGTAGAGCGCAAACGCAGCGGCGATAGTCGTACCTGCGAGGATGGCAAATATCTGAAAGAATGAATCTATTGGATAGAGCCCTGCCAGGACCATTGCGACACGCCCGAGGATGTCTGCGGTCAGACATGCTATCGCCAGTGCCGCCGCCAGTCTCCTCGCGGTCAGGGTCAACAATCCTGCCGCCACGTAGAGAGCGCCGATGGATGCGCCTGCACCCACGGAAATAACGCCGCGCTCCGTGGTGATGCCTAAGAAATTGTGCGTGAAGCTGGTCACAACCTCTGCGAGACCGAAAAGGATCATCAGGAACGCGACAACGGTGATACCCCGGGGGCGGGTCTGGTTCATGAGGCCCATGCGAATGCGGCTTTGCTCGAACGGTGGCCCATGACTGTCAGGGCGTCAAAGGGGGAGCCTCACGTCTGCTGCAGGAAAGGGTTATTCTGGTCCCGAACTGTCCGCCAGACCGCGCAGGCGGGAGACGCCTCCGATGTTCGGCCCCGCTTCCGTTTTGGGGACCCAGGGCGTAGCCGATTTTACGTGCGAGGCGATCGTTCAGGTCATGACTTTTGCCTCGCTCTCGGCGAGACCGCCATCCGAGGAATACGAGCAACGCCTGATCGAGACGCAGGATATCTTCATCGTCCAGCCTGCCAACGCGCACACCGACCTTGGTTTTGGGGGCCGTTCGGAGCGGAAGGCGGGGGAGCGCACGTCCGGCACCCAAATCTGAATCGGGCGCAAACCTTGATCGCGTAGCCGCGCACGATGTTCCCGCACTTTGATGCGCGAGGGTCTGGGGTTCGCAGCCGAAGTCATGACAATCCTCCGATTGAGTTACATGTAACCCATCATGGATCGTCGGGTTTAACCAGTCTTTTCGCGTCCCAATTCCGGGTCTG
>Ga0187867_10003174_pt1 | contig 13255 bp, 8 predicted proteins | sample June2016WEW_13_1_FD_132976 | JGI IMG/M metagenome (GOLD analysis project Ga0187867, IMG submission 132976) | Peatland microbial communities from SPRUCE experiment site at the Marcell Experimental Forest, Minnesota, USA - June2016WEW_13_10 | ecosystem: Environmental > Terrestrial > Soil >... | reverse complement strand
GTTCGACCCATTCGGCGATCGCGCCGTGCGTCAAATAGCTGGTGGTGATCACGTGCGGCAACGGCGTCCCACACAAAGAATTCGTGCGGCGGCTCTTCGCCAGATGCACCTCGATGAAGTTGCGGTGACGGCCGGCGAATCGTGCGAACGGGCTGAGCGCCTTGACCACGCCGGCGCCGCGCGTCCAGCGGGTGCCGATGCCGCCGGCCAGCGAAACAACGGCCACGCGCCCCTGGCGCAGGGCCTCCATTCCGATGTCCTGGTAACGGCTGCCGGCCCCGTCTTCGGCGTGCCAGACATCCGGGTCTTCCACATCGCGGATATCGGCGCTGGCCGGCAGCCTGTTCTGCGCCAGGCCAATGCGGCCCCTACGCAGATCGGCCCGAATCTGTTCGTGCTCGGAGCTATCAAACCCCAATTCCGGCAGCAGCTCGTTGAGTGTGCGGCTTTGGTCTCCCGCCGCGCCGGCGCTGCGAGGCAACAAAACGTCGAATACGTTTTGCACCACGGGACGCATCTCGCCATTCTGCCGGCACTGCGCAGCCAGGCGGGCCAGCTCGGCTTTGCGTGCGTCGGGCAGCAGGCGCGTATCCGTTTTGACCAGCGCCGGAATGAAGAGCGTATAGTAGGCGGCCGGCATGAGCGCGGCGTCTTCCTGGAGCAACCGGGCTTCAGTGCCGCGTTCGTTGATGGCGAAATCGTATACCACCGGCTCCATGGCGAACGGCACGGCGCGTTCGAGCCGCTGCTTGGTTTCATGCATCAACACGCCTAGGCGCTCCTGTGCCCGCGGCCGAACTTCGGGGTTGAACATGAATCCCATCCCGCCGCCGGCCATTCCGCCCAGCATCCAGAACCCATAGAAATCCCCGCCGAACTCCGCCCGGACCGCGTGGATCAGCGTTTCGGTATAGAGGTTGCTGGCCCACGGGATGATGGTCTGAATGGGGCCGAAGAAGTTGCGTTCGGTGGCCGCACCCAGCGCCGGAATGTCGCCCGCCTTCAGACAGGCCAGGATCTCGTCGAAGATGGCGATTGCCTGCTGGCGCCCCTGCCATTCCGCTTCCGCGCGCAGCAGGTATTTTTCGGTGACCATTTCGAGGATCGGCCCCACGTCCTGCGCCATGCCGCCATGCACCAGAACCAGGCTGTTTTCCAGCTTCTCTCGGGAGGCGTGCGGCACTTCCTCGGTGGTGAGGACGTGATGGCGCGGCAGCAGACAACCGCGGCTGATGCCGTATTCCGGGTCGGGCTCCGCCGCCAGTACGCCTTGGATCACTTTCATCCCCGGCCATACGCCGCCGGAATCCTGCCAGCCTCCGCCCGAACCGCCCAGCCATTCGCCCAGAATCGCCCGTCCGGCCACCAGGCGGCGCTCATTCTCCGCAAGCGTCCCCGTCAGCGTGCGCACCTGGCCGGTGGCGCGCATGGAGACCGCGATGATGGAGGCCAGCAGATTGGTCGAAACTGCCAGTCGGGAGCCTTTGGGGATTCCCCTCACGTGAGTGACGATCTCCAATCCGTAGCCCGGCACTCCGGTCAGTGCGGCCAGAACATCGGACAGCGGCTGGCGCGCACCTTCGAATCCTGGAGGAACGATGCCGGCGGCGATGATTCCGGCTTTGAGCAGTCCCAGGTAATCGCGCGCGAAATCGAAAACCTCGGCTAGGGAAGTGACATCGGTGCTCGCATTCAGGTCCACGCTGGTGAGGCGTAGCACCGGCTCATCGATCGCCCTGAGGTAGACATCGATGGGCGGCTGCGGGCTGGGCGAACCGGAACCGCGCAGGGCCAGATCGATGGACACGTTCAGCACGCGCGCGCCTTCCGGGTAATCCATGCCGAGGAAGAAAATATCGCTCCAGCCGCTGTGGCTGAGGTCCATGCGAACCGGGGTCGATTCACGCAGGATTGGAAAAGCGCCGCGGCCGCCGGGACGGTCGAGCAGTTCGGGACGGATGGTCAGCGGATAATCGGCCGGATGTCCGATGCGGGACATCCACTGGTTGCCGCGCACCGCCCGCACGCTGCGGCGAACCTGGGCCGCCAGCGTTTGGAAAGCGAGGCCCTGATAAGCCGCGGCCAGGGCGCTCGACAGAGCCGCGGTCGGGCCGGCGGCCGAGAGCGCCAGTAGCGCGTCGATGGCTTCATGGAAACGGCGCTGGAGAATCTGCGCGAGCGCTTCCGGCGGCACGGGTCTTCCGGCCGGCACGCCGGCTTTGTACGGCAGATGGAAGCGGTGAATCGAGTACAGAAAAAACTGCGCCCTCACCCGCTCGTACAGGTTGTCGCTTTCGCGGCGGAACTGGTCCAACGCCGCGGCCTCCGCCACCAATTGCGCGACGCTGGCCGCCTGGCAAAAGCCATCGAGCGGCTGGTTCCTGCGCTCGTTGGAAGCGGCGGTGATGATGCCGGTCAGCTCGCTCATTGCGGATTTGAGCCCACCGGTTCTTCCATCGCCCGCGTCGCCAACAGCTCCAGCAGGTTGGCCAGCACTTGCTCGCGATCGCGGCCCGCCAGGGCCAGGGCCATCTGAGCGGTCAGCAGGCCGTAGCGGACCCCTACGTCATACCGGCGATTGCTCTCTTCCAGCGCGAGATACTGCTCGCGGCGCGCCAGTTGATTCAGCACGCCGGACAGCGTGACCCGGCTATCCGCTACCCGCAAGCCATGTTCGAGCAGCTCCATCACGCCTGCGGTCAGGACATGCATACCGAAAAAGCACAGGTAATACCCAGCGCGAAGTCCGGGGACGATCAAGTGCTCTTCGGCCTCGGTGGGGGTTGGCTTCTCCTTGACCACTTCGATGCGGTAGACTCCGGGCCGGCCGGCTACCGGCTGGCCGCCCACCACGCCGTAATGGCCGATGTGGTTTTCGCGCGCCGGCTGCACCGAGGAAACTGCACAGTCTTCCCGTTCGGCCAGAGCCACCAGGCGGCAGGCGGGACGTCCCTGTGAGCTGCCCAGATAAACGTGGTCGCCGACCAGGTGCAAGAACGGGTCGTTGCCGGTAAACGGGCGGGCGCAGAAGATCGCGTGCGCGTAACCGCCGGGCGTTGGCTGTTCGATGAACTGGACCCGCTGCACCAGGTCGCCGGCCGCCCGCGCGTAAGAAGCTCGATCGCCGGGGGCGACGATCAGGCACGCCTCCTCAATCGGAGCGGCAAATACCTCTTCCAGCAGAATGCGGAGGATTGGTTTCTCGATCCCGTCGCGGTCGATCAGCACTTGCAACGGCAACGCACGCTGGTGAACACCGGCGGCGGTGATGACGGCTTTGCGGACATTCATGGCTTGAGCCGCGCGAGCGGCGCATTGCCTATTGTTTCATGCTTCGCGCCGGGAAGGAACCGAAATTGGAGGGCACATAAACACATGGCCCGACTCCTCGCAGGAGTCGGGCCATGGAGTGAAACGGAGGACCTTTGCGACGCGAAACCTTATTTCGCGAAGCGGCGGCGGGTCACCAGACCAAGCAGACCCGCACCAACAAGCGCGAACATAGCCGGCTCGGGAGTGCCCGTATAGAGCGACACCTCGTCAAAATCCGATTGGGCGGCGGAGGCGCCGAGAGAGATTTCCAGGGGGTCGCCGTCAACGGTGGGCCCTGACGTATACGTGCCGACCCAATCCACCCAGGTATAGTAGCCATTTGTGCCATCAGGCGGAACGAAGACCGGCATTGGCAAGCCGGGGGTGCTAGTGGTCATCGTGATAATTGGCGTGCTGCCGTCCAACAGTTCAATGGTTGGGTTGAATACATCTCCGGTGGTGGTTCGCGTACTTACCCAGACCGACAAGGTGTAGGTAGTGTTCGGGGCGATGTCTGTGGTCAGGATTTGCGACACAATCTGACCGTTGCTGTATCCCGCCTGGGTGCCCTGCGGAAGGCTGGGCCAAGTGCCTGCGGGAGGCAGGAATGCGCCGTCGGGACTACCAGTGACGGTCCACCCCGTCGGAGCAAACAAAACTGGGCCGGGGGGCGTCTGCGCGGGCAGCTCAAAAGAGGGATTTGTGATCGGAACAATGCCTGCCCACATTCCGCCCACCGCAACAAAAAGAACTACAAAAAGGCCTACTGCAAATCTCGTTCGCATCTTCGATCCTCCGTCGCTAATCTCTTGGCCTGTTCTAAGGCTGGTATTCTCGCATCGACAATTTGATGCCTTATGAGCATACCTGACGGGATAGGAGATCGTCAAGTACTTCGCCAACGATTTCTTGGTGGCCTGCTGCACAAGAAGAATTACTCGTGCGGCGAGTTTGCGCCGTTTCGTTAACGTTCACCCAACCGCCTCACGGGACGAAGCTTCGTCGTGGGTGGGCGATTCTGTGGCTAAGGCATTTGTAATTATTATATTATGGACAAGAACCAGAGCGCGGTGGTGCTATGGGGCGGGAACTTCCGAAGAGACCGCTGGGCTCTCGGCTTTGGCAATCTTGAGTACCAGTACCAAACGCCAGTACTCGGCGGCAGTTCGATGATTCTCTTGCCGGCAGAGAGCATCACCTAGCAGCAGCCTCGACTTTCGATTTACGGCGGATGTCGATGGGGCGGGACGACAGGGACGACATCCCCATGGATCTCCGCCTTCTGATGCAGTGCTATGATGGTGTCGCCTGGCGGGAGCAAGTGGTTTGGTCGGGCGGCGCTTGCCACGAGACTATCGCAAAGCCAGAGTACCCGTGCCTGCCCCTGCCGCGCTGAAAGAGCGTGTCCGGCAGCGTGCTAAACTTCGGGCACAGGCCCGGACTGCATGAAGAACCCAGTGGCCGCGTTTCAGTCTGTCGGCCTGTTCCTTCTGGTCTGGAGAATGCAGGATTCCCCGGAATGTGACCATGGATAGCAAGTATTTCGACCTTGATCGAGTGCGTGAGGCCGTCGCCGCCGGACGGCAAAGAGAGCTCGTAGGCGGCGCTTGGGATGAAATCGGAGAGCTTCAGTTCGAGTTTCTGAAGGGCGAAGGGCTTCGTCCATCGCATACCTTGCTGGACATCGGCTGCGGCAGTTTGCGGGGTGGCACGCACTTCGTGCGCTATCTCGATCCAGGAAAGTACTTCGGAGTGGATATCAATGAGTCCCTGCTGGCGGCCGGGTACGAGATTGAGCTGAGGCAGGCCGGTTTACAGGACCGCTTACCGCGGCAAAACTTGCGCTGCACAGGGGACTTTGACTTGGGCGTCTTCGACGTTCGGTTTGATTTTGCCCTGGCCCAATCCTTGTTCACTCATTTGACGTTCAATCGAATCCGTCAATGCCTGGAGCGCCTGGCGGACCATATGAAGCCCGGCGGAACGTTCTTTGCAACATTCTTCGAGTTGCCGGAAGGCGCTCCGGCCTGCCTGCCGGCGCTCCATTCTCCGGGCGGTGTCACCACACATGACGTCGACGATCCCTACCATTACCGGTTCGAGGATTTGAAATATGCGGCGGCGGGTCTGCCGTGGGCGGTTCGTCACATCGGCGACTGGCGGCATCCCCGCGACCAGCGAATGGCCGCTTTTGTCCGTTTGTCGTCGCGGATGGAGCGCGCTGGTGTGCTGGGGCATGCCGCGCAGCCGGCATCCAGCGACGCACAACCCGGGAATCCGCCTGCGAATCGGACCCGAGAAGAAGGAGAGCAACCGAAAGTGGCACGAGCCTGTCAGCCCGGGATCATTGTGCTCAGCATGCACCGCAGCGGTACGTCGCTCGTCGCCGAACTGGTGCAGCGATGGGGCGCCTATGGAAAAGAGGAGGCCCTGATGCAGGAGGATGCGTGGAACGAGCGCGGCTACTGGGAATACGGCCCCCTGGTGGACTTCAACGAGGCGCTCTTACGCGCAGTCGATTCTTCCTGGCACGTACCGCCCGCGGATAGCGATCGGCCGCGGCTGGCGGCACTGGCACAGGACGCGAGCTACCGCGACCGGGCGCTGCGCCTGCTGGAAGACATGCAGGCGGGAGGCCGGCCCTGGTTCTGGAAAGATCCCAGATTACCGGTCCTGTTGCCATTCTGGAAACAGGTTTGGGGAGACGTCGTGTACGTTGTGCCCGTGCGGGATCCCGTCGATATCGCCCTGTCGCTGCAACGGCGGGCTCCTTTTTCGATGTCGCGTTCGCTCCTCGTCTGGCAAAGATACATGTCCGAGATTCTGCTGGACCAGGACGTGTCAGGCGCGGCGCTGTTCCTGTCATACGAGAAGTTGTTGGCGGACGAAATCGGCGAATGCAGCCGTCTGTGCAGGTTCCTGGACGAGCGGCTTGCGACTCCTTCGGAGGATACAGCGCACCGCTCGGAGTTCATGGCGGGAGCTATTGTCCCGGAGTTGCGAAAGAATCGGAACGCCATCGGATTTGCCCAGAGTCCGATTGCGACGCCGGCCCAGAAGGCGCTCTACGGAATGTTGGAGGGCCTGGCCGGCGGGACGCCACAAGAACTGGCCCCGACGGGCCCGGAGCCCCATTGGCGGGAGCATCTGATCGCCGAGAGCGCCGTGCAAGCAAAGCCGGAACCAAAGGACCGTTGTGAGGTCTTCTGGCGCACTGCCAGCTCCGATTACCTGTTTCGGCACAGAAGGTCCGCGCCCGTCAAAGAGGAGCGAGGACCGCAATCGTTGCGGATCGCGCTGCCGCCTGGACAACACGACCCCGTCACGGCGCTCCGAATCGAACTGAGCCAGCGGGCCGGGTTCGCGAAGGTCGATGAACTCACGGTACAGGACACCCGGGGCAACGTGGTCTGGGCTTGGGATGGCCGGCCGGCGTCGATTCAAAATCTATCCCTACGCCAGATCCGATTCTGCGAACGGCAACCGACGGACCGCGGATGCATGTTGCAGTTGGAGGGCAATGGTGCTTGGCTCGAAGTCGTTCTGGACGCTTCGCAATCGGCGGCGCTGGTGAAGGGGGCGGCCGTGGTCGTCCAGTGCGAGTACATTCCGTCGTCTGAATACCTCTTGCAGGAAAGCGTCCGGATGGCGGCGGAACTTCGAGAATCGAGTGCGAGACTCGAGAAACGCATCGCGAATCTGGCGGTCGGCATGGCTGGAATCGAGGAACGCGTCACGAAAGCGGAAGAGACGGAACAAGCGATTCTTCAAAGCCGGATCTGGCGCCTGCTAACGGCCGGCGGCGGGCTGCTTCTGCGTGCCACCGGTAAGTTTCCGCGAAACGACAATAGCCATTGAGATCGGATGCGGCCGGCGTCCCGAGGATGCGCGCACCACTCTTCAAGCCCCCGAAAAGTGGAATTGGACTGGACAGATCAGGTACCGACTACGGGCATGCGTCGGAGGACCATTAGGCCAAAGGCTTTCTGTCGCGACGAGTCCGGTGTATCCTGTTGTTTCTGATTCACACTTGGCACGCTCGCGCGAGGCGCATCATCGAGTTTGCCGTCGCCCTGCCCCGCAAACTGATTCGTGGACCTAGCCGCTCCACCCGCTCAAAGCGGATCGTATTCGTCACTGCATCGCACAAGCCGGAAGTCTTGGAGGCAAATCTCCTCAAGTCCGGCATTTTCCGCCGCTATCCACTGATCATCCAGCGGGGATATACAAACGTCGCCAAGGCCTACAACGAGGCGCGCGCCCGTGCGGATGTAGTGGTGTACCTTCATCATGACGTGTTCCTGCCCGACGATTTCGAGGCTAATCTCCTTGCCGCCATCGCGGATATCGAGACCCGTGACCGGAATTGGGGCGTGCTGGGGGTAGCTGGAGTAGTTGCTACGCCGACAGGAAAGGACCTTTTCGCTTACCTTTTCGACAGAGGCCACATTCTGGAAGGCGTCGGCCCACTGCCCAATGAAGTCGAGACCCTGGACGAACTCATTCTCATCACCCACGGCGACTTCACCTTTGACGAGACGCTGGGCAATCACTTCTACGGGGCGGACATCTGCCTTCAGGCCAGACTCCAGAGCCGCAAGAGCTACGCCATTAGCGCCTATCTTCATCACAATTGCGGTCGCCGGTTCGGCGAGATCCCTCCCGGCTTTGACGTTTCGCGAGAGCTGCTCCGGGATAAGTACCGGCATCTGTTGCCCATCGCAACCACCTGCACGCGTATCGAGCCCCCGGACGAATCATCGGGCCGCCGTCTCTTCATCCAGGTACCCAGGACCGCGGGCATTCCAATGCGTTTGCGACATCATCCCGGAATCTCCGCGGACGATCTGAAGGCGACGGTGCGGGTTCTCGCCGTCAAAGTCGCTGGTTGCGGCTCCGACAACTCTGTGATCCGTTCAGGCGACGCTGTGGAGATCGCGGTCACGCTCGTTGCTAATGCAGCCGTGGAAGGTGTCTTGATTGCTTTCCACATTTACAACCACTATGGGCAACTGCTGTTCTCCAGTGGGACGAAAAGGCATGACCAAGGCTTCTCGGTAAGTGCCGGGAATACTTACCGGGTGGCTTTCCGAATGCCAATGAACCTGGCACCAGGGTCCTACAGCGTCTCGACAGAAGCAGGGTGCGAAGCGTCTGGGGAGCGGTTATTGTTTCACTTCCTGGAAGACGCAGCGTCGTTCGACGTGCAAAGCCGTGCGCAGGGCAGCTTCCGCGGCATCGTGGACCTGAGGCCGGCTGTTTCGGTTCAGCCCGATCCGGGCTTGGCTGAGACATACCACGTCGGGGACACAATTCGTTTCTCGGCGGGTGGCGAATCCGACCGATACGCTCGCAGCGGCTGGGCCATCGCTGAAGATTGCGGCCGCTGGACCGTCCGCGAGGAGGCGCACCTATTGATGCGGCTCGATCGCCAGCCGGACATCTGTTTAGCTGTCGAGGCTGCGTTATTTCCGTTTTGTCCTGAACAGCGGCCGAATCTGGAAGTCGAGGTCCTGATAAACGGCCATTCGATAGATACCTGGCGCTTTACGGCCCCGGGCAGCATCGAACGACGGCAGATGGCGGTTTCTGCTCAAGTGACCGGTACACTGACTCACATCCTTTTCCGAATTCGTGAACCAGTCGTGCCGGCGCACCTGGGGATTTCCAGCGACACGCGCGCACTCGGCCTAGCGATGATCGAACTGAGGCTAGTGGAGCATCCCTGGGAGGCGCCCTGAGCGGGACACAAGGTCATTGTTCGACAGAAAACAGGCAGCCCTTGGGAAGCCACTCTCGCAGCCGCGACACGATGGGTAACACTTCCGAAGCAACGCTCAGGCAGACCCCTCCCGTGTAGACGTTCCTCCTTGCGGCGCAGAATCGTTCGAGGTCTTCAATCCCGCTACGCCCTACCACTTCGACTTCGTCCGGGATGACGCCCTTTAGTCCCGTGCGCTCGCCCAACCACGGTCTGAGCGGGTAAATCGAAAGAAACAGTTTCCGTGCCAGCATCTTGTTTACCAGCGTGGAGACCGCGTCATCGCGCAAAGCGGATTCGATACTGTCGACAATGAGAATGTAGCCTTCACGCATGCGCCATCCGTCCAGGGAACTAGCCGGCGCCCAGCTATAATCGGGTGCAGCTTCCAGTTGGTCGCGATAACGGGCGCGGAGAACGGCCAGGTTTCGCATCACGGATGGCCACAATAAACGATGGAAGCTCGTACTGGCGTTCTCGTGGTGCAGGAGGATGCTGCCGGGATTGTACACGACGCGCAGTCCCTTTTGCCACAATCGTAAACAATAATCGACATCCTCGAAATATGCCGGGAGGAAGGCCAGGTCAAAGGCTCCGCTGTCCAGAAAAAGCCGGCGCGGGGTCATCAGGAACGCGCCCGAGCAGTACGGGACATCGCGGCGGTGCATGAATTCGCTCGAGAACGGCGACTGCCCCCGCCCAAACTGTGCCGAAAACCCATTCGGGAGAAGGTAGCTGCCGGCTTCCTGCAGGAGTCCATTGTTCAAGATGATCTTGCCGCCGACCGCTCCGACATCGGGATTTTGATCGAGAACTCCGACTGCGGAAGCAAGCGCTCCCACTTGTATCTCGGAATCGTTGTTGAGGAACAGCAAGTGTTTCCCGCGCGCCGCTTCAGCGCCCTGGTTCGCCGCGCGCAGGAAGTGCAGGTTACAATCATTACGGATCACCTGCAGGCCGCGCACACGGCTGAGCATTTCAGACGTTTCGTCGCGCGAGTCATTGTCCACAACAAGCAATTCGTAAGGTACGTCCGCCCAGTTGACGATCGAACGCAGGCAGCGCAGCGTTAGGGCGGCGTGATTATAGAGTATCAGCACGATCGAGACCAGAGGATTGGGGCTGGTTTCGCAGATCAACTCCTTCCCCCTACCGAGAAAATCCGCCAGTTCGAGGGTCGCGCAGGCAACCGCGGTGACGTTCTGTTCGCGGCGTTCCTGGCGGCTACTCGCATTGGGCTCATAGCCTCGCAGAATGCCCTGCACAATGAAGTGCTGCAAGCCATCCAGCCACTTGCCCTCGCGGATCTCTTCCTCTACCTCGGGGTGGCGGTCCAGATACCACTGCTCGTCAAACTCCGCGGATGCGCTGTGGCCGACCAGACGCCCATAGCGAAAGAAGTGATCGTAGGAGCTTCGGGCTAGCCCGCTCCGGATATAGTCGTCGGCGTCGGGATAATTGGCACGATACCACTCCGCGTCAAATACGGTGGAAGGCTTGCGGTTTTCCGCATAGCCGTTATACACATAGTGAAGATGCCCGGAAGCCACCGAGCCGTCGCGAACAGCTTGCGCGACGTCCGGATGCGTGTGAAGATACCAGGTTTCGTCGAAGTACAGATTGGGGCTGAGGCCTTGTGCCGCGCCCTCGCAGACGTAGTGCTCGAAAGGGTGCGCGTAACGCCCGTTTGCGAGCTGGTTCCGCACTCCGGGATACCAGTCGCAATACCATTTAGGCTGGAAGTACGGGTTAGGCGCGCAGCCCGCGCGCGCCCCCTCGTATAGAAAGTGGTGGTAACCGCTGGAATATACGCCGGCATCAACGGGATGGTACGCCCCGCGATACCAGTTCTCGTCGAAATGGGGTGAGGGATTCTCTCCGCTCGCCGCTCCGTAGGTCAGGAAGCGCCAGTAATTGAAACGCGCCGGTTCATCCTCGGCGGGATAGTTATTGCCGTACCAGACCGGATCGAAATACGGGCAAGGGCAGCGCTCCGCACGGGGGCGGCAACACATGTAGTCATGGTAAGCGCTAGTGAGGAGGCCTCCGTCTATCGCCGCGCCGACGTCAGGGTGAACCCGACGGTACCATAGTTCATCGAACAAGGGGCTGGGGCTGAAGCCCGCAGCCGCTCCTTCAGCCAGAAAGTGGTGATAGCCGTTGAGATACTCCCCGCTGCCGCGGAGCGCCTCCCGATAGCGTTGACCATACCAGCGCTCATCGAAGATCGGATTGGGGTTACGGCCTTCCCGGTAGCCGGCGGTAAGGTAATGTTCGAGCCCTTCGACATGGCGCGATCGCCGTCCGGAAACCGGAACATCCGGGTAGGTATCGAGATACCATTCGGCATCGAAAAACGGAGTCCCGGGGCGCCCGTCGGAGAGGCCCTCTGTCAGGTAGTGATCGAGCGCAGTCACAGACTCCTGTTCTGCGAGGGCCTCGACGGCATCGCTGTATCGATCCAGATACCATGCCGGATCGAATAGCGCCTCGAGCAATCTGCCGCCGGTCACGGGATCCAGCCTGGCCTTCATCGTCTGATCTGTCTTGGTCGCGCTCCTGATCCTTGCGCTTAAGCGGAACAGCGACCCGAGCTTTGCCAGATGCATGATCCCAATCCCTTACCCGGGTCCCGATGCCTATGACTTTCGGTACGGGACGAATGATTCCCAGCCTTCCATTGCCGCCGGCCGTGACCGCCGGCCGAGCCCGGCCAGCGCAGTCTTGCAGGCTTCGAGGAAGGCGTGGCCATAGCGCTGGTCGGGCTCCAGATGACAGCCTTCGGCCCATTCATTCCAGGCGTTGATGAACACGATCTGTTCATCCCCGCGAAACCGGTCCGAAGTCTTGCGGACCGCTGTCGTCAACATTTGTCGAAACCGATCCGGCGATGAATTGATGAATACTGTCGCACGGGCTCCCGAACGCGGTGTATTGTCCCATGAAGGAGTGGCGCCCAGGAACCGCTTGTAGTGGGCGTCAGGACGGTGCCGCAACAAACGCGCCAGCTTCTCATAGTCGTAAATCTTCCCCGCAAAGGCGCCGGGGCCCTCCGCGTGGAACTCGAGCCTCGGTGCCGCCTCCGGGTTGACACCGACGAAATTCGGCGGGAACTCGCATGCCGCGTCGAAGTGAATCGCCGCCGGATCGCAGGCCGAGAAACTCTCAAGGCGGCACAAGAATAAATCGACCCCATGCCGGTCGGCGACATCCCTCCAGGCCAGGACCGTGCCGGCGATATCGGGAAACAACTCGGTGCGATATACCAACAGCAGGGGCCGCCCATCTATTCTGATGTACCGTTCGTCCTTCAATATGGGCAAGAGATCAAGAATGAAGCGCTCGTCAGATTCTCGCGTGTGCACTTGCTGGAGCAGGATTTCCGAAGGTTTCCCGTCCCAGTTTCGCGTCCATGGTTCATTGGCCCAGCAGACACAAAACGGAAAGTCGGGGCGTTTGGTTCGGCAGATCTCGTTCAGCGGGCGCTCCAGAAGCCTGCGGCCCTGGAACCAGTAATAGTAATAACAAAAACCGTATATTCCATAGTGACGAGCGAGTTCGGACTGTTCCTCCCGCACCTCGTCCAGCCGAAGGTCGTAGAAACCGAGATCCGCTGGCAGGTGAGGCTGGTAGTGGCCGCGGAACAACGGCTGCGCCTTGGATACGTTAGTCCATTCCGTGAACCCCTTTCCCCACCAGCGATCGTTTTCAGGGATCGGGTGGTATTGCGGCAAGTAAAAGGCGATCAGGCGCATGGGACAGTGCCGAACAGCACGCAGCTTATTCTTCGGGACTATCATTCTACCCTAGATGCAGGGTTTCCGCAAAAAAGGCCCCTTTTCATGTGTTTGGATGATTGACTCGCGAGCAAACACTCAACTCCCGCTCCGGCAAGCGCTGGCTTGCCGAGCGGCTGGGCGCCCGATCTACCTCTATGGGCGACTATGAATCCTGAATGACCTACTTCCACGGGGAACCACCTATGTTGTTTTGTGTCCACGCCCTATTTGAATCGGACCTTCGTTCAGGCTCGTCAAATGGAGATCTTCAGATCTTCGGACCGTCTGTTGTATACTCGGTAGTCAGCCGCAAAAGCAGTGCCGGTACGAATTGCAGCATCCAAAACCATGCGACACTCTCCCGTCAATCTCGACAAAGTACGCATCCGATCGACGGGGTGGT